>Ga0190275_10000873_pt1 | contig 23921 bp, 19 predicted proteins | sample Popmic550T_FD_133745 | JGI IMG/M metagenome (GOLD analysis project Ga0190275, IMG submission 133745) | Populus adjacent soil microbial communities from riparian zone of Yellowstone River, Montana, USA - 550 T | ecosystem: Environmental > Terrestrial > Soil > Riparian zone > Trees stand | place...
GCGGTGCAACAGCTGCACCGATCCCATGCAAGCCCGATCATGTCATCGCGCATCGACCGAAGACGCCGCCGGTAAGTTTCGATCAGTACCTGTAGTTGCCGGTGGGATATCCCGTGGATATACTCTTGTCGTGCGCAAGGTACTGGTTTCTCTTCCGGAGACTGATCTCCGGGTGATCGACGCGGCCGCACGCAAGGCAGGCGAGACGCGGAGCTCGTTTGTTCGCCGGGCGGCTTTGACGGAGGCCCGCCGGATGACGCGTCCGATCGACGATCCGAAGACGCGCAGAGCATTCTCGAGATTGATCAGCAGAGCTGAGCGACGCAAGCCAATCTCGACCTCGGAGGCGCTCGCGGCTCGCGACCGGGGGCGTCGCTGAACGATCTGGTGGTTGACGCCTCCGTCGTGTTCAAGTGGCTGATTCCCGATGCCGCCGAGGAGGATGTCCCCGCGGCGAAGGCCCTTCTCGTCGATCACATGGAGGGAAGGGTGGCGATTGCCGTTCCTGCTCTTCTTTACTATGAAGTCGCGAACATCCTCCTCTTCGGCCGGTCGCGGCCTCCGATTCAGGATGCCGCGGAGGCGCTGAGCGATCTCTTCTCCATCCCCCTGACAGTGATGCCTCCGGCGCCGGATGCCGCAGATGCCGCGTTTCGGCTCGCGTCGATTCACGGGCTCTCGTACTACGACGCCGCCTACGTCGCGCTGGCCGAGGCTCTGGACTGCGTCCTGATCACGGCCGATCAGCGCCTTGCCCGTCGCGTCCACGTGGGCGGGCGAGTGCAGTTGCTCACGGCTATGACATGAGAACGGCCGTTCCGTCGCAGTGCATGCGGTCGTCTTCCTTTCGTGTGTGCGATCAGAGCGTCACGGCGTGATCGCCACCATCATGACGCCGTCGGGATCGCGGAGTGGGGTCACACCTTTCTTTTTCTCAGAAGAACGAAGGTGTGACCCCATGCATACCCTCACGCTGATGCCGGAGGCATCGCGAGGCCGAGGAGACGGCGGAGCGGTGCGAACGTCAAGGCGACGGCTTGGATGCCGATCACCGTGGCCGCGGCAAAGAAGATGTGTGGATTCTTCGAGAGTCCCTCGAATGCAGATCGGGTTCGCGAGCGGCAGTTGAACATCTGACCGATCTGCACTCCGACGAGCGACAGCAGGGCGATGGTCCGCGCTACGTCGCCGCTGCCATAGCGTTGCAGCGCCAGCCAGTAGACCGTCAGCGTGATCGTGGCCAGCAGCGCTGCCTGCCAGGAGATCAGGATGAGGAACGAGCGTGAGAGCAATGACTCGTCGGGAGCGCGGGGCGGCTGCTTCATGAGGCCCGGAGCTGCCGGTTCCAGCGCCAGCGCGAAGGTGGGGAAGATATCGGTCACCAGGTTGAGCCAGAGGATTTGCAGCGGCAGGAGGGGCAGCGGCCAGCCGAGGACGATGGCCAGGAAGATCACCAGCACCTCGCTCAGGTTGTGCGAGAACATCACGTGCACGAACTTCACGATGTTCGCGTAGATGGCTCGGCCGCCTTCGATGGCAGCGACGATGGTGATGAAGTTGTCATCGGCGAGCACGATGTCGGCGGCTTCTTTCGACACTTCGGTTCCCCTCTCGCCCATGGCCACGCCCACGTCGGCCTTCTTGAGCGCGGGCGCGTCGTTGACGCCGTCGCCGGTGACCGCCACGATCGCATCTCCGTCGATCACGACGGTGCCCGGTGGAAGATTGAGAATCAGTTCGAGCCCCTTCGCCCGGCCAGCGCGCCCGGAAGGCTTCGCCTGTTGTATGAAGGCGTGTGTGATCCTCCGTCCTGCCTTCAGCCCGAGTGCACGCCGCCTTGGAATCGCCGCCGCTGCCGGCCTCGTCCTCCTGAGCCTGGGGTACGCGGTCACGCTCATCGGCGGGCTGATTTCGCTGGAGTCCCCGCAGCAGCCGGTCGCGGGGCAGTACTTCACCGCGATGGAACTGCTCATCCTGCTGGTTTGATGGCTGTCTTCGACAACGAGGACTTCGCGAAGCTCCTGCCGAAGCAGGCGATACACGTCAGCGCGATGGGATGCGATCGCCTCTGTGCTCGCTCCACGTTTGCCGTGGTCCGTCCAGCAGAAGAGCGAGAGCATTGAGAACATTGCGGCCGAGGATTCCGACGTCCTGATCGATCACGAGAAACTGACCGCGAAAGGTGCGGCCGAGCAAAAACAGCTCAGCGCGGACGGCGCCGGCCGAATTCGATCTGCCGTCGAACGCCAGCAACTCGTACGAGGCGCCGGTCTGCTCGATACCAGCCGCATTCACCGCGCCGAGCGGAAGCAGCGTCACGTCAGCACCCGTGTCGATCAGAAGCGGTACATCCGCGATGATGGTGCCGTTCTGCGGATTGCGAAGGCGCGCGGTTAGAACCGGCGCAGGAGGAACAAAGAGGCGATCATCGTACGGCGGCATCTTCGCCTTCCACGATCTCCATTGCGAAATCGGCTGCCTGTTCGGGCCGCAGGAGGTGTGGAGTGTGAATCGCGAAGGGCGGCAGTTCCTCGACGCCGGGAACGACGACGTACACCTTTGCGTGCTCGGGAAGTTTCACTGTTTCGGGCAGTTTGACTTCGCCTCCGTCGATGACTGCTTCGTAGGTAACGACCTTCATCGTGACTAGCTTACACCGGCTCGTGGGCCCGGGCGTCCCTCTCGGCCGTCATGCCCGCGCCTTCGCACGCGCTGCCGCGATCACGCGGCCGACGCCGAACCGCCCGCTGCCCGTTCCCCTGTTCCGGCGGAACGGATCGGGTCGATTCCGTCGCATTCTCGACTGGGCTTGGCTTGTGCGCAGGCGCCTTGTCGGTCGTACAATGCGCGGCCCTGAGAGGCCCGCGATGACCATCAACTGGGTTGCACTTCGCCCCTTCAACGGGTCGCAGCAAACCGCTTTCGAAGAGCTGTGCTGCCAACTCGCGCGAGGCGAGGATTACCCCGCCGGATCGACACCCATTCGCAAAGGCACACCCGACGCAGGTGTCGAGTTCTTCTGGATAATGCCTGACGGTGATGAGCATGTCTGGCAAGCGAAGTTCTTCCTGTCGCGCCCGTCATCAACGCAATGGGGCGAGATTGAGAAATCAATCAAGGCAGCGCTCGACAAGCACCCCCGTTTGACACGCTACGTGGTCTGCCTCCCGATAGATCGCGCTGATCCACGCATTACCGGTAAAAAGGGCCAAAAACAGAAGTGGTTCATGGACGACTGGGACGCTCACGTCGTCACGTGGACCACGTGGGCAGCCGACCGCGGTATGACCGTGGATTTCGACTACTGGGGCGAATCGGAGATCATGGACCGGCTGGCGCAGGAGCGGCACGCCGGGCGGCATTTCTTCTGGTTCAACGAGAAGTTTTTCAGCAATAAGTGGTTCTTCGAGCGTTACGAAGAGGCGCGTGCCGCTGCCGGTGCACGCTACACACCTGAGCTGAACGTCGAACTCCCGATCAGCCGGGTATTCGACAGTTTGGGCCGTACGGAGAGCTTCTTTCAATCCTTCCAGAGGCTTCGGGGACTACTTCGGAAGGAAGCCCGGTCTATGGACTTGGCGGGCGACGGCGCGATTCACAAATCGCTCGACACGCTCATCGAACTCATGTCGTTCTTCGACCAGCGGGACATGACGGCGCCGATTCCCTTCGCCGCGATCCAGCAGAGGTGCCGTGAAGCGGCAGAGCTGATCGCGGCGGAGAGAGAAAAATATGACGCTGGTGGCGGTGACCTCGATTCCAGAGAGCGACGGTCGTACATCGTCCACCGGTTGAACCTAGTAAGTCGCGCCCTTCGCGACATCCGCGAGGCCTCCGCGTCGCCAGATGCTTCGGCCGCGAACATCAACGCCCTGCTGGTCGATGGTGAGGCGGGATCGGGGAAAACACATCTTTTCTGCGACGTCGCACAACGGCGACTTGACGCTGGCTTGCCGACGGTGCTTCTCATGGGGCAGCAATTTGGCGCCGGGCTTCCCTGGCCGCAGATTACGAGCATGCTCCATGTCGCCGTCACGGCGGAGGAATTCCTCGGCGCTCTGAACGCAGCCGCGGAAGCGCGGAACGCGCGCGCCGTCATTCTCATCGATGCGCTGAACGAAAGCGATGACCGCTCGATGTGGCGAAAACATCTCGCTTCGATGCTCACGCTGATTGGTCGGTACGCTTACCTCTCGGTGGCTTTCTCGGTCCGCACGTCGTACACCGAAGACGTTATTCCGGAGGGGCTGGGTAGCGACAAGTTGATTGCCGTGAGGCACGAAGGCTTCGAAGGGCATGAATACCGCGCCACCCGGACGTTCTTTGCCGCCTATGGGATCGTGCGGCCGGCGGTGCCGCTTCTCAACCCGGAATTCGACAACCCGCTCTTTTTGAAGCTCTTCTGTCAGGGCATCAAGGCTGCGGGGCTGACGAAGGTGCCACCTGGCTTTCAAGGCATCACGCGTGTGTTCGACTTCTTCACCAACTCGATCAACGAGAAGCTGGCTCGCGAAATCGACTTCGACGCGAAAGAGCGACTCGTCCAGCGAGCACTCGATTCTGCGGCTGCCGCCATGGCGAAGAACGGCCGTCGCTGGTTGTTGCTAGCAGAAGCCAAGGCTGCTGTTGATGCCTGGCTGCCGAATAGGTCATTCCGGAACTCGCTCTTCAAACATCTTCTCAGCGAAGGGTTGCTTGCTGAGGAAAAGGTGTGGAGCGAGGACGGACGGGTGGACGCCGTGCGGTTCACCTACGAGCGTTTCGCGGACCATTCGATTACGGCGCACCTTCTTTCTACGGTCGACAACTCCGACCTACTGCGTGCCGCATTCGCCGAAACTACGCCTCTCAGAAGGATGTTGCGTACGCGTCACGCGGCCGGTGTACTGGAAGCGCTCGCCGTGCAGTTGCCAGAGAGATTTGCTGTCGAGCTGCCAGAGATGCTGCCCGAGCACCGGCTCGTGCCCGCCGTTCGACGGGCCTTCGTTCAGAGCCTACTGTGGCGCAGGCGCGACACCGTAACGCGCCGCACCGGCCGCTACCTCCGTGAAATATGGTGGAAGCACCGCGAAGACGCCGGTGACGTCATCAACGCCTTCCTGACGGTGTGTACTGATCCAGACCACCAGTTCAACGCCAGGTTTCTGCACCGGCATCTCAGCCGGATGAAGATGCCGGACAGGGACCGCTGGTGGTCGACCGTGATTTCAACCGAGTGGGGCCGCCACCGAGCCGCGGACAGGTTGATCGAGTGGTCTTGGTCGCTTGCAGACGAGAAGTCGCACATTCATGATAAGCCGATCGAGTTAGCCGCGACGGCGCTCGGCTGGTTGCTCACTTCGCCCAACCGCCCGTTACGCGATCGTGCGACCAAAGCATTGGTTGCACTTCTTCTGCCGCGGCCCGCCGTACTCCGGGCGTTTCTGCGGTCCTTCGCGGCGGTCGATGATCCATACGTGATGGAGCGCGTTTATTGCGTGGCGTATGGGTGCGCGATGGGATTGAATGATACGTCCGCACTGGCGGAACTGGCGCAACAGGTCTTCTCCGCAGTTTTTGAAGACGGCCGGCCGCACCCGCACGTCCTGCTCCGCGACTACGCGCGCGGCGTCATCGAGATGGCGTTGCACCGTGGAGCTGCGATAAACATCGAGGTGCAGCGAGCCCGCCCGCCATACGCTAGCGATCCCCCTACGAAGTATCCATCGAAGGAAGACATCGAGAAGTACAAAGGCGGCAAAGGTATCGGGGCCATCCGGCTTTCGGTTGGGGAACACGGGGATTTCGGGCGGTACATCATCGGCTCCAACAATCAGACGTTCCCGTTCGACGATGCACCGCTGAACAGCCGCGATGTTCGGCGTGATATCGCGGACTTTCTGAAGTCGCTCGCCCCCGAAGAGACCGAGTTGCGTCAGCAGTACGAACGCGCAGAAACGGTCCGCGTTATCGTTCAAATTCAACGAGACAGGGTCATCCAGACGACGGACACTAAGCTCGATGAGGAGGTCCTTGCGTTCCGGGAGCGATTCTTGACGGCTCTCGGCGAAGAGCGCGCCGCCTTCTACACGAACGTCGTCCGTCCGCATCAAGCGGACTCACGACTTAGGCAGCCGACGTTCGACCTTTACGCGGCGCAACGATGGGTGTTTCAGCGGGTCCTTGATCTCGGCTGGACGGAGGAACGATTCGCTGAGTTCGATCAGGAGCTCTATCGTGGCTTGGACCGGCTCGAAGGAGACCGGCCGGAGCGGATGGGGAAGAAATACCAATGGATCGCCTGGCACGAGTTCGTCGCCCGCGTCGCCGACAACTTTCGCTTTTACGATCAGCACGACGAGAAACGCACCGTATATGTGGGACCGTGGCAAATGCGTCTGCGCGATATCGATCCGTCACTACTGATTGCTCGGACCGGACCGCAATTGCTGGACCGCTCGCCTGCGGAGTGGTGGTGTCCACGCATGTACGACGATTGGCGGACGCCAGAGGATCAAGCGGAATGGGTCCAAAGCACAGCCGACATTCCTGATCCTCGAGACCTGATCGACATCACGGCACGCGACGGAGCGCGTTGGCTGAATCTCCAGATGGCCGTGCAGTGGACCGAGCCGGCCTTGCCTGGTGAAGATAAGTGGGATGTCGACCACCGCGCGATGGAGTACGACATCCGAAGTTACATCATCCATCGTGACGCTGCGGCGGCGCTTTGGGACTGGGCGTCAGCACGGCATCACGCCGATACACGCATTTCAGACATGCCGACGAACCACCGTATCTTTCTCGGCGAATATTATTGGGCAGCGGCGTACGAATACTTTCAGACGCCTTATCACGGCAACGACGGCTGGGTGTTGCGCGGAGACCCGCCTCAGAAGCTGCTCCGATCGTCGGAAGGCTATACATGGGAGCGCGGCGATCCGGATGCGTCGATCGACGAGAGAATGGACGTTATCCTTCCTGCTCGCGTGCTTGCCGACGGGATGGAACTCCGACACGGAAGCGTTCCCGGAACACTCGTGGATGCATCGGGGACGATCGTTTTCCAGGATCCCTCCGTCACCGCCACGGGACCGGGAGCTTTGCTCGGTGCGCGCGAGGCTCTGCTGTGGTTCCTCGAAAAACATGAGTATCAGTTGTTGTGGGTTGTCAGTGGCAAGCGACAGGCTTATCCGGGTGGTCACGATTCCGCGGCCGGAACGCCGCTGTTTCTCACGGGCGTGTTCCGCCTCGTTGACGACAAACTCGAAGGGCAGTTCCAAGCTCGCGACACCGAGCAGCACGACCACGGACCGGCGCCCGACGAGGAGTGGGAAGTAGAGATCGACGGCCCAACCTCCTGAACGTCTAGCGGTTGTGCACGAGCGACAGAAGTTCGCGGGTTCCTACCCTCGCTCGTGCTGACGGCTCCGTCGCCTGAACGTTAGCTCAGATGTCTGGACACCAGTTGCGCGCACAGGAGTCGCGGAGGCTCAGTCCTTCCGCGACTTCGGCGCGACGTGCGGTCGGCGGTCGAAGATCTTGATCAACTCTGACGGCCGGCACTCCAGCGCGTCCGCAAGTCGCAGGAGCATCCCGAGAGTCGGTGTCGTCACGCCGCGCTCGAGCTGGCTGATGAAGGGAGTGCTCGTTCGCGCGCTATCTGCGAGCTGCGCCTGAGTCATTCCGCGGGCGGTTCGGAGTTCGCGCAGGCGCGCGCCGAAGATCTCGCCTTCTTCGCGCGGACTAAGCGTCAAACGTCACGCTCCCATTGACAAACGTGCCACGACGACATGGCATATATCATCTAACCAAGGAGCCGATCCCGATGCCCAACCCCACCCCCGACCAAATCCGCCGTATCTTCCTCAGCCCCCGCCCGCACGTCACCCTCATGACCGCGGCCGATCTGCTCGGGATGACGCTGAAAGACCTCAAAAAGGACATCGACGATGGGGTCATTGTAGCGACTTCGACTCCCCTCGGCGTGCGGATCAGTCGCGAGGAGATGATCACCGCGGCGATGCGGCTCTGGGAGCAAACGGTCATCGAAGACGTCCTCGGCGATGACGCGGCGGCCGTGTTGCCGGAGGCGATCCGGCTCGTGCTCCTGCGCGTGCGCGTGCCGCGCTATCAGCGCGACATGCTGGTCGCGCTCGCGCAGCGGCATGGGACATCGGTCGACGAGATCTTGACGCGCGAACTGGAGGATGTGGCCTGCGCGCACGCCGAGGAGCTCGCGGGTGCGGTGCCGTCGCTCGCGATCGGCCTCGGGACCGGCAGCGACGGCGGCGCTGGCTGGCCGAACCTTCATCAGTGAGGCCGGCTGCCGTCGCGGCATGGCCGAGGGCGAGCGAGAGAGAGGAAACGATGAAGAAAGAACGGAAAGCGAAGCCGTGCGAGCGTTGTGAGCCGCCGCGCGCAAGCTTTCGCGGAGGACGCGGGAAGTCGCGCGAGGTCAGCGTGACGTCGCTCTATCGCGCCGCGCAGGCGATCGGCGCGAAGGGTGAGCCGGTGCCGTATCTGCGCCTCTCCGGCCGCTGGCTCGAGCGCCTCGGGTTCGCGAGCGGCTGCCGGGTGGTCGTGACGGAGGAGCGGGGGAAGCTCACGCTCACGATCGTGAGAACCGACGAGAGGCCCTTCGCTCCGGGAAGTCGCTTTTAAGTGATCGGCGATGGGAAAAAAGCCATCACCGATCGGATCAAAGTGATCCCCGGTCACTTTCATCCCATCGCGCGTCACTTAAAAGTGATCCTCGGGTCGCTTTTATCTGATCGCGGATCACTTGAAAGTGAGCGCGCGTGGCTTTTATCCGATCGCGGGTCATTAAAAAGTGATCGCAGATGGGAAAAAAGTGATCGGCGTCGAATTTAAGTGATGGGGACCTGGGGCGTCCGCGAGTGGGCGCTCAGGTTGCGGGCGGAGCGCTCACCTGATCCGCTCAAGGCGATGCCCCGAGGCCAAAAATTACCCGCTCGCAACGGTCACAGCGCGATCGCCCGCCGTCGCGCGATGAACTTCTGAGCTTCGACGATTGCGATCGGCAGGACGACCGTGAGGGCCAGCATGGGCCACGCCGATGCCGGAGGCACCGCAAGGCCGAGGAGACGGCGGAGCGGCGCGAACGTCAGGGCGACGGCCTGGATGCCGATCACCGTGGCCGCGGCAAAGAAGATGTGTGGATTCTTGGAGAGTCCCTCGAATGCAGATCGGGTTCGCGAGCGGCAGTTGAACATCTGACCGATCTGCACTCCGACGAGCGACAGCAGGGCGATGGTCCGCGCCACGTCGCCGGCGCCATAGCGTTGCAGCGCCAGCCAGTAGACGGTGAGCGTGATCGTCGCCAGCAGCGCCGCCTGCCAGGAGATCAGGATGAGGAACGAGCGCGAGAGCAATGACTCGTCGGGAGCGCGAGGCGGCTGCTTCATGAGTCCCGGCGCCGCCGGCTCCAACGCCAACGCGAACGCGGGGAAGATGTCGGTCACCAGGTTGAGCCAGAGAATCTGCAGCGGCAGGAGCGGCAGCGGCCACCCGAAGACGATGGCCAGGAAGATCACCAGCACCTCGCTCAGGTTGTGCGAGAACATCACGTGCACGAACTTCACGATGTTCGCGTAGATGGCCCGGCCGCCTTCGATGGCAGCGACGATGGTGATGAAGTTGTCGTCCGCGAGAACGATGTCGGCCGCTTCTTTCGACACCTCGGTTCCCCTCTCGCCCATGGCCACGCCCACGTCGGCCTTTTTGAGCGCGGGCGCGTCGTTGACGCCGTCGCCGGTGACCGCCACGATCGCGCCGCCCGCCTGCAGCGCCTCCACGATCCGGTACTTGTCTTCGGGTGAGACACGCGCGAAGACGTCGGTGTCGGCCACGATCGCGCGCGTTTCCGCGCCGGCGAGCTCGCTCGCATGCCTGACGCGCGGCGCTCCGTCCGTCCATCGAAGCTGCGAGGCGATGGAACGTGCCGTTTCCGCCTGATCGCCCGTGAGCATGATCAAACGGATCCCCGCTGCTCGTGCAGCGGCCACCGCTTCGACGACGCCGGCGCGGGGAGGATCGACCATCCCGACGAACCCGAGGAAGGTGAATCCGTGGTCCGGATCTCCTGAACTTTCAGGCGCTGACTTCTGACCAATTGCGAGCACGCGAAGTCCCTCCGCGGCCAGCTCGTCGTTCATGGAAGTGAGCTTTGCACGTTCTTCCGGCGAGACATCGCAGGCATCGAGGACCACGCGCGTTGCACCTTTCAACGCCCAGAGAAAATCGCCAGCCGGCGCGCGATGAATGGTGATCATCCGCTTCGTGACCGAATCGAAAGGATGCTCGCCGACGCGTGGATGCTCCTGTCTCAGGCGGTCCACGTCGATCCCGTCCCGTACCGCGGCAGCCACCAGTGCGATCTCCGTTGGATCGCCCGTGTCCGCGGTCGCGTCGTTGCACAGCACACTCGCTCTGACGAGGTCTTCCTGCTGTGTGCCCTCACGCAACCGGTACTCCTGAACCGTCATCCGATTCATCGTCAGGGTGCCGGTCTTGTCGGAACAGATCACGGTGGTGCTGCCGAGCGTCTCGACGGCGGTCAGCCGCCGCACGAGGGCCTTCTTCTTCGCCATGCGCAGCACGCCGAATGCGAGGATGAACGTCGTCACGGCAGGTAACGCTTCGGGCACCGCCGCTACCGCGAGCGTGATTCCGACCTCCAGCATCATCCACAGCTCATCGCCGCGCATCATCCCGGCGGCGATCACGACCGCCGCGATGACCAGCACGACGACGGCGAGACGTTTCCCGAGTGCGTCGAGCTTGTCCTGGAGGGGCGTGCGCTCATCAGGGACGTCGCTCACAAGGCGTCCGATCCGTCCGAGCTCGGTCTGCTCACCCGTGTCGACCACGACCGCCAGCGCGCGGCCGGCGACGACGCCGGTCCCGAGGAACAGCATCGACGAGCGCTCGGCGATCGGCGTTTCCGGCGCAACGGCATCGGCGGACTTCGACACCGGATTGCTTTCGCCCGTCAGCGGCGACTCCTCCGCACGAAGGGCCGCTGCCTCGAGGATGCGAAGATCGGCGGGAACGCGATCGCCGGCGGCGAGCAGCACGATGTCACCGGACACGAGATCTTCAGCCGGCACCGTTACGACGGCACTGCCGCGCCGTACGTTCGCTGCGAGCTCGGTCTGTTTGCGCAATGCTGCGAGCGCGCGCCCCGCCTGCCACTCCATTCCGAATCCGATCGCCGCGTTGAGCAGCAGGACCACGAGGATGGCGACGGCTTCCAGCGTGTCGCCGGTTGCCCACGCGATCGCCGCAGCGACCGCCAGCAGCAGCACGATCATGTTCAGGAACTGTTCGAGGAGCAGCCGTCCCAGCGGCCGCGGTTTGGCATGCGGAAGGACATTTGCCCCGCTTTGCCGCCGGCGCTCGATGATTGCCGCGTCGCTCAATCCCACCGCCGCATCGACGTGCAGCTCTGAGAGGACCCGCTCCACGGGCAAGGCGTGAGCGTTCTCCACGGTGTTCCTCGCTGGGCGATGTCCCGCTCCTTCGTCGCCGCCATCGCGCGCAGGCACTGGCGGCGCTGCAGCGGTTACGGTCACGGCGTGATCGCCACCTTCATGACGCCGTCGCGACGGTCGCCGAACAGCTTGTACGCCTCGTTGATGTCGGCCAGCTTGAAGCGGTGCGTGATGAGGGGACGGAGGTCGAGTCTGCCGCTGCGCACCATCTCGATGAGGCGGCGCATCCGCTCTTTCCCGCCGGGGCAGAGCGTCGTCACGATGCGGTGGTCGCCGAGTCCGGCGGCGAACGCGTCGTATGGCATCTGCAGCTTGCCGGAGTAGACGCCGAGTGACGACAGCGTGCCGCCCGGGCGGAGCACGCGCAGGGCGTTCTCGAATGTCTCCTGAGTGCCGAGGGATTCGATGGCGACGTCGACGCCGGTGCCGTGGGTGATGCGGCGGATCTCGTCGACGACGTCAACCTTGCGGTAATCGAGGACGACGTCGACGCCCATCTTTTTGGCTATGGCAAGACGGGCGTCATCGCCGTCGACACCGATCACCACCGCGGCGCCCATCAGCTTCGCGCCGAGCGAGGCGCAGAGGCCGATCGGTCCCTGCGCGAAGACCGCCACCGCGTCACCGATCCTGACTCCGCCCGACTCGGCTCCGCTGATGCCGGTCGAGGCGATGTCGGCGAGGAGCACGACCTGTTCGTCGGTCACGCCGTCCGGGATCTTCGCGAGGTTCGCCTGGGCGTTGGGCACGAGCAGGTATTCGGCCTGCGCGCCGTCGATCGTGTTGCCGAACCGCCAGCCGCCGATGGCCTCGTAGCCGCTGCCGTGGCCGCACTGCGAGAGGTTGCCGGAGAGACAGGCGTTGCACTGTCCGCACGGCGTGATGGCGCCGACGAGCACGCGGTCGCCGATGCTGTAGCCGGTCACGCCGGCGCCCAGCTCCTCGATCACGCCGACCGGCTCGTGGCCGATGATGAGGCCCGGCTTGACCGCGTACTCACCCCGTACGATGTGGAGATCGGTGCCGCAGATCGTCGTCATCGTGACGCGGATGACCGCTTCACCCGGTCCCGCCTGCGGTCGCGGGACTTCCTCCAGGCGAACGTCATCGACGCCGTGAAAAACGGCCGCGCGCATCGTTCCGGCATGCGCCGGCATCACCGTTCCTGCTCCGCAAAAATCGTGGACATGATGAGACTCCTTTCCTCGTGCGGCCCATCGGCTGGGCGGCATTCACTCCGCCCACAGAAAACCGACCGGGGGCCTCCGGCGGCACGGCCGACAGCGTTGGTTGCCTCAGGCCGGACGGACACACGTCGCACGAATCGCGATTCGTGGGACAACAAACGCTGCCGGCCGTGCCGGCCCGCCGGAGGCCTCCGGTCGGTCTCTCTTCCGTGGCCGAATGAAAGCATTCTGTTACACCGGCCGATCGTCGTAGCTGCGGGGCAGGATTACGCGAAACGTCGAGCCTTGGCCCGGTTTCGTCGCCAACTCCAGCCCGGCGTCGAGCAGCTCGCAGAGGCGTTTGACGATCGACAGACCGACCCCTTCACCCGGCTGCTCCGCCTGGGACAGGGCTTCGGAAGCGGAGGGGAGGGTCGCAGCAGGGGCGATGTCGCGCCGCCGGTCGGTGTTCGCCGCCATCGCGTCATCCGCGGCTTTCGTCGCGTCGTGCAGTTCCTGCGCGAGCGGCGCCGCGCCGTTTTCGTCGATCCCGGGGCCGGTGTCCTGAATGGAGAACGTCCACCGGTCCGTGTCGCGTCCCCGGTCGAGTCCCCACGTCACGGTCACGCCGCCGTGCGGCGTGTACTTGATGGCATTGAGCAGCAGGTTTTGCAGGATGCGCAGGACTTTCGTTTTGTCGCCCTCGACCGGCAGAGTTCGCGGCCCGTCCATCTTCAGGAACAAGCCCCGGTCCGTCGCGGCCGGCTGCGAGGCGGCGCAGAAATCGCGCAGCAGCGAAGCGGCATCGAAGGTGGTGAGCTCGCGTTGTTCGTGGCCGGCCTCGAGACGGGCCAGGCTCAGCAAGTCCGTGAGCATCTCGTGCAGCGAGGCCACGCTCTTGCTGAGCATGTCGGCGGCCTCGACCCGGACCGGTTCCGAGAGCCCCGCGCTGGCGTCCTGAAGAAGCGTCGTCGCGCCTTTCACGACGGTGACGCTGCCGCGCAGATCGTGCGCGGCGGTGCGCCACGCCTCGGCGCGTGAATGCTCCAGAGTGTGCAGGGCGGCGAGAGCCTTCTCGAGATCGTTGACATGCCCGGCCGACTCCGCCTGATGGAGGCGCCAGTACTGCGTCGCGCTGTCGGTGATCCCGTCGGCACAGAGCTGTGCCCAGGCGCGGCGGACGGTCGGCATGACGCCGGGCTCGAGATCGGGATGGCCGGCGGCGTAGCGTTCCAGCTCGTCCGCGACGCAGATCTGCAGATGTCCCCACTCGCGGATCAGCTCCCGCAACTGATAGCCCTGCTGCCAGCGCTGCAGGCCGTGGTCGCACACCCGCGCGCTCTGGATCTGCCCGTCCAGCGCGGTCTGCGCGTCCGGCCACGCCTCGATCGTATGCGCCAGGCAGTCGAGCACGGCGGGAACGTGATCGTTGAACTGGGCGCGGGAGAGCGATGACGCGATGCCGCGTTCCGCCGCAGGCTCGCCCGCGGCGCGCCACGCTTCGAGAATCGCGTCACGCCGTGCGAGCAGTTCGGAGGCGATCGCGCTCAATTGCTCTTGTGCACGACTCGCGGAGGTGACGGGCATGAGTTCCCTTCTGGTTGATTGAATCGAGAGGAGCGGCCTTCGCTGACAGCGACACACGTCGCGCGAGCCAGGTTGCAGCCGGACGTTGCAAGAACCGCTCCGCGGGTCATTTATACGGTAGCGGAAATTCGGTCTGTTGCGCGCCCGTTCTGTCGAGAACACGCCTGATCAGCTGGTTGCGACAGAGCGTGCACGAAATGGAGCCCCACGGGCATCCCGTGCGCGTTTCGCCACTCCCTCCATCCTCAGACGGTCGTCCCCCGAAAGGATGTGAAGCATGGCAACTCCAGCTCCGGCCAACAAGCCCGGTAAACCGCTTCCCTCAGGCCAATCCCCTCTCGAAGCGTCCGAGTCGCGCTACCGCCGGCTGTTCGAGACCGCGCAGGATGCGATTCTGATCCTCGACGCCGAGGAAAGGCCCGGCACGATCGTGGACGCCAATCCCTTCGTGATCGATCTGCTCGGGTACTCGCTCGACGAACTGGTGGGGAAGGAGCTCTGGGAGATCGGTCTGTTCGCCCATAAGGAGCAAAGCCAGGCGGCGATGGCGCAACTGCAGAAAGAAGGCTACATCCGCTACGAGGACATCCCTCTCGAAACCAAGCAGGGAAAGCGTGTGGACGTGGAGTTCGTCAGCAACACCTACCTGGTCGACGGCCGGAAGGTGATCCAGTGCAACATCCGCGATATCACCGAACGCGCCCAGGCGGCCCGTGCGCTCAGAGCGTCCGAGGCGCGCTACCGGCGGCTCTTCGAGACCGCCCAGGATGCGATCCTCATCCTCGACGAAGCGAGCGGCAAGATCATGGACGCCAATCCGTTCGTGATCGACCTGCTCGGATATCCACTCGACGAATTGCTCGGCAAGGAGCTGTGGGAGATCGGTCTGTTCTCCGACAAGGAGGAGAGCAAGGCGGCCATGGCGCGGCTGCAGGAGAACGGCTACATCCGGTATGAGGACATGCCGCTCGAAACGAAGCAGGGAAGGCGCGTCGAAGTGGAGTTCGTCAGCAACTCCTACATGGTCGGCGACCTCGAGGTCATCCAGTGCAACATCCGCGACATCACCGACCGCAAGTGGGCGGAAGAGGCGGCTCGCATCAGTGCGGGGCGTTTCCGGTTCCTCGCCGAGTCGATGCCGATCATCATCTTCACCGCGAAACCCGACGGAGCCATCGACTACTGCAACCGCCAGTTGACGGAGTTCACGGGGCTGCCGTGCGAGGAAGTCTGCACGGCGGGCCGCGGGCACTTCACCCATCCCGACGAAGTGGAAGAGGACGAGCGCCTCTGGCGCCACGCGATCGAAAGCGGGGAGCCGTTCCAGCTCGAAAGCCGCTTCCGCCGCGCCGACGGTGTCTATCGCTGGCACCTCACTCGCGCCGCGGCCATGCGCGATGCCGGAGGGATCGTGATCTGGGTCGGCTCCAGCACCGACATTCACGACCGGAAGAGCGTCGAAGAGAATCTGGTCCGCCAGTACCACGAGTCCGAAGCGCTCAGCCGCGCGAAAGACGAGTTCCTGGCCACGAGCTCTCACGAGCTGCGGACGCCGCTCACGTCGATCCTGGGCTGGTCCGAGCTGCTGGTGACCGGCGGCCTGGATGCCGAGACCCAGCGCGAAGCCCTCGATTCCATCCGCCAGTCCGCAAGGGCGCAGTCACGGCTGATCGACGACATGCTCGATGTCTCGCGCCTGCTCACCGGGAAGCTCGAGCTGAACAGCGAGCCGGTCGACGTGGCGGCGGCCCTCCTGCTCGCGATCCGGGCCATTACGCCCGCGGCCGAGAAGAAGAACCTCAAGCTGGAGCAGTCATTCGTGCGGGGAGCTTCGCGCGTCGACGGCGATCCGACACGGCTCCAGCAGATCTTCTCGAACATCCTCTCGAACGCCGTGAAATTCACCCCGGCCGGGGGGCACATTCGCGTACGTCTCTCGTCGAGAGACTCGCGGGTTGACGTCGAAGTGAGCGATACCGGGCAAGGGATCAGCCGCGAGTTCCTTCCGCGCGTATTCGACAGCCTGAGCCAGGAGGGCGGAAGCAGTACGCGCCAGCACGGCGGTCTCGGTCTCGGCCTCTCGATCGTCAAGCAGCTCGTGCAGATGCACGGCGGCACGGTGCGCGCCGAAAGTGAGGGACAGGGAGAGGGCTCCACCTTCACGGTGTCGCTTCCCGCCCGCCGCTTCGCGGCCACCGTGGAAGAGCCTGTGCTGCACATTCGCGACGCGAACGAGACACCTGCGCCGGACGAGGCGGTTTCGATCGCGGGCATGCGCGTGCTCGTCGTCGATGACGAATTGGAGATGCGGAAGTTGATCTCGACGGTTCTGCGCGGCGCCGGCGCTTCCGTCGTCACGGCGGGCAGCGCCGCGGAAGCGTTCGACCGCCTGACGGAGCAATCCTTCGACGCGCTGGTGAGCGACCTGGCCATGCCCGCCGAGGACGGCCACTCGCTCTCGCGTCGCATTCGCGCCCGCGACGACGACAAGTCCCGCATTCCCGCGGTCGCGGTGACGGCCTACGGCGGCCCTCTGCAACGCCAGTTGGCGCTTTCCGCGGGCTTCGACGACTACCTCAAGAAGCCCTTTGCACCGCAGGACCTGGTGCGTGCCGTCGCGGGTGTTCTCACGAGAAGCCGTTGAGGGCTCCTTGACCGGTCTCCTTCGTTGGCTGACACATTGACTGGTCAGTTCGAAAGGATGACGTTCCGGACCGAGGTGGCGAGATTGTCGAAGTTGAACGGCTTTCGGAGGATAGGGATGGACGCCTCCCGAATGACGTCCGGGATCGCCTCGTCCGCGTAGCCCGTCATCAGCATCACTCTCATCCCAGGTCTCAGCGAGAGGCCGGCCTCGGCGAGCTGGTAACCATTGAGACCCGGCATTTTTACGTCCGTGAGCAGCATGTCGATCGACGTGTCCGACTGCAGAATTTCGAGACCGGCGGTCCCGTCGGCGGCTTCGATGACGGCGAATCCGCCCAACCGGAGCGTTACACCGACGACACGGCGCAGCATCGGTTCGTCTTCCGCCAGGAGGACGGTGAAGCGATTCTCTTCAGGAGCGGTAGAGCTGTTCATGCGGTCTCCGGTGGTTCGGCCTCGAAATGGCGGCGCAGAAGGATGGCGATCGTGGTCCCCTTCCCCGGGACCGTGTCGATGTCGAAATATCCATTGGATTGGCGGATGAAGCCGAAGGCCATGCTCAATCCAAGCCCGGTTCCCTGCCCGTGAGGCTTGGTGGTGAAGAACGGATCGACGGCACGCTTGCGCACCTCTTCCGTCATCCCCGACCCCGTGTCCCGCACCTTCACTTCGACGTACTCGCCCGGCGTGACCTCCCCGCCCGGGGCTCCGTCCAGAGTCAGGTCGTTCGTCGCGATGGTGAGGGTCCCCCCGTCCGGCATCGCATCGCGGGCGTTGATCGCAAGATTGAGGATCACGTTCTCCATCTGGTTGACGTCGCAGAGCGTCTTCCATTGTGCCCTCAACTCCCATTCGATGCGAACACGGTCACCGACCGAGTGGAGGATCAGATCCTTCATGCCCGTGGCGAGCTCGCTCAGATTGACGGAACGGGGGGAGAGCGGCTGGCGCCGGGAGAATGCGAGAAGACGCCGCACCAGATGGCCGGCGCGATCGACGGCCTCTCCGGCCCCGTCCGCATAGGTTTGAATCGCCGACGGGTCGGCGGCGGCCTGTGCCTTCAGAAGGTGCAGGTTCCCCTGGATGATCGTGAGCAGGTTGTTGAAATCGTGGGCGATGCCGCCGGAAAGCTGCCCCACCGCCTCCATCTTCTGACTCTGACGCAGCGCGTCCTCCGCTTTGCTCCGTTCTTCCATTTCGTTCTGCAGCAGTTGATTCGTCTCCGCAAGTGCGATGGCGCGCGCCTCGAGCTGACGGTTCGCCTCTCCCAACGTGCGCTGCGAGGTGCCGGTGAATGCCATCAGCAATGCGGCCATGACCGCGAGCAGCATGATGGCGGCGTGGCGGGTCAGCCGCCGGCCGGGCGGCTCATCGATCGTGCGGATGGACACGGTGCCGAGGGGGATGCTGTCCTGCATGACCGGAACGACGACCATCGCCCTGCGGCCCCGCACGAGGGTGCTTCGATCGGGCGCCGAGCGCGGCAGCGGCTCCTGGCCCTTGCGCACGAAACTCGCGACCAGAGCGTTCCTGTCGTCGTACACGCCCGCAGCCTCGATCTCCGGATTGATCTGCAACGCGCTGACGTGCTCCTGCACGGCCTTCGCATCCGCGAAGAAGAGAGCGGCGGTGATGCTCGCCGCGAGAATCTCCCCCTGGACCGTCACCTCCCGGACCTGCTGTGCGCGGAACACCCGATCCTGATAGGCCGAGATCAGAATGCCGGCGGCCAGCAGGGCGATCGCCGCCGCCAGCGCGTACGCCGGCGTGAGCCGGCGCGGGCCGCGGACGTGATCGACTGCGGTCATGGTGAGATTTCCGGCCGCGCGGCGTTGACCTTCCGCGCCAGCGCGAGCAGTTTCGAGCTGATCACCAGGCGATTTCCCGCCGCGGCAACATTGTCGATGTCGAAGCTCACGCGATCGTCGACGATGACGAAATGCACGATGCCTGCGGTCGCACTGATGGCTGAATCGGTGACCGTGAGAGTCGCGGTACCGCTCACCGCCTTCAGCGCCTCGGCGGTCCGCTGACTCGCGGAGCCCGACACGAACATCACGTGGCAGTCGGATTGCGGCTCGGCCTTCGCGAGCTGCCGCAGGACGATCGGATGCCGGCCGACGCTCTGACCCGAGACAGCTTCCTGAATCCGGCCGCCGTAAGGATCGGCTCCGGCCACGCAGAGATAGAACGGCGAAGAATCGCGGTCGAACGAGCCTTGCGGCCATTCGACGAAGGAGGCGAACTTGTAGAGGAACGTCGCCTTGACGGCGTATTCGAGTGACCGGTCGGCGGTGTGAGCCGGGAGTGCGACGAGCAATACGGCCAGCACGATCGGGAGGACGAGGCGGCCCGTGCGAGTTTCAGAGGACATCTCAGGGGGTCCAGCGGGCGGTCAACGTGAGCGACCGCGGAATCTCGCTCGGCGTAATGGACGGATTCACGAATTCGAGATGCCGCTCGTGGAGCAGATTCTGTCCGTCGAGGGACAGCTCGAGGCTCTCCGCCGCATCCCATGCGATCCGGACATCGGCCTCGAGATAGGCGGGCACCGCCGGACTCTTCAGGCTGCCCACATTGCGCAGCCATAGATCCAACGCGAAACCGCGGGGCAGGTCTATGCTGGAACGGAGCTGCCACTGGCAGCGCGGATCGTTTCCGGCGAAGGCAACGCCGAACACGTCCCGGCTCCCCGGGGCGAGCCGCAGATTCTTCCGCAGCGCGCTGAATCCGCCGCTGAGGCGCCACCAGTCGCGCACGGCGAAGTCCGCCCATGTCTCGACACCCTGGGTATCGCCCCGCATGTTGTTCCGGACGACGAGTGGGAACACGGCCGGCCCCGATCCTTCCACGGTTCGGAGGTGGTCGTAGGAGTTGTAGAACGCGGACACGGAAAGGGAAAACGCCGGGGAGAGCAGACCGCGATAGCCGGCCTCGTATGCGACCAGCTCCTCGGACTCGAAGTCCGGCCCGCCGGCGAGGATGCCGGGGTTGATCAAGTCGGTGTCGAATCGCGAAGGCGTCCGCACCGCGCGTGCGGCCGACGTCCACAACAGCGTTCGGTTCGAGACGGTCCAGGCCAGCCGCGCGTCCGGCATGAATTCGAGGCCTGTGTAGGTGTTGTCCTCCAGCTTCAAGCCGACGGCGAGCTTCAGCCGGTCGCTCAGCGCGATCCCATCCTGGACGAACACGTTTGCGAACCGGAGCGTGCGGCCGGCCGGCGCGAGAAAGGACGTCCCCGGCCCGCGCTCGAAATGGTCGTCGGTCATTCGATAACCCGCTCCGACCACCAGCGCGTGCCGGGAACCCCGGGAGAAGTCGTACTGCGTTTCGAGAGCGTACTGATCGACGGTCGCCTCGATGCCGCTGACCAGCACCCGGCGGGAGTTGTCGAAGTACGTCTGCACGCTCAGGTTGGAGCCGCCGGTGAATTTGCGGGCCCAGGTCCCGGAGACGTTCCCGCCGCTGATGCTTCCGCTCGGAAGAAATGCCGGCCGCCCGATGCCGGTACCGCGATAGAAGTCGCCCTGCAGGGTGAAGGTGTCGGCGGCCTGACTCCAGTCGGCGCGGAAACCACCCTGGACATGATTCCAGGAATCCTCCGCACTCGCGCCGTTCGCGCGCACCATCGAGCCCTGCCTCAGGCCGAGCCCGTAAACACGGAAGCCGCCGCTGGGGCCGAGCCCTCCGCCGTAGCGCACGCCGAGCCTCCGGTCGAGCGAACCGAGGCCGGCATCCACCATCCAGCCGCGCGTCCGGGCGGAGTCCCTGGTGATGATGTTGATCACGCCGTTGACTGCGTTTGCTCCCCAGAGCGTGCCGCCCGGGCCGCTGATGACCTCGACGCGGTCGATGTCGTCGATGAAGGTGTGTTGCGCATCCCAGAAGGTTCCGGAGAACAGAGGCGAGTAGATCGCACGCCCGTCGATCAGAACGAGGAGCTTGTTCGCGGTACCGCTGGACTGATTGAAGCCACGCGCTGTGATCGCATAGGTGTTCGCGTCGAGCCGGGCCACCTGAAGATTCGGCGCCAGCCGCAGGATCTCCGGGACGCTGTCGGCCCCGGAGCGGCGGATCGCGTCGTTGGTGATGACGAAGACGGCGGCCGCCGCCTGGCTCAGCGGCTCCGCGATCTTCGAGACGGAGGTGATCTTGATCTGCGAGAGCTCTTCGATCGAGAGCCGCCTCAGGTCGCGCGCATCCGCGACTTGCGGCTGCGCGGACAACGACGCCGCGATGCCGGAGAGAAGGGAAACCACGATCGCCATCGGCAAACGGGCCCGCCCGCCGGCCGGTCTGTCGCACGTCATCGTTCAGCGGCCTCTCGAAGCAGCGCCGTCGTGATCGCTTTCCGTCCGTCGTACGGCATCGCTGCACCCCTCCCGAAGCGGCATCGCCGAAACCGCCGAACATCCGCTGCCGGTTCGTTGAGACCGTACCATGAATGGCGTGTCAGAAGCATCCCTCTCCCCTGTGGAGGGAAGAGGGGCAACACCTCTGTGATTTGAACAAGTTACGCTTCGTTGCCCTGGTTTGTTGCCCCTCTCCCCCGCCGGGGAGAGGGATGTTCGGCGCCTGCGCGTGGCACATGCGTCGATGATCCAAATCAGCGTGCGTTTTGTAGCAGTTCAGGCGCCGGACCCAGGCTACGCAGGGAAGCCGCTCATCGAGCCTCCGCGCCATCCGCGAGGGGGTCGACCGCGAAGGAAAAGCGCTCTTCCCGGCGCGTATGGACCGGAGGTGATCCGCGGCGTTCAGGAACGGGGCACAACAGGGACAATCCTCGATGCCGCAACGCATCGAGTTGCTCAACATGCGCACGGCGCGACGGACGGACCTCGGGCGCGGCCTCGTGGCGGTCCTGAACGGCCTGACCATCGCTCGCGAGTCATGCTTCCATGGTTCCGGAGCCATGTTCCTTGGCGTTCGAGCCATGGTCCTTGGGTTTGGAGCGAAGAACCATGCCTCCGGAGCGATGGTTCTTGTCTCCGGAGGCAAGAATGTTGTCTCCGGAGGCAAGATTCTTCACTCCGGACCCAAGGTTCTTGACTCCCGAGCCAGGGATCATGACTCCGGAGCCATGGTCTTTGGGTTTGGAGCGAAGAACCATGCCTCGGGAGTCAAGTTCCTTCGCTCCGGAGTCAAGGATCTTGTCTCCGGAAGCAAGAATGTTGTCTCCGGAGGCAAGAAAGTTGTCTCCGGAGGCAAGAAAGTTGGCTCCGGAGGCAACAATGTTCGCTCCAGACCGAAGGTCCATGACTCCGGAGCGAAGGTTCCATAGATTAGACCCAAGGTCACTGGGTCCGGAGCCATGAACCTTGTCTCCGGAGCCAAGGACCTTGCCTCCGGACCCATGTACCTTGGGTCCGGAGTCAACATTGTTGCGATCCGCGGCAACTTTGTTGCCTCCGGAGACAAGATCCTTGACTCCGGAATAGTTGATCCATAGATCTGCTCAATGGTTCCTTGCGTTTTTGCAGTGGCTCCTCGCGTGCAAGCCCATCGTTCTTCCACTCGCGACTGATGGGACGACGTGAAATTCGTCAACTTTCTGTAACGAAGCAACAGAAATGCGACGGAGACCGTCTCGGCGTGCGCCGTCGCTCATCTGCGACGAACGTTGAGTTTCTGCGACTCTCTATACGCATTTACGCGACGCCGTTCGCGGATGAGCGACGATTTGCCATTGAGCCTGCGGCGTAAATCCTCTTTCCTGCTACACACGTCGCAATTACGCGACGCATTGAGCTGCCGACGCGCGCAAGGTGCAATGGCAATGAACGCAAGGGACAACTATTGATTTCTTTTGTGACTTGTCTACGCTGGCTGTGTCCAGAACGGGAACCGGGCGGCAGTCGTAGTGCAGGCCTCATTACGACGAAACTCGCAACTCCCGAACCGGACCTGTACAGAAATGACCAGGGTCGACCCGAAAATCGCATTGAAGTGAAATGACGCAGTTCAACAGTAACCGGCTCAGAAAGGATCATTATGAAAGGAAAGAAAAGTTCTCAGGACGCCCCGGCCGCGATTTCCGCCGCGGTCAAAGAAGCACACCCGCCCGGCAACGACGTCGCGCTCACCCTCGGCTCCACCTCGACCTCTCGCTCGATCGTCAGCATTACCGACATCCCCATCCCGGTTTTTGAATCCCACGAAGCGAGGGCGGACTTCATCATCGAGCACCTCCGCTTCCTGACCCGATTGGTCGACCGGTATGCCGTCGCCGCTCCCGGCCGGCGCCGGGAGATCGCGAGCGCTGCATCGCTCTCGGATGACGCGCTCGAAGCGGTCGCCCTCGGCTGCGATGCCTCGCCGAACCTGGCCACGGCCAGCATGCTCACGGCCCCCGAAGTGCGCGACGCACTCAGTTCCAGCGTCGCAGGCCGCAGGGTGCTCCGCGAGCTGCTGACGATCGCCAGGGGGATGGCCGATACCATCGCCGAAACGCGCGCCGGCGTTGGAAGCCGCTGCCGGCGCGCTCTCTACATCCTGCACCAGATGACGCTCAAGGACGACCGCCAGGCCGCCGTGGCGCACCTGCCGGAGATGGAAGAGGCGTTCAAGCGCCCCCGGAAGTCCAAGCTCGAGCGCGAGGTGAACGTCGCCCTCAAGGACGCAAAGCGGGCTGCCGGAGGTCTCTCGGTCAGCCTCACCGCCCAACCGCGGACCTTCGAGTTCAAAGCCGGGCGCGACCTGTAGTCCCACCCTCCATTCGCAACGAGGGCCGGCGAAAGCCGGCCCTCCCACCACCTTCGAGGCATTCGCATGACTCTCCGCGAGGCGACCGTTGCTGTCACGTCGGCCAATGCTCGGGGACAGCACCGCCGGTGAATTTGCGAAAGGGTTGGTGGCAGATCCCGCCGATCGCACGCAGCAGCCATCGAGAAACGGAGAGACCAACCAGTGAGCACCCACTTCCACATCGTGATCTTGAACGAGGCCACCGCCGGCCAGATCAACGGCATTCACGAGTTGCTCAAGCGGCAGGCGCCCGTCTGGTGGCACCACTTCGACAACAGCTGGA
>Ga0190275_10000874_pt1 | contig 23906 bp, 17 predicted proteins | sample Popmic550T_FD_133745 | JGI IMG/M metagenome (GOLD analysis project Ga0190275, IMG submission 133745) | Populus adjacent soil microbial communities from riparian zone of Yellowstone River, Montana, USA - 550 T | ecosystem: Environmental > Terrestrial > Soil > Riparian zone > Trees stand | place...
CAACACCGGCGTCGTCGCGGTCGCCGTCCCGATCTTCGACCCGTCCGGACAGGACGGCTCGGAGTCGGTCTTCAGACCCAGCTGGACGTCAGAGCAGCCCTCAAGTCCGGTCGCGCCCGACGGATTGACCGCAACACCCTCCGGCAACTCCACCACCGTCTTCTTCAAATGCGCCTGCGAAACACCATCCGGATCCTCCAGGCCGTCGCTGGGCACCGACAACGACAACTCAAACCCAGACGCCGAATCCCGTGTCTGGGAAGTCAGCCCCGTCGTCGTCGATGGAGTGAACGGAACCGTCTCACAGCCAGTCATCAACGGCTCGTCGATCGCGACCGACGAAAACACGCCCGGGTGCTCCCAAGAGTCCGCCGACATCCGCGTCTGCAAAGGCTCGGTCGTACACGCGGTCGGGTTCGTGAACATCGGCTTCTCGAACGCCCCGGGATCGCCGGCCTGCTTGCAGCCGGCGAAGTTGCTCGCATCACCATTCGGAACGGTGTTGGCCCCGTAGGAGCACAGCGTCGCCCGGACACCATCCACCGCCGGGACCTCGACGATCGGGGCGCTGTCGATGCTCACCGCATAGCCGTCCTCGGGACGCAGACGCGCGTTTAGCACATAGATCCCATTCGTGAGGCTCCAACCAAACGCGAACTGTGCCGGCACGCCCCGCTCCGGCTCGATCGCAAAGAGCGCCAACGTAAGCCACCCCGGCCCCGCCTGGCTACCGAGGCCGCCGCTGACGCGGGCCTCTCCAACGATGCTCTCGGGCGGGCACCCCCCCGGCGAACCGGCCTCCCGCAGCACCTTCTTCGCGTCGTCACACAGCGCCGGCGGAGCGAGCGGATTGCCCACGAATCCGGGCGGGGTATCGGTAAGGATCTGCTTGGGGTGCTCGACCGCAGTGATCTGGTCGATCGCGGTTTCTCCCCGCGAGTGGCGATGGTTCATCTGGATTTGGGCGTCCGCCGCCCAAGGATGACCGCCCGCGCGCGTAAACTCGCTGCCCTCCTCGTCGAATAGGCTCGTCTTCATCGACTCTGGAATCAACCCAAAGCCGAGGCTCGGCTGCGAGAAGTCGAACTCGTCGATGCCGACCCCCCCATCCGGATCGCCGCCGCCGGACACCGTCGCCCGCACGCCCACGATGCTTGGCATGTCATCGCTCAACCCAAAAGCAACGCCAACCGGCGGGTACTGCTGGCCCGGTGCGAGGGCGTCTGACCGTGTGCACGTCACCTTCGCCGGATCCGAGGCCGTCGCAGACGTCAACGAACACGCCCAATCCGACGGTGGGTTCTGAGGATTCTGGGGGTTGTAGATGTAATACACATCCGCGTTCCGGCCCTCGGGCAGCTCGATCTCGAGGGTGACAGGGCCGCTGGTCGCGTTCTGGTCCGGGAGCCGCGGCGTCTGCGCAGCCGACAAGTTCGGGGCCTGCGTCACGCCGACGGGCAGCGGGTTGGAGATGCCCACGGTCGCGCCGCTGGCGTTCGATCCGATGACCTGGCACTGCAGCACCTTGCCCTGATCGTCGGCGACGATCGTGTGCGAGGCGGTCGTCCCATCTGCCTCCGGGACCGGCGCCCCGTTGCGAAGCCACTGGAACTGATACGGCGCCGTGACCCGCTCCCACGCCACCGGCGCGTTGCACGTCCGGATCGTGCCGACCGTCGTCGCACCAGCAGCGATCGCCGGCCGCGAGTCAGCAGCCAACGGGTTCGTAGGCGCCGGAGGAAGCGGCGAAGGCTGAGGTATGACAAACGCCGGCGGCTGACTCGCGATCCTCGTGACCCCGTTGACGTTGGTACCGGTCGCCTCACACTGAATCGAAGCCCCGGCATCCCCGGCGACCAACGTGTAGGTAGTCGCAGTCGCGCCCGCGATCAGCTGCCCGTTCCGAAGCCACCTCACCGCGACGGTGGGATGCTTCGAGTCCACCACGGTCACCGTCGGCAGCCAGTTCGGCTCCCTGTGATCGCACGTCAACGTGTCGCCAACACTCGGAGCACTGCCCGCCACGGCCGCGTTCCTGACCGTCACGACGTACGGGATCCCCGCGTCGTCGCGGCGCATGCCGGCGCGCTGGCCGGTGCGGACTCTGACCGGGGCCGGGAAGGGACTTGCGATCATGCCGTCGAGGACTTCGAGCAGGGGGACGTCGTTCCCCTCCAGCGGCCCGCCGTCGAACGAGATTCCGTAATTGATTCCGTTCTGGACCACCGAGACCGAGCCCCCGCCCTGGGAGATGTTGGAGATCGCGTTGAGCGCGGACACGACCACCCCCCCACTAGCGCCGGTTGGGATGTCCGCGGTCTCGCCGATACCGGCGCCGCCGTCGCCGAAGCGCAGCCTGTAGGTGCCTGTCATGCCGACGTCCTCGAGCATCTGGATCTCTGAGTAGCCGCCCTTCAGCGACACCTCGAGGGCAGGCGCCGCCAGCGAGGCAGATGGCGCGACCAACAAAGCGCCGAGCACCGCCGCGACCAGCGCCACGGGCACCAGGCGGCGACGTGTCTTCGCTGTCTTGGGGAGGTGGGTGGAGCTGGGCTGTGGGGAAGTCATGCTCTCCTTGGGACTAGCGGTCTTGCCAAATCGGAGGTTCGAGTTTTGGATCGGGCGCTTCATGACTTCACTCCGGGTAGCAGGACGCTGATAGCTCGGCTGCGCGCCCCGGACTGACGTGCCTGGACCGTCACATGGAGTCGCCTGCCCGCAGCCAGGCGCTTGCGGGCTGGGCGGTTGAGGCGCAGCTTCACCGTGATCGCTCCCGCCTTGCGGACATCGACAGCCTTGCGGGCTATGCGAGCGGTTCGCTTGCCGAGCTTGGCCTTAGCGGTCAGGCGCACCCGGCCGGCCGAGCTGCGCAGCCGGATCGCCAGCACGCCGCGGCGGGCGGCGCGCTTGCGCGCCTTCTTCGACAGTCCTCCGATCGCCAAGGTCTTGCGCGCCTTGACAGCGGCGTTGTCACCCGCTGTCGAAGGCGAGGTCTTGGTGTCGGTCGATACCGCGCCGGCCCCGCCGCCCTGGCAGCTGTCGGCCAGGACCACGCACACAACAGACGGGTCGGGCTGAAGAAACCCGCCGCCGACACGCGCGACATAGACGTCTGCGACCACGTCTCCGTCCTGGGGCAGCACTTGCTCGATGGCCTCGAACGCGACCGACGACCCGTCGTGTGAGACAGCCGGCGCGAGCAGGGCCGCGGTACTGCTCCCAAGGCTGCGCTCAGTCCGCGACGTTCCCGGCAGGCGGTAGAGCTCGCCCTCGCGCCACAGGTAGTCGTTGAACAGCCCGTCGTCGTCGCCGGCCACGAGCCCCTCGTCGGTTTGGAAGACAATCGTCTCGCCGTCCTCGCTGACCCAACGCTTGTGCTCAGCAAAGTCAGTCCCCACCCGACCCCCGTCGACCAGGGCGCGGCCCATGACGTCGAAGGACCCGTTGTCAGAGCCGCCCGCCGCAGCCGTCGAGATGCGCTGCAACGAGTGCTCGCGAGCGTCGTAGCGGTAGATGTCGGCCTCGCCTCCATCGGAGTCGTCGACTGTCAGCGGCGCGCCGGTGCGGAACACCAGAACGTGCCCGTCGCCGCCGACGTCGACACCGTTTGCGTCCTTCCCGACCGACGGGACGGGATAGGCGTCGTTCTTGAACGTCCCATTACCACCCCAGAGATGGCCGGTGTCTGAACTCGCCAGCGTCCCGACAAACGCCAGGCTCTCCTGATCGGCGTCCCAGACAAACAAGTTGCGCTGACCCGCCACAGCGACATTGCCGGTGGGGCTCGGCGCATCGGTCAGGACCCCTTCGGCGACGAAGTAGATACGACTGCCGTCGCCGGAGATCGCGACCGTGCCCGTCGCGACCCCGGCCCCCGACCCGACCGTCGGGTGATCGGCGTTTGCCTCGCCCGCTGAGACCTGCACCAACCGCTCCCCCGCCGGACGCGTCGCGTCCCACATATAGAGATCGCAGCCGATAGAAAGCAAGTCCGAGCAGCCCCCCGAGCCCGCGCCGTCGACATCGGTGTCGGCGAGCTGGCGATTCGAAGTGAAATAGACACGCCTGCCGTCCACCGACGCACCCTGGTACTGATCGTCGCCATCGACTCCATCGCATGCCGGCGCCACCCGACCGCACTCCGAGGCAGACAACACAATGATCGACGGCCCCGACGGCGTCTCGACGCGCCGCATCACCCGCAAGCGATTCGCAACCGTGTCACACACCCCCGCCCCAGTCTGCCCCGGACGCGTAGAGAAAAAGACCCGGGAACCATCCCGCGACACCGCGCCCTGATCGCGACCGTTCCACGCCGAGCCGCCGCTCGAGTACTCGAACTGGCCGCCGATACGCGCACCGCAACGCTCCCCCCACACCCTCCCATCACCATCACGCGCCAACAACTCCACCGACGGAGCACCACCTACGCCAACCCCAGCGACATACACGTGCGCCTCACCGCCAACCGGAGTCGGATCGCCGTCCAGATACGTCGTGGTGAAGTACCTAGTCCCCGAGGAGGCTGTGGTGCTGAAGCCCGGCTTGAAGTAGACGTGTGAATGGTCAGCCGACGCGCCTTGAAAGTACGACTTGCCGATCATGAGACGGTGGTGATCGGCAGCATCGAGCGGGACCAGCAATGGCGACAACGGCGAGAAGGCGCCGTCCACACCAGCGCGAAAGACGCGCGCCTGCCCCAGCTCCGCCTGGTCAAACGCCGCCGCCAACGCCACCCACCGAGAGAAATCCGGGCTGAAGCTACGCGAAATGTCCCGTCCGGCCGACCAACCCCACACGAGATCGCCCGTCGGCTGCGAAGGAAGCAACGCCGAACTGACCGACCAACCCCCTGACCCACGCGTCGCCACATACGAATCGCCCGCGAAGACGTCGACCATCCCAGGCGGATCCTCCAACCCACCCCGCGACCTGAACACAACCCGCGAACCATCCGCAGAGACACTCGCAGCCTCAGCCGCCTGCGAGAACTTCTTCGACGGCGAAACCATCTCCAAGGCCATGCAATCCGGCAGGCCGGTTACTCCCTGCTGGACACGGACCGCCTCATTGGGGCATTGGGCCGTCGCAAGCGCCGGACCGATCCCCATCGCTACCGCCGAGACGGCTACACCCGAGATCGCAAGAGCCGAGACACGCGCTCGCCTAGCACGAGTCCCCGAAGAGGACGCACCACTCCCCGTAGACGAAGGCGCCACCACAGCCCCGTTCGAGGCCCCATAGCCCCGAATGGCAAGCGCCAGCCTGGAGACCGACTGCAGAAACTGGCCGCGAACACGCCTCATAGGTACTGGTCCTCTCCTCGTTGCTCTACGCATCAGGACGTCCTCCTCCTAGCGAGCCGCCGCAACAAGGCGGCTGGCCGAGTCGGCGCCCACAGGCGCAAGTTGAAATCCGTCAAGTCCTCGCGGCGCCAGGCGCCCGGTCACGTTGTGTGACATCCGGCCACCACTCTGCGACCGGCGTACGGCAACGCTTGCGGAGCCCTTCAAACCGCTCCGAAGGGCCGCTACGGTCGTCCGCATCAATGCTGTGCAGAAGCTGTCGCGCCGCGCCGGCGGCGCGACGCTTGAAGTTGTCGTGTCCTTGAATCCGTAAGAGAAGTCGGCGCTGCTGCAAGCGGTGGTGTCATTCACGCCGTCCGGACGGCTGGTCGAGTCGTCGGAGCGGACCGCGTCGCGGAAGCGAAGCTCCGCCGACGAAACCAACCCAGCACCCACCGCGCCGAAGCCGCCCTCGGTATCGATCCGAACTGAGCTGTCGCGGCGCCCGGCTCCACCGACGGGAGAGGCCTGGATGGTGGCCTCACGGTGGGCTCGGGCGTCGCGAGCCCGCGACGGCGGCGGCGTGACAGCCCGCCGCGTCGTAGTTGTGCCGCCCCGGCACGATCGGGTCAGGAATCCGCTCGCGTGAGCAGCCGGCTCGAGCGCGAGCGCTGCGGCGCGACAGCCCTCGGGCGCGGCGACCTGACCAGGAGAGGGAGAGATCAAGACCGCGTCCTGACGACTCGCCGGTCGCATCCGCTGGCGCCACCGCACCCGGCACCGGAGAGCTCGACCCGCACCCGCCCACAGGCCCGCAGACGCGCCCGCTTCTGAGCCGCCCGGCTAGGCAGGCGTTCAGGAACGGCGTCGGCGTCGTGCGCCAGATGGGCGTTGTGCTGCACCGGCTCTCCTCTCTCGTACTTCTCTCACGCCCCTCCGCCTTCTCCGGCTCGAAAGACAAGAGCCATCCAGGAAGACAAGAAACACGTGAATTTGTAGATGCCATTGTAAACATTGACCTACGATTCTTGTCAAGGGCCAACCGTTCGGGGCCATCGTCGCCCGAAGATCGACCTGCCGTTACAGGCCATAAACTGCGCGCCGGCCGCCCTGTGTGGCTCCCCCCTCTTCCCCGACTTTATAAACGCGTCTAGGAGCTAACGACGACTACCCAAATGGGTCTATGAATGGCTCTGGAACCGGGGTTATCGTTGGCGACGTGAGCCAGACACCATGGGGCGACGCGAGCGACCTGAGGAGCCGGATGCTGCGCCCCGGGCGCGGGCAGTCGCCCGAGCTCGTCGCTCAGAACCAGCGCGAACGACTGCTGGCAGCGGCGGTGGTCGCGATCGCCGAGCGCGGCTATGAGCAGACACCGGTCGCGGAGCTGCTGAAGCTCTCCGGGATCTCGCGCACGACCTTCTACCAGCACTTTCCGGGCGGCAAGGAGGAGTGCTTCCTAGCCGCGGTCGACGCGGCCACCGAGACCGGCCTCGCGGCCGTGCGCGATGCCTGCGCGGGCGACGGCCCATGGGAGGAGCGGACGGCGCGCGGCTTCGACGCGCTTGCGCTGACGATCGTCGACCAGCCGGCGGCCGCGAGGATCGCGCTCGTCGACGTCTACTCGGCGGGCCCCGCCGGCCTCCAGCATGCCGACGAGGGACAGTCGAGCTTTGCATGGCTGCTCACCGAGGCGCTCGGCCAGTCGCCCGAGCGGGCGGCGGTCCCGCCGGCGATCGTGTCCGGCCTGGTCGGCGGCATCCGCACGGTCCTCGAGTCGCGCGTCGGAAGGGGCGAGGCGGCGACGCTCCCCGACACCATGCCCGCGCTGCGCGACTGGGCGCTCTCCTACCGCAACCCGCCGCAGCCGATCCGCCGGCCGCGCTCGCGCCCGCCGCTGAACAGCGTGTCGCGCTTCGTGGTCCACGACCAGGTCGACCGGATCTTCGGCGCGGTCGCCGCCACGGTCGCCGAGAAGGGCTACCCGGCGATGACGCTCGACGACATCGTCAAGAACGCGTCGGCGTCGCTGACGACCTTCTACCAGCACTTCGACGGCAAGGAGCAGGCGTTCCTCGCCGCCTACGACTCCGCCGTCGCCCAGGCCGGCGCGGCGGCGCTGCCCCCCTTCCGCTGGTCGCGCTCCTGGCCGCAGGCGGTCCGCGCGGCGCTCGAGGCGTACCTGTCGTTCTGGGCCGCCGAGCCGCAGTGGGCGCGGATCGCGATGATCGACATCCTGTCCGCCGGCCAGCCCGGGCTCGAGCACCGCGACCGCTCATACGGCCTCTTCGAGGAGATTCTCCAGCCCGGAGTCGACCAAGAGCCCGGCGCCAGCCCGCTCGCCGTCGAGGCGATCGGCGGCGCCGTCCACGGCCTGATCTACGAGCAGATCCAGCGCCGCGGCGCCGAGCACCTGCTGCAGGTCCTTCCTGCCGCCACCTTCATCGCCCTCGCCCCCTTCACCGGACCCGACGAGGCAATCGCCGTTGCCAACAAGGGCGCCCTGCGCTCCCGCAGCACCCCCGCCCGCCGCGCCGCCCGCACCCGCGGGCCACATCGCGGCTAGCGGCCGAGTCCAGCCAGGACACGTAACGTTTATGTTGACTGGCGCTCAACCGTAGGCTACTGTTTATCAATCGCGGTAGCGCTCAACACCTCCACGACCGCGGCGGCCGCCCGCTATAGGGACCGGCCCCGGCCCCAGCAGCTGAATGGCGGCCTGCACGGCCTGACCCGCTCCGAGGTGACCGCCTCGCAGCGCAGCCGGATCATGCAGGCGATGGTCGAGGTGGTCGGCCAGGTTGGCTACGCGGAGACCAACGTGCGCGCCGTGATCGGCCGCGCCGGGGTGTCGCGCAAGACCTTCTACGAGCTGTACGCGACACGCGACGACTGCCTGCTGGCGATCTACGACGAGGCGGCGCAGTGCGTGCGCGGCGTGGTGCGGGAGGCCCAGGAGCGCGGCGTCACGCCGCAGGAGCGGCTCGACGCGATCTCCGACATCGTGCTCCAGTGGGTCGAGGACGAGCCGCAGCTCGCCCGCGTCTGCCTGCTCGACGTGCCGACCTCCGGCATCGCCGGGCAGCAGCGGCTGACCGCCACGCTCAGCTGGCTGTCGTCCGTCGTCGCCGACTGGCTCGGCGACCTCGACGTCCCGGACGTCCTGCCGGAGCTGCTCGTCGGCGGCGTCCACCAGATGATCGTCCACCGGCTCGTCAACGCGGGCGGCGACGACGTCCCGGCGCTCGCCGCCGACCTCAGCGAGGTCTGGACCTACGTCGAACGCAACGCGGCGTAGAGCCGCACTCGCGAGCCGTCGCCGCCGGCGACTTCGAGCGCGTCGCAGATCCGCCGCGCCACCGCCAGGCCCCAACCGCCGGGCGATCCAGGCGCGGGAAGCGTCCAGCCGGCGAACGGATCGGCGACCCCGGGCCCGCCGTCGCTGACCTCGCAGACGAAGTCGCCGTCGGCGGTCCAGCAGCGTGCGGCGACCGGCGGCGCGCCGTGGATCACCGAGTTGCTGACGACCTCATTCGCGGCCAGCACCAGCTCCTCGGCGCGGTCGACGTCCATCCCGCACTCGACCGCGAGCCTGGCGAGCAGGTCGCGGAACGCGTGGTAGTCGCCCGTGAACGGGATGTCGTGGTGGTCCTGGTCGGGCTCGGTCCGCCCGCCGGCGTCGAGTCTCCGAACGAAGTCGGCGGGCGGCTCGAAGGTCGCGCACGGACAGGCGGCACCCCCCTCGACGACTTCAGGATGGGTCTCGAGGCCATAGTCGAGGATGCTCTGCGGCAGCTCAGAGCGGTCGTAGAGGCAGAGGAAGCGCAGCGGGGCGTCGGCGAGCGCGACGTTGATCGTGGACTCGTAACGAGCCCACTCGCGCCGGGTGGCGGCGGATCCCGTCCAGATCGGCTCCCCGAGCGCGAGCAGCTGGCTGTCGGGCGCCAGCTCGGCGAGCGTCCGCTGGACGGCCATCAGGCGGTGGACCGGCCGCGGGTGCCACTCCAGTGTGTCGTGCAGCTCTACCGCCGCGCCATCGCTGCCCAACTCGTCGCGCAGCGCCTCGGTGCTCGCGCGCTTGGCCGCCACGAGCACCTTGTCGCCGCGCTGCACGCCCGCGCGGACGATCGGCGCCATCGCCTCCGCGAACTGCGCGGCGCCGTCGTAGAGAAATGCCTGGTGGGCCAGCCTGGCGCCAGGCATCAGTGGGGATGCTCCGTTCTCACCACAGCTCCCTTACCCACGATCGCGACGAGCCGCTCCATCCGAGCGGCGAACCTTCTGCGCCCTAGCTGTGCAGCCGGTCCAGCGCAGCCGCCTGCACGGCGGTCATGCCGGCGATCGGCCCGCCGTCCCAGGAGACGTCCTCGTACATGGCCACCTGGAGCTTCTCGTGCTCGGCGAGGCTCAACCGCTCGTGGTGGCAGAAGGCCAGGAACGAGTAGAGGCTGGGCAGCTGGTCGTGCCAGCCGCTGTCCGCTCCGCGCACCTTGACGAGGTCGTGGATCGTGCCGGGGATCTGCTTCCAGCCGCTCGAGAAGAGCGCGCCGAAGACGGCGAAGTCGAGCTGGATCAGGCGGCCGGGCGGGACCACGAACGGCTCCGACGGCGGCGGAGTTGCGGGGTCGATCCCAGCCACCAGCCCGTTCGCCAGCTCGTCGCCCTCCATCAGCAGCACGCCGTCGGTCGTGCGCGGGTTGCACTCGATGATCGCCAGGCCGTCGCCGGTGTCGACGAAGTCGAGCGACATCTGGCCGTCGTAGCCCAGCTCGGCGCCGATCTTCTCGACGACCGCCAGCGTCTCGGCGCCGTCGATCGACTCGAACTGGACGCCGGTCGAGTGGTGGAACTGGCGCGGTGCGCGGTAGGTCGAGTGCGCGGTCACCCTGCCGTCATGGAGCGTCGAGTAGGTGCAGACCATCGCCCCCTCGACGAACTCCTGGACCAGCCAGGGCGCGTCGGGCGTGGGGTGGACGTCCTCGGGCTTGACGCGGCCGGCGAGCGGGCCGTGATTGGTCAGCAACGTGACGCCGCCACGCGAGTAGACACCGCGGCCGAAGTAGTGCGGCCAGCGGCCGATCGCCTCCTGCAGCTCCTCGTCGCTGCGCACGGTCACGCCGACCGGCGCGCGGATCCCGAGCCGCTCGACGAGCTGCTCGAACGAGTCCTTGTCGTGGACCTGGGCGAGCGTCTCGAACCGGGCCGTGTAGAGCTTCGCGACCTGCTCGATGCTCTCGCGCGCGGTCGAGAGGTAGAACGCCTCCTCCCACGTCGGCACGATCAGCTCGATGCCGTGCTCGGCGCAGTAGACGCGCACCTGGGCGGTGAACTTCTCCGTCTCGTCGCGCGGCGAGGCGGTGACGAAGTGGCCCTTCAGGTAGCGCGAGTGGTTGCCCGGCGCCGACTCGTAGGTGTCCGACGAGTGGACCTCGTGGCCGGACTGCGCGAGCTGGCGGATGACGCTGAGCGCGAACGGCATCCGCGCGCTGGTGACGAGGACCTTCACGCGGCCTTCCTGTCGGGGCGGTCGGGGTAGACGTCGTCGATCGTCGCGAGCGCGACGTACGGGGCCCCGCCGGCCGCGGCGGCGATCTTCTCGGCTCCGCCGGCGAGGCGGTCGAGCACGCTGACGACGCCGACGATCTCGCGGCCCTCGGCCCGCAGCGCCTCGATCGCCTGGATCGTGGAGCCGCCGCTGGTGACGACGTCCTCGACGACGAGGCAGCGGTCGGAGTCGTCGAGGAAGGGCCCCTCGACGCGGCGCTGGAGGCCGTGCTGCTTCGCCTCCTTGCGGATGAAGAAGGCCTTGACGTCGGCGCCGGCGCCTAGCGCCGCGCAGGCGACCGGGTCGGCGCCCATCGTCAGTCCGCCGACGGCTGTGGCGCCGAGCCGCTCCGCCTCGGCCGCGACCAGCGCACCCATCGCGGCGAAGCCCGCGGGCCGCAGCGTGGCGCGCTTGGCATCGACGTAGTACTCCGCCTCGGCGCCGCTGGCGAGCGTCACCTTGCCGATCACCAGCGCGTGCTCGCGCAGCTCGGCGATCAGTCTGTCGCGAGCGCTCATCGGGCGGCAGCATATGCCGGGCGGCGGGCGAAACCGGCCGTGGGCCGCCTGGCGCGAGGGGTAGCGCGCGGCGGCCCGCTGCGCTACTTTGCCCCCGGAAGGTTGTTCACATAACCATTCACGCCGAGTCTCGGCAGCTCAGGCTGCTGAGAGCGGGGGACCCACAGGCGGCCGTCAGGTCGTCCGGGGCGAATCGCGACAGAGCCGTCGCGTAGCGCACTTCCAGCGCGAGCCCGTCAGCTAACCCCGTAGGCCCGAAGGAAGAGGAGCACACGGGTAGATGACGACCTCGCACCGAGACCTGGCCCTGGTAGACCCCTGGCGGCGTTCGCTCGACCGTTCGCTGCACCGCCGCGCGATCGCGCCCGCCGTGCGGCGCTCCGTCGCCCGCCGCCGACGCGCGTCCGTCGCGCTGAGCACGCTGATGGTCGCCGGACCGACCGGCAGCCTGCTCGCGGCCGCCGGCCTCGGGATCGGCAGCCGCGGCGTCGACGTGGCCGCGGCGTCGCCCGCCAACCGCGCGATCGACAACGGCGCGACGCCGGCCGCGATGGCGTTCAAGCTCGGCAGCCACGGCGACGCGGTGGCGGAGATCCAGCGCCAGCTCGGCCTGTCCGCCGACGGGATCTTCGGGCCGCTGACCCAGGCCGCGGTGACGGACTTCCAGGCCCGCAACGGGCTGGCCGTCGACGGCGTCGTCGGCCCCGCCACCTGGACGGCGCTGTTCGGTCTGGGACAGGCCGCGGCAGCGGCCGGCGCCCGCGAAGGCAACGTCGCGGTGATCGTGCGCGAACGGACCGGCGCCAAGGCCGGCGGCGGCGAGCGCGAATCGCGCCGAGCCATTGGCGGCGGACCATCGGAGAGCCTCGGCGAGCCGGTGGTCGACCTCGGCGGGTCGGACCCGGCCGGCGGCGACCCGGCCGGCGCACACGACGACGCCCCGGCCGCGCCGGTCGCGGACACGGCCCCTCGCACCCGGCCGGTGTCCACGCCGTCGCCCGGAGCCGGCGCCTGCGGGCCACTGCGCCTGGCCTCGCCCGTCAAGGGCATGGTCACGTCCGGATTCGGGCCGCGCTGGGGCCGCAACCACGACGGCCTCGACATCGCCGCGCCGACCGGCACGCCGATCCGCGCCGCCGAGTGCGGCATCGTCAGCTTCGCCGGCGTCCAGAGCGGCTACGGGAACATGGTCTGCGTCAAGCACTCGAGCCGCTTCGAGACTTGCTACGCCCACATGACCAAGTACGCCGTCTCGCAGGGCCAGCGGGTCGACCGGGGCCAGGTGATCGGCTATGTCGGCTGCACCGGCAACTGCACCGGTCCGCACCTCCACTTCGAGACCCGCGTTGACGGCTCCGCCCGCGACCCCCGCCCATATCTCGGCGGCGGCAGCGTCCCCGGCGCCCCAACCGTCAAGGCCGCCGCGAAGCCCAGGCTGAACGCCTCGATCCGCAAGGACGTCGCCCACGCCCGCGTCACGGCGAAGACCACGCTCGCGCAGCCGCCGGCGACAACCGGCATCGCGCCGGCCGGCCAACAGCCAGTCGCCACCCCCGCGGCTCCAGACGCCCCTGCCTACCAGGCGCCGCCAGCCGCATACGAGGCGCCCACTGCCGCGGCCCCAGCACCGGAGCCCGTCGCCACGCCAGTGCCGGCCGAGGTCGCGCCGACACCGACGCCGACCTACGAGACCCCGCAGCCAGTGACCGCCCCGGAACCCGTGTACGAGACACCCGCGCCGGCCGCGCCGGCCCCGGAGACGCCCCACACACCGGCCCCCCAGCCGGTGGCACCGGTCGCCGAGCCCCCGGCCCCAGAGCCGACGCCTGCCCCTGTCTCGGAGACACCTCCGACCACCTCCCAGGCACCGTCACCCGTGGAGGCACCTGCACCGGCCACCACCCCCGACCCGGCCGCCACCGCACCGCCGGTCGAGACTCCGCCCGCGCCCGAGGAGGTGGCGCCTCCCGTTACGCCCTAATGGCGCACCGCGGGCGTGACTGATGGATTGTCATCGCCTGGACAGCACAATCCATCAGTGAGCCGCTCTCGGGAGCGGCTGCGCGGCTCGGCCGTCTAGACATACACCATGATCTTCATCCCCAAGGTGATCTGCCTGTCGATCTGGTAGGCGTTGGGAACGGGGACCCGGAGGCAGCCGTGGCTGGCGGGGTAGACCGGGACGCTCTTGTAGCCGTGGATCGCGTAGCCGCGGATGAAGTAGTTGGACTGCACCATTCCGAGGTGGTTGGTCCCCGGCTCCTTGCGGTAGAAGGTGAAGGTGCCGAAGACGGTCGGGGTCACCGGCGCGCCCGACGACGAGTGGTAGACGTTGACCGCCTTGCCGTTGCGGAAGAAGCCCAGCACCTGGCGCGACCAGTCGTACTCGACGTGGTAGCCGGCGTCCGGGTACTTCGGCTTGAAGGCGCCCCGCCCCTGGAGGACGAGCTTGAAGACCTCCGGGCTGGCGTAGCCGATCCGCTCCATCCCGTTGACCTTGCGGAACGCGATCACGGCGCGTGAGGTGCCGTCGTCGTAGTAGCCGGTGACCGGCACGGCGTAGCCGAGCGCGTCGAGGCCGCGCTGGAGCAGCAGCGTGTCGGTCCCGCGCTTGCCCTCGCCGGCGCTCAGCACGACCGCCTTGAAGCGGGCGGCGCGCGAGCGGAACGCGAGCTGGCCGTCGGTCACGGCGTGATGGATCTGCGCCTTGTAGACGCCCTTGCGGCGTGGCTTGAAGTTGAAGCTCACCTTGCCGGCGCCGCGCTTCGCCGGCCTGACCCGGGCGCGCTGCTTGTCGACGACCTTGCCGGAGCGGCGCACCACGAGCACGGCGATCTGACCGGCGACGTAGGGGCGCACCGCGGCGTCGATCGCGAGCCGGTCGCCGCGGGCCACGTAGCGCAGCTTCCTGGTCGCGATCCCGCCCTCGATCTCGAGCGTCGCCTTGCCGGCCTTCGGCTTCGTCGGCTTGGCATCCGGCGGCGGTGGCGGCGCCGGCGTGGTCACGGTCGGAGTGGCGGCCGGCTCGGCCTCGACGGCGGCGGCCTGACCGGTGGAGCCCGCGAAGGCGAGCAGGACGGCGGCGGATGAGATGAAGAGCTTCATTGAATGGGCAAAGATAGCTGCGCCTGGGGACCGACGCGCGAAGGACCGGGTGGCAGCGGGGAGGGGCCGTCGGGCATCAGCCGCGGGATCACGACACAGGCCACGATCATCAGCGGGCCCGCGACGACCGCCATCTTCCAGCCGTCGTCGACCTGCGCGGCGAAGGCGATCGTGTTGTTGAAGGCGTGCATCCCGACCACCGCCCAGAGCGACTTCGTCTTCTCGTAGACGAGGCAGAAGATGACGCCGAGGAAGGCCAGCGGGGGCAGGATCAGCAGCCCGTCGGCGCCGTCGAACCCGAAGTGGATCAGCCCGAAGATCGTCCCGTCGACCAGGGCGGCCACGACGATCGGGAAGCGCGTGCGCAGCGCCCGGTAGAAGAACCCGCGGAAGAAGAGCTCCTCGACGAAGGGGGCGACGACGATGACCATCGTCCCGGCGGCGATCAGGCCGAGCGTCCCGCTGTCGGCGCCAAGGCTCTCGGTGACGTCCTGCTCGGCCTGCGGGTCGACGATCGTCGCGTAGACCGCCGTCAGGACGTAGAAGGCGAGCATTCCGAGCGCCGCCCAGCCGATCGTGCGCCAGAGCGGCGCCTGGCGGAGGCCGAAGTGCCAGGCGCGCGGAGGGGCGATCGAGCGCGCCAGGACGAGGGCCACGCCGACGAAGAACGCGCCCTGGAGCAGGGTCGCGACGACGGTCGTGGTGGGGCTGTCGCCGTCGTCGGGGTCGACGCCGGCGACCGTGAAGACGATCAAGGCGGCGATCGACGTGCAGATCAGCGCGACGACGAAGCCGGCGAACGCGAACCACGGCGGCCAATTGGGCTGCGAATCGCCGTCGACCGGCTCGGCGGCGGGAAGCGCCGGTTCGAACGGCGGAGGGGCCTGCTCCATGCGGTCAGACTATGGCGGACAGCTCGCCGAGCGAGCGCACGGTCTCGACGCCTGGGGGTGGATCGCCAGCGCGCTGGACCAGTACCGCGCGCAGCCCGGCGGCGCGAGCGCCGAGCACGTCGTTCTCGACCGAGTCCCCGACAAACAGCGCCTCGGCGGCATCGCAGCCCGCCAGCCGCAGGCCCGCTTCGAAGACCGCGGGAGCCGGCTTCGCCTCTCCGACGACCGCCGACGAGACGGCTCCGTCGACCAGCTCGCCGATGCCGGCATGGTCCAGCCACTCCGGCAGCGAGCAGTCCCAGTTGCTGACCACGACCAGCCGCAGCCCCTGGCCGCGCAGCTCGCGCAGCGCCGGCAGCACGTCCGGGAACGTCTTGAACGCAAGCGAGTCCAGCATCGCGGCGCGGACCGTGGCGTGGTCGAGCTCGTCGAGGGCGATCGCGTCGAGCATCACCGTCGCGCAGTCGTCGCGCAGTTTCTCCAGGCCGGCGCGGTCGCGGCCGCGCATCTGGTTGGCGAGGTAGTAGCCGATCTCCGCGCCGAACCCGCGCGCGGCGGCCCCGTGTCCGACGTCGATCCCAGACCGCTCGAGCAGCGCGGCGCGCAGGCGCGGCCCCGGGTCGTCGAGCTCGACCAGCGTGCCGAGCGCGTCGAGCAGGACGGCGCGCGTGCGGGCCATCAGGCGACCCACTGCCAGGTCGCGAACTGGGTGACGAACAGGCCCAGCACCATGGCCGAGACGATCGCCACGCGGTCGGTCATCCGCCGCTCCTCGCAGGCCGCCCCGAGCCACATGAAGATCGGGAACAGCACGGCGACGAAGCGCGGCAGCGACATCAAGGGCTGCGCCGCGACCGGGTAGGAGAGCGGCAGCATCAGCGCCGCGACGACGTAGAGGCCATAGGCGAACGGCAGCCTACGCAGCACGCCCACGGCGCCGACGAGCGCGAAGCAGAGGAAGCCGAACAGGGCGATGTTCTGCGCCGCGACGCGGAACGGGTCGCCAGCCGACTGCTCGAAGTAGGCGACGTCGCGGCTGCCCGACAGCAGCTGGCGCACGCCGTCGTAGGCGGCGCCGGCGCCGTCCCAGGCGCCGACCAGCGGACCGGCGAAGTCGCGGTTCCAGAACTCCTGGACGTGCGAGAACGACAGCGGGTCGCCGTGCGCGAAGCCGAGGTAGGCCGCGTAGGCGACCAGCCCCGCTGGCGCGAGCGCGAGCCACAGCACGTCGGGACGGACACGCCGGCCGTGCTGCTGGAAGTACAGGAACGCCAGCGGCAGGAGCAGCAGCACGCCGGCGCTGCGCGTCGCCGACGCGCCCGCCGCGGCGACCCCCGCCCATGCCCAGCCGCCGGTCCGGGCGGCGTAGAAGGCGCCGACCGAGCAGAGCAGGAACAGGCTCTCGGAATAGGGCGCGCCGAAGAACAGCGACGCCGGGAAGACGCAGAGCAGCAGCAGCGCCGGCCAGGCGGCGCGCCGTCCCAGCTCGAGGGTCGTCAGCCGGTAGAGCAGCACGAGCGCCGCGAAGAACGCCGCCAGCGAGACCGCGTAGGCGGCGAGCAGCACCGCGCCCGCGCCGTCGCCACCCAGCTCGCCGAGCCCGCGCGCGAGCAGCGGGTAGAGCGGGAAGAAGGCGTGCCGCGGCGAGTCAGCGCCGGCATAGCCGTCGTTGGCGATCGTCAGGTACCAGACCGCGTCCCAGCGGGCGAGCGGCTCCATGACGATGTCGCCGAAGCCGCCCAGCGGCGACGTCACCGCCGGCACGTCGAACTTGTTGGCGTTGCGCTCCGCCACCACGCCCGCCGACAGCGCGGCGAAGACGGCGACGAAGGCGATCGCCAGCCGCGACCACGCGAACGCGCGCCAGGCCATCCGCACCGCCTCGCTCGCGCGTACGCGCGCGACGAGTCCCGCCAGTGGGCGGGTCGCACCTACAGCCTGGGTAGCCTCCTGCGTCATGCCGATGCCGGATGGTCCCATGGCGGCGTCCTTCGTCGCGGAGCACCGCAACGAGCTGACGGCCGTCGTCACCGTGGTCGGGGCCTTCGTGATCGCCGAGCTGGTCGACCGGACGCTGAACCGCCACGCCCACAGGGCCGCCGAGCGGATGACCCGGACCGGCGAGCTGTCGCCGGTCGTCGATACCCGGCTGCGGCTGATCCGCCGGCTGGTGTTCGTCACGATCCTGGTCATCGGGATCGCGCTCGCCATGGCGCAGTTCCCGTCGGTCAAGCGGGTCGCGACCGGCGTGCTCGCCTCGTCCGCGCTGCTCGGCCTGGTCGTCGGCTTCGCCGCGCGCCAGTCGCTCGCCAACGCGATCGCCGGCATCTCGCTCGCGATCTCGCAGCCGATCCGCGTCGGCGACCTGGTCACGTTCGAGGACGAGACCGGTGAGGTCGAGGACATCCGACTCGCCTACACGTCGATCCGCTGCGACGACGGCCGCCGGCTCGTCGTGCCGAACGAGCGGCTCGCCCAGTCGTCGGTCGTCAATCACACGGTGATCGACCCGCGCGTGAAGGTCGTAGTGGACGTGTGGCTGCCCCCGGACGGCGACGCGGACCGTGCGCTCACCGTGCTCGCCCACGACGAGGTCGAGGCCCGGATCGCCGAGATAACGAGCGACGGAGTACGGCTCACGGTGAGCAGTTGGGCGCCATCCGCGCCAGAGCGCGGGACGGTCGCCACGTCGCTCAGGCAGGAAAGCCTTCGCCGGCTGAGAACCGACGCTCTATCCTGAAACGTCGGCCATCCCGACGGCCGGCCGTCGGACCCTTCTCATGACCTACCGCCAACGCAAGCAGCGTCGACGTCGCTCCACTCGCGGAAAGCCGCTGTTCGTCGGCATGACCGTCGTCGGCGTGGCGATCGCGATCGCCGCGATGTCCGTCGCCGGCTACGTCATCGCCGTCGCCGCCTCGGCGCCCGCGCTCGACGAGCTGAAGCCGAACGACAAGGGCGAGAGCAGCGTCATCTACGCCGCCGACGGCACGCGGCTGGGCTACGTCCAGTCGGACGAGATCCGCACGCCGATCGACTGGGACGAGATGCCCGACGACCTGCGCAACGCCACGGTCGCGATCGAGGACGCGAACTTCTACAAGCACGCCGGCGTCGACTACGGCGCGATCGTCCGCGCCGGGATCAAGAACCTCGAGTCGGGCAAGAGCCTGCAGGGCGGCTCGACGATCACCCAGCAGCTGGTGCGCGCGCTCTACATCGACGACCCGCAGCGCAACATCGAGCGCAAGATCCGCGAGGCGAAGCTGGCGAGCGAGCTCGAGCAGGAACGCTCTAAGAAGTGGATCCTGCAGAACTACCTCAACGACGTGCCGTACGGAACGGTCGGCGGCCGCACGGCGATCGGCGTCGAGGCCGCGGCGGAGACGTTCTTCGACAAGCACGCGCGCGACCTGACGCTCGCCGAGGCGGCGACCCTCGCCGGCCTGCCGCAGGCGCCGTCCCAGTACAACCCGTTCCAGAACGCGCGCGCGGCGATCACCCGGCGCAACGAGGTGCTGGAGGCGATGGCCGACCACGGCTACATCACCCGCGCGGCCAGCACTCAGGCGCAGGGCGACCCGCTTTCGGTCAAGCAGGGCACGCGCTACACACGTCGCCGCGAGCCCTACTTCTTCGACTACGTCCAGGAGCAGCTGATCGAGCGCTACGGCGTCGGCGTCTACCGCCGCGGCGGGCTGAAGGTCCACACGACGATCAACCCGAAGATGCAGGACGTCGCGCGCGAGGCGATCAACTCCTACTACGCCGATCCCGCCGGGCCCGGCTCGGCGATGGTCTCGATCGACCCCGCCAACGGCGAGATCAAGGCGATGGCGTCGAGCGGGACCTACCAGGACCGCACGTTCAACCTCGCGGCGCAGGCCCACCGCCAGCCCGGGTCGGCCTTCAAGACGATGGTGCTGGCGACCGCGGTCCGCCAGGGGATCGACCCCGACTCGACGAGCTACGTCAGCAAGCCGCTGAGCATCGACGACCCCGTCTACGGCCACTGGGACGTCAAGACCTTCGGCGGCACCTACTCCGGCTCGCAGAGCCTGACGCGCGCGACGCTGTCCTCGGACAACTCGGTCTACGCGCAGCTGATCCTCGACGTCGGCCCGGAGAACGTCTGCAAGACGGCGAAGATGCTCGGCGTCACGACGAAGCTCGACTGCTACCCGGCCGAGGGGCTCGGCGGCCTGCGGCTCGGCGTGACCCCGCTCGAGATGGCGAACGCCTACGCCACGCTCGCGGCGGGCGGCGTGCGCCACAAGCCGACCGCGATCGCGAAGGTCGTCTTCCCCGACGGCAAGAGCGAGGACCTGGCGAACTCCGAGGGCAAGCGTGTCCTGACCGACGGCGAGGCCTACGAGGTGACGCGGATCCTCGAGATGAACGTCCAGTCGGGAACCGGCACAGCCGCCAACTACGGCTGCCCCGCGGCGGGCAAGACCGGCACCACCGACGAGGGCAAGGACGCCTGGTTCGTCGGCTACACGCCGCACCTCTCGACGGCCGTCTGGGTCGGCTACCCCGACGCCGGCATCGCGATGCCCGGGGCCCAGGGCGGCACCTACGCCGCGCCGGTCTGGCACGCCTTCATGTCGCCAGCCCACGGCGACGACTGCGACGCCTTCCCCCAGCCCGAGGAGCCGGCCGAGCTGTCGGCCGGCCTCGGCAAGTACGCCAGCAGCGGCGGCGGGTCGACCGGAAGCTACGACACCGACTACTACGACAGCGGCGACTACTCGAGCGACGACACCTACACCGAGGGCGGCGGAACCGGCGACGAGAACTCAGGCGCCTACGAGGCGCCGCCGCAGCAGGCGCCCGAGACCCAAGCGCCGGCGCCGGCGCCGACGCCAACTCCGACGCCCAGTCCACAGGGCGGCGGAGTCCAAACGCCGTAGGCGTGGCCGAGCTCGAGCTGATCGCGGCGATCCAGGCGGCGCTCGGCGCCCCCGGGGAGCGCGTGGTCCGCTGGACCGGCGACGACGCCGCGGTCGTCCGCGCGCGGCCGTTCGCCGTCACGTCGATCGACACGGTCGCCGACGGCGTCCACTTCGACCTGGCGACCAGCTCGCCGGCCGAGGTCGGCCACAAGGCGCTCGCGGCGGCCCTGTCGGATCTCGCCGCGATGGGCGCCGAGCCTGGCGAGGCCTACGTCTCGCTGGCGCTGCCGGCCAGCTTCGCCGACGCCGACGCGCTCGAGCTGGCGCGCGGGATGTCCACGCTCGCGGAAGCAACCGGCACGACGATCGCCGGCGGCGACGTCGTCCGTGCCGGAGCCCTGGTGGTCGCCGTCTCGGTCACCGGCTGGGCCGATGCCGAGGACGAGCTGGTCGGCCGCGACGGGGCCCGGCCCGGTGACGCGGTCGGAGTGACCGGAGCGCTCGGCGCCGCGGCGGCGGCGCTGGCGAGCGGCCGACACCACCGGCCCCCGTCGCGCCTCGCCGCCGGCCGCGCGCTGGCGCTGGCGGGCGCGACGGCGATGATCGACCTCAGCGACGGGCTCGCGACCGACGGCCGCCACCTCGCGCGGGCCAGCGGCGTCGCGCTGGAGATCGAAGCCGAGGCCGTCCCGCTCGCGGACGGCGCCGACTGCGGGCTGGCAATCGGCGGCGGCGAGGACTACGAGCTGCTGTTCACCATTCCGGCCGACCGCTGGGACGCCGCCGCCTCCGCGACGGACGTGCCCCTGACGCGCCTAGGACGCGCGCTGGACGGGGAGGGGCTCCGGTTCACGGGGCCCGATGCGACGGACCTCGATGCGATCCGGGGCTACGAGCACCTGTGAGCAGCTCGATCCGCGCCGGGCGACCCGCAGCGAACGCGCCCGGGTGATCATCGCCAGCGCGACCGCGTCGGCGTCGACCCTGTAGTCGCCGGCGGCGAGTCTGCGACGGAGATCGTTGCTCATGGCGATGTGATCGGCTGTGGCAAATCCGAAGTCAAGTCGCTGGCCGTTTCGGTGGACGGGTGTCTCGTCCCGAGGTCAGCGCCGCAGCGCGCTGCTGGTGCCTCCGAGCGAGCCCGGACCGGCATAGCTGAGCGGTCCGCGGGTGGTCGGCGGCAGCGGCGCGCCCGGCGCCGACCGCTGAGCGTCGCCGTTGCGGCGAACGATCGCGACGACGAGCGCGAAGACCGCCACGAACAGCGCCGCCACGACGACCATGCCGAGCCCGACCTGGCCGCCGAGCACGAGCAGCAGCAGGTACCAGGCGCCGCCCAGCGGGTTCACGCCCAGCACGAACAGCTGGTAGACGGCCAGCAGCAGCGGCAGCACCAGCCCGGCCGCGATCAGGCCGATCCGCACGCGCCGCGCTGGGGGCGGGTCGATCAGCGTGGCGAGCATCCAGAAGTGGACGGTCGGCGCCGCGACGAGCGCCGCGAACGGGTCGACCAGCCACAACGCCAGCGCGGCGCCGCTCAACACGAGCGTCACCGCGACCCCGGCACCCGACCCGGCCGCCTCGTCGAGCCCGCGCGCGGTCGGGCCGGCGAACCTCCGCAGGCCGATCCAGCTCAGCACCACCGCGCCGGCCACCAGCGCCAGGACCACGAGCGCCGGCCCGTCGAGCGGATACAGGTCGGGGGCGACCGGCGCCGGCGGCGGGTCGGGCGTCGCGCCGAACAGCGCGAGCAGCTTCGCCACGCCGTATCCGACGACCAGCGGCGCTACGCCGAGCGCGATCCAGCGCAGCCACGGGCCGACGGCGGCGCGGCGTCGGCGGGCGCGCGCGAAGGCGTCGATGCCGGCCGCCAGCGCGGGCAGGATCAGCGTGGCGGCCAGCACCGCCAGCACCCAGCCCGGCATGACCTGCCCGGCGATCGTCACGTAGGTGCGCGGGCCGTGCGCCGGCCTCGGCCCCTGGTCGAGCGCCGTGATCGTCCGCAGGACGGCGCGGCCCAGGCTGCCCAAGCGCTCCTCGTCGATCGGCGCGCCGGCGGGGGTGTCGGACAGCTCGCCGTCGCCGGAGATCCGAACCGCGTCATAGCCCTGGGGCAGCAGGACGCCCTGACCGCCGATCCCGAGCGGGAACGCCAGCCGCGCGAGCTGGCCCGCCGGGCTCGCCGCCGCGGCCGGAGGCTCGGCCTCCGCGCGCAGCGACTCCGCGACGGTCCGTTGCAGCCCGATGCCGGCGAGCGTCGTGTCGTTGCCCCACTGCACGATCGACGGTGGCTTGCCGGAGTCAGCCCCGACGCCCGAGACCACCAGCACGCCGTCGACGAGCCCCGGACCGTCGATCTCGTCGAGCAGCTCGGTCGTCCCGAGATCGCCCAACGCCGACCCGTCGACCGAGGCCAGGATCAGCGACTTGCGCGACGGCCGGCCCTCGAAGACGCGCGCGATCTCGATCAGCGCGGCGGTGTCGGCGGCGCTGCCCGCCGCGTCGGGCACACCGGTCGCGTCACGCGCGGCGATCACCACCACCTGCTGGCGCGATCGACCGGCGCGGCGGCCGATCACGTTGACCAGCTCGTCTCCGTCGTGGTTGAAGCGCTGGTGCTCGACGGTGAAGCCACTGCCGGAGAACGCCTCGCCGACCTCGCCCGCCACGGCGCGATCGCCGGGCGTGCCGGCCACCCGATTCGGGTGCTCGACAGCGATCCGGCGCGCCTCGGCGGCCGCCTGATCGCCCTCGAACAGCACGTCCGCGGCCAGCCCCTGGGGCAGTGGGCGAGGCCGGCTCTCGAGCGAGAACATCACGAGCACGACCGCGAGCAGTGCCGGCACGAACGCCGCCCGGTAGATCCGGGGCTCGATCAAGGCCGCTTCCTCACGTCCGAAGCAACCTACAATCTCGCGCAGGCGCCGGTGCTACGCCGCACCCGCGTCACTCCGATGGCTCAGCCGGCTCCCCGCATCCTTCTCGTCGACGACGAGCACTCCGTTCAGAAGCTGCTGTCGTCCGCGCTGCGCAAGGACGGCTACGAGGTCGTCGCCGCGCTCGACGGCCGCGCCGCGCTCGACCGCGTCGCCGACAACGCGTTCGATCTGATCGTGCTCGACCTGACGCTGCCGAAGATCGACGGCTTCGAGGTCTGCCGCCAGGTGCGCGCCACCAGCTCGGTCCCGATCATCATGCTGACCGCGAAGGTCGAGGAGATCGACAAGGTGCTGGGCCTCGAGATCGGCGCCGACGACTACATCACCAAGCCGTTCTCGATGCGCGAGTTCCGCAGCCGGGTCAAGGCGGTGCTGCGGCGCTCGCAGCTCGCGCGCGCCGAGGAGCCGGCACACGAGACGGTCGAGGACGGCGAGCTGCGGATCGACTTCGAGCGCCGCGAGGTGAAGATCGACGACGAGCCCGTGCGGCTGACCTACGTCGAGTTCGAGATCCTCGCGGCACTCGCCTGCAACCCCGGCCGCGTCTACAGCCGCCAGACCCTGCTGGAGCGCGTCTGGGGCGACTCCGCCTACCGCGACCCGCGCACCGTCGACGTCCACATCCGCCACCTGCGCGAGAAGCTCGAGCGCGACCCCAAGACCCCGGAGCTCGTCCAGACGATGCGCGGCGTCGGCTACCGCTTCCGCGACCGCCGATGAGCCGCC
>Ga0190275_10000875_pt1 | contig 23857 bp, 18 predicted proteins | sample Popmic550T_FD_133745 | JGI IMG/M metagenome (GOLD analysis project Ga0190275, IMG submission 133745) | Populus adjacent soil microbial communities from riparian zone of Yellowstone River, Montana, USA - 550 T | ecosystem: Environmental > Terrestrial > Soil > Riparian zone > Trees stand | place...
ATCAAACGGTGCAACTCCCCCTTCGCCGTACTCAGTAAGGACGTCCGTGCCCAACGCTCATTCACCGAGGAGGTCATCCCGGAGATCTGCTTAAGTTAAGGCCATTGGGCGGACCGGCCGACGCGACGTCGGCGGTCCGGGTGCTTCTCCCAAGCAACCAGCAACCAGCAACAAATACCGGGGACGCCGCCGCCTACTTCTTCTTCAGCCCCGCCAACCTCGACTTCGCCTGCTGATTCTCCGGGACGATCTTCAGCACGTCCTCGTAGCAGGTCTGGGCGCGGCTGATCATTCCTTCGCTCTTGTAGAGATCGCCGAGGGAGATCATCGCTTCGACGTTGTTGGGGTCGATCGAGAGGGCCATCTGGAAGCTTTCGGCGGCTTCGCGGCGCCATTTCGGGTTGCGTTCCTGGCAGGCGCCGAGAAGGCACCACGCGTCAGCGTGGTCGGGGACGTAGTGGACGGCCTGCTTCAGGAGGACGATTGCGCCGTAGTAGTCGCCCTGCGTGGTCAGCTCTTTCGCACGCGCGTAGTTCTGCTCGGCGATGCTGCGCTGGGTGAGCCGTTGCTGCAGCGACGCGACCCCCTCGCCGGCCATGCGGGAGTGGACCAGCTTGTCGTACGCGCCGCGGCGGACGGCGTCCTTCAGCGTCTCGGTTGCCTCGTCGATGCGGCGCTGGATGGCGGTGATCGACTCCCGTACGATCGGCGGGAATGTCGACGCGTCGTACTTCTGCTTCATCGCCTCCGCGGCGTTCAGGACCTGGGCGCGCGTCGCCGCGCGGGGGACGTCGAGCACCTGGTAATGGTCGAGCATCGGCAGTTGCCGGGAGAAGGCGACGGTGCGCAGGGAGCGCTGGTCGCTCGAGCCGATCGCCGCCAGCAGCTCGAGATCGCGCTGCATGTCGGCAAAGTCGGCGGTCGACTCCGGGGCGCGCTCCTCCACCATCGTGTAGACGCCGAGGGCGAGCATGCTGATGACCACCTTCGCCACCGCCACCGACTGCGCGGCGAAGCGCTTCAGGAACGCCTCGATCGACGCCCGCTCGGTCAGCGCGGCGGCGATGCTCCGCTCCTGCTCGGTCAGCGGCAGCGACTCGATGGCGAAGCGGCTGGTACGCGAGATCTGGATCTCCCGTTTCAGGTCGCCGAGGGAGCGGCGGAGGATCAGGCCGTTGGTAATGCCGCGGATCCCGTCGATCAACAGCGCCGCGGTCGACTGCAGGAAGACCCGCTTGTCCGGCGGCAGCGGCTCGTCGTCGGTAAACGCCGTCGTGCCTTCGTCCAGTGCGAAGAGGGGGAGAAACTGCGCGGTCAGCCACTCACGCAGCAGAGTCTGGCGGGTGGAGAGGTCCATCAGGCCCGACTCGTGGACCTTGTGCACCACGTCGTTCGGGTCGTCACCGAAGAGCTGGGCGGCCCGGTCGGGAGGGACCGCGCCGCGCCGCACGAGGAATTCCGCCAGCGAGTCTTCGGTCGAGCTCGAGGCGGCCATGACCAGCTCGCCCTGGGACCAGTAGAGGACCTTGCGGAGGGGCGGCTTGAGGATGGTCAGGAAGCCGGTTCTCCGGTTTTGCAGGATCTCGCCCGCGATCACTGCAAACGGAGTGATCTCGATCCTCTCCAGACTCACGCTATTTTTAGCCTCGTTTGACGTCTTTTAGCACATTCGTGACCAACTGTCGTGGCTGTCTGTACTGGCACTCGAAATGCCTTGGAAAGCGTTGGACGTTCTCTCAGTATCTGAGTGCTACGATGAAAACAATGATGAAGTGCTCGTTGGTCCTGCTGGCCGTTCTCTCGTTCACGGTTGCAGCAGGCGCGCAGGATTTTCCGAACGAGCCGCACGAATTCCTCCTCGCCAAGCTGGCCGCTGAAGAAGGGCGCTACGACGAGGCGCTCACCCGCATCGACCGCGTCATCAACAAGACTCCCGGCGATCCGGTCCTGCTCTACGAGCGGGCCATGATCCTGATCGACGCCGGCCGCATCGAGCGCGCCGAGACGGAGCTGCGGACGGTCCTTTCCAAGTCTCCCGATTTCTACGACGCGAACCGCGTCCTCGGACGGGTCCTGCTCGACCGCGCCGGCGCCGACCGCGGCAAGATCGAGGATGCCCTCAAGTACCTCCAGGCCGCCTACAAGGCCAACCAGGACGACCTCTCCACAGGCATCGCCATCTCGCAGATCCTCCGCTCCATCGGCCGCAACGCCGAGGCCGAGCGGCTGCTGGCGACGATGGTCGAGCGCGCCCCCGACCAGCGCACGCTCAACTACCACTACGCCCAGGTCCTGACCACCGTCGGCCGCGGCAACGAGTCGCAGAAATACCTCGAGCGCACCGTCTCCATCGACCCGACCTTCGGCCCGGCGGTGATGCAGCTCCTGGAGATCTACCAGCAGGCGAACGAGTGGCGCAAAGCCGCCGAGCTGCTCCAGCCGCTGATCGCCGAAGATCCGATGAGCCTCGAGCTGCAGCGGCAGCAGGCCTACTTTTACCTGCGCGGCGGCGACGCCCGCGCGGCCCGCGACCGTTTCAAGATGCTGGTGGCGTCCGACCCGCGCGACGCCCGGTCGCTCTTCTACCTCGCCGAGGCGCTGAACGACCTGGAAGAGTACGCGGAGGCGGAGAAGATCTTCCGCCAGCTCCTGGCCGCCGATCCGGACGACGCCGACCTCACCGCCAGCTTCGGCCTCAGCCTGGCCGGCCAGAAGAAGTGGGACGAGGCATCGCGGGCGTTCGGCAGCCTGCTGAGCAAGTCCGACCTCCCCGACAGCCTGCTGGCGCTCGCGCGCACTCAGCTCGCCTACATCGACGTGCAGCGGGGCAACTACGCCGCGGCGGTCGAGACGGCGAAGTCGATCTTCATCTTCCGCGACAAGATCAACGCCCAGGCGATCAACATCGCCCTGGAGGCGCTGAAGAAGCAGAAAGACGCCGCCGGCGCGGTGGCGCTCCTCGAGCCGCTCGTGGCGAAGTACCCCGAGGACCCGTTCGTGAACGCCCGCTACGTCGAGTCGCTCGCCCGCGCGGGGCAGACCGAGAAGGCGACGTCGCATGCGTCGGGGCAGGCGAAGCTCGGGACGCGCAACGCCATCGCGGTCTCCGAGGCGTACGTGCAGTCGCCCGACTTCCCGGCCGCCATCGCGTTCGTCAAGTCGGCCATCGCGGCGAAGCCGGAAGAGCTCGACCTGCGCTTCCAGCTCGGCTCGATCCTGGAGCGCTCCGGCGACCGCAAGTCGGCTGAGACGACGTTCCTGACGGTGCTGGAGAAGAATCCGCAGCACGCCCCGTCGCTGAATTACCTCGGCTATATGTGGGCCGAGAGCGGCGTGAACCTCGAGCGCGCGCAGGAGATGCTGACCGTCGCGGTGACGCAGGAGCCGGACAACGGCGCGTACGTCGACTCGCTCGGCTGGGTCTACTTCCGGATGGGCAAGCTCGATCTCGCGGAGAAGTACCTGACCGACGCGACGCGCCTGCTGCCGCGCGACGCCACGGTCCACGAGCACCTCGGCGACGTACTGGCCAAGCGCGGCGACATGCAGCGCGCGCTGCAGCTCTACCGGACGGCGGTCGATCTCGATCCGGAGTCGAAGGACGTCGAGAAGCTCCGCTCGAAGATCGCTGAGATCGAGCGCGGCGGACAGATGCCTCGATGACCCGGGCTCTCCGCGTATTCGTGATCGCCCTGCTCTTCGTCTCCTGCCGCTCGACGCGGCCCACCGGCTCCCCGGTGGCGCCGCTGACCGCGGCCACGTCCGAAGAGGCGATGGCGCAGTTGCGCGCCCGGCGTGATTCGTTCGAAGGCCTCCGCAGCTTGATGAAAGTGCGGGCAACGACGAATGGCAAGACCCAGTCGTTCCGAGCGCAGCTTCACGTGCAGGATGCGCGGCGGATGGAGTTGATTGCGTATACGCCGGTCGGGACGACCGCGCTGACGTTGCGGGCCGACGGCGATGCGATCACCAGCGACCCCGAAGTCGCGCCGGCGTCGTTCGCGTTCCTGCGCAACGCCGGGCTCACGCCCGCCGAGACGGCGATGCTCCTCCTCGGCATCCCTCCTCGCGATGACCTGCAATACGACGTCGCGGTTACCGGCCTGCGCAGCGCGACTGCCGCCGGCGTGACGGTGACGTACGACCCGCCGTCGTTCCCCGCGCAGAAGGTCGTGGTCACGCGCGGCGACGACCGCGTCGAGATCGAGCACCTCGAAGTGGTGCGCTAGCACCGCCCCCCCGGACCGCTGCCCTAAGGAGCGCCGACGTTCCGTCGGCCGGTCCGCCGGCATTCTGCCGGCCCGCTCTCGGGAGGTGTGACCCACTCACACTGCCGGCCGAAGGCCGGCGGACCGGCCGGCTGAAAGCCGGCGCTCCGTACGCTGCGCTGCGCTTGCTACGATGCACTGCGTGCAGGTCCGCTCGTACGCCAAGATCAACTGGTCGCTCCGCATCACCGGCAAACGCCCCGACGGCTTCCATGACCTGGAAACCGTCTTCCAGACCATCTCCCTTCACGACGACCTGACCTTCACCCCCGCCGACCGCACCACCCTCACCTGCGACGACCCCACCATCCCCACCGACGACACCAACCTCGTCCTCCGCGCCGCCCGCGCAGTGAACGCCGCCCCCGTGGCAATCGAACTGCGAAAGCGTATCCCCGCAGGCGGCGGCCTCGGCGGCGGGTCGTCCAACGCCGCGGCCACACTCATGGCCCTCGGGAACGGCGACCTTCGCGACATCGCCCTCCACCTCGGCTCCGACGTCCCGTTCTTCCTCCTCGGCGGCACCGCCTACGCCACCGGCCGCGGCGAAGTCCTCACCCCGCTCCCTCCCATGACCGGCATCCCCCTCCTCCTCGTCCTCCCCGAGGAAGGCGTCCTGACCAAGGACGCCTTCGCCCGCATCACCCGCTACTCCCCACCCCTCGGCCTCGCCGCTTACCGGGACTTCGCAAACTTCACCAACGACTTTGAAGAACCCGTCTTCGCGACGCTCCCCCGCCTGCGCGAGCTCAAAGAACGGTTGCTGGAGAACGGCGCGTTCTATGCGTCGATGAGCGGTTCGGGCTCGACGCTGTTCGGAGCGTTCGTCAATGCGGAATCGCGCGACGCTGCGGCAGCAGGGTTCACGGACGTGCGCTTTGAAAAGGCGGAAACGATCTAAGCAGAAGCTCCTCGGAATAGGTGACCGCTGACCTTGCGGGAGCCGCCGAAGGCGGCGAAAGATCTGTAGGCCCGGCCTTTAGGCCGGGTCACGCGTGGCCAAATTTTCGAGCCCGCGTAGCGGGCGACAGAACACGATCCGCGCAGACCTCCTGTTCTGTCGCCCGCTACGCGGGCTTGCCTGGGGGCGCGTTGTGGAACCCGGCCTAAAGGCCGGGCAACCCGGCCTAAAGGCCGGGCCTACAGATCTTTCGCCGCCTCCGGCGGCACCCGTCGGATTCTTGCGCCAGCAACAGATCGAACGGGACTGAGCCGCGGAGCGGCGGAAGAATGTAGCCCAGGGCGTGAGCCCTGGGAAAAGCTCGCAGCAAAAGAAAGCCGCGGAGCGGCGAAAGAACGCTTTTCGCGAAACACATTCTTTCGCCGCCCCGCGGCTGGTTCCCGCGCGCCTGCGGATGCAGGCGCGCGGGAGAGAGGGAAACCCTAAGTCCCCGCCACCGACACGTTCTCGAACACCAGCGTCGGTGTCCGCATCGACGAGTACGGGAACGGATCATTCCCGATGGCCACGAGCTTCTTCCAGAACTCGAGATGGTTGCCGGAGAGGTTCATCTCGCCGACCGGTTCGGCCACTGCGCCGTTGCGGACGCGGAAGCCGGTGACGCCGACGGAGAAGTCGCCGGTGCCGCTGTTGGAGTTGCCGCCGATGAAGCCGGTGATCAGCAGGGCGTCCTTGCCGTCGGAGAGGAGCTCTTTCTGGCTCTTCGAGCCGAGCTTCCACGAGAGGTTGGAGAGCGAGCCGCTGGTCGGCTCGACCTTCAGCTTCCGGCCGTAATACGTGTCGATGTAGTAGCTCTTCAGCACGCCGTTCTCGAAGATCGCACGCGGCTTGGCGGCGATGCCTTCGTTGTCGAACTTGCGCGAACCGAAGCCTTTCACCACCAGCGGGTCGTCGGTGACCGATACGAGCGGGCTGACGACCTGCTGGCCGGCCTTTCCTTCGAGGAACGAGCGCTTCTGCTGGATGTTGCCGCCCTGCAGTGCGGCGGCGAGGAAGCCGACCAGGCGGCCGGCTGCGCGGTTGTCGACCAGTACGGTCATCGCCGCCGTCTCACCCTTCTTCGAGCCGAGGCGGCGCAGGGTCCGTTCCGCGGCGCTGGCGCCGATGGCCGGCATGTCGCCGACCAGGCTCCAGAAGCGCGAGCCGGCGTAGTCGTACTCCTCGGGGCGGCGGCCGTCGCCGTCTTTCGCGCTCACCTGCGCGGAGATGAAGAACGAGGTGCCGCGGTTCGAGCCGGCGAAGCCGTTCGACGTCACCATCCAGTTCTCGACCAGGTTCGTCGAGAAGGAGGAGGTGACGCTGAGGATGGCCTCTTTTCCCTTCACCGAGCGGGCGGCGTCGTGGACGCTCTTCGCCACGCGGCGTCCTTCTTCCGCGGTCACGGCGGTGTACTTCGGATCCTCGAGCTGCAGGTCCGTACCCGACTGCCCTTTGTAGAGCGCCGCATCCGGAAGTCCGCGGAAGGGATCGGGGGAGATCGATTTGGCCAGCGTCACGTTGTCGGTGACGAAGGTCTTCAGCGCCTCGGGGCGCAGGTCGCTGGTGGAGCCGCTGGCGTAGCGACCGTTGGCGTAGAGCTGGATGACGATCCCGCGGGTGGTCGATTCGCTGATCTTCTCGACCTTCCCGTCGCGGTAGTCGAGCGAGACGTCGCGGACGCGGTAGGCGCGGGCGGCGGCGTCATTGGCGCCGGCGCTCTTGGCCATGGCGATGCACGACTGGGCGATGGCGAGCATGTCCTGTTCAGTGGTCTTGGCCATCGCTTATCCCTTCTGCTCCGCGCGGCCGCCGACGGTGATCGCGGAGACGCGCACGGTCGGCAGGCCCTGCGAGACCGGCACCGACTGGCCGTCCTTGCCGCAGGTCCAGCCGCCCTCATCGATCTTCAGGTCGTTGCCGACCATGTCGATCAGCTCCAGCACCTTCGGACCGTTGCCGATGATGTTGATGTCCTTGACCGGCTTGGTGAGCTTGCCGTCTTCGATGAGGTAGCCGTTCTTGACATAGAAGGTGAAGTCGCCAGCGCCGATGTTGACCTGGCCATTGGAGAACTGCTCGCAGTAGATGCCGTTCTTCACCGAGGCGATCATTTCCTCGGGGGTGTGCGGGCCGGGGAGCATGTACGTCGAGCGCATGCGCGGCATCGGCGCGTATTCGTACCCCTGGCGGCGGCCGTTTCCGGTCGGCTTCACGCCATAGTGCTTGGCGGAGATGGAGTCGTGGAGGTAGCTGGTGAGCGTTCCCTTCTCGACGAGCATCGTCCGTCCGACGGCGTTGCCTTCGTCGTCGATGTTGATCGCGCCGCGGGCGCCTTCCTGAGTCCCTTCGTCGACGATGCTGACGAACGGCTTGGCGACCGGCTTGCCGATCTTGTCCGAGTAGATCGAGACGTTCTTGCGGTTGAAGTCCGCTTCCATGCCGTGGCCGATGGCCTCGTGCAGGAGGATCCCGGCGGCGCCGGCGGCCATGACGACCGGCATTTCACCGGCCGGCGGCTGGACGGCGTCGAAAAGGATCATGGTGCGCTTGACGGCCTCGGAGACCATGGTGTCGAGGCGCTCGGGGGTGTAGAAGCCGATGTCGGAGCGGGCGGCGCGGTTGACGCTGTTGTTCTCGCGGCGGCCGTTCTGCTCGGCCACGACGGAGAGGTACATGGCGGTCATCGGCTGCACGTCCTCGACGATGCGGCCGTTCGAGTCGGCGATCAGGACGACGCTCCCCTGGTCCATGAAGTTCATGTTGACCTTCTTGACCCGCTCGTCGGCCTTGAAAGTCTTCTCGTTGAGGGAGTTCAGCATGGCCAGCTTCTGCTGCGGCCGCACGTCTTCCCAGCGCACCTTGACCGGGTAACGGTTCGGCTTCGCCTCGGTGATCTTGAAGCGCTTCGGCCCGTCCTTGGGCGTCCCTTCGGCGATGACCGCGGCGGTGAGGGCCGCGCGGCGCAGGCCGTCCGGGGTGATGTCCTCGGTGAAGCCGTAGCCGGTCTGGTCGCCCTTGACCACGCGCACGCCGACGCCGAGGCCGACGTTCGCGTTGGCGCGGCTGACGATGCCGTCTTCCAGGCCGAGGTTGTTCGAGACGCGGTGCTGGAAGAACACGTCCGCGTAGTCACCGCCTTTGGAGAGCGCCGAAGAGAGCGTGTTGCGCAGCAACTGCTCGGTGACGCCGAAGCGGCTGAAATAACCCACCCCGTCCGTCGGCCCCGGTTTGGCGAAGACGGAAGAGATGTCGAGGAGATCGGTGAGAGCCACGGACGCCAATGCAGCGGCGCCCGCTCCGATCACGGTACGGCGGGAAATGCCCGAAGGGTCTCCGGTCATGCGTGTTCCTCCTGCTCGAGAATGTCTACGTATTGAACGAGCGAAAGCGTACTTCGGCAGTTACGTAGGAGTGAACGTTCGGTTTCAACGAGACGGTGACAATTCGGGCAACGGAACACTTCTGTTATTTGTCATCCTGAGCCGCAGGACTTGGCCAGCGGCAGAAAGCGCGACGGCGAAGGACCTTCCCGTGGGCAGCCTTCGGGAAGCTTGGTCCGGGGGAAGGTCCTTCGCCTCCACGCTTCACGCGCTGTGGTGACGTGCCTGCGGCTCAGGATGACAAATAACAGAACTTGTCGCGGCCGGGTGTTTGAGGAACGCGTCCATCCTCCCGCAAATGGCAGCCCTCCCGGCATGGATCGCATCGACGTGCCCGCGGGGCGTATGTGGCCGTTCAACCAACGCGACGACGCCGTCGCGGAGCGGAAGATCCCCGTCGGGCATCGCAACGTTGCGACCGAAGCCACCGCCAAAATCGTCATGAACCGCAACCATGAGGATGCGGAACGCATCCGTGCGGTCGCCGAACGCAATGATCCGACCGCGGAGCCCAATCATCCAGTCCTGGAACACAATCAGCCGATCGGGGAACGCAACCACGTGCTCGCAGAACGCAGCCATGTGCTCGGAGGGCACAACCATATGCTCGGGGAGCGTAACCATGTGCTCGGGGAACGTAACAATGGTCTCGGAGAGCGTAACAATGGTCTCGGGGAGCGTAACAATGTGATTTCCGAGTGCAACGATATGCTCTGCGAGCGTAACGTTGCGCTCCTGGATCGGAATCATCTGATCGCAGAGCGTAACGCTATGCCATTGATCATAACGTTACGCCCGCGGATCATATGGTTATGCCCGCGGATCATATCGTCGCACTCGGCGATCATGTGGTTACGCTCGCGGAGCACATTCCTGCGATCGGGGAAGGAATGCGTGCGCGCAAGGACGGCATCGACGCGATCGAGAGACCCATTCACTCGATGCGGGAGCATCTCAATGCGTACGATCGTCAAATGCGAGCGAGCCAGCGGCTGCCGGTTTCGAAGATGTGACCCGAGTCGAAGATGTCATAGGTGATGTCAGAAGAACGAAGGTGTGACCCCGATGGGCTGACACGTTGCCGTGTGGCCTCCGGCGTCAACTGAAACAAACAGAGGATCAAACGCCGAGCTGCGCTCGTATGCGCCGGATCAACTCGTCGAAGCCGGAGCCCTCGTGCTGGTCGGGCGTCAACGCGTTCATGTCGCGCAGCGTGTCGGCGATACCGTCGAACAGCCGCCGGATCTCCGCATAGACGTTGAGGTCTTCCTGCAGCTTCGTGAGGTTGTCCCCCCGCACGGTCTTGAGCGCCTTGTCGAGCTCCCGAATCTGCTTCTCCCAGTAGCTCACATACCGGATGCGGCCGGTCGCCTTGTAGATGCCGGCGTCGGAGAGCACGATCGGGAAGATCCGCTCGCGCAACCCGAGCGCCTTCGCCACTTCGACCATCTCGAACATGCAATTCTCCGATTTCAGATACTTCTCGGAGATCACCACGACGACGCACTTCCCCTGGCCGATGCGGCGCATGAAGTCGCGGATCGAGTCCCTGTAGCGGACCTCTTCGCGGTCGCGAATCAACCGAATGCCCTGCTGACCGAGGGCTTGCTGGATGCGGTCGACGATCGCGCTGCTTTCCGCGTTCCATGCGTAGGAGACGAAAACCTCCGGCGCCGGTGTGGATGGGGAGACCTCCGGCGCGATTCGTGACGCCGTGGGATCGGGGCCGTGCTCGGCACGCCGCAGCGCTCCAGGCACGATCTCCCGCACGAGCCGTGCGGCGTCCACCATCTCGCCGCTGGGGTGACACTGAATCTGCTGGTTTTTGTTCGCCCTCTTGATGAGGTTCTCGAGCGCAAACCCGTACGGTTCGGCCTTGTCCTGGCACTCACTGCACGGGCAGGGAAGAAACTTCTCGTATTGCAGCCGGGGAAACGATGCGTGGAGCCTCTCCATCTGCTCATCCACAATCGAGAGCAGCCCGCGTGGATCCGAACCGCTCACGCGCACCCGAATCCTCCGCTGCGAATACTCTTCGAGGATCTCTGCCCGATTGCCGTCCCTTTCGAGAACCACGCCCGTCTTCCAGACCAGCTTTCCGCCGGCGATCAGGCGATGCATCGCCACGATCAGCCGCGTCACGATTCCCTTCGGAAGGAACGCGTACTCGTAGCGAAGAACCAGTCCCCCGGCCGGCTCCCAGGGGTAGGACGGCTGCTCGGAGGAGAGCAGTTGCGGCGCGATCCAGGCCTGGCCGGATTCGAGCGCATAGCAGAGCTGAAACTTCATCATCAGGCCGAGCAGCTCGTCCTGCATGCCCGCATACTTCTCTTCCGCCCAGATGCGCTCGAGCTGCCGGCGCGTGAACTCGCCGCGGGCGGCAATGACCTCGGAATCATCCAGGACACGATACGCGGCGTCGGTCCCCCACGACGGTTTCAAGATGACAATGTTTTTCAGGAGCGGGTCGTCCTGGAAATGGAGGCAGATCCCGAGATCGTGCAGGTACCCGCTCAACTGCAACTTGTCGGCGCGGCGCGTGAAACCATTCTGCTGGCAGATGTCGAGGTACTCCTCGAAGCCGAGGTAATCCCGCTGGTCCCGTTCGAGCGCCTCGCGTACCCGCTTCCATGTGGCGGGCAGCCCCACACCGACGTGCGGAAGGCTCTCGAGCTCCCTGCGAATGGACTGAATTACGCCATCGAGCCCGCGGTTGGTGTCGAGATTGACAGGCAGAACGTCCCGCAGGTTCGAGAATCGCGCACGCAGGCTGCTGGCATTGATGTCACGCGTCCGATCCTGCTTCTCGTTCTGCACGATCAACAGCGGGCTGGCATTGCTCAACATCTCTACTATGTGCAGCCAGTACGAGAAGTCCGTGTCCTCCTTGCGGTCGTCGCAGACGAGCACGTAGACGGAGCGTCTGGTCAGGAAAAACTGGTGCGTGGCGTGGTAGATCTCCTGCCCGCCGAAGTCCCAGATGTTGACCTGGAACCTGCGCTGCAGGACTGTTTCTTTTCCGTCGTCCCGCGCGCGAATGGCCGTGTCGAATTGATAGCCGATCACGTCGATCCCCTCGGTGGATTTCTCGCGCTCGCGCAGCTTGTAAGCAGGGTTCTCGATCTTGCGCGCCAGCGATGTCTTGCCGGCCCCGGCCTCGCCGAGAATGATCAGCTTGGCCTCGCACAGGTAATCTACTCCGGTATCGGCTCGTTGGCGCCAGTAGTCGCGGATTGCCTCCAATCCCTTGTTCGCGACTTCTGCAGGAGGAGATTCGATGGGATTATTGGCATAATCGAGATCTTCCAGCCAGCGAAGGCTGAGGATGTTGTCGGGAATCTCGCAAATCTGGCAGTCGCGGACTCGTAGACTGCTAAGAGACATTAGCGCAAAAATGGATGCTGGAATTCGCTCGAGGGGATTCCAGCTGACGTCGATGGATTTTAGATTACGTGACAAGGGCGGCAGAGCGGACAGCTTATTGGCGATGGCTGAAAAGCTTATGAGATTCAACTGCCCGATCCATTCGGGAAGAGCTTCCAGATCGAGAGCATCTAACTCCAATGATTTCAAGTGCCGAAGCTGGCGAATGCCCTCAGGCACGGCGCCGAGCCCTAAGCTACGCAGGGACAGCTTTTCCAGGAAATCCAGGCTGGCAATGGAATCGAGAATCTCCTGGAGAGCCTGGCTTGGCTTCGGGTGTCCAACTTCTAGGCTGATCACCCATTGACCGATTGTGAGGCTGTGCACGTCTCTGGCGGTGCGCAGTTCGGCCAGCAAAGTATCCTTGCTTTCGTGAGCGGATTGCTGATCAATCATCAGATCAAGGTTTTCCGCAGTGACCTGATTGCGGCAGCGAAGATACGTCCGTCCGTCGATGAACAAACCCGGACGATCCGGAAGGGACTCAATGGGATTTCCGAACAAGATCACGCGTCGGAGCTTCGGCAGGTTCCACAGTCGTTGAGGAATCGTTCGTAGCGCGTTTAGTGAGAGGTCGATCCATTCCAGGTCAGTGAGGTCGAATACCTTTTCCGGAATCTCCGTAAGGCCTTTCCTGTCGAGATAGATCCAAGGAGAACGAGACTCTCGAGCGCGGCGCAACTCGGCAGCAACATCCGACTGCAATCCTGCGGTAGTTGTTCTGTTCCTGCGAGCCATAATGCCTCTGGGATTCAAGACAAGCTATCGTTCAACAAACGTTCGCGAGATGCCGTGGCTGAAGGTGCAAGGGACACGTAGGGGACGGGCGATGATGGTTTCAGAATAACATCCGAAACAGACGTGGCGCTGATGGGTCTCCTCGGTTCGAGAACGCCACTTACCAGCGTGAACCATTCCCTCCAGTCTCTCGTATTCACCATCCATGAACCGAGGCCGGAGTGTTCTCTCCTTCTGTCTGTTCCTTTCTGCGGACAAAGGGTATTCATCCCAGAGAAACCACGCGACACTCACCGCACGTGCAGCACGGCCTTTCCGCCAAACCTGCGCTGTTCGAGCTCCGGGAGCACCTGCTCCAGTTCCTGCCAGTCGCGCTCGAGGCCGATCTCGATCTGCAGGGAGCCGCGTGCCGTGGCGTCCAGGAGGTAGCGCAGCTCGCGGGTGCCCAGGCGGCGCTGCTCGACTTCTTCGAAGATGATCAGGCCGTAGATCGTGACGGCGCCTTTGCGGTAGATGTTGCGGACGTTGATGGTCGAGTCGCGCTCGGAGGAGTTGCCGATGGTGACGATGGTGCCGCGGGGGGCGATGCGGTCGATGGCGGCGGTGAAGGAGTCGCCGCCGGCGGATTCGAGGATGAAGTCGTAGTCGCCGGTGACGTCGGCGGCGGAGCGGCAGCCGGTGGCGTCTGCGCCGGCGAGGGGGAGGAGCTGCATGGCCAGCATGCCGACGCCGCCGCGCTGGCCGGTGACGAGGGCGCGCTTGCCGAGGAGCGGTCCGGCCACGGCGAGTGCGCGCATGACGGTGAGGCCGGCGAGGGGGAGGGTGGCGGCGATCGAGGTGGAGAGATCTTCCGGGATCTCGGCGGTTGTGTGCACCGGGACGGCCGCCAGCTCGGCCCAGGCGCCGCCGCTGGTCATTGCGGCGACGCGCGTGCCGATGGGAGGCCCGCCGGGAGCGGTCGCGACGACGGTTCCCGCGACGTCCCAGCCGGGGATCGTCCCGTCGGCGGCGAGTGCGGCGGTGCGCAGCTCGCCGCGGTTGAGGGAGAAGGCTTCGACCCGGACGAGCAGCTCGTTGGAGCGGGGTTGGGGGTCGGAGGTTTCACGGAGTTGCAGCCGGCCTTCGTGTTTGATCCAGGCGCGCATGGCGACCCGTATTAAAGCGCATCTCGCAGCAGTACGTGCCAGTCAACCACGAAAGAAACCGACGAGGAGGCCTCCGGCGGGCCGGTGCGGCCGGCAGCGCTGGTTGGCCCAGCCTGAACGCTCGCCTGTCGCACGAAGCACGCATCGCGCGACGACACGTGCTACTTCAGCGCTGCCGGCCGTGCCGGCCCGCCGGAGGCCTCCCGGTCGTCTCTCTCTGGGTCGATTGAAAGCGTATTGCTACGACTTCGCCGGATTCGCCGCGAACAGCTTGGCGAACGCGCCGGTAGTCTGCGTCAGCACGGCGGTTGCCGCCGCGGTGTACGCCTCGTTCGTTGTCTCGGCCACCTTCAGCCACTTCTTCTTCTTCGAGTCGGCGCCGTTCCAGGCGAGCACCGTTCCGGTCTTTTCGTCGACCAGGCGCAATTCGGCGAATTCGATGTCGGTGTCGAGGGCTTTGGTCATGGCCAGGGCGCCGTCGTCGCCCTTGAATACCAGGCCGCCGTAGCGGGTTTCTTCGGCGCGGACGACGCGGGTGGTGAAGGTCGGGACGCTCATGGCCAGGGTGGCGCCGACTTCGGCGCGGCGGGCGATGAGGCCGCTGCGGTTGCCGCTCGACTGCATGTGCGCGAAGTCGACGACGATCAGGGGGGCGATGGTGACGGGGGCCTGGGCGTTCTTCGACAACTCATTGAAGGCGCGCATGTTCTTCTGGCTCAGTCCCGCGTCGCCCCAGGCGTCGCCGACCTGGAACCAGAGTGGGATGCCGGACGGGCTGAAGGCCTTGCCGCGCAGGAGGCCGGTCTTGACCTCCATCGGGACGGCGCCGGCGATCTTGAAGGCGGCGTAGGAGTCTTTCATCTGGTCGGGCGTGACCACTTCGCGGCCGGCTGCCTTGAGCTGGTCGACGAAGAGGGCGTAGGCGCGGTCGGTGATGGCTTGCAGCGTGGCGTCGTCGACGCCCTTGAGGTCGACTTCCATCTTCGCGCTGGCCGAGCCGGTGTCGCGGCCGGGGAGGTAGCTGGCCCGGACGAAGGCGCGGGCTTCGTTGTGGGTGACGAAGACGACCCGGAAGCCGGCCACGGCGACGCGGTTGCTCTTCGCGAAGGCGGTGACGGTCTTGGCGCCGAAGGTGCCACCCATCTTCCCGTCGAACCATTCCGCGGGATTGAGGTCGGGGAGGTTGATGGGAGCGGGAGCTTCCTGGGCGGACACGCCGAGGGAAAGGACCAGCAGTGCGGCCGGAACGAACAGTCTCATGGTGCCTCCTGTTGTTGGGGGTTCACTGATGATCGCGCAAGCTGTAGGCAAAATCCCTCAGCGACAAGTGACGTTTGCGGCTCGCCACACGTATTTGGAACATGCGCCGGCTCCTGCTTCTCCTGGTCCTTGCCCTTCCCCTGCACGCCGAGGTCTCCATCCATATCGTCGAGCCGCTGACGATGGAGGCGGGAAACCGGCTGGTTTGGCGGGTGTATGTCTCCAGCGACACGGCGGTGGAGGACCTCGGTGTCTCGATCTCTGCCGGGGGATCCCCGATCGTCGGTGTCTCGGACGGCTGCGTCATCCCCCATCCCCAAGGGGCGGCCTGCACTGTCGATCTCGCTCCCGCGACCTCGCGCGAGCTGGTGATCACGGTCCAGGCTCCCGCAACCCTTGGACACTTTCAGTTCTACGCCTCCGCCGGCGGGGTGCACCGCTATGGGGACGCGATCTTCGGGCACGAGTACCTGGTGACGAACACCGCCGACTCCGGCCCCGGCTCGCTGCGGCAGGCGCTGCTCGACGTCACGCGCGACTGCCCCGGACGGGGCGAGCCGTGTGAGGTCGTCTTCCGGGTCGACGGGCCGGTGCCGGCCGAAGGCTGGTTTACGTTCCGTCCGCAATCGCCCTTCCCGACGATCCGCGGGACTGACGTGGTCATCGACGGCAGGACGCAGACGCGCCACACGTTCGACACCAATCCCTCCGGCGGACCGGAGGTCTTTCTCGACGGCTCCGCGGCCGGGGCGGGCCACGGGCTGTTGGCCCACGCGGCACGCCTGCGCGTGACCGACGTCGCCATCGGCAATTTCGCCGGGAACGGGATCGAGGCAAGAGATACGTACGTCGACATCTACCGCAACTACCTCGGCCTCGATCCGAGCGGCGTCAAAGCCGCGCCGAACGGCCTCCGCGGCGTGCAGCTCGACGCGTCCGGCGGCATGGTGGAAGACAACGTCCTCAGCGGCAATCTCCGCGCCGGCGGGTTTTTCACCGGCCAGGCGGGAACGTTCCTGCGCGTGCAACGCAATCTCGTCGGCATCGGCGCCGACGGGGTGACACCGCTTGGCAACGGCGCGAGCGGGCTGTTTTTCCACAAGACCGCGGTCGGCTACGGCTTCGCCGAGGCGCGGGAGAACGTCATCGGGTACAACGCGCACGCGGGGATCGGGGTCTCGCTCGCGGCGATGGGGGACTTCGCCGAGAACAGCTTCCGCGGCAACGCCGGCCGGCCGATCGACGTGGGCCTCGACGGCCCGACGCGCGGGACGGTCATGGGACTCCCCGGCCAGGGAGGAGTCGTCGGTGCGCCCGTCATCGAGACGGCGCGCTTCGAGAACGGAGGCACCGTCGTCACCGGCCACCTGGCCGCCCCGCCGACGTCCGTGTCGACCAGCCGGACGGTCTACCTCTACGCGGACGGAGAGCTCGTCGGCATCGCGATCCCGCAGAATCTCGACTTCACCCTGCGCATCGAGCGCGACCTCCGCGGCCGCGCGATCAGCGGCGCGACGTACGGCGGGTTTGTCTACAACGGGGATTTTCCGGCGCTGGGAACGTCGGAGGTGGGGGAGGCGGTGGTGGTGGAGTGAAGCGGTTGTTGGTTGTCAGTTGTCGGTTCAGGCACTGTGGTGGCGGAGTGATCAGCCGCCGTAGGCGGCGAAAGAACTGTAGGCCCGGCCTTCAGGCCGGGTACCACGAGCACCAGCCAGGTGAGCCCGCGTAGCGGGCGACAGAAAAGACAGTTCGCGCGCTTCTCGCCTGTCGCCCGCTACGCGGGCTCGAATCCGGCCACCCCTGAACCCGGCCTGAAGGCCGGGTCTACAGATCTTTTGCTGCCTACGGCAGCAGAAGGCATGAACTACGCCGTCTTCTTCATCTTCCGCGCGCGCTTCGGCTCGATCCGCAGTCCTTCGAGGCGGGCCCGTACGGCCTTCTCCGCTTTCTCGATCGCGTTCGTGTCGTTGCGAAGGTAGAAGTCGAAGTTGGCTCCGAAGAAGAGGGCGTTGAGCTCGAACGCGAGCTGGGAGGGGTCGACCTCCGCGCCGAGGTGGCCTTCTTCCTGGGCCATCCGGATGGAGCGCTCCAGGGCGCCGATCCAGTCGTCCATCATGCGGCGGACCAGGTCGCGGACCAGGCCGGGGCGGCTGTCGAACTCGAACGAGGCGGCGGCGAAGAAGCAGCCGCCGGGGAAGACGCCGCGGCGCATGTAGCTGAGCCAGGAGTCGCAGATGGCGACCAGCCGCGGGTAGCCGCGCGGCTGTTGCAGCACGGGGGTGAAGATCTCGCTGATGTAGCGCTGCGCGGCGGCCTCGATGGTGGCGATCTGCAGGTCCTCTTTCGAGCCGAAGTGGGCGAAGAGGCCGCTCTTCGACATCTTCAGCTCGTCGGCAAGGCGGCCGATGGTCAGCCCCTCGAGGCCCTCCAGCGACGCGACGTCGACGGCGCGATCGAGGATGCTTTGGCGTGTCCGCTCACCCTTCATGCAATGGCCGGCAGGTCTTTCAGCAGTTCCGCGTGCGTGACGCGGAAGTCGCTGCTCCATTTTGCCGCGCGATGGGTCTTCGGGTCTACGTTGACGACCGTCCGCTCGCCGCGGGCATAGGGGACGCTCCCGTTCTCGCTGGAGATGAGGAAGCCGTAGGTGCAGGTGTAGTCGTCGAGATCGCTGACCCAGAGATCGACGCGCAGCACGTCCCCGCCGAGGAGCGGATTCAGCGCTTCGAGCGTGGTCCCGCCGCCGACCGGCGCCCGCCCGTCGAGGGCGATGATGGCGTGGTCGACCTGCTCGGCCAGCCCGTCCCGGGTCAGGCCGATGGTGCGTACCGGGGCAAAGAAGGTGAACTTGGGGTTGAGGTCGAGAGTGGTGGTGAACGACATGGTGTGCCTCCTCAGGCGAGAGAATAGCACGACCGTTCGTTTTATGTCCAGCCGGGTTATCAGTTGTCGGTTGTCAGTTGTCCGAACCAGTCGTCCAGGGAAGATCGGTTCGGACAACCGACAACGGACAACCGACAACTACTTGTAGATCTCCACGTGCGCCACCCCGTCCGCGCCGATCCACCCCCGGTACATCCCCTCGGAATTGAAGGGCATGGCGAAGTTGCCTTTGGCGTCGAGGATGATGACGCCGCCTTCGCCCTTCACCGGCACCAGCTTCTTGTGGATCACCTCGTCGCCGGCCTGGGCGACGGTGAGGCGGCGGTATTTGACCAGGGCGGCGATGTCGTGGGCGACGGTCCAGCGGATGAAGAATTCACCGTGGCCGGTGGCGGAGACGGCGCATGACTCGTTCTCCGCGTACGTGCCGGCGCCGATGATCGGGGCGTCGCCGACGCGGCCGAAACGCTTGTTGGTCATGCCGCCGGTCGACGTGGCGGCGGCGAGGTTGCCGTCGCGGTCGACCGCCACGGCGCCGACGGTGCCGAACTTCTTCTCGTCCTCGACGATCAGCGCGGCCTGCGGTTTCTTGCCCTGTTCCTCCAGCAGTTCCTTTTGCAGAGACTTCCAGCGGCGCTCGGTCCAGAAGTACGAGGGGTCGACGATCTCCAGGCCGACGGTGGTCGCGAAGAGCTCCGCGCCGCGGCCGACCATCATCACGTGCTCCGACTTTTCCATCACCGCGCGCGCGGCGGAGATGGGGTTGCGGATGATGGTCACGCCGGCCACCGAGCCGGCCCGCTTTTCCTTCCCCTCCATGATCGAGGCGTCGAGCTCGTTGCGCCCTTCGTGCGTGAATACCGCTCCCTTGCCGGCGTTGAAGAGGGGAGAGTCTTCCATGAACCGCACCGCCGCTTCGACGGCGTCGAGGCTGGTGCCGCCTTTCTTCAGGACGGCGTGGCCGGTGCGCAGCGACTCGGCGAGCGCGTCGCGGTACTGCTTCTCCAGCTCCGGGGTCATGCTGCCGCGGGTGATGGTGCCGGCGCCGCCGTGGATGACCAGCATCGCCTTGCGGGCCGGCTCCGCGGCGGCGGCGGTGAGCGCGAACACGATTGTTGCAGTGGCGACAACGAACGACTTGACCATGATTCGTACACTAACACGCTGCATGGACCGCCTTGCCGCCCTGTTCTTTGCGCTCGCTCTCACCTCCGCCGCATTCGCGCAGGGGCCGTCCGCCGAGTGGCGGACCATCGAGACGCCGCACTTTCGCGTGCACTATCCGGCCGAGTATGAGGAGTGGTCGATGCGGGCGGCGTCGCGGCTGGAATCGATCCGCCTCGCGGTCTCGAAGGAGGTCGGCTTCACGCCGCCGCAGAAGATCGACGTATTGATCGGCAACCCGGTGGCGCGGGCGAACGGCAGCGCGTGGCCGTTGCTCGACACGCCGCGGATGATCTTCTTCACCGAGCCGCCGGGGCCGGACGAGCAGCTCGGCGCGTTTGGCCACTGGATTGACCTGCTGGCCGTGCACGAGACCGCGCACCTCGTGCACATGCTCCGGCCGACGCGCAATCCGCTCGGCCGCGTGCTCGAAAAGTCCGTCCTCCCATTCAACCCGATCACCCTGCGCGCGCCGCGGTGGGTGCTGGAGGGGTATGCGACGGTCGTCGAAGGGCGGCTCACCGGGGCCGGCCGGCCGACCAGCACCATCCGGGCGTTGATCCTGAGGCGCTGGGCCGAGAACGGCCGGTTGCCGAGCTACGGTCAGCTCAACTCCGACCAGCGTTTTCTCGGCATGTCGATGGCCTACCTGATGGGCTCCGCCTATCTGGAGTGGCTCGAGCAGCGGAGCGGCCCGGAGTCGCTGCGCAACCTCTGGTCGCGCATGACCGCGCGTCATCGCCGCTCGTTCGCCGAGGCCTTCACCGGCGTCTTCGGCGAGAGCTCGGAGCGTCTCTACGGGCGCTTCGTCGCCGAGCTCACCGCCTCGGCCGTCGCGATCGATCGCGCCTCCACCATGAGAGAAGGGGAGCTGTTTCAGGAGACGGCCCGCGCGGCCGGCGATCCGGCGGTCTCGCCGGACGGGACGCAGCTCGCGGTCGTCCTCCGTCCGCGGGAGCAGCCGCAGAAGCTCGTGATCTGGTCGACCGGGGAGGCCGAGGAGGAGGAGAAGAAGTTTCAGGAACGGATCGACCGGATCCTCCGGCGCGACCCCGAAGACGTCGCGCCGGTGCGGACGAAACCGCTGCCGCGGAAGGCGGTCCACTCGCTGGTGATGCCGGACGGCGGCGACATCGAGTCGCCGCGTTGGACGCGCGACGGAAAGGCCATCGTCTTCACACATCGGACCCCCGATGCGGAAGGAGTCCTGCACACCGACCTCTATCGCTGGGACTTCGACCGGCTGACGCGGCTCACCCACCTCGCCGACGTCCGCGACGCCGATCCGCTGCCGGACGGCCGCACCGCGGTCGCGATCCGCAGCCGCTACGGCGCGGTGCAGCTCGCAGACGTCGACCTGACCACCGGCGCGGTCACACCGCGCACCGAGCCGTCGATCGACGAGATCGTCTCCCATCCCCGCGTCAGCCCGGACGGCACGCGCATCGCGCACGTCGCCCATCGCGGCGGGTCGTGGCTGCTGGTGGTGAACGGGGAAGAGATCCGCCTCCCCGGCGACGCCGCGACGCCGGAGTGGATCTCCGACGGCGAGCTCGTGGTGACGGTGTTCACGCGTGGGTTTGCGGAGCTGTACCGGGTGGATGCGAGCGAAGCGGGTTTCACGCAGATCACCCGCACCGCCGGCGGCGCCTTCCAGACGGCCCCGGCGAAAGACGGCCGCCTCTTCTTCATGTCGCTGAACCCGGACGGCTACGTCGTCCGCGTACTCCCCTCCGGCGGAGAACCGGCCACGCTGCCGGCGCTCGACGCGTCACTCGTCCCCGCCATCCCGCCGGCTGCTGCTCCTTCGGCATGGCGCGGCGAGAGCGCACCGGTGGAAGCAGGCCGCCCCTACGGCATCGGCCGTCAGGAGCTCGCCTGGCTCGCCTCCTCGACCTTTGCCCGGCAGCATCGCTCCTTCGACCTCGGCGTCCGTTTCGGCGACGTGGCCGGCCGGCTCAACACCCTCCTCGTCGCCTCGCTGGGCCGCGACGACGCTCCCGAAGGAGCCGCCCTCGCCACCGCCTGGCGCGGCTGGCCGGTCGAAGTCCACGGCCATCTCTTCACCACACGCGACGGCACGACGGACCACGACTCCGGGGCGGAGCTCCGCGGCCTCTGGACGCGCCGCTTCCCCCTCAGCCGTCTCACCGTCGAGGCGGGAGCGCTCTCCTCCGGCGAGCGCCTCTTCGGCAGCGCCGCCTTCTCCACCCGCCAGCTCTTCGGCAGCACGCGCGTCGAGGAAGGGCTGCGGGTCGAAGTCGACGACGAGCATACCCGCGCCGTCCTCTCCGCCGGCTTCCGCAGCGGCTCGCTGCGCGTCGGCGCGCGCTATCAGCACGACGGCGGCGGTTCCGTTACTCTTGGCGGCGTGGCGTCGACCATCCTGCCGCGCTCCGCGTACGCGCACCGCATCCTCGATCCCGCCTTGCCGGCGGCGCTGCTCGCCGGCGACGAATACGACGGCTGGCGCGTCGAGTCGAACCTCGGCGTGCTCCCGGTCACGGCGTTCTACCAGCGGCACGAGCTCGGCGCGGCCAGACTCTCGCTCGCCGGCGCGGAATTCACGGTCGACGCCGATCCCTTCCCGATCCTCAAATTACCCGGTCTCGAGATGACCGCCGGCGTGGCGCACCTCCTGGACGCTCCGCTGGAAGGAGAAACGAATTGGTGGCTGGCGGTACGGTGGCGCCCTTGATTCACATCCACAACGGAGACGTCGTCGCGCACGCGGCGAAGCGCGCCGAGATCCCCGGCGAGCACCTGACATTTCGCGAGACCCTCGTCACCGGCGCCGTCGTGCCGGGCGACGACTGGATCGAGACCCGCGCCCGCGCCATCGCCGAGGCGCATGGACAGGACCTGCTGCGCGTCCGGACCGACCTGCTCGAACAGGAACAGGCCCTCGACGCCGCCGCGGCGTCGGAAGGGGAGATCGTGCTCTGGTTCGAGCACGACCTGTTTTGCCTGGTGCACCTGCTGTATCTGCTGAACCGGTTCGGCGACGCCCAACTCTCCCTCGTCTGGTGCCCGCAGCCGATCTCCGAGAACGACGACCGCGGCCTGCATCTCCTCTACGAGTCGCGCGCCGCGGTGACGCCGGGGATGGCGAAGGCGGCGCGCGAGGCGTGGCAGGACTACACCTCCTCCGAACCGGCCTCGCTCAACCGCTGGCTCGACGCCGACACCCCCGACTTCCCGTTCCTCCGGGAAGGACTGACGCTGCACGCGTCGCGGTTTCCCTCCCTCACCAACGGACTCGGCGCGGTGGAACGGCGGCTCCTGACCCACATCGCCGCCGGCTTCAACGACTTCGCCACCATCTTCGACCACCTCAACGACGAAGTGCCGCGGTTCGGCTTCGGCGACACAGAGATCTTCCGGACCGTCCGCGCCCTGGCCAACCGCGCCGTCCCGCTGATCAACCTCACCGGCGACCTTCCGAAGGCGATCTGCACGATCACGCCGATGGGGGAGAACGTCGTCCAGGGAGCCGTCGACGACCTGACCATCAACGACCCCGACCTCTGGCTCGGCGGCGCGCATGTGACCAAGGGGAGCGTGTGGCGCTGGGACGGACAGCGGCTGCAGGGATGAATTCTTCAGAACCGCTCTGCCGCATCGTCCGCTTCGAGACCCGCGACGGCGTCCCCCTCTCGGGGGCCCTGTTCGAGCCGCGCCGGGCCACGAAACGGGCGGCGATCTTTCTCCACGGCAACGGCGGCGCTTCGGTATTCGAGTCGGGACGAACCAACAAGCTCGCCCGCGTCTTCACGAAAGCGGGCGTGGCCTGGTTCCCCTTCAACAACCGCGGCGCCCACCTCGCCCGCCGGGCCGGCCCGGGCCTCGGCGGGATGGCCTATGAAGTCATCCGCGACTGCGTCCCCGACCTCGACGCCGCCATCCGCGAGCTCCGCCGGCGCGGCTACCGCGACCTCACCCTGATCGGCCACTCCACCGGCGCGAACAAAGTTGCGGTCTACGACCACTACAAACCGCGCAACTTCGTGAAGCGCTACGTCCTCCTCGCCGGCGGCGACGACACCGGCCTGCTCTACGACCAGCTCGGCCCCCGCCGCTTCGCAGCCGCACTGCAGAAAGCGCGAACGATGATCCGCGCCAAACGGGGCGAAGAGCTCGCGCCGCCGGCGGTCTCGCAACTGCCGATGAGCTGGCGCTCCTTCCACGACATGGCCAACCCCGACGGCGACTACAACGTCTTCCCCTTCCTGGAAGTGCTGCGCGGCGTACGCCTCTCGCGCAAACCGCGCTTCCGCCACGTACGAGGGATCCGCAAACCGACGCTCGTGCTCTACGGCGACAGCGACCCGTACCTCTACGGCGACGTCTCCCGCTGCGTGGGCATTCTGGCCGAGGCTCTCCGCGCCAAACCGAACTTCGAGCTGGCCATCATGGGGGAGGCCGATCATGGGTTCGGGGGGAGGGAGGGGGAGTTGGGGAGGGTGATCGTGGATTGGATCGGGTAGGGGGACGGTCCGCGCGAGAGCCTGCCCGCGCGACGCGGGCGGACCGGCCCAATGGCCTTAACTTAAGGCGATCTCCGGGATCACCTCCTCGGTGAACGTTCGTTGGGTGCGGATGTCCTTACTGAGCACAGCAAAGGGGGAGTTGCATCGTTTGATGGCGCGGGGGGAA
>Ga0190275_10000876_pt1 | contig 23799 bp, 17 predicted proteins | sample Popmic550T_FD_133745 | JGI IMG/M metagenome (GOLD analysis project Ga0190275, IMG submission 133745) | Populus adjacent soil microbial communities from riparian zone of Yellowstone River, Montana, USA - 550 T | ecosystem: Environmental > Terrestrial > Soil > Riparian zone > Trees stand | place...
CCCGAACGTGACGCCGCACGTCCCGAACGTGACGTTGCACGTCCCGAACGTGACGTTGCACGTCCCGAACGTGACGTTGCACGTTCGCGCCGCGACGTTGCACGTTCCGGACGTAGCGCGGCACGTTCCGGACGTGACGCCGTACGTCCGGAACATGACGCGGCACGCTACGGGCGTGACACCGCACGCTTCCGCCGTGACACCTCACGTTCTGGAAGTGATGCCGCACGTTTCGCACGTGACAGCGCACGTCTCGGACGTGACGCCGCACGTTCCGAACCTGACGTTGTACGTTCCGACGTAGCGCGGCACGTTCCGGACGTGACGTCGAACGTGCCTGCCGTTGCGGGCGAGGTTCCGGACGTCGGCGCGAGCGTACCGGACGTGCGCGGGAGGCTTTCTGCCTCCCACGCCACGCTTTCCGACGTGGCTCCGCAGGCCCGGCACGTGCTCCTCATCGTTGCGCGCGCCGAACCGTGCTGAATTTTCCTCGTACTGCACATCCGGATCCGCGACGCGCGCATGAAAGCCGGCATCAGCCGCGCGGAACTGGCGCGGCGCGCGGGGATCAGCCGGGCGCGGCTCGTCAAGTTCGAGGAGACCGGCGCCAACATCACCGTCGCCACGCTCACGGCGATCCTCGAGCAGCTTCCGATCATGACCGTAACGATCGGCAACGCCACCATCGTGCGCGGCGACGTGTCGGCGCGGAAGCTCGTCCGGCCGCTGCACGAGCTCGTCGAGGCAGCGTGATCCGGAGTTGGGGTCAGGGTTCGAGGTGGGGTCAGAGCTTTCTCTTTCTGGGCCGAGCAGTTGGGGTCACACCTTCTGATTTCCGGGTCGAGAAGCAGGTCACACGTTCTGATTTCTGGGGGTCTGACCCCAGCTCCGCGCCCCAGGAATGGGCGTCTTTTCTGTCGCCCGCTACGCGGGCTCACCGGGTTGGGCGCGTGGTCCGCGGCCTGAAGGCCGCGGCTACAGATCTTTCGCCGCCTTCGGAGGCTTCCGGGGCTCCGTGATCCGTGGGTGTGGGCACGGCCCGCACTTCGTCGACGCCGGCGAAGCGGGTGGCGAAGACGTCGTGCACGAGCGGTTCGGCTTTGGCCAGGACGGCGTGGGAGTCGTTACGACCCCGATCTTCCGCGGCCCCGTCCCCGATCGTCGCTGCCCCCAATCCTCGCCCGCTCTTCCACCACCCAGTTACACAGCGTCCTCCGGTCGGCGTCCGACAGTTTCGCGTCGCGGTGGAGCCAGAGGTATTCGGGGAGGGGCATGTCGCGGCGCTCGACCATCTCGCAGATCTCTTCGAGCTTGTGGTCGGCCTTTTTCGGCGAGTAGTTGCCCCATTCGGAGAAGGAGAGCTCTTCGCGCCCTTCGTTGACGTGGTCGATGATGGACCAGGAGAGCGGGGCGACGTTGGTATACCAGGGCCACTTCGATTCGTTCGAGTGGCAGTCGTAGCAGGAGCGCTCGAGGATCGGCTGGATGTGGGCGGGCGCGCGCAGGATTTTGGAGGGATCGGTGACGGGGTTGGTGCGCGCGGGGCGGTAGAACTGCATGCCGAGGAACACCACGGCCAGGACGATGACGATCCGCTGCAACCACTTTTTCATGCGTTCAGCTTCCCCGATAGGTCGAATAGCCGAATGGACTGAGCAGCAGCGGGACGTGGTAGTGCTGGGCGACGTCTTCGATGCGGAAGTCGATCGCGACCACGGGGAAGAAGCCGGCGGGGTTGTACGAGCCGGTGTCGAAGGTGATGCGGTAGGTGCCGCTCTCGACGCGGTCGGGATCGAGCACGCGGGCCCGGCCGTCGGCGTCGGTGATGCCGTCGAAGAGCAGTTGCCCGTCTTTCAGCAGCGTGATGCGGATGCCGGCCGCGGGGCGGCCTTTGGCGGTGTCGAGGATGTGCGTGGTAATTCCAGCCATCAGAGCACCAGCTTCTCCAGCCGCAGCGCCGCGATCTTCACGTGCTCGGCGGCTGCGGTGCGCAGTTCGGTCTCGGGGTCGTTGTTCATGCGTGCGTTCAGATTCTCCAGCATCTCGTCCGCGCTCCGGCCGGTCGCGCAGACGAGGTAGATGTGCCCGAACTTCTGCTCGTACGCGAGGTTGCCTTCCGCGAGCGCGCGCATCGTCTCCTCGGAGGCGCCGCTGGTCCCGCGCTGTTCCTGCGACGACCACCCGGCTTTGCGCTCACCGATGCGCGGGTGGGCATGGAACGCTTCCAGCCAGTCGCCCGGCTCGAGGGACATCCAGATGCGGTCCGACGTCGCGATCATCTCGTCCCAGGATGCGAACGGACGCGCCTGGGCCATGCCGTCGATCCACTGGAGCGACGCGCAGACTTTCCGCAGCTCGGTGAAGTCGAAGAGGGTATTCACGCGGCGCACCGCCGCGGCGCGGCGGCCGGCTTCGGTGGCGACGCCCCAGACGCGCAGGCGGCTGACGCCACCGTCCGGGAAGACGTTCATGCGCAGGTGGGTGAACGGGCCGTCGGTGAGCAGCTCGTCGATGAAGAAATGCCGGGTGTGCGCCTGCAGCTTCGTGCGCGTCAGTACGTCTTCCCAAAGCTGGCCGTCGCGCGTTCCTTCGATCGAGACGGTGTCGGGGAAGTTGCCCTTGAAGTGGTTGGTGTCGAGCTCGAGCCGCCGCACCCGCCCCTCGGTGGCGAGCTTGACGATCACCCAGTCATAGCCGGGGCCGCGGCGGCGCCGCGTTTCCCAGCCGTCGCTCATGTTGTGTGCGCGGCCCGGCATGATCAGGTTGTGCTTCGGGCCGAAGAACATGTCGCTGCATTCGAGGACGTCGGCGCCGTTCTCCACCGCGGCGAGGTCGATCTCGTTGCCGAGCCCTCCCGCAATCCGCCACTCCGGCACCACCTCGCCGTGTACGCGCAGCCGCGCCACGCCGCCGTCGGGGAAGATGTTGAGCCGAAGGTGCGTCAGCGCGGGGGTGTCGAGGTCGAGGAAGACGTTTTCGTGATTTCCCTGCAGCGGCGAGCGCGGGAGGATCTCCCTCCACTCGGCCGCGAGGAGCGCGTCGACCGGCGCATCGGAGCGCATCGACGTGCCTTCCAGCGACGCCGACTCCGGATAGTTGCCGCGGAAGAAGGCGGTGTCGATCACCACGCCGCGCACCACGCCGCGCAGCCCGAGGCGGATGATCGCCAGGTCGTAGCCGGGAACGCGCTTGCGCCGGCTCTCCCAGCCGTCCATCCACTTCCCGCGGTCGGTGTACTCGTGCTCTTTCCAGACCGGCGCGGAGGGCTTGAGCAGGTTTTCCTTCTCGGCAAAGTAATCGTCGTTCGCGTAGAGGACGGAACCGCCGAGGCGTTCGGATGCGAGGTCGAGGAGATCTCTCACGGGGGCGGAGTTTAGCTTTGTGCGTTGCCGCTTGTCAGTCGCGATCTCACGCCAGCCGGACTTCGAGCTTCTGCACGCCGACGACGACGCGGAGCTCGGCCGCGATCGGAATCTCCTGTCCCGCCTCGACGCGGACGAGCCGGTCGAGTGGCCGGGCGTCCCACGCCCAGTGTGTCCGCGGCGCGAAAGGGGAGGTGCTGAGGAACGTCTCTTCGTCGAGGTGTGCGCGGAAGTAGACGAGCAGGCCGCCGAGCGTGCCGGCGCGAGTGGCGCGGAGTCGAACGTCTCTGCGAGGCTCGATCGCGAGCGAGGCGTTGAAATCGAGCCTATAGAGCTGCGTCTCCTCGGTCAGGATCGGCGGCATGAACTGCGTCTGACCGAGCTCTCCGAGCGGCCGGCGGAAGGGGTCCGCTTCGGGCGCGTTCAGATACTGCCGGAAGGCGCTGAAGTCGAGACCGTAGAGTCCCTCGAGCTCCGTCAGCTCGCTGCAGGCGTGGGCGCGGTCGCGATACGGCTGGTCCGGCACTTCGAACCCGACGCAGCAGACCTCGAGCGCGGACGGGATGAACCGACCGCCCGGCGCGAGCAGCCGTTGCCGCGCATCGTCGATGAAGCGGATCACGTTCTCGCCGAACGGGTCGACGCCCAGCACTTCGTGGATGACGACATCGGCACGCTCGTCGAGCGACACGTCGAGGCTGTTGGCACGGCGCAATTCCACACGGTCGGCAACACCGTTGGCCTCGAACATGGTCGCGGCGAGGTCGGCGATCTGGCTTTCCTCGATGGCGATCACGCGTTTCGCCCCCGCCTGCGCGGCGAAGATCGAAAGGATGCCGGAGCCGCAGCCGATCTCGACGACCGTCTTGTCGCGGCAGTGGGCGGCGATGGCGCGGCGGTAGCTCAGCACGCGCACCGTGTCGCGGACCATGCCGAAGTGCGCGACCGACGAGGCGAAGCCGCCGGCTGCCAGCGAAGCCTCGGCGTCGTCCGCGGGGGTGAGGAGATTCTGCGCGATGAGCGCGCCGACCACTCCGGAGAAGCCGTCGTCGTCGAGCTCGTAGTCGTCCCGGAGCCGGGCCATCGCCTCGGCCGGCGTGCGTCCGCCGGCAAACGCGAGCAGCACCGGCAGCCCGTCGAAGGCCAGTGCCTGCGGCATGCGCGAGACGGAGTTGCTCGCCAGCAGCTCGCCGCCGTCGCTGATCTGCAGCGTCAACGCGCGTGAGACGGTGAACGGACGGTGCCAATCCAAAGCGGAGTCAGGATACCGGGAAGGACGTCCATCCGTCATGCCTTACAATCGAATTTTGCGTGACTGACACAGCTTCGAACCGCTGGCGGCCCCTCCTCGACGGCGCGGACGCCGAGCGCGCCTGGACCGCGATCCGTGCGCTCGCCGAGGCGCTGCGGCCGCCGCCGGAAGGACTCGATCCGGAAGCCGATCCCGGTCTCTCCGACGGCAGCGCGGGCCTGGCGTTGTTCTACGCATACCTCGGCGCGGCGACCGGCGAGGAAGTGTGGATGGAGCAGGCGCAGACATTGATCGAGCACTCCATCGACGGCCTGGCGAACAAGCCGCTGCCTGCCGCGCTGCACGGCGGCTTCACCGGCATCGGCTGGACCATCGAGCATCTGCAGGGGATGCTTTTCGAGGAGGAGGACGAGGACGATCCGATCGGCGAGTCGCTGCTCGAACGCCTGCAGTTCCCCGCCGCCCGCGGCGACTACGACCTGATCACCGGCCTCGCGGGCTACGGTTTCTACGCCCTCGAAGCGCTCCCGCGCCCGGCCGCGCGGCGCTCGCTGCAGCGCGTGACCGAGCGTCTCGCGGAGATCGGCGAGCCGGCCGGCAACGGCTTCTCCTGGTTCACGCCGCCGGAGTTGATCGCCGCCTGGCAGCGCGCCGACGCGCCGAACGGCAACTTCAATCTCGGCGTCGCGCACGGCGTGCCGGCGATCGTCTCCCTCCTCGGCGAATGCGCCGGCGCGGGCGTCCTCTCCGCCGAGGGACGGAAGATGCTCGACGGTGCGGTGGCGTGGCTGCTCGGCCAGAAGCAGCATGGCGAGGTCTGGTGCTTCGCCAGCGCGGTAACGGGGGGCGTTGCGCCCGCGCCGTCGCGCATGGCGTGGTGCTACGGCGATCCCGGAATCGCCGCGGCGCTGATGACCGCCGCCCGCCACGCCGGACAGCCGGAGTGGGAGGCGGAGGCGCTCGACATCGCCCGCCGCGCAGCAAAACGGCCGAGCGAGCACTCCGGCTTCGTCGATCCCGGCATCTGCCACGGCTCCGCCGGTCTCGCCCACCTCTTCAACCGGATGTACCAGGCCACCGGCGACGAGACCCTCGCCGAGGCCGCGCGCTTCTGGTACCGCCACACCCTCGACCTGCAGAAGCCGGGAGAAGGAATCGCCGGCTTCCTCTTCTGGGCGCCGGAGGTCCCGTTCAAACCAAAGTGGGAACCGATTCCCGGCTTCCTCGCCGGAGCGGTAGGCGTGGCGCTGGCGCTGCTGGCCGCGGTCACGCCGCAGGAGCCGAAGTGGGATCGGACGCTGGCGGTGTCGGTGCCGTTGGGAGAGGCGGCAGAACTGTAGAGGGTGAGTTGCTCCGCCTGCGCCCGAGGCACGCCCCCTCATCCGGCCTTCGGCCACCTTCTCCCTCAAAAAGCGGGGGAGAAGGGCAACGAAAATAGCGCGTCGCAAGAAACAAACGAACCCCCGTCCCAACCTATGTTTGTTGCCCTTCTCCCCCGCTTTTTGGGGGAGAAGGTGGCGAAGCCGGATGAGGGGGCGCGCCTCAGGCGACCCAGAAGCAACTCGCCTCGGGATGACAGCAATTCACGCGACGACTGCCGTCCCCCGCACCACTTTCCCCCGCCCCTCCCTCACCAACCGCGACATGGTGAGCCGGTGCAGCAGGTCGTACAGCACCAGCTCGTGTGCCCGTTGATCGGAGCGGATCAATCGATTGACGAACATGTGGACATAGCTCGCGGCGAGATCCGCAACCGGCACCGTCAGCTCGCCGCGCGACTCGAGCGCGCGCAGCTCCGCGACGAGCGGGGCGAGCTTCGCCGACCGTGCATCGAGGGCCGCGTAGCCGCCCGCGAGCGGGTGGTCGGGGCCGGGGACATGTGTCAGCAGGTCGTACAGTTCCTCGCCGGTGGCGCGGAGGCGTTGCGCGAGCTGACGGTTGAGCTCCGCGCCGGTTTCGAGCTCGGCGCCGAAGCCGGCGCGCCACATCGCCAGTAAATCGCGCCTGGCAACGAGGTCGAAGCCGAAGTCGCCGAGCAGCCGGTCGATTCCGACGAGCGCCAGGCGCCAGCGCACGTCGGCGCCGCGGTCGCCGGCGAGATCCTGGAGCGCGGCGAGGACGGCCTCGCTGTCTACGTGAAAGATCCGCTCCGAAAGCTCCACGCCGGCCGGACCGCCGTAGCGCTCCACTTCGCGCTCGTACGTGTCGAGCTGCCACCGCCAGATCTGTCCGTCGCGGAGAGCCGGGTCGAGATGTTCGCCGAGGAGATCGATCACGCCCCGCAGCCGCTCCGGCTCGCCGCCGAAGCGGACGCGCAGGTGCCACTGCGGGTCGCCGTAGCGGAGGAAGAACCAGCGGTCGGCGGCACCGCTCTCGAGTGCCTGCGCGACCAGCGGCGCGATGGCGTCGCGCAGCACGACGTCGGCCGTCGCCGCGCCTGTGTAGAGCTTCAGGTACAGCCAGCGTGAGGTCGGCGGCAGGATGCGCTCGGCCCCCGCGCTGAACGACGGCGCGCGCCGCCGCACCGGAGTCCGGCGCCGCTCGAACGGGACCATGATCTCGTGCACGAAGCGCCCCTCGGGCCCGCGCACCGGCAGCTCGTCGTAATCCGGCCACATCTCGCTCACCACGACGTCGTCGCGCGTCCGGACGATCGCCAGGAACGCATCGAGCGAAAGCACGTTGTCGAAGTCGACGAACAGCTCGATGTCCTCGTCCGCCAGCAGGACCCGGCGCGGGATGCCGCGCTGCTCGCGCCACTGCTGCACCGCGGCGTAACGCTCGCTCTCGCGCCGCTCCGCCAGGCTCTTGATCTCCTCCGGCGTGATCCGCCAGGAGGCCCGCGAGAGCACGACTCGCCCGCAGCGGACGCGCGGCAGAAACGGCAGCGCGTCGAACGGCCGCCAGTACCACTGCAGACCTGTGCGCACGCCCTGCGCCTGCAGGCTGCAGAGGAAGCGATACACCGAGAGGCTGCCGAAGACGTAGTTGTGCGCGCTGGTGAGCCGCGGCAATACGCGCCGGCCCGTACGCGCCGAGTAGAGCGCGACCTCGGGGCCTTCGACCGTGATGCGCAGGTCGTCGAGCGGGATCTGGCGCTCTCGCGGCGCGCCGCTGACGCCGAGGTACGGGATCTCCCAGCCGCGCAGCACCGGCCGCGCCGCGACGTTGCCGGTGCGCCCCGAGGGAAGGTGCACGACCTCGGCGAAGGCGGCGTCGGGATCGAGCGCCTCTTCCGCCTGCAGGTGATCCGAGACGAGCCGCGCGATCTCTTCGTCCGCATGACAGAAGCGGCCCGCGATGCGTGCACCCGAGGGGCCGAACGCGCTCTTCAGGTAGACGCGGAAGTCGCCGGCCGCGAGCGCGCCCTCATCGGCCGCGCCGACCATCGCCATCGCCTGGAACGAGTCGGGCAGCGGCGGCCGCTTCGGCGTCTCGAGACGCGCCAGGTCCTCGTCGGTGATCTCGATCTCAGGTGCGCCGGCGGCGAGCGCCTCCGTCAACTTGCGGAGCACGAGCTCCTCGCGCGGGCCCCACGTGACTTTCTGACTCTGCTCGTTGCGTCCGAAATTCAATCCCGCGAGGAGCGGCGACGTGTCCGCTCCGACGCCGACCGACGACACCCCGACGCCGGCTTCCTCGTCGAGCGCCTCGACGAGCGGCACGAGCCGTCCCATCCCGTAGCGGTCGATGAAGCGGTCGCGGAAGCCTTCCAGCGCGTCCTGCACGTCCGGCGAGGCGAAGCGGTGCAGCACTTCCACGCCGCGTGCGATCTCGTCGAGCACCGCGCGGTCGAGCACGACCTCGCCCGGCTTGATCAGGTCGACCTGATACAGGCGGCGGCTGTCGGCGCGCTGCGGCAGCGGCTCGAGCCCGCGCGCGATGTCGAGGTAGCGCGACGGGTCGTTGCCGAGCTCCTGCCGGTCGAGCTCTTCGAGCGCCTCGTGCGTGCGGCGCAGCACGGCCGCCTGCCCGTGGCCTTCACGCTCCAGCGTCTCGATCATTCCGTGCACGGCCTCGGCGCCGGTGACCGCGGGCCACAGTTCGGACACCACGAGCTGGCTGTCGATCAATTCGTCGACGTATCCCTCGGCGTCTTCGAGCGAGACCTCGCCGTCGGGATCGCTCGCGGCGACGGCGCCGGCGATCTCGCCGGGCGTGGCACCGCCGGCGGCGCGCGCGAGCGCGGCATCGAGAAAATCGTCGGGCTCGACGGCCACCAGGTGATAGCTCAGCATCTGCCCGTCGAGGCGCGCCTCCGCGTATCGCAGCCGGCCAGCGGCGCGGTAAAGACTGGAATTCGTCCGGTAGCGGAGCGAACGGCGCAGCGCGCGGTTCTGGTTGAGCTCATCGGCGAGCGTGAACAGATAGTCCGTGTCGAGCCGCGAATGGCGGCGGTAGGAGCTCCGTTCGCCGAGGAAGAGACGGCTGCGATCGCCGGTGCGGCCGATGGTGCAGCCGGCGAACATCCCGAACGGCGTCGCGCGCGACGTCATCCGGATCGCATAGCGCACCAACGATTCCTCGGCGCGCCGTCCTTTTCTGCTGTCGGGATCGTGACGCCACGTTTCCAGCGCTTCGAGGAGTGCCGGCGAGGCGACGTGCAGCGCCTCGATCACGGCAGGGCGGAAGAGCAGGTCGCGCAGCCACCCGCGCAGCTCCCTCCGGTCCGCCGCGAGCGCTTCGGAAAGCGCCGCGGTGTCGTGCACGGCTTCCGGCGCGCGCAGCCGTGCGCCCCACGCGGCCAGCTCGTCGAACGGCAGCAGCGGCGTTCGCAGCAGAAAAAAGCCGGCCGGTTCGAAGTCAGCCCCGTCGAGCCGGCGACGTTTGTGTCGTTCCGGTTGCGAGACGGTAGCAAGTAATTCCATCCAATTGACAAGGATGGACAGAAGCAGGAAATTAGGCAAGTAACGAAATGGACGCGAAATGCGATCGGCGCGTCGCCGGTCGTCCGCTGCCGGAGCGCGTCGCCCGGCAGATTCAGTCAACGTGTCTGTTGCAGTTGGAGGTCACGATGAAAAAGAAGGTGAAGAAGCTGGAGCTCAACAAGGAAACCGTACGCAACCTGACGAACGAGGACCTGAAGAAGGTCGCGGGCGGCAGCACGAGTGAGTGCACGTTCCCCCGCACCTGTTGTCTGAGCTGCCGCGACTTCTGCTGTTAATCGTCGCTCCAGCTTCCGACCCTGAAATGCGCGCCGGCCGGACCACCGGCCGGCGCGTCGTGAGGGTTGCTGGTTGCTGGTTGCTTGGGATGTAGTGCCTGGGCCGAAAGCCACTGCCTCACAAGAGACCAGGCAATGAACCGTGGAAAGCCGCCGAAGGCGGCGAAAGATCTGTAGACCCGGCCTTCAGGCCGGGGTAAACGATCGTCCGTCAGGGAGCCCGCGGAGCGGGCGACAGAAAAGACCCTCCGCACGTTTCTCGTCTGTCGCCCGCTACGCGGGCTCGAAGATCCATCCACGCTTTACCCGGCCTAAAGGCCGGGTCTACAGATCTTTTGCTGCCTACGGCAGCAGAAGAAGCCTTAATGCGCCCTGCTGCGTTCCTTCTAAAGCATGGCTCGATCCGAAGCCCCTACTGCCCAAGCAACCAGCAACCAGCAACCGCATTCAAGTCATCTGCACGGCGACCAGCTCGCCATATCTCCCGCCGCGACCGAGCAGCTCGTCGTGCCGGCCGCGCTCGACGACGCGGCCCTGGTCCATCACCAGGATCACGTCCGCCGCGCGGACGGTGCTGAGCCGGTGCGCGATCACGATGCGGGTGCAGCGCAGCGCCGCGAGCTCGTCCTGGATCCGGCGCTCGGTCGCGGTGTCGAGGCTCGAGGTGGCTTCGTCGAGCAGCAGGATCGCCGGCCGGTGTACGAGCGCCCGCGCCAGGGCGAGCCGTTGGCGCTGACCGCCGGAGACGGACAGGCCGCCGTCGCCCAGCATCGAGTCGTAGCCGAGCGGCATCGCCACGATGTCGTCGTGGATCTGCGCGAGCCGCGCCGCTTCGACCAGCCGGTCGCGCGGCAGCGCCGGATCGGCGAGTGAGAGATTGCTGGCGATCGAGCCTCCGAAGAGATACGGCTGCTGGTTCACGATGCCGAGCTGGCCGCGCACCGCCCGCAGGTCGAGTCCTGCGAGATCGTGCCCGTCGTAGAGGATGCGGCCCGCGCCTGGGCGGTAGAGACCGACCATGAGATGCGCGAGTGTGGTCTTCCCCGCACCGGACGGTCCGACCAACGCGACGAAACTGCCGGCGGCGATGTCGAGCGAAACGTCGTCGACGACCAGCGGCGCGGTGGGGCTGTAGCGGAAGCTGACGCGGTCGAGCGTGATCCTTCCGGCCAGCCGCGGCCGTTCGAGCGCTGCACCGCGCTCCTGCTCCGGCGGCGTCTCGAGCACGTCGTCGATCCGCTCGAAGTAGCTCCCGAGCAGTTGCAGTTGCAGCGCCGTCGAGACGAGCGCCGAGAGCGGCGCGAAGAAGCCGGCCGCCAGCGCGCTGACGGCGAGCATCGTGCCAAGGGTCAGCTCCCCGCGGATCACTTCCAGCGCGCCGTAGACGAGGATCACGAACGGCGAGGCGGTGGTGAGCGCCGCCAGCAGCGAGTCGAAGGTCGCGCTCAGCCGGCCGCGCTGGAGCGCGACATTGAGCTCGTCGGCGAACAGGTTCGACCAATGCTCCACCGCACGGCGCTCCGCGCCGAGGGACTTCAGCGTCTCGATCCCCGCCAGCATCTCCACCTGGTAACTGCGCGACGACGCCTCCGTCTGCAGCGCCCGCGACATCAGCTCCTGATGCTGCCGCCGGAGAGCGAGGAAGAGCACGACCCGCAGCGCTCCGAGGCCGAGGACGATCAGGCCGAGGATCGGATGCACGACCAGGACGATGATCAGGTAGAGGCTGACCAGCATCCCGTCGAGCGCCCCCGACAGCGCTCCGGAGGTCAGGATCTCGCGCACCGTGGCGTTGCTGTTCAGGCGCGCCATCAGGTCGCCGGCCGAGCGTTGCTGAAAGAAGGCGTATGGCAGGTCGACGAGATGGTCGAGGAAGTCGAGCGTCATCCGCGAGTCGAGCTGCACGCGCAGGCGCAGCAGCAGCCGCGCGCGGATCAGCGTGAAGAGGAAGTGAAAGCCGGCCACTCCGGCGAGGCCGAGCGCGAGGATCGTCAGCAGGCTCACGTCGCGCCCCGGCACCACCCGGTCGACCACGATCCCGGTGAGGAACGGCAGGGCCAGGGCGAGCAACTGCAGCAGCACCGACGTTCCGAGCACGCGCCCGAGCGTCGACGACTCGCGGAAGAGCTGCCGTACGTAGCGTGCCGTGCCGCTCTGCTCCCGCTCCGTCGCCGTGAAGCCGGCCGCCGGTTCGAGCGTGATGGCGATCCCGGTGAAGGCGGTGCGCAGCTCGCTCCAGGGAACCAGCCTGCGTCCGACGGCCGGATCGACCACCCACGCGCCGTCGGCGGTGATCCGGTCGAAGACGACGAAGTGGTGGAACTGCCAGTGGAGGATCGACGCCGGCGGCAGGCTTTCGAGATGTTCGAGCTCGGTGATCCGCACGGCGCGCGCGCGCAGCCCGTACCAGTCCGCACCGGCGAGGAGCTGCCGTGCGTCGGCCCCGTCGCGCGCCACGCCCAGCACCTCGCGGACCTCGCGCAGCGACACCTGCTTGCCGTACCAGGAGAGGACCATGGTCATGCAGGCCGCGCCGCAATCGGCGCGCGTGGTCTGCTGGAAGAACGGGATCTGGCGCTTGTCGCTGCGCCCGAGACGCCATCGGCCCGGACGTTCGCGTGGCTCCTTTTTCGCACGGGCCGGCGACAGCTCGAGCACGCGGCCCGGCTCCCCGGCGCCTTTGAAGTGCGCGTGCAACGCCTCCCGCCGGTACAGCGGCTCGCCGTCCGTCGCCACCGGATCGTCGGCCGCGGCGAGGGCGGCCTCCAGCCGCGCCTCGAAGATCTTGTGGCTCAAGATCGGCGCGATCTGGACCGCGAGATCGGTGAGACGCGCGCGCTCCGCTTCCGCGAACGGTTCGGAAGCCGGTCCGCGCGTTGCGGTCAGCACCGCGAGCACTTCCGCGGATGCCGCAGGCGCGAGCACCGGCACTGCCAGAAAGCGCTCGCGCGGCGAGCGGCCGTTGTTGTCCGCCTCGCCGTCGTATCGCGGGTCGTCCCCGGCGCGCTCCAGCGCGAGCGTTTCGCCGGTCCGCGCCACGAAGCCGACGAGGCCGGCCGCCGCGCTGTTGCGGATCGTCTCGTCCGCATCGAGCTGGCGCGACCAGAGCGTCTCGTGCAGCGGGTCGTAGACCGCACAGCGGCCGTCGTCGGCGTCGGTGAGCCCGGCCGCCGCATCGCCGAGGATGCCGGAGATCCGCTCCACGTCGGGCTCGGTGGCGACCCGGTCGACGACACGCGACAGCGCCCGCGCCACGACCGCGGCGCCGCGTCCGGTCTCCGTCGCGGCGAGCCGCGCGCGACGCTCGTCGTGGTGCAACGCGCTCCGCAGCAGGGACGCGACCTCGCTCGCCGGCGGCGCGTGACGGGAGAGGAAGAAAATCCGGTCCCCGTCGACGAGCTCCTGAAAGAGCTCCGGCTCGTCGCCGGCGGCCAGGACGATGCAGCGTCCCGCGCCAGCAGCAGCGCGCTCGAGGAATACCGCGGCGTCGCGTCCGGCGAGGCCCGGACCGACGCAGAGGAGGTCCGCGCGTTTTCCGGCGAGTTGCCGAAACGCATCCTCTTCGCCCGCCGCAACGGAGACTTCGGCCTCGCCCGCCAACAGCTCCGCGAGTTGCGCCGCCCCGGCGGCGTCAAAGGCGAGCAGGAGAAGGGAGCGCGCTCCGGAGTCTCCTATCCGCATCCTTTTGTAATTCCTCTGTGACCGATGATACCCGAAGGAAATGCTATCCTCGGCAAGGGTGGAAGTCCGTACGCCGGAGAGTCACATGACATTCACACGCAAGGCCGTTCGCTGCTCCGTTACCGCCATCGTTTTCCTGCTGCTCGCCGTGCCCTTGCAGGCGGCAGATCCCGTCAATCTCGACTTCGAAGCAGGTCTCGACGAGCGCGGTCGCCCGGTCGGCTGGATCGGCGGTGCCCCCGGCTACGCACTGGGCGTCGACCCTGCGGCGCACGGTGGAGAGCTGAGTGCGCGTCTTCAGGGCCGCGAGAACGAGACCACCGCCAAAACCTCCGCGCCGCTGGTGCAGTTCGTCTCCGCGGAACCGTGGCGCGGCAAACGCGTGCGCCTCTCCGGCTGGCTGCGCACCCAGGACGTCGCCACCCAATGGGCCGGTCTCTGGATGCGCATCGATTCCGAAACCGCCCCCGGCCTCTCCTTCGACAACATGCCGGACCGCGGTCCGCGCGGAACGACCGACTGGGCGCGGTACGAGGTCGTCCTCGATGTTCCGAAGGAGGCGTTCGAGATTTACTTCGGCGTCGTCCTGCTGGGCAACGGCACGGTCTGGGCCGACGACCTCCTGCTCGAAGAAGTGGCGAAGTCGGTGCCGGTGACGGGATCGCCGAAGAAGGGGAAGGAGTAGGGGCCCTCTTGTCATTCGCCTTGTCATCCTGAGCCGCAGAATCTTCCCTTCGAAGCGGAGAGCATGACGGCGAAGGACCCCCTCCGCCTGCACGCGACTCGTTCAACCGCAGGGGGTCCTTCGCCGCCATGCTTTCCGCTTCGAGGGAAAGATTCTGTGGCTCAGGATGACAATTGTTTTTCCTCTCTCAGTTGAGGATCGGCCACCACCCTCCCTCCCACCCACGTCGCCTTCACCACGCCGTGCAACTCCTCGCCGAGGTAGGGCGTCACCTTGTGCCGATGGCGGATGAGCTCCGGCGTGACGGTGAAGGTCTCCTCGGGGGACCAGACCACGAGATCGGCATCGTTGCCCGCTGCGATCGCACGTTTGCCGTTCAGCCGCGCCAGGCGCGCGGGCGCCTCGCTGCACCAGCGGACGAGGTCCGGAATGGCGAACCCGCGTTTCCGCGCGTTGGTCCAGAGAATGGGCAGCACGAACTGCAGTGACGAGATCCCGCCCCATGCCTCGATGAAACCGCCGCGCTTCAGCTCCGGCGTGCAGGGGGAGTGGTCGCTGACGACGACGCCGAGCAGTTCCTCGGCCAGCGCATCCCAGAGCTGCTCGCGGTTGCTGCGCTCGCGGATCGGCGGCGCGCATTTGTACTCCGTGTGCCCGTGCGGCACGGCCTCCGCCTCGAAGTGGAGGTAGTGCGGAGTCGTCTCCGCCTGCAGTGGGAGCCCTTCCTCGCGCGCCTGCCGGAGAATGCGCAGCGCACTCGACGAAGAGAGATGCACGACGTGAATCCACGCCCCGGTATCGCGGCAGACGCGCAGCAGCAGCTCGATCGCCGCATCCTCGGCGGCATTCGGCCGTGAGCGCAGGTACGTCGCGTACTCGGCCGGATCCCCACTCGGCTCGTGTAGATGTTCTGCGAGCTCCGCATGCACGAGCAGCGGCGCGCCGGTCGGCGCCAACTCCTTCGCCGCCTCCCGCAGCCCGCGCTCGTCGACGTTCGGAAAATCGTCTACGCCCGAGTGGACGAGAAAGCACTTGAACCCCCGCGCCCCGGCCTCGAGCATCGGCCGCAGCTCCCGCGTGTTCCCCGGAACCACCCCGCCCCACAACTCTACGTTCACCACACCGCGCGCCACCTTCTGCTTCATTTCCAGCGCGCTCAGGGTGGTGGTCGCCGGAATGGAGTTCAGCGGCATATCCACGATCGTCGTGATCCCCCCGGCCGCGGCCGCCCGCGTCGCCGTCTCGAACCCCTCCCACTCCGTCCGCCCCGGCTCGTTCACATGCACGTGCGAATCGACCAGCCCCGGCATGACCACCAGCTCGCCGTAATCGACGTCCGCCGCGCCATGCGGCTCGATCGCGGCGATGCGAGAACCGTCGAGCACGACGGTGGCAGGGCGGATGCCGTCAGGCAGAACGACACGGGTGCTGCGGATACGCATGGGGTGATGCTACAGCGGCGGGCTTGAATGGTAACTTTAAGCATGTGGCGCGATCTCTCAACGGAATCGGGACGAGGTACGAGGTATGGGGTATGAGTGAACGCTCCCGCCCACTCATGCCTCATACCTCATGCCTCGTACCTCTGACCCCATGACCACCTTCTTCCAAACCGAAAGCGACCTCATAAACGCCGGTGCTCCCTTCGTCGCCGTCACCGTCGTTGACACCGTCGGCTCCACGCCGCAGGACCGCGGCGCGAAGATGCTGGTGACGCGCGAAGGGCGGGTCTTCGGCACTGTCGGCGGGGGCAAGGTCGAGGTTCGCGCCATCGCCGAGGCGCAGGCGCTGCTCGAAGACGACACTGCGCCGAAGACCCGCTACTTCCAGTGGTCGCTGGAAAAAGACATCGGCATGACCTGCGGCGGCATCGTGCGGGTCTACTTCGAAGCCTTCAACGTCGTCCGCTGGAACATCGTCGTCTTCGGCGCCGGCCACGTCTCGCAGTCGCTCGTCGAGATGCTGCTCAAGCTCGACTGCCGCGTCACCTGCATCGATCCGCGCGAGGAGTGGCTGGCCCGGCTTCCGGAATCGCCGCGGCTCACGAAGGTGCTCGAGCCCGACATGCCGTCGCACGTCGAGAAGATTCCGGAAGGCTCGTACGTCGTGTTGATGACCATGGGCCACACCACCGACCGCCCGATCCTGGTCGAGATCCTCCGCACCCGCAAGTTCCCGTACCTTGGGGTGATCGGCAGTAACGCCAAGGCCAAGCGCCTGCGGCAGGATGTGCTGAACGCCGGTCTCCCGGAAGAGCTGACCCGCGCCTTCTTCTGCCCGGTGGGCCTGCAGATCGGCTCCAACCATCCGCAGGAGATCGCTGTCAGCGTCGTCGCACAGATGCTGCAGGTGCGCGGCTGACGACGAGAGATGAGCGATGAGAGATGAGCGATGAACGGAGTCGGCGGCGTTCATCTCTCATCGCTCATCTCTCATCTCTCGTTCACGCGTGAGGCACTGTTGCTGCACAGGTGCGCGCCGTGACGAAGATCTCCGAGCGCGCGCGGCAGTACGGCATCGAAACTTCCTATATCGACGCGGCCGGCAAAAGACAGCAGGCCAGTAAAGCGGCACTCACGGCGGCCATCGAGAGACGCTCCGTCCATCGCAAAGAACCGCGCGCCGTCGAGCCGGTCTCGGTCCTCTGGGGCAACGACCGGACGATCGACGTCGACCTTCCCGACGGCACGCCCGTGGAGTGGGACCTCCAGCTCGAAGACGGCGCGTGGCGGTCCGGCCGTATCGACGTCCTCGGCGGCACGATCTCGCTCGACCAGCCGCTCCCTCCCGGGTATCACACCCTCCGGCTCAACGGCACGCACGAGACCTTCGTCATCGCCGCGCCGATGAAGGCCGCCGCGCCGCGCAAAAAGACCTGGGGCGTGTTCGCGCCGCTCTACGCCGCCCGCACGCGCCGGAGCTGGGGCGCCGGCGACCTCGGCGACCTGCTCGCCTATTCGAGCTGGGTCGACCATCACGGCGGCGGCGTCGTGGCCACGCTGCCGATGCTGGCCGCGTTCGACGACGAGCCGAGTCCCTATTCGCCGGTCAGCCGTCTCTTCTGGAACGAGATGTACCTCGACGTCACCCGCCTCCCGGAATTCCAGCCCGGCGACGCCGATGAAGGGGCGATCGCGCACCTGCAGCAGACCCGCACCGTCGACTATCCGGGTGTCCGCCGCGAAAAGCGCCGCGTCCTGGAGCGCTGCGCGGAGCGGTTCCCCGGCAGCGTCGACTACGAGCGCTTCACCTCCCACGCGAGCGAGTACGCCGCCTTCCGCGCGCGCGGCGACGAGCGCGAGGCGCGCTATCACCTCTACGTCCAATACCGGATGGCGCAGCAGATGCGCGAGGTCGCCAACGCCGCCCGCCGCCTCGGCGCCGGCCTCTATCTCGACTTTCCCCTCGGCGTGCATTCCGCCGGCTATGACACCCACCGCTACGCCCACGTCTTCGCCAAAGGCATCGCCACCGGCGCGCCGCCCGACCTCTTCTTCACCAAAGGGCAGAACTGGGGCTTCCCGCCGTTCGATCCCGACGCCCTGCGCGAAGACCACTACGCCTACTTCCGCGCAGCCGTGCGGCACCACGTCTCCCACGCCGGCATCCTCCGCATCGATCACGTCATGGGCCTGCATCGCCTCTACTGGATCCCGGACGGGAACGAAGCGAAGGACGGCGTCTACGTTCGCTACCACGTGGACGAGCTCTACGCCATCCTCGTCCTCGAATCGCGCCGCCACGGCTGCGTCATCGTCGGCGAAGACCTCGGCACAGTGCCTGCCGAGGTGCCGAAGAAAATGAGCCGGCACGGCCTGCGGCGGATGTACGTCGTCCAGTACGAGATCCAGCCCAACGCCCCGCCGCTGCCGCCCCCGCCGGAGGCCTCGGTGGCCAGCCTCAACACCCACGACATGCCCACCTTCGCCGCCTGGTGGAACGGCAAAGACATCGACGACCGCCTCGCCCAGGGCCTCCTCGGCGACGCGGGCGCGCGCCGGGAGCGCGACACCCGCGAAACGATGCGGCGCGCACTCGTCAAGTCGTACGTCGACGGCTTCACCGACCAGTCCGCCCCGGTGCTCGAATCACTGCTCAGCTATCTCGCCTCCAGCAACGCCGAGATCGTCCTCCTCAACCTCGAGGACCTCTGGAACGAGCTCGAGCCCCAGAACGTCCCCGGCCTCCCCGAAAAGAGCTGGCGCCACCGTTTCCGCATGAGCCTCGAAGAGGCGCAGGCGGACGGGAGAATCCGGAAGGTGCTGACGAATGTGAACGGGAGGAGGGGAGGGGTGGAGGGGCCGTAGCGGGGCGCACGCGCCGCCCGCCGGGGTTCACGCGCCTTACGTCTTCGTCTTCTTCGGAAACAACGTCACGTCGTTGATCCCATCGAATCCGGAGTCTGTGGTGATGAGCTCGGTCCGGTTCTGGCGGGCAAAGGCCAGCATCATCGCGTCCGCCATGGCCAGACCGTGCGCGAGACTCAGATCGGCCGCGGTGAGCGCGATCTCCTCTGTCAGGTCAGCGACCGTGGTCTTCTTCATCGTCGCGACGGCGGCGAGTGCATCGTCTTCCGACCGTTCGCGTTTGATCCATTTGTAGACCTCGTAGATCGCCACGGTCGGTGTGATGACATTCGACGGCTGCCGTAAACGCCTGGCGAATTCCTCCGCGTATGGTCCATCGGCGAAGAATTCGATCCAGCCGGAGGAATCGAGAACGATCAAATCCGATCCTTCTTTTCCCGGAACCCCGTCGTACGAATTCCTCGCACGAACCCACGCATCGACGCAATCGGCTTATCCGGAACGAGGGTGATCTGCCCGCCCTTGGCGATCACCTGAAATTCCTGCCCGACGCGGATATCGGCACTTTGCCTCACGTCCTTTGGGATGACAACTTGATACTTCGAAGATACTTTTGTTCGTCCCATGACGTGAGCTCCTGGTTGATCGATATGCTGGAGCGTAAGACGATCGGGGACGTGCGTCAACTTGCAGACAGCGAATGTGTGAAGGCGAGGAGGAGTAGGGAGGAGGGGGCGTGAGCCGTGGCCACGCGCGACCGTTCATTTTCTCCCGGAAAGCCGATACCGCACTCTCCGGAACAAGTCGTCCTCACGTTCTGATGAATGGGACGCGACGGACGACAGGCTCCCGTCCTCGCCGATGCGATACCGCATCGTTTCCAGCACGTTCATCGACGCGACGAAGCCCGTTTCCGTCGAATCGGCAAATGCGACATGGATCGTCGTTCCCGCCGTCGTCAGCTTTTCCTCGCGCAACCACCCCAGCGCCAGCGAAACGACAGGCTCCGCCGCTGCCTCCATCTCGCTCCGCGAGCGATCATTGAAGGCGGAGTTACAAATACCAACCCACAACGATGCCGGACTCCCGCTCTGTTCGAGCAGCATCTGACCCGCGCTGTACGTGGCCTTCACAGTCGCACCGGGAACCAGTGCGCCTACCCGTGCCGCAAGCTCGTCAATCTCGAACCAAGTGTACTCGTCCATCGGAGTTCATCGTACGCACTCAGAGCTGCCACGGGAACTCATCGTTGGGAGGATCGCGCGGAGGGGAGGTGCCGCCGGGGCATTCGAACCAAGGACCACTACCGGCGGCAGTCGAACAGGCTGTTCTGGAAGCGACGGAGACCTCTGAGACACTCGGCGAAACATAACTTGATTGTCATCCTGAGCCGCAGGAACTTTGCATCGAAGCGGAGATCGTGACGGCGAAGGACCTGGGTGGGAGGGGGCACGTAGCGCTCCCCCGCCCGCCCAGGTCCTTCGCCGCCATGCTTTTTGTTCCAGGGGAGATCTCTGTGGCTCAGGATGACAAGATGACTCACGTCCCATCCGCGGCAAAGAGGTGGCAGGCTGTTTCTGTGATCAGAGTCTGCTCAGAGCTGCCAGGGGAATTCTCCGTTGGAAGGTCTGGGCGGAGGGGGAGGTGCTGTGCTACTCGAAGTAAAAAGGCCGGACAATGTTGCGGTGAGGAAGGCCGCCAAAAGCAAGTAGCGCATTGGATACTCCAGTGTTCATGAGCATAGCGGCCGGCAGAGAGGAGTTGTTACCGCGAAGCAAGGGGTTCGGTTTCAATCGGTGACAGGACGCGAGGTCCAGCGGCGTTTACAGAAGAAGTGATTCGGCCAACACGTCCCGCCGGCGGACGGCGTCTCGCCGTAAGGGGTGAGTGGTTCCCTACACCTGCACTCTTGCCGGCGTCGTTCCTACCTGCGCGAACCACGTCACGCCGTCCGCCACGAGGTCGAATTCGAGCACGTTCCCCGGCTCGAACGAAGGTAACTCGTACGCAAGCTCCACGCTCTCGCCCGGCGCCACCCGCGAGCGCAGCGGTTCCCGGTGGAATTCGAAATCGCGCAACGTCCCATCGGCTGCGAAGAGGTGACATCCGAGACCGACGCCGCCGAGGTTCTCGCTCGCGGGGAGCCAGATGCTGGTGCCGGTGTTTTCGAGGGTGGCGTGGACCGTGCGGCCGGTGAGGGTGACGATAAGGCGCGCCGCAAGCCCCTCCACCCTCCTGCTGTCCAGTGGCTCCGTCCCTTCCTTATATAGATAGAAGTTCCGCACGTTGCCCATGAACTCGCGGGTCCAGTTGGCCCAGCGGAGGTAGGTCTCGCCGGCCTGCAGCAGGTCTTCGTACTGGTCGAGCGTGATGTGGAAGGGGCGGGCGTTGAAGGCGGCGAGTTTGATGTCGGTGAAACCGAGGGTCTGGGCGGTGGTCCAGAGGGCGTGGATGTCGACGTCGTTTTCGACGACGCCGTAGGTGCGCATTTCGAACTGCGACTGCGGGGTCTGGGAGTGGTGGGGGCCGGGCTCGGCGAAGGCGGCGATGCCGCCGGGGCGGAGGATGCGCGCGAATTCGGCGAGGACGGTGTCGGAGTTGGTGACGTGGTGGAAGGCGTCGAAGGTGACGACGCGGTCGACGCTGGCGTCGGGGACGTCGATGCGATGGCCGTCGAAGCGGGCGAAGCGAGGCTCGGGGCGGTTGCCGATGATGGGGAGGCGGCGGTAGAGTTCTTCTGCGATCCTTAGAGCGGTGGATGAGACGTCGGTGAGGATGGACTGGCAGCCGAGCTGGGTGAGGATGCGCGAGAGCCAGCCGGTGCCGGAGCCGAATTCGAGGACGGTCAGGCCGGGATAGAGACGGAGACCTTCGAGCAGGACCGCGACGTTGATCAGCAGGGTCGGGGTGTCGCCGGCGTTGGCGAACGGTTTGGCGAGGTGGTGCTCCCAGTTCTGCAGGCCGGAGAAGTACTCCTCGGCGGTGCGGTTGAGCTCTTCGACGGAGGCGTTGGCGATGAGCTGGCGGACATCGATGAAGTCGCGGGCCGGAGTCTCCTGCGGGATCTCATGGCGGCGCGGTTCGAGCGCCGTGCGATCGACGGCGTGCTCGGCGCGTTTACGGACGTAGATGGTGGAGACGTCGACGTCGCCCTGGCGCTCGGTGACCATGTGCGTCTCGCGGCAACCGGCGTCGTCGAGGGTCGCGAGTACGGTCGAGAGGTCATAGAGATAGGGATGCAGGAACGGCATCGCAGCCGGTTTGCGCAGCAGCAGGTTGGCGGCGCGGTTGGCGCCGGGTGCGGTGCGGCGGATCCAGCGGGCGAGCGCGACGGCGGGACGGGTGGCGCGGCGGTAGGGGAAGCTGAGGATGCCGACGCCGCGGTCGGCGAGGTGGCGCAGGAGGCGCCGCAGCAGTGGGATCCCCTCGGACGGCGGGATGTGGTGGAAGACCAGCGAGGCGTTGAGAAGGTCGAAGCCGGCGGTTCCGTTCAGGAGCTCTTCGTGACTCTGAAAGGTGACGTTGGCGGCGCCGAAGCGCACGGCGTTGCCGCGGGCGAGATCGCGCATGGCGGGGGAGACGTCGACGGCGACGACTTCGGCATCGGGAAAGCGGCGGGCGAGGGGGATGGCGACGCGGCCGGGGCCGCAGCCGAACTCGAGAATCGAGCGCGGATCGAACAGCGGTGTGACATGCTGGCGGACGACCTCGATGGAACGGGTCACGTAGTTTTCGCCTGTCGCAAAAAACTCCGCCTCGCTTTTCGCGTCGAAGTTGGCGCGGAGGAATTTCCCCTCCGTCAGCACGGCGAAATAGGGTTCGGTCGCGGCATGGCGGTTCCACGTCTCCTGAGCGCTCACGGCGCATATCTTATCGGGGCGCGGAAGGGGCGTGAGGATTGCTACCGCTCCGTCGAAGTAGCTTCGGCTGAAGTACTACGCAGGAAAGGGTTCATGGCCAGTAAGAAAAAGAAGGATTCCGCCAGGGGCGGCAGCTCTGCAACACCGGGCGGGACCGGTACGAAAAAACGGGTTACCACGAAGACTCCGGCAAAGACCACCGCGAAGGCCGCGCCCGGGCGCGCGGCCGCTCCGGAGTCCGACCCGATGCCGCCGCCGAACGCGGCCTTGGAGGAGTTGCTGACTGTCGGCGCGGACGTGGTGCCCACGGTGCCGGTCGCAGCGGAGGCTTCGGCGAGTGCGACCGCGGATGTGCGCGGGGTGACGAGTACTGACGATGAGCTGTTGAGCGAAGGAGGAGCGATTCTCAATGACGTTCCTCCGTCCACGCTTCCACCGAGTGCTGTCGATCCGGATCGGATGCGCGAACAGACGGCGGATCGGGGCGAGGGGGCGATTTCTCCCGAGAGCGGGCCCGTCGAAGACGGGCGGACCGGTCGGCCGCGGGCCGGCGCTCCGCTCAGCGGTCCGCAGGACGTGGCGGACGGCGACGAGTCGGCCGTCCGGGAGCACACCCGGGAGCACACCATGGATCAGATCGAGCCCGTGAGCACACTCACGCGGCCGGGGTCTCTGCTGACGGACTGGGACCTTCATCTCTTCAATGAAGGGACGCATCACAAGCTGTGGGAGAAGCTCGGCTCGCACCTCGTGCCGGGCGGAGTGATGTTCGGGGTCTGGGCGCCGAATGCGGCGCGGGTGAGCGTGGTCGGCGATTTCAATGCGTGGGACACCGGCGCGCATCCGCTGCAGGCGCGCGGCGAGGCGGGGATCTGGGAAGGATTCGTTCCCGATCTCGAGCGCGGCGCGACGTACAAGTACCACATCGTCTCGCGCCACACCGGCTACAGCGTGAACAAGGCCGATCCGATGGCCGTGCGTCACGAGACGCCGCCGGCAACGGCCTCCAAGGTGTGGGACCTCGAATACGAATGGAACGACGCCGAGTGGATGCGCACGCGCAAGGCGCGCAACTCGTACGAGGCGCCGATGACGACGTACGAGGTGCACCTCGGCTCGTGGCGGCGCGTCTCCGACGACGGCAATGCGCCGCGCTCCATGAGCTACCGCGAGATCGCCCAGCCGCTCGCCGAGTACGTGCAGAAGATGAATTTCACGCACGTGGAGCTGATGCCGCCGCAGGAGCATCCGTTCTATGGCTCGTGGGGTTACCAGGGGACCGGCTACTTCGCGCCGACCAGCCGCTTCGGGACGCCGCAGGATTTCAAGTACCTGATCGACGTGCTCCACCAGCACGACGTCGGCGTGATCATCGACTGGGTGCCGTCGCATTTCCCGAGCGACGAGCATGGCCTTGGCTACTTCGACGGCACGCATCTCTACGAGCACGCCGATCCGCGCAAAGGGTTCCAGCCCGACTGGGGCTCG
>Ga0190275_10000877_pt1 | contig 23781 bp, 17 predicted proteins | sample Popmic550T_FD_133745 | JGI IMG/M metagenome (GOLD analysis project Ga0190275, IMG submission 133745) | Populus adjacent soil microbial communities from riparian zone of Yellowstone River, Montana, USA - 550 T | ecosystem: Environmental > Terrestrial > Soil > Riparian zone > Trees stand | place...
GCAACAAAAATGCTCCCGTACTTTTTTAAAAATAAGTACAGAATGTTTTTCATTTCAGCGGCATGTTCAGACAGGTGGTAAAAGACGCGAAGAGAAAAAGCACAACACGCGAGCCGAGGCAATACGCCTGTTTCTGGTGATCACGCTCTCCTCCGGCACGATTCTCCTTCTTGTCCAATCAGAGAAAGCGAAGCCCCATCTTCTCAACCGCCAGTTAACCACTTTGAAAACTACCCTTGTTCTATGTGAGTTCAGGGATGCCTCCCCTGCTATAGATTTTTAATACCGCAACCAGTACTACCCATAGTCCCATACCGCAACACTCCATCACATATCAAGAAACTTGCTTTATTTACCCGCCTTGTAGCACGACTTCACAGACCAGACCGACGTAGACCACATCACGCATCGGCCACGCGCATCGACCACACCCGCTACTCCTCCACATCCAGCTCTTCTTTTGTCACCCCTGTGTTTACAAGCGAGAGCGCTTCGTACATGGCATTCGGGTCCCCTTTTTGTTCTGCAACAATCTCCTTAAACGCGGATACCAACACCTCTCTCCACTTATCAGACACCTTGTCTATGTCGCTGTTTTCTCTTTCAAACTTCTGTGCGATTCTTGCCTTCCTGTTTCTCTCCTGCTCTTTTGTCAGCCTGTCCAGGGCCCCGCTCTTGAACTGGTCCGAATACCTTCTTTTTGGCTTGCTTAATGACTTGTCTTTCAGAATTTCTTCAGCGCTCTCCATAGCCTTTCCCAGCAGGTCCCCGTTCCCCCTCAGCTCTTCGACCATTTTCTCAACGCTTTCTTCCTGCCTCTGCGCCGCCTGCTCCCCTTTTGCGTCCCCTCCTGCGGCTTTCTCTCGCTCCACCTCCGTTTTCATTCTCACCGCAAAATTTCCCGCTCCGGCATCTTAAGCCCAAACCCAGCGCGCAAAGACCCAGACAGCGCAAACGCGCTCCAGGACGCCGCTCCACCGCGCTAGCAGCACCAAAAGCTTCCTTTCAACACTCTGTCATCCTCCAGGTCTATCGCTACTTTTTGAGGCACGGCGTTTTTATCGGCGCTTTCGGATTTTCTGGCGTTGTATATTTGCTCAATGAGCGTTTGGAATGCCTCTTTGACGTTCAGGTCCGAGAGCGCAGAGGTCTCTGTCAGCGTGTACCCGTGCATTCTCGCAGCCTCCTTGGCCTTTTCGAGGGTGACTTTCCTGTCTCCCGCGAGGTCTGTTTTGTTCCCAACGAGCCCAATGACGATCGTCTTCTCCGCGTTCTCTTTCAGCTGTTTAACCCACCTGGTAACAGCGTTTTCGAGCGTAGCTTCCCTTGTGATGTCGTAGACAACAATCGCGCCCACCGCGCCCCTGTAGTATGCAGAGGTAATGGCCTGGTACCTTTCCTGCCCCGCAGTGTCCCATATCTGCGCCTTGATCTTTTTTCCGTCAACTGTGAAGCACTTCGTATCAAACTCGACGCCTATCGTGGACTTTGTTCCTGTTTTGAACCTGTCGTGCGCGAGTCTTTCGAGCAGGTTCGTCTTACCCACGCCACTGTCCCCAATAAGAACTATCTTGTACAGGAAGTCGTACTCCTGGTCTTCTCTCCTCATTGTTGTAAACACGCATTCAGGTAAATACACAAGAACACAAACAAACATAGAGATAGCGGAGGTGGACGGGCAGGTGAATGGGTGGGATTGATGGTTGGCTTGATATTATGTGTCTGTAGTGTGGTGGTATTCCGGTGGTATCCTGGTGATATTCCGGTGGATGCTCGGATCACTGATACTCTGGTAGATGTCCGAATTGTTGGTACTGGGTAGTTAAGGTAACTGTTGGCCCATACTCCAATATTCTGAATAATTTACACCCCATCGTAACTAGAAGATTTTTATGTTAGCTGCAAGTACAGGGACACCTTCTTAGGCATAAATGTTTAATGATCCACAGCTATCGCCAAAATATAACTTCGACGAACAGACCCCAAGCTCAACTAAAATTTACGCCAGAAAAGTTTGCTTAGGTCGTTTAACCCTGCAGGCTTCATATCAAAGATTAGAAGATATTTGCTACAAATTATTCGCATGATCACTCTGAGATTCACCCAACCATCCACAGAACAATTTAACCCGATATCAGCAGCAGCTAGCAAAATATCCATACAAATTACCATACACCACGATATCCATACAAATTACCATCCAGCGCGACCAAACACCGTCCGTACTAACAACCCACGAAATATCAGACATTTCCTGCGTATACTGTGCACGGCAAGCCGCAATATCCGCCCGCCGCCTGCCCACCTGCTTCTTTAATAATACAAACGTCGCAGGCCTTTACCGCCTGGAGCTGCGCTACACCGTAATCAAAACCTGGCAGTACGGACACCTTCCAGACTTTTTGACCAGCCACGGATCGACGCACGCGGGATGGAAGATGTGCTTGCACGGAAGTATTCTGCATATCGAGCTCGACGTGAATGTGTCCAGACAAATCACGCACGCCCCCATGTCGATATGCGTTATGTTCTTGTGGTACAGCGATAGCGGAAGCTTTCTCAGGGCTTTTTTCGAAAGAGCCTGGACTTTTTCGTTCGCTCGCCTCCTTCCAGAGAACTTGAAGTACAGAATGGACAGGATAGAGATGAGAAAAGACAGAATCAGCCACAGTGCTACTATGCTCGCTGCTCGCCTTCTGGAGGATATTTTGACCAAAGAGACCAAGACGCGGTCTCCGGTCCGAAACGAGTCTAGCAGCTTCTTAAGCGCTTCTGGCGCCTTATGCATTTTTATAATGGATACCTTGTCGCTGTCCGGTGTGTATGCCGGGTCTGCTCCCACCGCTATCACGAACTTCGCGTCTAGGTCTTCCAAAAACCTGAGCTCACTTTCAAGCAGGGCTCTGCCCCACAAAATAACCCCCCAGTCTTTGTGCTCTCTGCTCAGTGTTTGTTTTATGTCGTACACCACATCCATCCACGCTCTGCTCCCACCAAAAGATTTCAGCGTGCTCAAGTCCGCGCCGTATGCTGGCCTCTTCTGCTCTAAAAAAACACCCATTTTTATGCTAGAAAATGGAGACCCTCTCCCGATGCTGTCTCGTCCGCTCTTAGCATCCTCCTCTTTTTTCTGTAGGTAGATTTCGATGATGTGGTGCACAACCGACCGTTCTTTAACAAAAAAAGCAGGATTTTGAAACAGGTAGTACTTCACCATATCTTTTTTAGAGCTTCTCTCGTGCAACTCTACATCTCCGCTTGGATCTCTGATTTTTACACTATCTCGTCTATCAATCGCTATCTTAATGAACACGTCCCCGGCGATTCTGTCCACAAACAACGTGCACGCGCACGACGCGCCAAACGACAAAAGAAGAGCTGAAAAGAGTATGTCCCTCATTATTGTTATTGTTTTTTGATAAACATCTAATGTTAGTGTAAACAGGCCTTCACTTCCACAGGTACATCTAGATACACCACCTGTTATATAAACAGGAATAGACAAATTAGCGCAGAACGTTCTCCAACTTGCTTCTATAGCACAGATTAGCATTTTATGGTTATGGTATTTAGAGCGGTGATGTGGGGTGGGATGGTGTGATGTGGCGTGAGGTGTTGTGATGTGGCTGAGGTGATTTGATGTGGCATTGCCATTATATAGCATTCATCACCTAATCTAACATCTATCACCTAATATATCCCAGACCTGAACTAAACACATAATTTCATACCACCAAACTTAGCACCAAACTCTGCCATCCAACTGTATCACCAAACGCACTACCCAACTCTGCGACCCATCTTTGCCACCCGTTAGAAAACTTATAAGAGATGTTTATTTAAACTAGTTATACAACACCAAATAAAAGTACTAGAATTAGACGCAGATTCCGCGCTCTGGTAGCCTTTGGTGCCATTAAGAGCGCTGACCGGTCTTCGTCGAGTTGAATTATACATGTGGACGCGTGGGCCGGGTGATCACACGTCCGTTGTGCTATAAATCGCTGAGGAGAGGTATGCAAGCACCCAAAGAGTCTCTTCTCCCTTTCTTCCTGTGTACATGTTCTCTGCCCGTATGCTTTTGAACTTCTCCTCCTCTTTCATAATGTGCTTCACCTTCTGTCTCTGGTTTTGAAACCAAATCTGAACAGTCCTGGGCTTCATTTCGAGGCGCTCGGAAATGGCTGCGCGCTCTTCGCTGGAGGGAAACGCGTTGATTTTGAAATACTTTTTTAGTGCCTCGCTTTGTATAGGGGTCATAACCGTTCGCACCCTTTTCTTGTATATTTCTCCGTTTGGAAGGATGTACGGCCTATCTCCAAGAATCGAGTCCTGTGTGTTTGCCCAGGTAGGCTCGAGATCCTGCGGGCTGTCCTCTTCTGTCTTTTCTGGGAGCCTCCCCATCTGTCTCTGCTCCCCCTGCTCTTTTTTCTCTCGCATTTTTGGCTCTGTCTTAATACTGCTCATCCACATTCCCTAATGCAGGTATTTATATCACAACGAACCAATTGGCTGCTGATTATCCAAACAGAGCATCTTTCGGAAACCTAGTGACTGCACAATTCTGTTACATCATCTGATCCACTGAACCGATGCACAAGTTTCCAGAATACGTTGCACAGCCCGTTTTCTGCATAACTGCCAAGGGCGTCGTTTAGAGGCTGGGTAGGGTAGGTGGGATGGGTTGTCGGGTAGGTAGATGGGGTAGGTAGGGAGTGTTATCGTGTATGGATAGGGGATAGGTGAGGGTTGTTATCGAGAATCACAACCACCACAACTACCATAATCACCACAACTACCAAAACCACCACAACCACCGCAACGATCCCCGGTCTTTACATTTTTGTTCAAAATTCTCCGCTTCTGTGCCCAGGTGGTTTATAATTTCAATTTTATTTTCACCATGAGCACTTATCTTGGACAGGACACGCAGATTACACAAACAGGACACGCGATACTATTGAACACCGAGGCGATTTCGCAGCTGTCCTCCGTTCTGAAAAACGGGCTTGGACCAAAAGGAGCAACAAAAATGCTTATAACCCCAGCAGGAGAGATAAGAATAGTAAAAAACGGGCTGACTCTTCTAAGAAACATACAACTAGCGCAGCCCGGGGCGTCGCTGCTGTCGAGAATTCTGGTCCAGCAAGGAAGCGAGTGCGGAGACGGGCTGATTTCCACCGTCCTGGTCTCCTCCACTCTTCTCAACTGCGCGCTCGAGTATATCCAAGAAGGCGTGCATCCGCAGACGATAATAAGCGGAATTCTGCAGAAGGAAAAAGAAATAGAAGAAATGCTAAAAGACATGCTGGTACCCGCAGAGGCCACAGACGAGTGGATCAGGAACCTGGCGCGCACTTCGCTCAGGACAAAATTCGCAGAAAAACAGGCGGAAGAGCTTTCCGGCCTCCTTGTGTCTGCAATCAGCGCGCTGAGAACAAAAAGCGGCGAAGAGATAGACCTGAAAATGATCGAGGTGATAAAAATGATGAACATAGACTCCGAAAAGCCCGTGCGGGTGGTCAGCGGGCTGGTGATGGACCACGGGGGAAGGCACCCGATGATGCCAAAAAAGCTCGAAAACGTTTTCATTCTGTGCACCAACATATCGTTTGAGTACGAAAAGCCAGAGCTGAACGCGCAGTTCTACTACAAGAGCACCGAAGAAAAGATGCGCATGGAGGAAGGAGAGAGAAGAGGCGTGCTCCAGAGGGTCGAGAAGATAATCAGAACAATCGAGGAGGTTGCGCGGGCCAATTCGCACCAAAAACCACAGTTTATGGTAATTACCCAAAAAGGAATCGACCAGCACGCACTCGAAATATTTGCGCGGCACAACGTCCTCGCTCTGAGACGCGCTAAGAAAAGGAACATGGAAAGACTCCAGAAGCTTACGGGATGCACTCCGATCGTCGACATTTCAGAGCTGAGCAAGGACGTGTTTGGGTTCGCAGGAAGCGTAAGGGAAATAACTGTCGGAGAAGACATGTACACCTTCATCGAAAAGACCCCGTTTAGCAGAGCCTGCACTATTCTGGTCCAGGGCACGTCCTCGTACCAGATGGACTATTTGGAAACATCTATGAAGTCAGCGCTCAAGTCTGTGGCGTGCGGGATCTCTGACAAGGGCGCGCTGCCAGGAGGCGCCTCGGTCTTTTTCAGACTTGCAGAGAACATCGGCGGAGGCCGTAACAACAAGGAAGAGCGCGTTGCAAACGCCGTCAACCAGAACAAGGAGCAGAACAAAGACGGACAGGGCAGCAGCGGGAAGTCTTCCCCGTCCAGCGAAAACGAAGAGAGCAAAAAAGCCAACAGAGGAGCCATGGAGAGCCAGGTTGCACAGAAGATATGGAAGAAAGCGCTCCTGGCGGTCCCAAGGGTGCTCAGCAAGAACCTGGGACACAACTCGGTGGAAGCGATATCGAAAATGAGAGACTCAAACAAAGAGTATCCGATGCTGGAGATACAAACAGGCGAAATAGTCAGCGCACTAGAAAGGCCCATCGTAGACAACTACACCGTTGTAGCGAACATAATTAGGTCTTCGTCCCTGGTAGCAACAAAGATTCTGATGGTAGACGAGATAGTCAAAAGCGGAAAAGAGATCAAGTAAGAGAGGCGGGTGGCCATAGGCGAGACGGCTTCTTAGCCATCGGCATATCTTTACCCTACTAGGCTTTTACCCGAATAAGGTAGTTTTCAGGGTATAAGTATGGAATAAAAGTTGTTGAAATGGCAAAGAGGTTTTACCGGCGGTCGTATCTACTCGAAGGGTGGTAGGGTGGGGGGTGGTATGTGAGGGTAGGTAGGATGGTATGTGAGGATAGATAACATGGTAGATAGAATGGTATTAATTTAGATAGATATACAAATATATGCAGTACACCAGTAGGTGCGCATATCACCACCACATCATCATTACCACATCACATCATCACCACATCATCACCATACCATTACCACATCACCACCACATCACGACCATATCACCATCAAATCACCAAATCACCACCAAATCACATCATCACCACCACATCATCACCATGTCCATTTGCCCATATGTTTTATTCTCTGAGGGTAAATGCCACTGTACCACCGCTAACATTCTTCCAGCTCTTTCACCACCACCCACCTACGAGCAGTAGCACCCTTCTCATCACTACACGAGCACTACAATTCCTTACATCGCCCTGCGACCACTGCGTCCTCTCGCTATCCTATTGGTCCCAGGGCCTGTACTCTAGAACTTCGATAAACTCGCTCCACACGCCTTCTTCTTTATTTGCTTTCTTATCTCTTCCATATCTTCTGTCTATCTTTTGTATGTCGTTTTCTTCCACCCCAAACATTCTGAGCGCTTCAAAAGCGTCTACGCTCTTCTCTCTCCCACCCTTATTCAGTATATCGTTCATTGCTCGCTCGAGCTCTTCGTAGCTGCTGATTTCAACGCCAACCACGAGCTCTGCGCACTTGCCATCTCTCACCCATCCATATCCCTCCACACACATCGAAATCACCACTTCCCCAGACTCGATAACTGTGATTTTCTTTTCCAGCTCTTTTCCTTCCATCACGAAGACCCGCTTCTTCATATTTTATTTTTTTAACCCTTGTAAATGCAAGTTGTGCCAAACGCAGGAGACGCAATCAAGCTCTTCGGAAGATTTTCCTACGACAACATCGAGGTGCCAGACCTCTCTCTCAAGACGTACATCAACGTATCCACAAGAATAGCGGTTCCGCACACCGGCGCCGGATACAACAAAAAACAGTTCCAAAAAGCTAACATGCCCATAGTGATGAGGCTTATCAGAGGGCTGATGAGACACGGCGAAAACACAAGCAAGGCGATCCCAGCCATCCGAGCGGTCAACCAGGCCTTTATAATAATAGAAACGCTCACCGGAATGAACCCAATACAGGTGCTGGTCTACGCGTGCATCAACGCGGGGCCAAGAGAGAACACCGCAAGAATAGGAAAGGGAGGGTCTGCCAAAAGATCCGCAGTTGACGTCTCGCCGCTGAGGAGACTCAACATCAGCCTGTCGATCCTCACAACCGGAATGAGAAACGCTGCGTTCAAAAGCACCAAGACGCTGCCAGAAGTCATTGCCGACGAGCTGATAGGGGCGTACAAAGGAAACCCAAACGCCTACAGTTTGAAGAAAAAAGACGAGATCGAAAGGGTTGCCAAGTCTAGCAGGTAAGGCGGAGACGCGTTCGATAAGGCGGCCGAGGAGAGCTACTTGGCGGTAGTTGGACAGGGAGGGCTGCGCGATAGCCTACGCGAAGATAGTAAATTTTTAATTAAATTTAATATTCGAATTAATTTGTTGATGGCTTTTATTTCTTCGGGAGGGTTTGGATCACAGGGGATGGTTAAAGGCCTAGCGAGTATTTTTGAAAGGAAGGAAATAAGGATTGTGCCGAGAACCGGGGTCGCCTTTTGTTTGGTGGAGGAGCATCCTCTGGGCGTGGGGCAGGAGCTCGGGCTTGTTCTCGGATACATCCACGTGTTTTTTGTTCTTTTGGGGTCTGATTTTTGGGGGGTGGTGTACGGAGTGGCCGTTTCGCTGATTTTTTCGATAATTGTCAGAAGAATTTTCCCAAACAGGAAAAAAGTTATTTCTAAAGTTGTTGAAACTTTGCTGGCCTGCTTAGACCTGGTTTCTGTGCTCAGCCTGGCAGAGAGCGCCTCTCCCGTTGGCCTTATAAGCGTGGGAGGAATCTCATTTGGGATTTTGTGGGCTCTATATCCAGATAACATCGGAAAGGAAGAGATATGGAGGTTCGGGACGAAAGACCTGGCGGTGGTAGCGATGGGGATGCTGAAACACCTGGAAGTGAAAAACTCCGAGAAAGCCGTCACGGCGGCTGCTGTATGCTTTTTGGTTGGGTACCTGGGATGCGTGCTTATGGTGAAAAGAGAAAAGGGCGACAGCAGAAGCACCAGAAGCAAAAAGAAGAGCGTGCAGAAGGCAGCCAGAAGCAGCAAAGAGAAACTAGAAGAAAGCGAAAAAACGGTTGACGCCCAAAAAGAGGAAAAAAAGCCTGCCGGAAAGACGAAAAAGGAAAAACAAAAAAAAGAGGAGGAGCCGCCGGCCAAAAAAAGACCCATAAGAAAAGCGTCCCAAAGAGCTAGGATGCACCGTGCTGATACTTCATAAGGTGCTCGCTGTAGCAGGTTCTTCTCTGTTTGAAATGGGTCTCTGAGAATGTTTCTAATCCGCCTGTGACATGGTGAGATTGAGATATCCAAAACGTTCTGGAAAGAAGTTAAATCAATAAAGTTTTTAGTACACGACGTTGTTAGTTCTGGAGCTGATAGGGAGTGTGGTGGTGATGTGGTGGGGTGGTAATGCAGTGGGATAATGTGGGGTGGTGTGGTAATGCAGTGGAATAATGTAGAGTGGTAGCGTGGTGGGATAATGTGGGGTGATATGATATATATTGTCAACATCACCTACCCACTCTACCACCTACTCATCACCACTACACCACCACACCACCTTCCTTTCCATTTTAAGATGCTTTATTGTTTATTTTAACGCACACATCCGTCATGCCACGTGTTTGCCAGCGTTGTATGCTGTAGATAGAACAGGTCGGAAACTACCCACGCAATGCCCTGCCGATCTACGTATCCAAACACCTCCACATCTAGTTAACTTTCTCGAACCCGATGTCTGCTGCGTACTCTCTGAAACACCTTCTGCAAATGTCCAGCTCAAATGTTCTGATGAGCCCTCTCCTGTTCATGCAGCACCTGCACTCTCTTGATCCCTTCCCCTTAGGCACCTCGCTCTTTACCGCTACTTTCAGGCTGTTTATGTCCTCAATTACTCTGTTACTACTTGTCATTACAGGGGAGTAAAAAATAAAACGAATTTAGCAAGCCTAGCAAAGCTTTCGCTAAAAAGACTTCCCACTTTTCAAAACAAAGGAGACGTTATTTAATCGAAACACGCTCCTTCTTACCCTCTCTAGACCCCTCCACTTGTCTGTTCTTTGATATATATTTGAAGACCCTTGTTTTGATCTTTTGGTACATATAGTGTATAAAACAGAGGATAAGGGTTAGAAACGCCCAAGAGAGAAACTCTTCAACAAAAAGACTGCCTGTCGGGTCGGGCGTGAGGAGCATTCTCCAGGTGAACGCAGGCTCCGATCTGAAAGAGCTTGCCTCTCTTGGGCTTGTCCTCATGGTGAAGTTCTCAAACATGAGGAAAGAAAGGCGCAGCATATATACAAAGAAGGAATGATTGTTTTAAATATAATTTGCTAAATACTTTGGGATCTTTGATCGGTGTATTGGATATATATTTTTATTTTCATTCTTTGGATGAGCGAGCTTGGATCCGAGATTGATATCGTGGCGTCCGATCGAGAAATGGAGGAGCTGGGCAGGTTCATAGTCGAAAAAGTGTGTTTCAGAGACGTCGAAAAAGAAGATGAAGCGGGGTGCGAGGAGGGGGCGCAAGACGAGGGAAGAGGAAGGATCAGGAAAACACCTGGCAGCCTCGGGGTGGTATTTGGGGACGTGTTTGGCAGCGCCGAGGACATGGAGAGGGAGAGCGAGCAGGCAAAGAGAAGGTGCCTCGTGCTGTATGAAAGATGCTCTGGGGAGGACAGAAACAGGAATAAGGACCTAGGTGCAGAAGACGAGCCGGCGAGGATAGAGTATACGCTTAGTGCGAGGGCAAAGCAGCAGGAGGCAAACAGCAGCGCGGAGGAGAGCGGAGTTGAAGATGGAATTAATTGCAAAGCGATATGCGTTGAAAGTGATAGCGGAAAAGGTGACGACAGTGAGGGCGATAATAGTGAAGGTGATAGCAGTGAAAGTGATAATAGTGAGCGCTTTGAAGATGTGGGCGAGGAGGATAGCGGCGTAGATCTAGAGGGAGACAGTGCCAGCGAAGGTGCAGAGGCTGAAGAAGCCAGCAAAATACCCGGAAGTAGCTCGCCAAGAGAAGGCCCAAATAGTGAAGAGTGTGGCAGAGATTGTGACGGAGAATGCAAAAAAACCGTTAATTTTTTAGCAAGTACAGATCGCTCAAAAAACTCAACAACTGCAGCGCGTTTAGAAGATATCGATCTGTGCAACATTGAGTCGGTTGAATCCGACACCGCCACGAGCGAAGAGCATCAGCTCCGCAGGGCATCCAGCGAAGAAACGGAAAATAATCCTGCTGAGTCCGTTTCGGGTGTTTGGAAAATGGAAAATACCGTTGGAGATACCAAAAACAGGGCACAGAAGGTCGCAGAAGCTAGCGCTTCGCTGTCGGAAGATGAAACAGCGCCGAAACACGAATTTGACGAAAAAGACACGCTCGAAATAGCAGAAGACGCTGTGGACACGGCTTTAGACGAGAAAAAGAGCCCGCAGAACAGCAGCGAAACATCTGAGGAGAAAAGCGCGTCCCCATTCACGCCGAAAACCTCAAAAAGCCACTGGTCGATGGGGGAAGCGGGAGAGAGATCGAGCACGTACTGCGAAGGGCTTGCAAACACGAACGTTGCACAGAACGTGTACTCCGAGTACCTTCCATCTCTTGGCGTGGGGTCAAGCGACGGGATACTTCGGGTGAGTGTAGATACCGTAGCAGATCTCGTGAGAAGGAAGGAAAAGGCAGTGATCGTAGACTGCAGATTTGAATACGAGTACGAAGGAGGGCACATTCACACGGCGAAGAACATCACCACGCAGCAGGAGATCTCCCACCTGTTCCAAACCCTCAAGAAAAGCAAAGAGAAAGAGATTGTGGTGATTTTCTACTGCGAGTACTCTTCTGTGCGCGCGCCAAGGCTTGCAATGTATCTAAGAAACGAAGACAGAATGAGCTCGACCTATCCGTGCCTGAAAATACCAAACGTGTACGTTATGAACGGAGGATACAAGAGCTTTTTCAAAAAATACCCGGAGCTCTGCATTCCGTGCAGCTATATCCCGATGTAATGGCGGTGTGGTAGTGAGGGTGTGATGATAGTGAGGGTGGTGAGGATGGTAGTGGTAGTGACGGTGGTAGTGACGGTGGTAGTGAGGATGGTGTGATGGTGGTAGTGGTGTGATGGCGGGATGGCAGTGATGGTGGAATGGGAGTGGCGGTGGAATGGGAGTGGCGGTGATAGTGAGGATGGTGTGATAGTGGAATGGTATTGACGGTGGTAGTGTGATGCTAGTAGTGTTGTATTGTCCTGGTAGTGGTCTGATAGTGGGATGCTAGTTAATTGGTCTATCTACCATATCAATTTTGTACCTACCTGTCTGCACGCCCCGCTGATCCTGGGCCATCCTATTTACTCACGCTGCCCGTACTTACCACGCCTACCTGCTGCCCGCTTACCAATCCGTCCGAGCTGCAACATATAACGGATACGGAGACTGGCGCAATTTTTTTATGGGAAAGCTTGAGCAGTTCGGAGAAAAGGTGTACTACGTTGGAGAAGTTGCAGAGAAGTACGACGAGAGCTCCAGCCTGAACAATATTCAGGGGAAGATAACGGAAAAGTGCTTGGAAATCATGAAAAGCCCAAGAAACTCGCTTGTTCTGGACATTGGGTGCGGAAGCGGAATCAGCACCGAGAGAATTATGGACAAAGGGAACTTTGTCACCGGCGTGGACATCAGCAGAGAAATGCTTGTTTTGGCAAAAAGAAGGGTGCAGAGAATAGAGTACGAGGGAAGGCTTGCCGAGAAGCAAAGCGACTTTTTGTGCGTGGACATAGGAGAAGGGCTGCCGTTCAAAAGCGCAAGCTTCGACTACGCGGTAAGTGTCAGCGTGCTGCAGTGGCTGTGTGTTCAGGCAGACCACAAGAAGCTGCTGAACGCGTTTTTCTACACGCTGTACGATGTCCTGAAGGCAACCGGCATGGCGGTGCTGCAGTACTTCCCGGAAAACGACAAGCAGATGGAAGAAGTCATGAAGTACGCAAGCAAGAACGGGTTTGCAGGAGGGACCCTTGTAGAAAGCTCAGATAGCAAGAAAAAGAGAAAAACCTACCTGGTTTTGGAAATGGCGTGCTCCAAAGGCGGGTCTGTGCACGTTAAGGAGAGAAGGAAAAAGAAGGTAGTAGACCCCAAAAGAATACCAAACAAAGAGCTATCGTACAGAGACTGGATCGCGCGAAAGAAGGAGAAAAGAAGAGGGCTCGGAATGCACGTGCCCGAAGACTCCAAGTACACGGGAAGAAAAAGATCGAGAAGAATATGAGCAGGACCCCATTGAGGCGCATTCGAGAAGAGTCCACGCTCTTGGCCGCCATCACCGCAAGAGATTTTCGAGCATGCGTGCTCATCCAACGGCCCAGCCTCTCACACCGTTTAATTAGGCAATTACCGCATGTACTAACTTAACACGCAGCTTCTAAAGTCGAATAAACAGCCAACTAAAAAGGGGTTGAAGGTTGAAATGCTCTGTTATTTGTACACTTTGGCTAGGGGGTGGTAAGGTGGTGATGTGGTAGATATGGTGGTGAGGTGGTTATTATTTCGATAACCTTGTAATGTTCATAGGATCATCATCTGACACCCTCATCTTGCATACTTCTAAATACTCCTTTTGCCATACACCCTCACCACCACACCTCCAATTCACACCCCCACTCACCTATCCCACATCTACAACCACACCCACACCCACCTATCCTCACCCCCACCAACCTACCACCACACCACCCCACCAACAGCTCATCCTGATCCACAAATACGAGCTGGCAACAAATTTTTCAATGGAGAACACAGAGGTACAGAAAATTAGCGGCTCTTCTTTGCAGTGCGTGTTTGTGTCTAACGGATACATATACACAGAAAATGAAATCGTGTCTGAAAGCGGAAGCTTCGCTCTCCAGCACCCCGCAGGCGCCGTAAAAGCAGCGGCTTTCTACGCAGCAATCTCTGGAGAAGAGTTCAAAACCGCAGCGCTTTCCGGAGACATATTCAGAGCAGAGAAAAAGAACAAGTACAGATGGGAGCTTGTCGCAGAAGTAAAAGAGAGCGCTGTTATCGGGTGCTCCTTCAACAGCGACAACGGAAACCTTCTTTTGTGCACAAAAAAGGAAATATTCCTGATAGACAAAGACGTGAATCTGATAAAACAGATAGAAATAAAAGAGAGCGTCCGAGCAGAAATAGAAAAAGACAAACAGGCAGAGGCGCGCGCAGAGTGGAGCGCGAACAAGAAGTACATACTTCTCACGCTCGGGTCCGTGGTCTGCGTCTTCGGATACAACCTCGAAGAGGTGTCTAACACGATGTCCTCGTGCAACAGAGTGATGAACAGCAGGCTTGTGAAGACAAAAAAGTACCTGGCGCACGAGAGCACGTACGTTGACGTGGTGCGAAGAGTCCCGATGCCAGACGACATCGAAGAGCTCTCGGCCGAAACGGGAAAGAAGGACAGCGTCCTATTTGAAGAACGAACAAAATACAAGCTTGCGGCGTGGCACAGCAGGTTCTCTCTGATATACGCGGTGTCCGAAGCAAACACGATCTACGTCCTCGAAAGAAACTCTCTCAAGTTCAAAGAGATCCAGCACATACGGTGCAAGGACCAGAAAGCGGAGCAGATAGAAAGAAACAACATTCTCAGCATTGTGCCGTCCGGAGACTATCTCTACGTCATCCACGAAGAGACCAGCGCAAGGTATCTAAAAATCTACTACATCAAAAACAACAAGATATATTTGAAATACAGCGCCTGCCTATCCGCGCTGCTGCCAAATGAGAGTACCAAAGAGAGCAACGGCGCGGATGTCGTGAACGGCGGCTCCACTGCGATGGACAATAGCCCCGCACCCCCTGCAAAATACACACCCTCCACTCGAGCGCGCGCTCCCGTGCTCCAAGTCGACCCCTCAGGAAGCGTGATAAGAATTTACGCAGAAAGCGGTACCGCGGTTCTAAAACACGAGAAAAAGCTCAATAGAACGGACAGAGAGGTTGTCGACATAGACGGAACGCGAGCACTACTCTACGACCTCTACAAAACGTGCATTCCTCCCCCGATGTTTTCCTCCTATATCGCTTTGCGTGGAATTCCAGAGTCTATCCGGTGCTACGCTCCACAAACGATAGAGTACAGCGTAAACGGCTCTCTCCACGCTGCTTCAACCTGTGCAGGATATCCAAGAGATACCCCACATGAGGAGCTTAAAAACAGGCTGCAGGCCTTCTCACTTGCATCCCTCCCCACAGAGATAACAGAAAGCTCAGAGAGCCTGAACGTGCAGCTGGGAAGCGCGCTTTCCCACATCACCCTGCGCGACAAAGAGCTGACCGTGAGAACAGAGCGGGAAGCTAGAACAGTGCGCGGGGTAACCTCAGCAGCAATTGTCCAGCTTGACGTGAACTATCTTCTTGTCACCACAGACAGGTTCTCCTGGACAGCCGTATCAAAGATCGCGATAAGAAAGATATGCGGAGAGGAGAAAATCGAAGAAGAGGATGTGCTCAAAACGGGCAAAGGCTGCAAAATAGCGTTCGCTACCTCCGAGAAGATCCTGCTTATCACGGGCTACGGGATGCTGGAGACTTTCTATCCGCAGTTTATGGTGGAGCACGCCGTGGAAAAGAGCGCAAAAGCAGGCGACTTGAGACACGCGCTGTATCTTGCAAAACGACACGGCGCGTCTCCAGAAAGCGTTGTACCATATCTGATCTCGTCTCTGAGGGCTGGAAACGCTCCTCCGCAGCTTCTTCTGGACATCACCAAACATCTGCTTCTGTCGTCCCCGCAGAACCCGCAGGTGCAGGAGATAGAGAGCCACGCGGAGTCCGTCGTTAAGAAACACATCCTCTCTTTTAGCTCTGCAGACGCATCTTCAAGTGGCATTTCTGAGGGAAAAGAGGACGTGGCAGCGATCTGCAGCGTTCTTGTGGAGATATATCTTGCACAGAAAAGACACGGAGAAATCGCGTCGCTTGCGCACGCCTTTGTAAAGGAGAAGCCCTTCGCGTCCCACACGCTTGCCAAACATCCAGAGCACGCCCTGTCCCTGTCGATAGTCAAAAGAGCGCTCCAGGTCGCACAAAAAGACGAGCTGCTAAGAATCTGCATGGAAAACTACTTCTACACTCTTTGCTACATTATTCTTATGGCCACGAACTCACCGCACGACGAGGTAAACGACACGCTTCTTATTCCTGGAAGAGCAGCGATATCTCCGCAGGACACGCGCGAAGAGATCGAGCGGAGGTCAAAAATCGCGGCGCTCTTGAAAGACAGAAAGAAAAGAGTCGTCTACATCGTTATAAAACACGTGTTTGAGCAGTGCCAGTCAGCAGGAATACTAGAAAATACAGAACCGCAGCCAGAGGGTCTCGACAGAAACACAGGCTTAGACGAGGACTTGAGCCACATTGCGCTGAGAGCGGCACAGCTCGCCAGGGCAGAGTTCTCTGCGCTCAACATCAGAGACTACCACCTCTATCTTCTCGACGGGCCAGCCGGAACCGAAAGCGTTCTGTTCAAAAAAAACAAAAGTTACCGAACGCTTTTCGAAAAAACCAGGAGCCAGCTTCTGGCCTCCTCAGGAGACGCCCTGCGAAAAGAAGGCGAGCTTGACGAGGCTCTGCTGTGCTACGAGTCTGCGGAGAGTGCCGGAGAGGAGAAAGCAGCACAAAGCGCCGACGAGGTCAGGCTCGCGCTCGGCCGATGGGAGAAGCTCTTCTCGTTCCCCCGCAACGTCACACCCGAGAATATCCAGAAAATAGAAGACGTCCTGCTAGGCAAAAAAGAGACGGAAAACGCAGCAGAAATGCACATACGGCACGGAAGAAAGGAGAGAGGCGCAGAGCTCTACGTCCGGGCCGAGCAGTACGCAAAGCTCCTCGAATGGGTGGCGCAGTGCGACTCGCGAAGCGTTATCGCCGCGCTCAGCTTTGCAAACCAGAGGCTACAGGAGTACATGGAAAGCACCGAGTCGCTCACAGAAAAGTACAAAGAGCACCGGGCCAGGCTGCACGCAGTGCGGGAGAGAAAAAACAGGGAGCGAGAAGAGATTCTTGGCGGCATGCACGCAGAGAACGACTACGACACAGTCGCGTACTCCAGAACGTTCATCACAAACACGTTCATGTCCGGCTCAAGCTCTTCGCGCACCAAGAAGAGAGCCTCAAAGCTCAGAAACACCGTCGGAGGGCGATACGAAGAAGAGTATGTCCAGTACGTGCTTCGCGAGCTCGTCACCAGAGCAGAAGAAATAGCAGGACACAGAGACGCCATCGGAAGAGTCTATGAAAGAGCATACGAGGAGAAAAGAGCGGAAATACCAGAGAGTGTGCGAAACAAGCACTCAAGACTAAACCGCTTGCTAGAACAAACCCTCCGGAAATTTATCGAACTAGTCGAGCCTGGCGTAGATAGCGATTTTGCATCGCAGAACACCGAAGAAGACCCTCTCTACGATCCTGGAAGACCGCTGATCAGCAAGCCAGATCTTTCCTTTGGCGCAAAGCTTGCCATCTAGGCTGTTATGATGGGGCGTGCAGGGTGAAAAGAGCAGGTGTGTACGGGATATGTAGAGGTGACAGGTGCGCGTACAGCGCATTTTTTGGCATCACTCCCGTAATCATCCTGTAACCACCCCGTAATCACCACGTATCCATCCAACCGCCTCACCCTCATTAAAAATGGTGACCATCACGTATCTACCTGGATAATTTGTAGACCATCGAATACCTACCTGGATAACTCATGCCAACATCTTTTAGTCTTTGATATGAGATCTACAACAAATATACTGGGTCTCGGCAGACTCCAACCGCCAGTCCAACCTATCCACCAACCTGCACCATCCGCTATCCCACCCTATCCGCCAACGCCCCTCTAACAAAAAGATCTGCTTTATTCTACCTCTTCACTTACAAAAGCTGTTCTTAAATACTTCGCCTTCAACAAACCCATTTTCAGCGCTCCAATAAATCCTTTGGATATCGATACTTACCCAACACCCTTTTGGTGCGTAGTGATCTACGGGAACTCGAGGGAAAACGGGATCTAACGGAGATCTTAATCAATAAATGGACCTTTAAAAAACCAAAACACCACCTCTGCTCAAATCAGCTACCCATACCAGTAACCAGCATAGTAATACTGCTCACCTGTCAAGCAAGTCGATTGAGGAGATAGACGCTCCCTTGCATGTTATTGTCGAGGGCGCGCACGCCAAGAGCTCCTCTGTCCCAGGATACTCCATGTCTGGCGTCTTTGTCATTTTTGCGTCCTCAAGGACTAAGTTCAGCTGCGGGTCGTGCCTTTTCAGCTGCCCGCACACTTGTATACCACCAAGAAACGACACCTGCACTCTTTTTCCGACATACTTCTCCAGCTCAAACGCCTGCTCTCTCTTATTCTGTTTTTCGTTTTGCATTTAATTTTTTATGGCACACCGCCCTCTTTCTAGGAACGTTCTACTGAAGCTTTCGTACAACGGGTCCACTTACCACGGGTTTTCGTACCAGCCAGGCCTACCAACTGTAGAGTGGCACATTTTTAACGCGCTTTTTATGTCCAAGCTTCTCCCAAATAGAGAGGGCGAAGATGGAAGAAGTGAAGATAGAAGGAGTGAAGATGGAAGTCGTTGCAATGGCAGTTACAACGATAGCTGCAACGGAAAATATGACAGCTGCAGTGCTACCCATAATGGCAATCCACATACTGACCAGAACCACCCACCCGCCAAATACACCGCCCGCCCCAAGTCTACCCCTACGCATCCACAAGCTGTCTCTTCGGGCCCGTACGCTTTTACAAAAGATGCACTTGCGCTGATATCTTCTGCGAGGTATAGCAAGTGCGGAAGAACAGACGCCGGGGTCTCTGCGTCATCGCAGTTCGTCTCGCTGTTCCTTCTTGCTTCGAGGCCAGATGCAAGCGGCTATCCGTACGACCTGATTCTGAACACTTTCCTTCCCGATAATATCAGAATTCTCGGATGGATGTTTGTGGAAGAGTCTTTCAGCGCGCGGTTCTCCTGCACCTCCAGGGAGTATGAGTACTACTTTGTACGAGGCGCGCTTGACATCGAGAAAATGCAGGAGGCGTCCCAGCTGCTTATTGGAACGCACTGGTTCGGAAGGCTCTCAAAGCCTGAAAAAGAAGAGTCGAAGAAAAAACGGCTCGAAAAGAGCCAGAGCGCTGCTCTGTGCGCAAATTCCCCAGAGGAAAGCGTTAGAACAGTAGACACGATATCCTTCACTAAACAAAAAACATTTCCCGATCTGGAAATTGAAATTTTTGTAATGAAAATCAAAGCCAGGTCGTTTCTTCACAACCAGGTGCGTAAAATCTTCTCGCTTTTGCAAATGGTAGGCGCAGGCTCCCCTGTGAGCGTTAAAAGCGTTCTGAATAAGTCCGAAAAACAGAAAACAGACATCCTCCTAGCCAGCCCCTTCTTTCTTGTTCTCTCCTCCTGCACCTTCAAAGACACCGATCTTCACCAGCTCAGAACTACCCCAGACAAGAGAAACACCCGACACAAGATACTTGAAAACGTACTTCTCCACTCCGAAGTCTCCTCCAGAATAGCAACAGAGCCCAGAAACCCAAGCAGCCCCTGATACCCCCTACAGATAAGCACGCGAACCCCCCGCAGATCTAATAATTACCCATCTAGCGCTTATTGAAGATCGCGCTACAACCCACCACAGACAATAGCTGTAAGGGGCACCTTAGACGACATAGTCCTTCTGTTGGCCATGCGGTATTTAACTGAATAACTCATAGACCGTCGAGTACCTACCTGGATACCCCATACCAACATCTTTCAGTCTTTGATATGATATCTACAAGTATAATAAAGACATAACTGTGGTTTTTATGGATGAAGCCATTTGCAAGATGTGAAGCGTGGATAGGATGTGGTGCAAGGCGAAATGACCAGTAGATGCCATTGTAGACTACGTATCAGAGACTAAAAGATGTTTATGGGTTAAAAACTGTTCACTTAAATACCCCATCGCCAACAGCCATATCCAAGTCGCCTCAAATCGCAGCCAACTGCACGCCCACTCATCCGCGTCCTACCCCTGCTCATATCCTATCATATTTATTTATCTGCTGCATTTACTCGCATCTATTCTTTATTTCCACACTCTACATGTTGCTGTAGTACACCACTCTTCTTCCTCTTCCGAACCCGCCAGACCCGCCTCCAAAGCCTCCTTCGAACCCTCCAAATCCTCCGTTGAGAAGCATTTCAAAAAGATCGTGCTGCGGCTGCCCTCCTCCGCCGGTCTGCTCGTACTGCTCCATCCGCTCGTCGTTGTAGCCCCACTCCTCCCTCTCTTTTTCTGTCATGTAGTACCCGCTGTCGTACTCCTCCTTCTTGCTCTTGTTCGAAAGGGTCTCTCTCGCCTTGTTCGCAAGAATCAGCATCTTCTTTGACTCTTCTACCAGTTTCGGGTCTTTTCTGCTTCTTTTCAGCCCGGCCTCTCTCGCTAACTTCGTGTACGCCGCGCTGACTTCGCTTTCGCTCGCTCCTCTCGCCAGCCCCAGCACCTTATAGTACCCCTCGCAGTCAAAAACTCTGCCTCTTCTCTGCGCCACAAACGCTCTTCTTCTCTCGCTTCTTTCCTTATCTTTCTTCTCTGCCTCGTCCACTGACTTTTTCAGGTCCGCTTCTTCCTTTTCCCGCGTCGCTTTGTCCCTTTTCTCCTTGTCTTCGCGGGCCTTCTTTCCCATCCTGTTGTACTCCTCGCGCAGCTCGTCAAAAAACGGCGACGCCTCGTTTATATTCTTCTGCAGATGCGACTTCGCCGTTTCGAACTTCTTGTTTTCTATAAGAAGCGAGATGTACATCGCGTGGTCCTCTTCTCCCGCGTTCTCCACCGTCTGCACTAGCTGTCTTCCGTACTCCACTGCCTCTTTCGCCTCTCCCATCCTCTTTGCGACTTTTATCACGCGCGTCAGCACGTCTTTCTTCAGCTGGTTGAATATCGACGGCTTGAACTTCGTGTCCTGTGCTTTCGCCACAAGAATGTCCACACTCAGAAGGCTTTTCAGCGCCCGGTAGTTCTGCGCGGTCGCCGCCTCCGTCGTCCTGTTGTACTTCTCTACGAGCTCCTTCATCTTCTTGCACAGAAACGCGCAGTCGCTTTGCGCCTCCAGCGCTTTCAGCCCCGACGCGTACTTCCCCAGCAGAAAGTCGCAGTGCATCTGCAGCCTCTCTGCGCTTTTCTTCTGCGACGGCGTCTCTGCCAGCGTCTTTATGTCGATTATTGCCCTGTAGTACTCTCCTCTTTTGATTCGCATGTCTATTCGCAGCTTCAGCAGAGGCGGCGCGTTTCTGCACTCCTCGAGCGCTGCGTTGATCTCTTCTTCGCTCGAGCTTGCAGAGAGCCCCGAGAACTTCAAAGACCTCTGCAAAAGCGTTATCGCCGTCCTGTCGAGCCTGCCCATCATCATCGCCTCGTTTGACGCCTCCTGGAACCGCCCCAACTCGAACAGCGCCTTCGCTCTGTACAGTCTGATCGATCTTTCCACCCCTGCCCGTATTTTCTCGCTCTTTATCTCTGCTGCTTTTGCGAGCGCCTCTTCTAGGTGCCTCAGCGCCTCTTCGTAGCTGTTATCTATGTTGTACGCGTGCTTCCCCTTGACCAGGCTTTCTATTTTGCTCTCTTCTTCCTTCACCTCGTTCTCCTCCTGCGCCTCTTGTTTGCGTTCCTCCTCTCTTCCTGCGCTATTTTCCTGCCCCGCCCGCCTGTCTTCTTGCTCTTCCATGCTGTCTCCGCCGTACTCTGCGTCCGTGCTTGTTTCTTCCTTCATTCCCTTCTCCGTCTCCTCTGCGGTTTCTATCTCGTGCTGTCTTTTCGCCTCTTTTTCTCCCTGCGAAACGGTCATTGTCTGCTCCAAGTGCGATATTTTGGTTTCTCTGCTCTGCGCCATCCCAAGCGCGAAAAAAAGACAGGTGAAGCTGAAACCCAACAGCATTTGCCGCTTGCTTCCTCCCGTGCAGATGTTTCCCCGTAAGCCTTTCCCCTGAACGCCCATTGCTTCTTATATTTAAAAATAAATTCAGCTATAACTCGAAATATTTTCTCCAAATTTTCATCTGATGCTGGTAGACCTTCCGAAGCCTCCAAAGCTCAGCGTGCCCGTGTTCAGAGACCCGCACGAGGAAAACGCCATCCCGGGCCAGAAGAAACAGAAGCAAAGAAAAGGATCGGCAAAACAAGAAGAGAACGAAAGCATAAACATGAAGGCCGCCATCCCGTACAAGCCAGAGAAGAAGCATCTCTGCAAGTATTTTGTGAAAAACGCGTGTATCAGAGGGAGCAACTGCACTTTCTCGCACGATTTATCTAAATTTCCTTGTAAGCTCTTCCATATCAAGAAAAACTGCAGAAGAAAAAACTGCCCGTTTTCGCACGCTCCAATCAGCGACGAGGAAGTGCGACTGCTTGTATCCGACGGGTGGGAGCTCACCCAGGAGGACAAAGAGGAGACTTTCATCTCTCCTTTCTCCTGAGATCCCGGAGCTGCCCAACTCACAATGTCATAGGTGTTTTTGAAAAGGCCTAATAGCTGTTTATTTCGTTTGTGTGGGTGAATGGGGTGGATGAGAGGATGTGGGGGTGTGGTATGGATGGGATGGCATGGGTATGAGGGTCTAGTAATATATTATACAGCCCATATATCAAATGATATGGCACGCCATCTCTACATCAGATGACATGTGATCCCATCTCTATACCACTGCCATCTGTACATCACTGCCATCTCCATGGTAGCTCATAAGTATAGAGCTATATTCCTGTTAAACATCTACTTCGTAATAAACACATTCCACCACTATCCATACCATTCATCCCCCCACCATCCACCCCCCATATCCACCTCCCATATCCACCCCCACCATCCCACCAAAATAACCCATTCTAGCACTCTTTCATAACCCACTTGATATTTTCTCTCCGTCGCCTGTTTCGCTCATTCCTTTCTTTTTTGGGTATTTATGCCTCTGCTCCGAATTTTTCATGTCGTGCAAGCTGTGCAGCACGCGCCCAGCCGTTGTTATCAGGCCATCCACAAGAGAAAAGCTGTGCAAGCCGTGCTTCTCTGCCTCAATCGAAAGGCAGGTCCACAAAACTGTCTCGGAAACATCCATGTTTCAAGGCGTGCGCACGCTTGCAGTAGGCGTTAGCGGAGGAAAAGACTCCACCGTCTTGGCGCACATTCTCAACCTTCTCAACAAAAGACACGCGTACGGCCTGTCCCTTGCGCTCCTGTGCATCGACGAAGGAATATCCGGGTACAGAGATAAGTCGATTGAAGTGGTAAAGCAGAACGAAAAAGACCTTGGCCTCCCCCTAACTATCATGAGCTACGCGTCTTCCTTTGGCCATACGATGGACAGCATTGTCGAGCAAATAGGAAAGAAGAACAACTGCACATACTGCGGCGTGTTCAGAAGAGGGTCTCTCGAGGACGGCGCAAAGGCCCTTGGCGCAGACATGATCGCAACCGGCCACAACGCAGACGACGCAGCCGAAACGGTCCTGATGAACTACCTTCGCGGCGATGTGCACCGGCTAAGAAGGTGCGCCCATCCCGTTTCGCACAAAAGCTCAGAAGGCGTCGTTCCGAGATGCAAGCCACTCATGGGCGTGTACGAAAAAGAGATCGTGATGTACGCGTTCTACAACAGCCTTCCATACTTCTCGACCGAGTGCAAATACTCTCCGGGCGCGTTCCGGGGAGTCGCCAGGACCTACATAAAAGCCCTTGAGAAAATAGACCCGCAATCTATTCTGCACATCATTAGGTCGGGAGCTTTTGCCCA
>Ga0190275_10000878_pt1 | contig 23771 bp, 29 predicted proteins | sample Popmic550T_FD_133745 | JGI IMG/M metagenome (GOLD analysis project Ga0190275, IMG submission 133745) | Populus adjacent soil microbial communities from riparian zone of Yellowstone River, Montana, USA - 550 T | ecosystem: Environmental > Terrestrial > Soil > Riparian zone > Trees stand | place...
TTGTATTTGTTTGCAAAATAAAAAGTATGGGTTCGATTCCCATCTCAGCTTTAAAATAAAAAACATCGTGGTGGAATGGTAGACACATCATATTTAGGCTATGATTTTTGAGGGTTCAAGTCCCTCCGATGGGACTTAAACCCTCATATAAATGGTAATAGTTTAAAGGTAGAACGTTATATTGTGACTATAAAAATGTGGGTTCAATTCCCATTTACCACCTTTTTAAAAAAAAAAAAAGAAGGTCCGGTAGCTCAATGGTAGAGCGTCCCGCTCATAATGGGTAGGTTGCAGGTTCAAGTCCTGTCCGGGCCATTTTTTTTTTTTTTTAAATGAAATCCTTAGTTTAAAAGGTAAAACGTTTATTTCCTAAATAAAAGATAAAGGTTCAATTCCTTTAGGATATAGTATAAAAATATATTGTTATTTGTATAATGGAGTAGTTTAATAGGTAGAACGTTTATTTTGGGTGTAAAAGGTTGTGGGTTCAAGTCCCACCTCCATGATATCAAATAAATAGTAATAAATTAAAAAGATTAAATTTTTTCTTTTAATTTATTATAATAAAAATAAAAAAATGAAATCAATCTTTTTTAGCGCAATTACAATAGCAGGTAAATCAATAGGAGCAGGTCTTGCAACAATCGGATGTGCAGGAGCAGGAGCAGGTATAGGTATAGTATTTGGAGCATTAGTTTTAGGAATTAGTAGAAACCCTTTACAAGAACCAAAATTATTTCAATTAACATTATTAGGTTTTGCATTATGTGAAGCTATGGGTCTTTTAGCCATAATGATGGCATTTTTAATTTTATATAGTTAATAAAAAATTAAGTAAGAATGAAAAACAATATAATTTTAATGTATATAATGTATTTATTTATTGTATATCTATTATGTATAATAGATATCACAGTTTTGATATATTATATATTTTGAATTAATAATATATTTATTAATCCATTATTATGATTATGATTAAAAATACTTTTTTATAATAAAACTATATTGTTATTATTATTATTTTATTATTATATAGCAAAATTTACAATTAAAGAATCAGGCTATAGATATATAAGGTTTTTTAATATAGATATAAAGAGATGACGTTCTATTTATTTAAATTATATATGAAATATGACAACTTATCATATAGAAATTTTTTCTATTTTTATATTTTTTATTGTAATATCAATACCATTATTTTTACATAAAAAAGAGTATATTATTTTAATAGTAAGTATGATAATTTTTTTTCTATTATTGTGGAGAATAATGAAAAATAGATTAGAGTATATAAAAAATAAAAAAGTAAATTTAATTGATTTATTTTTTTTTTGGTTTATTATATTTATAGGTATTAAAGTATTAAATCATTATCATTTTAAGGATATTGTAATGACTTATATACATTTTGATAAATGAGTTTTCGAATTATTAGAATGAAAAATTCAAACATATGATAAAATAATGGAAAAAGACTATTATTCAGAAACTGTAGGATTAAAGCCTATTTGGGTAGGTAAAAAAATTAATGAAGATTTAATTTTTGAAAAAAAAATATGAGAAAATTTAGATAAAAAATCAAAAAAAAAATTAATAGATGAATTTAATTTTAAATTAAAAATAATGAAAAAAAAATATTATTTATATACGAAATATATAAAAAAGGTATTAAAAGTAAAAACTACTAATTCATTATTAAAAATTGAAGAAATGAAAAAAGAAATGCGTAATAATAATAGACATTATCCTATTATAGATATTAAGGAATATACGCCAAAAATTAATACAAAAAATGAAAATCCAGTAGTTACTTTAGAAAAAGAAAGAGAAAGGGCTTTACACCAAACTATACTTTTTGGTAAAATATTTAAATTTTCTATAAACAATTATTATGATTTAAATTTATATTTAAATGATTTAACTTTCCACCAATTATATTATCAACCTTTTATGGATTCTAGTTTAATAAAGAAGCAAGCAATAGATGATAAAAGAATTTTTATTTTAGTTTATTTAAAAGATAAAGTTATAATTAAAGAGGAGCTTAAGCTTTTTAATTCAATTTTAACAAAAATAGAAAAAAATGAAAATTTATTAGATAGTATAGGGGTTGAGCCTTTAGAAACTAAAAAAGATAATTTTTTATTACATAAATTATTAGATTATATAATAATTTATAAAAAAGATAATTTTTATTTTAAAAAACTATTAATGATATTTAATATAGATGAAAATCAAAAAAAAAAAATGGAAATAAAAGGTAAGATGAATATGAAAAAATTTTTAATAGAAACAAAGAATGATTTGCAACTTGCAAAGAAATTTAATAAATTTGATTTATTAAATAAATCTACTATAACTATATTAAATAAAGATAAATTAGATGAAATCAAACAAAAATATAATTTTGTTGAAAAAAAAAAGATAGAAAATACAGATAACCAAATTTTATTTAATACAGTAAAAAAATATAATGAAGGTAAAAGTACTTTCATCAAAGAATTTAGCGATACTTATGTTCCTGTAGATAATAAAGATGACTGAGTAATAAAAAATGGTCCTGATTTATCTAGAAGGAATAAAAAATAATAATTTTATGGTAATAAAAAAAAATAAAAAATTTATAATGTATAAACCCTGTAAAGGTAGAAAATTTATACGAAAAAAATTACAAAAATTAATAAGATGTCAAGTAAACCTAAAGAAATCTATAATATGTAATAATATTTTATCAGAAAAAAGTAAAATGAAATTTATTATGCAAATTTTTAGATGATTTAGAAAGGATAGTAGACATTATAAAATTGAATATATTATTAAAAATATATATAGTATTTCTAATAATGATTTAATTTTTTTATCTGTAAAAATACAAAAAGCAGGTTGAAAAAAATTATTACTTAAATTAAATTTTTGTTTAAAAGATTATAAAAAATTAAAAAGAAGAAGTTATTGTTTAAATTTTACTTTTTTTTTTATTAATGTAGAAGACAATATTAATAAAGAAATTACATTAGATATTACTGCAAAAAAATTAGATGTTTTTAATATTTTTATAACAACGAATTCTTATTATATGGAAGAATTTTATAATATAATAAATACTTTAAATAATAATAATATAAATACAAATACAAATATTTAAAATAAATGTATATATTTATTTTTTTTTCAAATTTAATAAATAGTTTAATAATAGGATTATTTGGTAAATATATAGGTCGTCAAACTTCTTTATATTTATCTATATTAAGTTTATTAATCTCAAATATATTTGTTTGATTAATTTTTTATGAAGTTGTTATAAATAAAAGTGTAATAGTATGTGATCTTTATACCTTATTGATTATAGATAATATAAAAATAAAAATAGGATTATTATTTGATTCACTCACTGTAATAATGTTATTAATTATATATTTTATTTCTTTATGTGTTAATATTTATAGTATAGGTTATATGGGACATGATCCTTTTATTATACGTTTTTTTACATTTTTAGGGTTTTTTACATTTTTTATGGTAGTTCTTGTAACTTCTGATAATTTTTTACAATTATTTGTAGGTTGAGAAGGTGTTGGTGTATGTTCTTATTTATTAATTAATTTTTGATATAACCGTATAGCAGCAAATAAAGGTGCTGTAAAAGCTATGGTAATGAATCGTATAGCAGATGTTTTTTTTATAATAGGTATATTATTTTTATTATGAAAATTTAAAACAACAGATTATATTATTGTTTTTAGTTTAATTGATTATATAAAAGATATTAATTTTTTTTTAATATTTGGTGAGGTTAAATTATTAAATTTAATACTTTTTTTATTATTTGTAGGGGCCATAGGTAAGTCTGCACAAGTAGGTTTACATACTTGGTTAGCTGATGCAATGGAAGGGCCTACACCTGTTTCATCATTATTGCATGCAGCAACGATGGTATTTTTTTCTTTTAAAGTAATAAATTTTAAGCCTATATTGAAGAATTTTATAATCAATAAAAAATTTAGCTATATGCTGGAATATACTGTTAATAAATAAATATGAAAAATAAAAATATAAAGGTAAATCAGCAAGGAACTTTTATAAAAAAAGACCCTCCAGAGACTATATGCATTAAAGATTTTAAAAAAGATTTAAAAAAAAAATTTATAAATTGATTTATAGGGTTTTGTGAAGGCCAAGAGAATATTTTTTTTTTAATAGAAGATTCTTACGTTTTGATTTAAATGTAAATATAAAAAATGTAAATATAATATATTATATTAGAAAAAATTTAGGTTTTGGAAATATTCGTTTTTTAAAATTTTTAAATACAGTAATTGTAGAATTTTCTGTACAAGATAATATTTATGATTTATTAAGTATAGTTAATATTTTTAATGGAAATTTACGTTGTACAATTAAAGAGCAACATTTTAAATTATGATATAATAAATTAGAAGTTAAATTTAAAAAATTAAATTTATTAAATTTATTGCCAAAGTATGAAAATAATATTAAAAATATAAATCTACATAATAGTTGATTAAGTGGATATATTGATAGTAGAGCATTATTTTATGCTCGTTGACATAAAAGTAAAAAATTAAAAGAAGGAAAAATAATTTATTTAAGTTGTATTTTTTGGCATTTAAATGACGATTTATTATTAAAAATTAAAGAAGTTATACATTCTACAAGTAAAATAGAATATAAAATAAAAGGGAATCTACCTTTATATAAAATTGTTATTGAAAGTTTTAATGAAAAAAATAAAATAATAATATATCTTAATAATTATTCTTTAAAAACTATAAAGAAAAAAAAATATAAATGTTGAAAAAATTTATTAAAACAAGAAGAAAAATATCTTAAAACAGGAAAACAAGATATTGAAGAAGTTCAAAAACTTTTAATAAAATTTATACATTTAATTAAAAAGGATGAAGAACTAAAAAAACTATAAGATATAGTCCGAACTATTAAGTAATTAATAGAAAAACTTAAAAATAAAAAAATAAGTAAAAACAAAAAAGAACAGCAGGTGTTTTTTTAATTGTTCGTTCGTCATTTATATTTGAATATTCAAATTTATTATTATTTATAATAACAATGTTTGGAGGTTGTACAGCATTACTTACTGGATTAATTGCAGTATATCAATATGATATTAAAAAAATAATAGCTTATAGTACCTGTAGCCATTAGGTTATATGTTTTTTTGTTCAGGATTATCTAATTATAATTTAACATTATTTCATTTATTTAATCATGCTTTTTTTAAAGCATTATTATTTTTAGGAGCTGGTAGTATAATTAGTTCTTTATTAGATGAACAAGATTATAGAAGAATGGGTAGTTTAGTTTATAAAATGCCTTTCACTTTTTTAAGTATTTTTATAGGTTCAATGGCAATAATAGGATTTCCTTTTCTGACAGGATTTTATTCTAAAGATTTTATATTAGAATCTACAATAACTAGTTATTGTATAGACTCTATTTTTATTTATTTTATAGGAGTTTTCAGTGCATTTTTTACAGCAATATATTCATTTAGATTAATTTTTTTTGTTTTTTTAATAAAAACAAATATATATAAAGAGGATATACATATAGATGAAAGTAATAAAAGTATTTTAATCCCTTTATTAATTTTATCTATAATGTCAATAATAACAGGATATATTTTTTCAGACTTATTCATAGGTATAGGTAATAATTATTTAATTAGTTCTATATATATTAAATTTGTACATTTTAATTATATAGATATAGAATTTTTAAATCCTATAATAAAAAATATACCATTTTTTTTTACTTTAATAGGTATAATTTTAACTTTTATTTTTATAAATTATAAAAATAAAAGTAGAAAAACATACATATATTTTTTTATATTAAAAAAATATATGTATGTTTTTTTTTTTAATGGAGCGTTTTTTAATTATTTCCACAATAAAATACTTGTATTTTTAATAAAAATATTTTATATAATTAATATTAAATATATAGAAAAAGGATTTTTAGAGTTATATGGACCTGTTGGTTTATATATAAAATTTAGGGAACTAAGTTTTAAAAGTAGAATTTGAACATCAAATTATATTTATATTACTTTATTTTTTTTTTTTGTATTATTAATATTTATATTATTTTTAATTTATTTAAATTATATTGTAAATTTACAATTATTATATATATTACTTTTTATATATTATATTTTAATTATTTAATTAGTTTTAAAAAGTAAAAATGAATTTTAAAGAACCTATTAGCACTTTTGCTTATAATTTAATATCATTGCACCATGATATTATTTGATATATAATATTAATACTATCCATAGTATATTGAACATTATATAAAATAATAAAAGAGTATTTATGAACTATAGGTCCTAAACAAGATGGTTTTTCTTTAATTTTTTATAAAAATAATACAGTATTTAAATTACAATCTATAGTATTATTTATTTGATTTAAAATTTTTTATAGATTTATAGAAGTTATATATTATTTTTTAGTAAAATTAAATGTAATACTTGTACAAAATATACTAAAAATAAATAATCAAAACAGTACAGCTAATAAATTAAGTTTTTTTTTTTTAGGAAATGGATTTAATGGGCTTTTTTTACCAAAATTCATTGAAAAAAAAAATTATAATTTTTATGAAAATATTATAATAGAACGTTTTTTATCTTATTATTTATTTAATATAACTTCTAATGGTTTATACTTTTATGAAGGTTATGATAAATTTTTAATGACTCATCAATTTAAACATAGTATTAATTTAGAATATATTTTTGGTATATTTCCAACGATAATTATAGGTTTTATCATATTACCATCAATGTATTTATTGTATTCAAATGAAACTGAAATAAATCCTGGTTTAACTATTAAAATAATAGGTCATCAATGATTTTGAAGTTATGAATCAAGTAATATTAGTTATATAAAAAATTTAAATAAATTTTTTTTTATAGATTATAATTATGAAAGTATTATAATTAATGAAGATGATTTACCTGAAGGTGGTAAAAGACTTTTAGAAACAGATACATCATTAGTATTACCTTATAATATTGCTATTAAATTTTTAATAACGTCATCAGATGTTTTACATGCCTGAGCGTTACCAGAATTAGGTATTAAAGTGGATGCGGTACCTGGTAGATTAAATCAAGCAATTACAATCCCATCTAATTTAGGTGTATATTATGGTCAATGTTCTGAATTATGTGGTGTTTCTCATGGATTTATGCCTATAAAAGTAAATATAGTAACATTACAAGATTATTTAACGTTTATAGAAAATAATATAAGTTAATAATTATATTAAAAATGAAATCACCTTTAGAACAATTTGATATATTAAATGTAAAAAATTTTTTTAGTTCTTTAAATGATTTTTCGTTTAATAATATAATGTTACCTTTTATATTAGTTATTATTTTTTTTTTAAGTTTTCTAGTATTTTTTTTATTAAAAAATTCAAGAACAATACCATTAATTTTACAAAATATTTTAGAAACAGATTATCGATTTATTATTAATATTATAAAACAACAAGCAGGTTTAAAAGGACTTTTATGAACTCCTTTAATTTTTGTAATTTTCAATTTTATTTTATTTTCTAATTTATTAAGTTTAATACCTTTTGGTATTGCTTTAACAAGTCATTTAATTATTATATTATGATTATCTATTACAATTTGTATTTCTATTTTTAGTATAGGATTATTGAATTATAATTTAAAATTTTTACATATTTTTATACCACAATGTCCTCTTGTATTATTACCAATTTTAATACCTATAGAAATTTTTTCATATTTAATACGTCTTTTTAGTTTAGCAATACGATTAGCAGCTAATATATTAGCAGGTCATACATTAGTACATATTATTGTGACATTTATATTAAATATTATGAAAATAGAATTTTTTTTATCTTTATTAATATTAATACCTTTATTTTTAATATTAACTTTAGAATTTGGTGTAGCATTTTTACAAGCTTATGTTTTTACAGTATTAATTAGTATATATTTAGCTGATTCATTAAAATCTCCATATCATTAATATATAGTGTTAGAAATGAATAAATATCCTAAACATTTATTTCATGTACTAGAACCTAGTTATTGACCTTTATTTATTGCAATAGGGTTATTTTTTTTAGTTACAGGTTTAGCATTTTCTATGCATTATATTATAAATGGTTATTATATATTATTATTAGGACTGTTATTATTAGGAATAACAGCGACTTTTTGATTTTTAGATATATCACGTGAAGCTGTAGTAAAAGGTTTACATACAAGAGCAGTACGAAAAGGGTTAAAAACAGGTTTTTTATTTTTTATAGCATCTGAAATTATGTTATTTTTTGGTTTCTTTTGAGCATTTTTTCATTCAGCATTATGTCCTTCTATTGAAATTGGGGGTATATGACCACCTGTAGGTTTAGAAGTAATACCTATGTTTGATTATCCTTTATTTAATACATTTATATTAATTATTTCAGGTTTTAGTGTAACATGAGTACATCGTGCAATGGCTTTAGGTTTATTTAAAGATGCAATAGATGGCTTTATTATTACAATAACATTAGGGGTATTATTTATATTATTACAAGGTATAGAATATTATGAATCAACCTTTAATTTAGAAGATGGTATTTATCCTTCTGTTTTTTTTTTATTAACAGGATTACATGGGTGTCATGTAATTGTTGGTGTTATTTTTTTATTTTTCCGTTTTATTTCTTTATTATTTAATCATTTTTTAACTAATCATTATTTAAGATTAGTTTTTGCTATATGATATTGACATTTTGTTGATATAGTATGGATTTTATTATATTTAAGTTTATATTGTTGAGGTAATTGATAATTTAAAAATAAAATGGCACAGGTTGATTTTATTAATTATTTTTCAATTATAATTTGATTTAATTTTTTATTTTTAATATTTTATTTAATTAATTACACATATATGGTACCACTTCTTTATAATAATTTATTTATGAGAAGTAAAAGTTTACAAAATAATATAAATAGAAATAAAATAAAATATAGTAAAATATTTTTAATTAATAGTAGAAATATTGATAAAATATTTTATTCCTCTAATTTTTTTAAAATAAATTTGAATATATATAATATATATTCAAATTTTATAATTTATAAAATAATATTATGTTAAATACTTTTTTTAGTATATCAGAGTATATATATAATAATTTGTTTTATTACTATTATATATATATTACGATTTATAAATATAATATATATATAAGATTTTATATTGAATTTTTATATAATATTTTTAAATATTATATAACATCAAATAAAATCATGATGGGGCTTTTTAAACCTTTCTTATCAATTTATAATATGATTAGAAGATTATTTATATGAACAAATAGACGTTTTTTAAAAAAAAAAAAAAGATTTAGAATATATTATAAATATCATAATATTAGATATTGAAAATTTCTTTTATTTTTTTTTTATTTATATGTATTTTTTATTTTATGAAAAAAAAGAAATTTATATACAAAAACTCAATTTGTTTTTGCTTTTATTTTTTTACATATATTAATATTAATTTCATTAAATTTTTTTATAGGGTTATTTAATTCTTATGATTTAGGCTTTTTATCTTGTATTTTTTTTATGTTTTTAATAGTTTTATTTCTTAGAAGATAAATTATAAAGTATGAAAATAAATAAAAAACCAAATATAAATATGGATAATATAAATGTAAACATACAAAATAATCAGAAAAAAGATACTTTAAAAAATCTTAATTTAAAAACTAGAAATAATAAAAATTTTTTTTCTAGAAAATTTTTTAAAGATTTAGGTATAGTAGAAAGTGTTGGTGATGGTATTATTAATATTTTAGGTTTACAAAAAGCAGCTAATGGTGAAATGGTTGAAATTTGTACAAGTGAAAAAAATCAAAAAGGATTAATACTAAATTTAGGACCTAAATGAGTAAGTGCTGTTGCACTTTCTTCTGATTTTAGGATTAAACCTGGACAATTTGTTTTTTTAACTCATGAATTAATGAGTATACCTGTTGGTGATGCCTTATTAGGTCGTGTAGTAAATCCTTTAGGTGAACCTATAGATGATAAAGGTGTTATTACTACAAAAATAAAAAATTTATTAGAAGCAAGAGCACCTTCTATTATAGTTAGAGCATCAGTTAATACTCCATTAGAAACTGGTATTAAAGTTGTTGATAGTTTAGTACCAATTGGTCATGGACAACGTGAATTAATTATAGGAGATTCTAAAACAGGAAAAACTTCTATAGCATTAGATACTATTTTAAATCAAAAAGGAAAAGATACTATTTGTATTTATGTAGCTATAGGACAAAAAAGATCTTCAGTAGCTCGTATTGCAAAATTATTAAATGATAAAAATTGTATGGATTATAGTATTATTGTAGCTGCAACAGCATCTGATCCAGCATCTTTACAATATATAGCTCCTTATTCAGGATGTGCTATGGGAGAATATTTTATGGCTAAAGGATTAAGAGTATTAGTAGTTTATGATGATTTAAGTAAACATGCTGTATCATATCGTCAATTATCTCTTTTATTAAGAAGACCACCAGGTAGAGAAGGATTTCCAGGTGATGTCTTTTATTTACATTCTAGATTATTAGAACGTGCAGCTAATTTAGCTAAATCAGAAAGTTCAATTACAGCTTTACCTATTATTGAAACAATACAAGGTGATGTTTCTGCTTATATCCCCACAAATGTAATATCAATAACTGATGGTCAAATTTTTTTAGAATCAGAATTATTTACTAGAGGAATAAGACCTGCTGTTAGTCCAGGTCTTTCAGTTAGTAGGGTTGGTTCTGCAGCTCAAAATAAAGTTATTAAAAAAATGGCTGGTAATTTAAAATTAGAATTAGCACAATTTAGGGAAGTTGAAGATTTTACTAAATTAGGTTTTGTTTTAGATGATGTAACAAAAAGATTAGTTGACAGAGGTGAAAAATTAACTAAATTATTAGTACAAAATAGATCGGAACCTCTTGATATTGCAGAACAAACTATTTTTTTATATGCAGCATTAAATGGTTTTTTAGATGAAATACCTTTAAATTTAGTAAATATTTATGAAAAAGAACTTTATAAATTTATAAAAAAAACTATTTTTTATGAACCTTTAAAAGTAATGTTAAGAGAGAGTTTAGAAACTGATATAGTAAACTTTATTTTAACACAATTTAAAATTTATTTTTTATTAAATATAGAAGTATTTAATAAAAATATTTAAATTTTTATTTAATATAATTTTAATAAAAAAATGAGATTACATTATATTTCATTTTTTTATTATAATATAATATTATTTTGTTGTTTAGTTTTAAATATTGATTTAATTTTTTTTCTAATATTATTTATTAGAAAAAATCATTCAATGTTTAAAGAAGCTTTAACTGAATATAATTTTCAAGAGTTTGATGGTTTAAAAAAAGATAATCAAACTTTTGATTTACATGAAAATAAATTATATGTGGATTTTGGTTTAGATGTTGGTTTAGAAGAAGCTTATATGCAACATATTTATATGGAATATGCTTTTTATGATATTAGTATAGATCTTGAAAATTATAGTGGTAATATGACATTTAAATGAAATGATTCTAATGTTGAAGAATTAAATTATAAAAATTTTAAAAATTCAAATTTTAAAAAAATATATTCTAGTGATTCTATAACTAATTTATATTTTTATAACAATATAAAAAAGGAAATAAATATTAACGAAATAGAAGAAGATAGTAGTCATCTATATAGATATAGAGCAATGCATCGAAGGGATTTTGAAGATGGTGAATTTGTTGACGAAAATGAGAAATTTTATTTTAATTATTTAAAAATTTTTTTTTTAAATAGTCAATATTATAATACGTTTGTAGATGATAATTATATATGTTATTTACATTATTTAAATTTTATTGAGGAGTTAAAACGTAAGGTTTTGATTCATAAATATGGTATTAATAAAAAAAAAAAACAAGAATTTAGTATTAGTGTTGATATGTTAGATTTAACAACTAATATATTAAATGTAAAAAAAGAATTATTAGATAATAATTATTTTGAAAAATTAAAATAAAAATGAAAAGAATTTGGAATGATATAGTTATTGATCTTTTATATATAAAAAGATGATTAACAACAACTAATCATAAAGATATAGGTATACTATATTTAGTATTTGGATTGATAGCTGGTATTATTGGAACTTTATTTTCTATAATAATAAGAATAGAATTAGCATATCCAGGGGCTCAAATATTAGACGGTAATTGACAATTTTATAATGTAATAGTAACAGCTCATGCTTTTATTATGATATTTTTTATGGTTATGCCTACTATGATTGGAGGATTTGGTAACTGTTTTGTACCTTTATTAATAGGTGCTCCTGATATGGCATTTCCGCGTTTAAACGCATTAAGTTTTTGATTATTACCACCTTCCTTTATATTATTATTAGGATCTGCTTTTATAGAAACAGGAGCGGGTACTGGATGAACAGTTTATCCACCATTAAGTGGTATTTTAGCACATTCAGGAGGAGCTGTAGATTTTGCTATTTTTAGTTTACATTTAGCTGGTATATCTTCTATATTAGGTGCTATAAATTTTATGGTTACTATATTAAATATGAGAGTACCTGGTTATAAAATGTCTATGATTCCTTTATTTGTATGAAGTGTTTTTATAACAGCAATATTATTATTATTATCATTACCAGTATTAGCAGCAGCAATAACTATGTTGTTAACAGATAGAAATTTCAATACATCTTTTTTTGATCCATCAGGTGGAGGAGATCCTATCTTATATCAACATTTATTTTGATTTTTTGGACATCCTGAAGCATATATTTTAATATTACCAGCATTTGGTGCAATTAGTCATATAGTTGCTGAATATTCAAATAGAGCTATTTTTGGTCATCTTGGTATGGTATATGCAATGATGACTATAGGTTTTCTTGGTTTTATTGTATGAGCACATCATATGTATACAGTAGGTTTAGATGTAGATACACGTGCATATTTTACTGCTGTTACAATGATTATAGCAGTACCTACAGGTATAAAAGTATTTAGTTGATTGTCTACTATGGGAGGTGGTCTTTTAGAGATGACAGTACCTATGTTATTTGCAACAGGTTTTATTTTTTTATTTACATTAGGAGGTGTAACAGGAGTTGTATTAGCAAATGCAGGTTTAGATATTGCTTTACATGATACTTATTATGTGGTAGGACATTTTCATTATGTGTTATCTATGGGAGTCGTTTTTGGACTTTTCGCTGCATTTTATTATTGAATAGATGTATTAACTGGATTAAAATATTCAGAATATTATGGTAGAATACATTTTTGATTAACTTTTGTAGGAGTAAATTTAACATTTTTTCCTATGCATTTTTTGGGTTTAGCAGGAATGCCTAGACGTATACCTGATTATCCGGATATTTATGCAATGTGAAATTATGTAAGTTCTGTAGGATCTTTAGTATCTGTTTTTGGAGTTTTTGTATTTTTTTTAGTATTATTTAATATAAATAATAATTTAGATTATTATTATCAAAAAAATGGTAGATTTGTAATTGATTTATATAGATATTTATCATCAAAAAAAAATAAAGAAGTGCATACTTATGTTTATTCTAAATTTAATTTTTTTAAAGATAAAAATTTAAATAATTTTTTTTTAAATTATTTAGATCAAGGATGACATTTATTAGCTTATAGTAATTTTTTATCATTAAATAAAAAAGAAAATTCCTTAATATTTAATGATTTACAATTATCAAAAGAATTAGGTTATGATTTATTTACATTTACTAAAGAAGATTTTGATAATAATGTTTTTTTAGAAAGAAATTTAAGAAATATTTTTAAAGTAATAAATAAAGAAAATAAAAAAAAAAGTATTTATGATCTTAAGTATTATTATTTATTTTTTTATAATATATATGTAGAAAAAAAAATAATATTACCTTTATTTTTTTTAAATGATTTAAATAAAGAATTGGAAGAAATTAATAATAAGGAGAATAAAGAAAATTTAATTTTCTTAAATTCTTTATATAATAAATATAATACAGAATTATTTAATGGTAATAATATTTATTTAATGTATAATACTTATATTTATTATATAAAAAATAATAAAATATTAATAGATGATTTAATTGAAAAAAAAATTAAAAATCAAATAATATTTTATAATCTTATTAAAAAATATTTAAAATGTAATAAAATTACATTTTTAATAATAACAGAATTATTATAAAAATTTTTTATAATAAATTATGTTATATATTTTCATTATTTTATTATCAATATGATTTAATCATATTTGATTAATAAATAATGAAATGTTTATTTTAGCAATTTTTCTAATAAGTTTTTATTTTTTAATATATATTTTTATGAGTCTTATTATTAAAATGTATTTTTTTTTTAATATAAGTAATATACTTAATTTTTTTAAATATACAGTAATTATAGATATTTATTTAGATAGAGTTTTATATTATAATTTTGTTATAAAAAATTATTTTTTAAAAAGTTATTTGAAAAATAAAAATAAATCAATTGATTTATTTTTATTTTTAAATAATAAAATTAATAATTTATTATTTTTTAATATTTTGAATTTTTTTTTAATATTAAAAAAAAATTTATTCAAAATATCTAAAAATAATAAATTGATATATTTGAAAAATAAAATAAAGAAATGTGAAATAATATTATAAATTATAATATTATAATTTGTATTTTAAAAAAAAAATTAAAAAAGGGTTTTAAAAGTGTAGGCGGACGTAATATGCTTGGTCGCGTATGCGTAAGGGGAAGAGGTGCTTGTAATAGTAGTTATAGAACAGTTTATCGTTATTTAGATTTTTATAGAAGATTAAATAAAAGTGGTAAATTGTTAAAAATTTATTATGATACAAATAGGACAGGTAAAATAGGACTTATAATGTATGAAAATGGTTTAAGTTGTTTTATTTTATTACAAAAAGGAATTAAAAGATTGGATTATATATATTCAGGGGCTTATTTAACAAAAAATTATAAAATAAATAAAGGTGATTCTGTACTTTTAAATGATATGCCTTTATTTTCTATTATTAGTAATATAGAAATGAAACCTTATAATGGAGGTATTTTTAGTAGGGCAGCAGGTGTAGGTGCTCTTTTAATTAGTAAAGATAAGTTTAAAGGTACTATTAAATTAAATTCAGGTTGACAATTAAAATTACCTTTAAATTGTATATCTAGTTTTGGTGCTATTACGAATAAATGAAATAATAATATAATAGGAAAAGCAGGTAAAAATAGAGGATTAGGAAAAAAGCCTAAAGTTAGAGGTGTGGCTAAAAATCCATGTGATCACCTCATGGTGGAGGTAATGGTAAAAGAAGTAAACCTGTCTTACCTGTTAATGCGTGAAAAACTGTTTTTAAATGAATTCCTACAAAAAAAAAAAAATATGAATTGTTAAAAAAGCGTTTATATAAGAGTATAATTTAAAAAAAAATGAAAATAAAAAGATCATGTTGAAAATTTCCATTTACGTTTAATACGTCTTATTATTATAAAAAAGAAAAGAAAACATTTAATAGAAATATTACTTTGACTAGTTTTTTTTTAGATAAAAAATTAGATTGTTATAAGGGATCTACTGTAGGGAAACTTTTAGTTACAAGGAATCATTTAGGTCATAAATTAGGGGAATTTTTTATAACTAAAGTTTTGGGTGAACGAATAGCTTATCGTAAAAAATTAAAATTGTTATTAAAAAGAAAAAAAAATAGAAATGATTTAAAAAAAAAATAAAAAAATGGGACATTTAGTTAATCCAATTGCATTTCGTTTAGGCCATTCAAGATCTTGGGAGGATAATTGATATATTAAAAATATATATTATCCTGAATTTTTACATTCTATATTAAAAATAAGACATTATTTACAGCATTTTTGAACTACACGTTATATGGAAAAAAGGGGTATTTTATTAAGTCATTTTTTTATTAATAAATTTATAAAAAATTTATTAATAAAAATTTTTTTATATAATATAGATCTTGAAAAAAATATTTATTCTTTTTTTGCAAGAGGTAATAATACTTTTTCTGAGGCTTTTTATTATAGACTAAAAAAAAAAGGAAAAAAAAAAGATCCTTATTCTTATGAGCGTTATAAACCTGATTTATTTTTTATGTTATTTTTGTATTTTTCTTTTTTTTCTCGAAGGAGAAAAAAAAGAAAAATACAAAAGTTGAATTTAATTAATAATGTAAAAACCAAACAAAAATTAGTTAAAATTTTTAAAAATTTTTGAAAAAAAAAAAAAGATAATTTAAGTTTACTTTATTTAGATAATTTAAAAAAAAATAAATTAGATTATTTTTTTGAATTACCTAAACCTTTAATAGAAAAAGAAAATTTATTTTTAAAAATATCACATTATGAAGATAAAATAAAGAAAATTAAAAAAAAAAAATTAAATATAGGTTTTTTAGATTTTCTAACATATATTTTTTTTAAAATAAATATGTTAGAAAAAGAAAAAGAAGAAATTACAAAAAGGAAAAAAAGAAGAAGAAATTGAGAAATGATTCCTAATTATGCTTTAAAAATACAAAGATGGATTGATTTATTAAAAAAATATGTATATATTAATGTTAAATTAAGTATAAAAAAAAAAAAAAGTATTAAGAATTTTATTTTTTTTTTAACATTTATTATGAATATGCATACTAAATTAATGAAAGAAAGTGTTAGAATTAAATTTAAATTAAAAGAATTAAATTTGAAATTATTACGTATATTTTTTTTTAATAAGATATTGAATAAATTTGCATTATTTTATGGTAAATTTTTAAGAAATATTTTATATATTCTAACTAATATAAATAAATATACTTTTAAATTTTGTTTTATCACAAATAATAGTGTAAATGCAAAATTTTTGGCTCGTTATATAGGGTTAAAATTAAAAAGAAAATTTCCGTTATTTAATGTAATTAATCCTCTAAAAAAAGAATTAAAAAAATTATCTTATAAAAAAAAAGAAAGGAAAGCAAGTTTCTTTTATAAATTATTTAGTTATAAAAAAAATTTATTAGCTGATAATATTACGTCTATTAATTATAAAGATAGTTTTAAAAATGTTTTATTATATTTAAATAATAAATATATAGAATCTTCTATGCTTTTTTTTTTTAATAAAGCAACTTTCATAACATATAATATTTTTATATATTATATATATATAAAAAGTAAAAATAAAAATAAAATAAAAATATTTGATATTAATTGAAAAAACCATTTTATTAAATATATAAAAGAAAAAAAATGGAAAAAAAATTGTTTTTTAAATTTAAATTGGATTTTTTTTTTAAAAGGTTTATTTAAAAGGAGTGAGAAATATAATAAATACAAATTGTTAAAAAAAAAATTATTAGGTATTATATTTCTTTATTTTAAAAATAATTTTTTAATAAATTTATTTTTCAGCTTTAATAAATATAATGCAGATAGTTTAGTTTTAAATTTTTTCTTTTTAAAATTTGATATTAAAAGTTTTTTTTTTATAAATAAAGATTTTATATGCTTATTAATATATATCATTTTTAATAATTATATGTTTATAAATACAAATACTTTATTAAAAAGAAATTTTAATTTTTTAATAATATCTAATTATTTTATAAATACATATATATATTATTTATATACCTATTATTCTTTAAATAAATTTATGAATTATTTAAAAGTAAATAAAAAAATGTTATTTTTTAGAACAAAAGAATTATATAAAGTAAATTCTTTTATTTTAGGTTTTAAAATGAGTTTTAAAGGACGTTTTACAAGAAAACAAAGAGCAAGTTCTATTTGGTTCCATCAAGGTTTTGTACCGTTAAATACTATTAAAGGTAATATTGATTTTGCGTTTTTTACTATTCCTTTAAAAAATAGTGCTGTAAGTATAAAATTATGATTATATAAAAATACAAATAGGATAATATGACATAGTAAATTTTTAAATAAAAATTAAAAAAAAAATGAAACAACAACCTAGTCGTTTGAAATATAAAAAATATCATAAGCCTTCTTCTTCTAATTTATTTATATTAGAACAAAAAAATATAATACCAATAAAAGGTCATTTAGCTTTAAAAGCTATAGAAAATGGAAAAATTACATATAATCAATTAGAAGCTTGTAGAAAATCTATTAAAAGGATGATTAAAAAAGATGGTTTAGTTTTTTTAAGAATTTTTACATATCATTCCTTAACAAAAAAGCCTTTAGCCACTCGTATGGGTAAAGGTAAGGGTTCTCATTCTATTTGAGTGGCACCTATAAAAAAGGGACAAATTATTTGTGAAATTATAAGTTTTTTAATAAATAAACTTAATATAAGTAAAAAAGCATTGAAATCTGGTAGTACAAAATTACCAATTAAAACAGTTATAGTATTTAATTCTTATTAAAAATTAAAAAAAAATGATACAATTAAAAACAAAATTATTAGCAACGGATAAAACAGCTATTGTAAATACTTTTTGTATAAAAATATTAAAAGGAAGTAAAAGTAGAATTGCAATTTTAGGTGAAGTAATATTGATATGTGTAAATTCAATTAATATAAAAAAACATATTTTATTAAAACCTCGTTTTCAAAAAAAATTTAAAGTAGGATCTATTCATAGAGCTTTAATTGTACGTACAAAAAAAAATTTTTGAAGAATAAAAGATTTATGAATTAGATTTAATGAAAATAGTATTGTTATTATATCAAAACAAATAGTACCTTTATCTAATAGAGTTTATGGTCCTATTTTAAGGGAATTTTGTATGAGATGACCTTCTTTGGGTTGTGTAGCTATATGTATAGTATAAGAATATGTTGGATTTTTTTTTTTATTATAAATATATAGTACGTTTTATTTTATTTTTAAAAAAAAGTAAAGTTAAATATTATTTTACTGATATTTTGGAAATAAAAAAAACAACTGTTTTTTTTATTTTACAAAATATTACAGATTTAAATAATTTATCTATTTCTAATTATTATTATTTTTTTAAATATTTTTTTGGAAAAATTCCTTTTTTTTCAAGTTATAAATATAGTTTTAAATTAAATATTAGTTATTATAATTTTACGATATTGTATAATTTTAAAAAAAAGGAAATTTATTATATATTATTTTTTTTAATTAATGATATTTATTTTTTAATATCAAAAAATGCAATAAATTTAAATAAAGAAGTAAACTATTGAGAATATATTATAAATGATATGAATTTTTTTGTTGAAAAAAAAAATTCAATAGGATTTTTTTTTTTAAAAGATTATATACATTTTAAATTTTTTTTTAATTCATCAAAATTATTGAATTTATTTAATTTTTTTTCTATATATAAATTATAATAAAATATGAATATTTATAATTTTAAAAAATATAATATTAGGTTATTAATTAATAAGGAATTAAAAAAAAATTTAGTTAAATACTTTTTATCTAATCAATATAAAAATTTTAGTTCTAATAAAATAATAAAATATATTTATAGAAATAAAATTTTTTATAAATATTCAAGTCTCTCTTTCTTTAGAAGAAGTTGTATATTAAGTGGGAATTGTCGTTCTGTTAATCGTTTTTTTAAATTATCAAGATATCTTTGTAGATATTATGCATCCAATGGTTTTATTATGGGTTTACGTAAAGCATCTTTTTAATAAAAATGAATTATTATAATTTTAGTGATTTAATTATTAGATTAAAATGAGCTTACAAATCTCATTACAGTGCAATAAAAGTATTAAAAAATAAATTAACAATAAAATTTTTATTTTTATTACAAAAAATAGGGTTAATTAGAGGTTATTTTTTTTTACAAAATGAAAATATGATTTTAGTTTATTTAAAGTATAATAATGGTAATGCTTGTATTTATAATATGGATATAATTTCTAAACCAAGTAAAAGAGTTTATTGGACTTTAAATTTTTTATCTAAAAATTATAGAAGACATAATTTTTCTACTATATATGTTATATCTACACCTAAAGGTTTGATAACTCAAAATGATATTATATTGACTAAAAATTTTTCTGGTGAAATTTTATGTAAAATAAGAATATAAAAAATATGAAAAAATATAATATTATAAATTTTTTTTTTGGTAAAAATTTTAAAATTTATTTTTTATTAAAAAATAATTATATGATTTTAGAGAAAAAAAGTCGATTTTTTTTTTTAAAATTACCACATATATATTTTTATAAAGATGATAATATAAAATTAAGTTTTTTTTTTATAAATTATTTTCATTTTATTACTTTTTTTAAACATATTTTACAATTATATAATAAATTATCATCTTTTTATTATTTGAAATTAAAGTTAAAGGGGTTAGGATATCGAATTATCCATATATCAAAATTTTTAATAAAATTATTTTTTAATAGAAATAATTTTTTTTATGTACATTTACCAAAAACAATTTTGTTTAGATATAAGATTAGAAGATTATTTTTTTTAAGTACTAAATTAGTTGATTTAAGAAATTTAATGATAAATATTTTATTATTAAAAAAATATATAATATATAGGTTAAGTGGGTTATTTTATCCGCGACAAATTATTTTATTGAAACCAGGAAAGAATAAATTTAGATAGAATGAAAAAAAAAATAAAAATTAATATTTTAGTTGATAAATATAAAAAAAAATTTTTTAATATATCTATATATAATAAATATTATTATAAACAATATGTTTTACAAAATAATTTATTATATACTTTTTTTCTAATAATACAATTTTTATATAAGTATAGTTTTATAAAAATAAAAAAATAAATGTTTGTTTATAAACAATATACTTTAAATACAAATAAAGAAATACGTTTAGCAATACAATCAATTTATGGTATTGGTTGACATAAATCAAATTTAATAAGTTCGAAAATGGGTTTATCTTTTCCTTTTTCATTTAAAAATTTAAATAATTATAATATACAACTTTTATCCTATATTTTAGATTTTTATACTTGATTAGAAATACGTATTAAACATTATATATATCAAAATATAAAAAAATTAGTTGAAATAAATAGCTATAAAGGATTACGTCATAAAGATTCTTTACCTAGTCGAGGTCAACGAACACGTACAAATGCGAGTACCAAAAAAAAAATAAAATTAAATTTTTAATGAAACGACGAGATAAAATTAAAATCAAAAGTAAAGGTAAGCTTAAAAAAAAAGTACAACCTATTGTTGTTAAAAAAAAAAAAATAATACAAAAAAAAGCTCATATTTTTTTTAAATATGGTATTGCACATTTATTATTTTTTAAAAAACATAGTAATATGTTTCTTGTATTAAAAACAGAAAATAAAAAACATGTAGTTACTATAAGTTCTGGTGTATGTGATATAGGTAAAAATAAAAAGCAAAAAATATCACCTTATAATGTACATTTAATTATAAAACAATTAAAAGAATATTGTAATATTTATAATATAAATAGAGTAAGATTTTTTTTAAGAAGTAGGTTGGATAAACATTATTATAATATTTTAAAATATTTGTCTTTATATAATATTAGAATAATAGAATTAAATTATGTGCTTCATTTAGCACATAATGGTATGAGAGGACGAAACCCTCGTAGAATATAATTCTATATATTGGATAAAAATTTTAATAGTTTAAATAGTAATAAATTTAAGTATTCTCGTTTAGGGTTTTTTGCTAATTCACTTATTTTAAACAAAAAAATGTATTTATTATATAATATATTTAATAAAAAAAAAGAGTTTCTTTTTTTACAAAATAAAAAAAAAGATAATAGATTAGATAAAAATTTTTTAATAATTACTTCATTAAAAAGACAAAATTTTAATAAAAATTTTTTAATGAAGAAGCAATTTGATTATTTTAATAAATGAAGTTCTTCTAAAAATAAAAAAAGTGATTTTATTTTTGAAAAGTTTTTAGATAATTATAATAAAAAAAAAATATTAATAAATCCTTTATGTCGTTTAGATTATTCTATTTTTGATAATGTTTATTTAAATTTTATAATAAAAAAAAAATCAAAATTTTTTTATTTTTATAAAAATAATATTTTTTTTGATTTTTTTTTTAAATTAACAAAAAAATATAAAATGAAATTTAAATATTATTATTTTTTTTATATATATAATGATTTATATTTATTGAATAAAAATTATTATAATATTATTAGCTCTTATTATTGAAAGAAAAAATTTTTTTATAATTTTTTCTTTCAAATAGGTTTATATCTAAAATTTAATATTGTAAGAAATATTAAAAAAAATATTTTACAATATTTTTTATCTAAAAAATATAATTATAATATTTTTTATTTAAAAAAATATAAAAAAAATATTATAAAATATTTTTTACAAAATATTAAAAATAAGTTGAATTGAATAAGACTATTAATGGTTAATAAAAAAAAAAATTTATATAATATCAAATTTTTTTTTTATTGTAAATATTTGCGTAAAAAATTAAATAGATATTTTTATAAATGAAAAAAATTTCGTATGTTATGACTTATGAAAAAAAAATTTCATCCAATGATTGGTGCAGGTATTAATAAAATTTTAAAAAAAAAAATATATGCATCTTTTTTAACAAAATTTAATAATAATAATAATTACATAAGTAATTATTATCAATTGAAAATTTTTAATTATATAACAAAAAATAAAACTATTAAAAAATATATACAAAAAAAAGAAAAAAAAAAAATAACTAATTATCGTATTATAAAAAAATTAAAAACGTTTAGATTTTTTAGTGGTAGAGGACAAAAAAAAGGACAAGTTTTTAGTAGATTTAAACGTAAAGTTGTAAAAAAATTTATAAGAAAATTAAGTTTAAAAAAAAAAACTATATATTGAGGTGGTAAATATAATGTTGCCTATTATTATAATAGATTAAATAATTCTTATAAACAAAGATTGGAAAAACGTAAATTTAAAAATAATAATAAAAAATATTATTATTCTAAAAATAATATATATATAAAAAAAAAAAAAGAAATTCCTTTTTTTATTTCTAAATATAAAAATAAAAATAATTTTAATGAAGAATTACATAATAAAGATTTTAGACTTTTTTTATATTTAAAAAAAAGACCTTTTAATAAAGTAAAAAAAGGTTGATTAATTCTTTATAAAAATAGAAAAAAAAAATATATTAATTATAAATTTTTTCAATATGTAAATTTATTAATAAAAAGGTGAAAATCAATTTTTATTTTAAAAAAAGGAAAAAAAATTGATTCTCAAAAAAAAAATATTAAAAATATATATATTAAAGCTAGTAAAAAAAAAAAAAGTTTTTGATTTTTTCAAAAAACTTTAAGTTTTTTGAAAAATTATTCAATGTATAAAAAACCAAATAACGCATTAAATCTTAATTATTTTAAATTTAATTTAAATTCGATAAAATATATATATATGAATTTTTGTCATATATATATTAAAATATTTAAATTATATATAACTATATATAAATTATATAATTTATATAAATTATATAACAAAAAAAAAAGTAAAAAAAAATGAAAACGTATTTATTTACGTATACAAAGATGATTAAATTATCTTATTTTTTATATTATACTAAAATTAACACAACAAAAA
>Ga0190275_10000879_pt1 | contig 23758 bp, 23 predicted proteins | sample Popmic550T_FD_133745 | JGI IMG/M metagenome (GOLD analysis project Ga0190275, IMG submission 133745) | Populus adjacent soil microbial communities from riparian zone of Yellowstone River, Montana, USA - 550 T | ecosystem: Environmental > Terrestrial > Soil > Riparian zone > Trees stand | place...
GGCTGGCCAGCGCGGCTTCGGCGATCGCTTCCGAGAGGGTCGGGTGCGGGTGCATCGCGCGGTCCATCTCGTCGGCGGTGGTCTCCAGGTGGCGGCCCACGACGAACTCGGCGATCAGCTCGGTGGCGTGCGGGCCCACGATGTGGGCGCCCAGCACCTCGCTGTACTTCTTGTCGCGGATCACCTTCACGAAGCCGTCGGTGTCGCCGGCGGTCAGCGCGCGGCCGTTGGCCGTCCAGGGGAAGGTGCCCACCTCGATGTCGTGGCCCTGCTCGCGCGCCTGCTCCTCCGTCAGCCCCACCGAGGCGACCTCGGGGTGGCAGTAGGTGCAGTTGGGGATGTTGGCGTAGTCGATCCCCGCGTGCGGGTCGCCGTGGATCGCCTCGATGCACTGCACGCCCTCGTGCGAGCCCTTGTGCGCCAGCAGCGGCGGGCCGGCCACGTCGCCGATCGCGTAGATCCCCTCCACGTTGGTGCGCATCTGCCGGTCGATGCCGATGAAGCCCTTCTCGTCCAGCTTCACCCCGGCAGTGTCCAGGCCGATGTCGTCCACCAGCGGCGCGCGGCCGATGGCGCTCAGCACGCGCTCGGCCTCGATCGTCTGCGACTCGCCCTTGGCCGTCTTCACCGTGAGCTTGACGCCGTCCTTGCCGATCTCGGCCTTCTCCAGCTTCGTGTTCGTGAGGATGTTCATCCCCCGCTTGCGGTAGCTCTTCTCCACCACCGCCGAGCAGTCGCGGTCCTCCAGCGGCAGGATGCGGTCGGCCACCTCGATGATGGTCACCTGCGTGCCGAACGCCGCGTAGACGTCGGCGAACTCGCAGCCGATGGCGCCGGCGCCCACGATCGCCAGCGTCTTCGGCGCCGTCTGCGACATCATCGCGTCGGTCGAATCCCACACGCGGTCGTGGTCGATCTTCAGGAAGGGCAGGTCGCGCGGCTTGCTGCCGGTGGCCACGATCACGTGCTTGGCCGTGATCGTCTGCTTCTTCCCGTCCTTGTCGGTGACCTCCACCTTCCCCTCGCCGGCCAGCCGGCCGCGCCCGGGCACGTGCACCACCTTGTTCTTCTTGAACAGGAAGCCGATCCCCTTCACCAGCCGCTCGCTCACCTGGCGCGAGCGCTTGACCGCCTGCGCCAGGTCGGTCTTGAGCTCGCCGATGGTCACGCCGAACTCCTTCGCGTGCCCCAGGTGCGTGATCATGGCCGCGCTCTCGAGCAGCGCCTTGGTGGGGATGCAGCCGATGTTCAGGCACACGCCGCCCAGGTTGGCCTCTTCCACGCACGCGGTCTTGTAGCCGAGCTGCGCGGCGCGGATGGCGGCGACGTACCCACCCGGGCCCGCGCCGATGATGACGATGTCGTAGCTGGTGTCCGCCAACGTTCCACCTCGAGGATGATGCCGCGCGCGGGCTTGGTGCCGCCGCCCGCCGGAGCGCCGGTGCCCCGTGGCCCGGCGAAAACGCCCCAAGGTACGGCCCGGCACCGGGCGCGGCAACGTAGCAGGCGATTCGTCGATCAGGGGTTCGGCAGCGAACGCGCGTGATCGGCGCGCGGGGGAGTTCAGGGAACGTTGGGGGGATGGACGTGCGGTCAGCGGATCGAACATCGGTTGGCAGATGGAAGAAGGCGAATGGATCGATGTCGCTCGATCCATCCGCCCCCGACTTACCTGCAGCGCGTCACACCTGCGCGGCGATCTCGCGCTTGATCTCCTCGATGCGGGCCTCGTCGCGCTTGTAGAAGGTCCACTGCTTGAAGCGCCGGGCGCGCACCAGCCCGGCCGTGGTCAGCACGCGCATGTGCTCGCTGAGCGTCGGCTGGCTCACCCCCAGCTTGTCGGCGATCCACACGGCGCACACGCCGTCCTCCACCAGGTCGCCGTCCACCTGCGGGGGGAAGTTGGCCACCGGGTCCTTCAGCCACTCCAGGATCTGCAGCCTGCGCTCGTTCGCGAGCGCTCTCATCGCACTTACGATAGACATATTGCCAATTAGCTAATTAGCGTTTACTCTTCTCCAAAGATGGCGGCGCGCCGCCCCCGCGACAAGGGGAGCCGGCCTCCGCTCCCCCGATTTCCGCGGGCGGCGCAGATGCAGCTTGGACTTGAGAACAGGGTGGCGCTGGTGACCGGCGCATCGTCGGGGCTGGGGCTGGCGATCGCGCGCGAGCTCGCCGCCGAGGGTGCGCGCGTGGCGATGGTCGCGCGCCGCGAGGACGTGCTCCGCACCGTGGCCGCCGAGATCGCGGCGGAGACCGGCCGCGCGCCGCACGTGATCGTGGGCGACGTGACCGAGGCCGGCGCCGCCGAGCGCTTCGTCGCCGAGGCCCAGGCGGCGCTGGGGCCGGTGGACATCCTGCTGGCGAACGCGGGCGGGCCGCCCTCCACCACCTTCGAGACCACGTCGGAGGCGCAGTACCGCGCGGCGCTGGAGATGAACCTGCTGGGCAGCATCCGCCTGGCGCAGGCCGCGGTGCCGGGGATGCGCGAGCGGAAGTGGGGTCGCGTGATCTTCCTCACCTCGATGGCCGCCAAGCAGCCGCAGCCGGGGCTGATCCTCTCCAACACCGCGCGCGCCGGCCTGCTCGGCTTCGCGAAGACGCTGGCGACGGAGGTGGCGCGCGACAACGTGCTGGTGAACACCGTGCTCCCGGGCCACTTCGACACCGCGCGCGCCACCGAGCTGGCCGAGATGCGCGCCGCCCGCGAGGGCCGCGGCGTGGACGAGCTGCTGCAGGCGCGCGCCGCCGGCATCCCGCTGGGGCGCAGCGGCGACCCGCGCGAGATGGCCGCCGTGGTCGCCTTCCTCGCCTCCGAGCGCGCCAGCTTCCTCACCGGCACCGCCATCCAGGTCGACGGCGGCCAGGTGCAGAGCCTTTTCTGAGGACGCGGAGCGGCGAATCGCAAAGGGCGAGCACGCTGCGGATCGATGCAGTTGGCCGTTGAAGTCCGCGAAGGCGGACTGCGTGCCGTTGTAGCCACGAGTTCACTCGCATATTCCACCCCATCACCGAACCGCTTCCACCCTCCCTCGCGAGCGCGGGGAGGGCGAGCGCTCTCAGGCGCGGGGAGGGGGGCCCCGCGGCGGCGCCGAAGCGCACGAGAACACGCGCAGGCCGCCGCGAGAGCGCCAGGCTCCCGAGCGCGATCAGCAGCGCGACGACGACCAGCGCCGCCGCGACGGCGAAGGTGACGCGCATCCCGGTCGCGACGGCCTCCGGGCGCGCCGTGGTGAAGTCCGCCGTGCGCGACGCGAGGGCGAAGACGGCGCCCATGACGGATGCGCCGGTGATGAGGCCGAGGTTCCGCGACAGGTTCAGCATCCCGGAAACGACGCCTCGCTGGTCCGGCGCGACGTCCGTCATCACGGCGGTGTTGTTGGCCGCCTGGAACAGCGCGTAGCCGGCGGTGACGACGATGGTGGGGATGACGTAACCGGCGATGCCCAGCGCGGCCGGCGCCACGGACAGGCTCGCGCAACCGATCACCATCCCGGCGAGCCCGCCGGCGGCCATGCGCGCCGCGCCGAAGCGATCCACGATCCGTCCGCCGGGCACGCCGGTGAGCGCGGCGACCACCGGCCCCACGGACATGACGACGCCGACCAGCGCCGTGCCCAGGCCGAGCGCCCGGGCGAGATAGAACGGCCCGACCACCAGCGTCGCCATCATCACCGTGGAAACGAGCGCGCTCATGGCCAGGCTCGCGCTCAGCACGGGATCGCGGAACCGCGCCAGGCGGATCAGGGGCGATGCAGCCCTAGCCTCCGCCCGCACGAAGAGGCCGGCGCCGAGGGCAGCGGCGAGGATGAGCGCCGCGTTGAGCCGGCCGAAACGGCCGCGCCCGATCGTCATCGCGAGCGCGTAGGCCGCGAGCGTCAGCGCCAGCAGCAGCGTTCCAACGTGGTCGCAGCGCGCCCGACCCGCGTGCGACGCGCGGCGGTCGGCGGGGAGGAAGCGGTGCGCGAGGACCAGGGCGGCGATCCCCAGCGGCACGTTGACGAAGAAGATCGACGGCCAGCCGAGCCCGGCGATCAGCCCGCCGCCCAGCGACGGGCCGAGCGCAGTCCCGACGGCGGACATCGTTCCGAGGAGCCCCATCGCGCTGCCGGTCCGCGCCTTGGGGACCGTCTCGGCGACGAACGCCATCGTGAGCGCCATCATCACGGCCGCACCGAGGCCCTGCACGGCCCGCGCGGCGATCAGGATCCCCAGACTCGGCGCGATGCCGGCCAGCAACGAGGCCGCCGTGAACAGGGCGATGCCCACCATCAGCAGGCGCCGGCGGCCGGCGATGTCGCCCAGCCGTCCGACGCTGACGATGAGCGTGGTGGTGGCCAGGAGGTAGGCGAGGACGACCCACTGGACGTGCTGGAACGTGGCGCCGAACGCCTCCGCCAGCGTGGGCAGCGCGACGTTGGCGATGCTGGTGCCGAGCGAGGGCAGCAGCATGCACAGCGCCAGGCTCGCCAGCACCCACGCGGACGATGCGCTCCGCTCCACGCGGTCAGCCGCCGCCTCGTTTATTCCTGATATGGTCATGTGAACCCCGTCTCTGAGACGCCTGGAATCGAGTCTTCAGAAAGCTCGGGGCTTGCGTGACATGGCGGAAGGCGCATCATATGCACTTCATTCGTGCATGTGACGCCACATGTCAGGACGCGAGGGAACGTGGCGATGGCCAGACCCGATCTCAACCTGCTCGTCACGCTCGACGTGCTGCTCGCGGAAGGGAGCGTGGCGCGCGCCGCACGCCGGCTGCGGCTGAGCCCGTCGGCGATGAGCCGGGCGCTGGCGCGGCTGCGCGAGACGACCGGCGATCCGCTGCTGGTGCGCGCCGGGCGCGGCCTCGTTCCCTCGCCCCGCGCGCTCGAGTTGCGCGAGCGCGTCAGCCAGATCGTCCACGACGCGGAAGCCGCCCTGCGCCCCGCCGAGGCGCTGAAGCTGGATCAGCTCGAGCGGACGTTCACGCTGCGGACGAGCGAAGGCTTCGTGGAGAACTTCGGCGCCCGGCTCCTGGCCCGCGTCTCGGAAGACGCTCCTGGCGTGCGGCTGCGCTTCCTCCCCAAGCTCGACAAGGACAGCGCGCCGCTCCGCGATGGCACCGTCGACCTGGAAACGGGGGTGGTGGGGAAGACGACCAGCCCGGAAGTCCGTGCGCAGACGCTGTTTCGCGACCGCTTCGTCGGCGTCGTGCGCTCCGCCCACCCGCTGAGCGAGGGCGAGGTCACCCCCGCCCGCTACGCCGCCGCGCGCCACATCCGCATCTCGCGGCGCGGGATCGACAGGGGCCCCATCGACGACGCACTGGCGGCGCTGGGGCTGGAACGCGAGATCGCCACGAGCGTCGGCGGCTTCTCGGCCGCGCTGGCGCTGGCGCGTGCGACGGACCTGGTCGCGAGCGTCCCCGAGCGCCACACGGGCGATCTGCGAGGCGGGATGCACACCTTCGCGCTTCCGCTGCCTGTTCCGGGGATCACGGTTTCGCTGCTCTGGCATCCGCGGATGGACGGCGACCAGGCGCATCGCTGGCTGCGCGGCTGTGTGCGAGACGCCTGCGCGGAGGGTTGAAAACGAGGGATTCGGATGATGGGGCGCACGGAACGGGGATTGGTGCGGCCGCCGGTGGCCCCTCCCCCCGGCCCCCTCCCCGCGCTCCCGCGGGGGAGGGGGTGAACGGCAACGGCACGAACAGCATGAACCACCGTGACGCTTCGGTCGCGGTCTCAGCTAAACGCTTTGAACAGGGGAGGATGCGATGCCGAGGGAAGCGTTCACCAGCGACAAGCTCACGCCGTCCGTGGGGCCGTTCTCGCACGCGGTGCGCGGCGGCGAGCTGCTGTACCTGAGCGGGCAGATCGGCGACGATCCCGCCACCGGCCGCCTCGTGCCCGGCGGCGTGGCGGCGCAGACGGAGCAGGCGCTGCGCAACCTGGCCACGGTGCTCGACGCCGCCGGCCGCACGCGCGACGACGTGGTGCGCGTGGGCGTCTACCTCACCGACATGACCAGCTTCGCCGCGATGAACGAGGTGTACGCGCGGCACTTCGCTCAGCCGTATCCCGCGCGCACCACCATCGGCGTGGCGGCGCTGCCGCTGGGCGCCGCCGTGGAGATCGACCTCGTCGCGCGCTGAGCCGGCCGCACCGACACCCATCATCATCCACGAACGAGAGACGCGATGCCGTACCGCTTCATCATCGCCGACGTGTTCACCGAGCAGGCGTTCGGCGGCAACCAGCTCGCCGTCCTCCCCGACGCCCGCGGCCTGTCCGCCGAGGCCATGCAGGCGCTGGCGCGCGAGTTCAACTTCTCCGAATCCACCTTCGTCCTCCCGGCGGACGACCCGGCGCACGCCTTCCGCGTCCGCATCTTCACCCCCGGCGGCGAGCTGCCCTTCGCGGGGCACCCCACCGTGGGCACCGCGGCCGTGCTGGCCCGCGAGGGGCTGATCCCGCGCACCGGCCGCGTGGTGTTCGAGGAAGGCGTGGGCCCGGTGACGGTGGACGTGGAGGTGAGCGACACGCGCGCCTTCGCGCGTCTCAACCTGGACGCGCAGGTGCGGAGCCCCGCCGAGCGCCCGTCCGCCGAGCACGCCGCCGCCGTCCTCTCCCTCCCCGCCGACGCGGTGCGCGAGGCGTGGTTCGCCAGCGTGGGCGTGCCCTTCACCTTCATCCACCTGGCCGATGCGGCGACGGTGGACCGCGCGGCGCTGGACCTGGCCGCGTGGAAGGCGCACTTCGAGCACTCCGCCGGATCGAGCCTCTTCCTCTTCGCCGGCGATCTGGCGGCCGGGAGCGACCTGCACGCGCGCATGTTCGCGCCCGCCATGGGAATCCCCGAAGACCCGGCCACCGGCGCGGCGTGCGCCACCCTCGCCGGCAGCCTCGCCGACCGGCTCCCCGACGCCGACGGTACCTTCACCTGGCGGATCGACCAGGGCGTGAAGATGGGCCGCCCCAGCCGCATCGAAGCCTCCGCCGCCAAGCGCGGCGGCCGCACCGTGCGCGTGATGGCCGGCGGCGCCGCCGTCATCGTCGCCGAGGGCACCATTACCGTGCCGGACGGGCTCTGATCACGGCTGGGGATGAGGATCGATGTCGCGCCAGGCAGCCGGTGGCGAGTCCGACCGACTGCGTGACGCGGATCTGCCGAAAGTGGCGCAGGGTGACCGTGGATAACTCCCGCCACGCCAAGCACTTGACGGGAACGTATGTTTGCGATATACTTGCTCCAGCGTTTTACGGGCCGCCTGTGCTGATGCGCAGGCGGACGTGCGGAGCCGAAAGGCTCCGGTGTCCACGCCCGCTGTTCAACCCGAACGAAGGAGGTGATCCCTTGTCCATTACGACGACTGCTCGCAACCTGGCACGGGCAAGCGATCGCCGCATCGGCTGAGCCGAGGCAAACGAGGCGAAACTCTCCGCGCAGGCGGGGTGCCCCAGCGGCATCGCGCCAGGGAGCGGCAGAATAAAAGGCACCACCGATCCAACGATCGGTGGTGCCTTTTTTCGTGCCCCCGAACCGGCGCGCCGCTATCATCCCCCCGCACGCACCGCCCGCCGTCCACCGACCACATTGCCCGGAAGCTCCACGTGGACTTCGACCCCAGCCCCTATCCCGGGTACACGCCGTACCTCTGCGCCGCCATCGCGTGCGCGGCGCTGGGGACGATCGTGGCGACGGTGGGCGGGCGGCCGCGCGGCGTGTACGTGCTCAAGCCGCTCACCACGCTGCTGATCGTCGCGCTGGCGTGGCAGATGCCCGGCGGACTGCGGCTCTACGGGCCGCTCGTGCTGGCGGGGCTGGCGTTCTCGCTCGCCGGCGACGTGTTCCTGATGCTGCCGCGCGACCGCTTCGTGGCGGGCCTCGTCTCCTTCCTCATCGCCCACCTGGTGTACGTGGGGGCGTTCATGGATGCCGCGAGTCGCCCGGCCGGCTACGTACCGGCCGGGGTGCGGTTCACGGGGTGGGTCCTGGTCCTCTTCGTCCTCTACGCCGCGGTGCTCCTGCGCATCCTGCTGCCACACCTGCCGCGTAAGCTGAAGGTGCCGGTGATCGTCTACGCCGCGGCGCTGCTGGTGATGGCGTGGCAGGCGGCCGAGCGCGGCGTGGCCGGGGCGCCGGGCGGCGCGCTGGCGACGGCCGGCGGCGTGCTCTTCGTCGCCAGCGACTCCGCGCTCGCGCTCGACCGCTTCCGCGGCCGCTTCCCCGCCGCCCAGCCGCTGATCCTGGGCACCTACTTCCTCGCGCAGACCCTGATCGCGCTCTCCATCCGCTGAGTCGCGTCCCGCACGATCTGCCCGCTTCCTGTCACCGATCCGTGAAGCCTCGCGCAGTTGGCGAGGCTTTTCGTAGTCGTTACTGCGGCTTCAGCCGCCGGTGAGCGGGGCCGGGTCCATCTCCCCGCCCCTACCGCAGCAGGATCGGCCGCGTCGCCTCGAGATTCCCGTCGATCCCCGCCGCGGGCCGCAGCCCCAGCAGGTGCGCGATGAACGGGTAGACGTGCACGTTCTCGAGCGGCCCCAGTGTCGATCCGGGGCGGACGGCGCCGCCGGCCGCGATGAAGACCCCGTGCATGTCGGGGAGCGCGTTGTCGTAGCCGTGGTTGCCCAGCCCCGGGCTCCACCCGGCCGGCCGGGGGCGGCGGGTGCGGTCGATGGAGAACGGCGGGTCCATCAGCACGTACACGTCGCCGGCGCGGGGGTTGCCGCGCAGCCCGAAGCGCTCCGGGATCTCGCCGTTGCGCCAGACGTGCGCGTGCGGCAGCCGCCGCAGCGCCGCCACCGCGCGCTCCGTCTTCGCGCGGTCGCCGCCGTAAAAGAGCTGCGCCGACGTCGAGGTCGCCACCACCGCCGTGGTGTCGCCCAGCGACACGTAGTCGTCCAGGTAGAGGGTGCTGTCGACGGGGGTCAGGCCGTGGTCCGACACCACGATCAGCGTGACGCTGTCGGCGAACGGAAGCTGGGCGATGCCGCCGCGCAGCCGGTACAGCACGCGGTCCACGACGATGGCCGCGGCCCGCGTCTCCAGCGCCTCGGGGCCGTACCGGTGCGCGGCGTCGTCCACGTCGCTGAAGTAGCCCAGCACCAGGTGCGGGCGCTGCGCCGGCGGCAGCGCCAGCCACGCCAGCATGCTGTCCACGCGCGCGGTGTTATCCACCTTGCCGTCGTACGGCTTCCAGCGCGACGGCCGCACGCCGCCGATCGCCGCGTCCGACGTGGGCCAGAAGAACGCCGCCGCCTTCACCCCCTGCCGCTCGGCCGTCACCCAGATCGGCTCGCCGGCGTACCAACTCGCGTCGCCCGTCGCCGCGTGGTTCCAGATCCCGTAGCGCCGCGAGCGCGCGGGATCCCACATCTCGTTCCCCACCAGCTGGTGTCGGCCGGCCTGCAGGCCGGTGACGATGGAGTAGTGGTTGGGAAAGGTCTTGGTGGGAAAGGTGGGCACCAGCGACCGCGCGCGCGCCCCCTCGCGCTGCATCCGGGTCAGCGTCGGGAGGGTGAAGCGCTCCACGTAGTCGTGCCGGAAGCCGTCCAGCGAGATCATCACCACGTACGGCCGCCCGGCCTGCGGATCGCGCGAAGCGGCGGCGGGGGAGCCGGTGGCGGGCGCGGGAACGCCGCCGCACGCCGCGGCGGTCGCGGCCAGGGCGGCGAGGGTCGCCACGCGGACGAGCCGAACAGGCGCGCGAGTGCGCGAGTGCGCCAGTGCGTCAAAACCGCTCGCGTCGGCGGAAGGTCTACGGATCATCAGGCAGCGTGTCCGGGGATTGGAGGAAGACCGTCGAATCCTCGCGCGCACGGACCCGCCCGGCAAGTGCACCGGAACGCATGATCATCCCCCGGGCATGTTTCACCTCTCCCGCGGTTCGGGAGAGGTCGAAAAAGCGATCCGGCAGTTTGGATCGCTTTTTCGGGTGAGGGCCCGCGCCGCGGCGGCATCGACACACATCCGATGCAGCGACCGATCATCCCCACGCTTCCGTGCCGCTCGCCCCGGCGCCTTGCTATCGCCCCCCGCGCGCGGCAGTTTCGCGGGGCGGGCGCCCACGCCGGGCGCATCGGGTTCGCCGCGCAGCCGCCGCCTCCATCGCCATCGACGTGAGCGACACGCCCACCGAGCTCGTCTTCCGTTCCGCGCACGTGGTCACGCCCGACGGCGTCACCGACGCCGCGGTGTGGGTGAAGAACGGCACCATCGAGGCCGTGCGCGACTTCGGCGACGTGCCGGCGGGGGTGGCCGTGGTGGAGTGCGGCGACGAATACCTCCTCCCCGGCTTCGTGGACACGCACGTCCACGTGAACGACCCCGGCCGCGCGGAGTGGGAAGGGTGGGAGACCGCGTCGCAGGCCGCCGCCGCCGGCGGCGTGACGACGCTGGTGGACATGCCGCTGAACAGCATCCCCGCGTTGACGGAGGAGGCGGCGCTGTGGGCGAAGGCCAGGGCCGCCGCGGGGCGCACGCACGTGGACGCCGGCTTCTGGGGCGGCGTGGTGCCGGGGAACACCGGCGAGCTGAAGCCGCTGTGGGACGCGGGGGTGCTCGGCTTCAAGTGCTTCCTCTCCCCCAGCGGCGTGGACGAGTTCACCCACGTGGGCGAGGCCGACCTGCGCGCCGCCATGCCCGTCCTGCGCGCGCTGGGCGCCCCGCTGCTGGTGCACGCCGAGTCGCCGCGCGTGCTGGAGGCCGCGGCCGCCGCCGCGCTCCCCGGCGCCGACCCGCGCGCCTACGCCACCTGGCTCGCCTCGCGCCCCGAGCAGGCCGAGATCGAGGCGGTGGAGATGCTGATGCGGCTGGTGCGCGAGTTCGGCACGCACGTGCACGTGGTGCACGTCTCCGCCGCCGAGGCGCTTGGTCCGATCCACCGCGCGCGACAGGAGCTGCTGCCGGTGACCAGCGAGACCTGCCCGCACTACCTGCACTTCGCCGCCGAGGACGTCCCCGACGGCGCCACCGAGATGAAGTGCGCGCCGCCGATCCGCGCGGCCGGCAACCGCGAGGACCTGTGGACGGCGCTGGGCGCGGGGTGGATCGACCTGATCGCCACCGACCACTCGCCCTGCCCGCCGGAGATGAAGCTCCGCGACGAGGGCGACTTCGTGCGCGCCTGGGGCGGGATCGCGTCGGTGCAGCTCGGCTTCGGCGCCGTCTGGCGCGAGGCGCGCGACCGTGGCTACACTCCGGGCCACATGGCGCAGTGGATGTCGGCCGAGCCGGCGCGGCTGGCCGGGCTGGAGCGCCGCAAGGGCGCCATCGCCCCCGGCCGCGACGCCGACCTCGTCGTCATCGATCCCGACGCCGAGTACCTGGTGAACCCCGCGAGCCTCTTCCACCGCCACAAGCTGTCGCCCTACGTGGGCTCCATGCTCGCCGGCGTGGTCGAGCAGACGTGGCTGCGGGGCGTGAAGATCTACGAGCGTGGAGAGATCGTGGGCGCCGCGCGCGGGCACGTGCTGCTGCGCACCGCGCTCTGACTTCGGCCGCGCGGACCCATCCGTGCAGAAGAGTCCCCCGGCGCGCGTTACATCCGATCGAAGGAGCTCGACGATGGAGGGCGTGCGGAACATCCAGGCCGCGTTCGACGGCATCGCCGAGCACTGGTCGCCGCGGGTGATCGCGGCGGCGAACGGGCAGTACGTGAAGCTGGCGAAGCTGAGCGGCGAGTTCCTCTGGCACAGCCACGCCGGCGAGGACGAGGTGTTCATCGTCTTCCGCGGCCGTTTCACCCTGCGCTTCCGCGACCGCGACGCCGTGACGCTCGGCGAGGGCGACCTCTTCGTCGTCCCCAGGGGCGTCGAGCACTGCCCGGTGGCGGAGGATGAATGCTGGGTGATGCTCTTCGAGCCGGCCGAGACGAAGCACACCGGCGACGTGGAGTCGCCGCTGACCAGGTCGATCGACGAACAGGTGCGCGGCGGCGCTTCCGCCTCGCGGCAGGGCGCCGGGCCGGGCTGACGCGCGCCCCGGCGGCCGATCTCCATCTCCCCAACCTTTGTGTAGATGCCTGACTTTACCGAGCTCGTGGACCTGGCGTCCGAGCGGCTGGGCGGCACCGTGATCGCGACCAACGACGAGTTCTTCGCGCCCAAGGAAGCGCTGCTGAAGGCCACCGAGCCCGAGTGGCGCGAAGACGCGTACACCGAGCGCGGCAAGTGGATGGACGGGTGGGAGACCCGCCGCCGCCGCGAGCCCGGGCACGACTGGGCCATCATCCGCCTTGGCGTTCCGGGCGTCGTCCGGGGGCTGGTGGTGGACACGAGCTGGTTCCGCGGCAACTTTCCCGAGCACTGCTCGGTGGAGGCGTGCTACGTACGCGGCACCCCCGCGCCCGCCGAGCTGGACGCCGCGGAGTGGATCGAGATCCTGCCGCGCACGCCGCTGCAGGGGAACGCGCCCAACCGCTTCGACGTGGGCGGCGGGCCGCGCTGCACGCACCTGCGGCTGCGCATCTACCCCGACGGCGGCGTGGCGCGGCTGCGCGTGCACGGCTACGCGCACGCCGACTTCCCCTCGTTCGTGCTGGACCGCGGCGGCGAGGTGGACCTGGCGGCGATGGAGAACGGCGGCTGGGTGATGGTGTGCAGCGACATGTTCTACGGCCACCGGCAGAGCATGATCCTCCCCGGCCGCTCGCTGTTCATGGGCGACGGGTGGGAGACGAGGCGCCGCCGCGGCCCGGGGCACGACTGGGCCATCGTGCGCCTCGCGGCGGCGGGGGGGATCCACCGGGTGGAGATCGACACCGACCACTTCAAGGGGAACGCGCCCGACCGCTGCAGGCTGGAGGGGATCCACGCCCCCGGCGCCGACACGGACGCGCTGGTGGCGTCGACGGAGTGGCGGACGCTGCTCCCCGAGACGAAGCTGCAGCCGCACACCCGCTTCCGCTGGGAAGACGAGGTGGCGGACGTGGGGCCCGTGACGCACGTGCGGTTGAGCATCCATCCTGACGGCGGCATCGCGCGGATGCGCCTGTTCGGCACCCTGGCGGACCCGGAGCGATGAGCGAGCTCGAGCGGCTGAACGCGCTGGACGACGAGGAGGCTGCGGCGGAGCTCCTGACCTGCTGCGGCAGCCCGATCTGGGCGCGGCAGATGGCGCAGCTGCGCCCCTTTCTCTCCGAGGGCGAGCTGCTGGAGGCGGGCGACCGGGTCTGGTGGTCGCTGAACCCCGAGGACTGGCTCGAGGCCTTCCGCGCGCACCCGCGCATCGGCGAGCGGAAGGCGGAGGCCGAGCAGCCCGGGCGCGCCGCCGAGTGGAGCGAGCAGGAGCAGACCGCCGCCGCGACCGCCGCCCCCGAGGTCACCGCCGCGCTGGCCGAGGGGAACCGCGCCTACGAGGAGCGCTTCGGCCACATCTACATCGTCCGCGCGGCGGGGCGGACGGGGGACGAGCTGCTGCAGATCCTGCGCGACCGGCTGGCCAACGACCGCGAGACCGAGCTGCGCATCGCCGCCGGAGAGCAGGCGAAGATCACCCGGCTGCGGCTGGAGAAGCTGCTGGGCGTAGGCGTTCAGGGAGCGTAAACGGGCGACGTGGCGCGTCCGCGGCCTGCCCTCACCCCGCGCCTGAGAGCGCTCGCCCTCTCCCGACTTCGGGAGAGGGTGGTCTCTCCGCCTGCGTCGTCCTGCTCTCTCGACGAAGGACGGTGTGCCGGGTGAGCGCACGACCGACCTCGGGCGATGGGGCCCGATCGCGCAGCCAGCGCACTCACGCACCGGCGCACCCGTTCGCGGACGTCGCGGAACGCCCGACATCCTCCCACGCACCTCATCCACCGAAGACACCCATGAGCGCCATCACCACGCACGTGCTCGACACCGCGCGCGGCCTCCCGGCGATGGGCATCGCCGTGCTGCTGGAGCGCGCCGACGCCGCCGCGCAGATGCAGACCGTGGCCCGCGGCATCACCGACACCGACGGCCGCGTGCACGGGCTGCTCCCCGAGGGCGAGGCGCTGGAGCCCGGCACCTACCGCCTGAGCTTCGACACCGGCGCCTACTTCACCGCCACCGCGGTCGAGGGCTTCTACCCCGAGGTCTCCGTGGTCTTCACCGCGCGCGAGGGGGAGAAGCACTACCACGTGCCGCTGCTGCTGAGCCCGTACGGCTTCAGCACCTACCGCGGGAGCTGAGGCGATGCCCGCGAAGCTGGCGGCGAACAGCTACGGCAAGTCGCGCGTGCGCCTGTTCCGCGTCACCCGCGACGGCCCGCGCCACAGCGTGGCCGACCTGACGGTGGACGTGGCGCTGGAGGGCGGCTACCACGCCGTGCACCTGGAGGGCGACAACGCCGCCGTGCTCCCCACCGACACCATGCGCAACACCGTGTACGCGCTGGCCAGGGAGCACCCGGTCGCCCCGGCCGAAGCGTTCGGGCGCACGCTGGTTCGACACTTCCTGGAGGCGACGGAGCACGCGGACCGCGTCCGCATCCGCATCGCCGGCCACGGGTGGAACCGCATCGCGGTGGCCGGCGAGCCGCACGAGCACAGCTTCGTGCGCGGCTCGGGCGAGCGCCGCATGGCCTACGTCAGCGCCACGCGCGGCGGCGAGCGCTACGAGGCGGGGATCGAGGAGCTGGAGGTGCTGAAGACCACGCGCTCCGCCTTCACCGGCTACATCAAGGACCGCTTCACCACCCTGCCGGAGACGAAGGACCGCATCTTCGCCACGGTGGTCTCCGCGCGGTGGACGTACGACGGCGAGCCGGCGGACTTCGACGCGGCGTTCGAGGGGGTGCGCACGGCGATGCTGGAAACCTTCGCCGGCCACGACTCGCTCTCGGTGCAGCAGACGCTGTTCGCGATGGGCGCCGCGGCGCTGGAGGCGGTCAGCGAGGTCGCCGAGATCCGCATCTCCCTCCCCAACCGCCACCACCTGCTGTTCGACCTCGCGCGCTTCGGAATGGAGAACGCGAACGAGGTCTTCGTCCCCACCACCGAGCCGTACGGGCTGATCGAGGCGACGCTCGCCCGAGGATCGTAGTCCGAGCGCCGGCCGGCCCCCTCTCCCCCGGCCCCTCTCCCCGCGCTCCGCGGGGGAGAGGGGGGAACGGCCGATCGCCACGCACGCGAAGTCGCCGGCGCGAAGCGCCCCACGTCCCTCTCCCGCGGTTCGGGAGAGGGACAGCCGCGAAGCGGCAGGGTGAGGGCTCCGCGCTCTTTCCCATCCGCGGGCCCCGCGCGTAGGTTGGCGGGGGCCTGCGGATTGCATCCGGCCGCCAGCGTCCGCCGGTGGATCCCGCCGACCGAATCCCTTCCGGAGAACGACTGACGGTGAACCGAGAGCACCACCGCTGGTACAGCCCGTCGCTCGGCCGCGACATGGAGCTGCTCGTGTTCGGCCATGCCGGCGCGCGGCTGCTCGTCTTCCCCACCAGCATGGGGCGCTACTTCGAGTGGGAGGACCAGGGGATGATGAAGGCCCTGGACCACCAGATCTCGAACGGGTGGCTGCAGGTGTTCTGCGTGGACAGCGTGGATGCCGAGAGCTGGTACGCGAAGTACAGGCATCCCCACGACCGCGCCGTGCGCCAGGGGCAGTACGAGGACTACGTCGTGCGCGAGGTGCTTCCCTTCACCCAGGCGCGCAACGGCAACCCCTTCCTGATCGCGACGGGCGCCAGCTTCGGCGCGTACCACGCCGTGAACATGGCGCTGCGCAACCCGTGGCTCTTCGGGCGGGTGATCGGGATGAGCGGCCTGTACGACATCCGCGAGCAGGCCGACGGCTACTACGACGACGCCATCGCCGCGCAGAACCCCTCGCACTACGTCAGCACCATCGACGACCACGGGCGGCTCGAGGCGATGCGGCGGATGGACATCGTGCTGGCCACCGGCCGCGACGACTCGTTCGTGGGCAGCAACGAGTACCTCTCCCGCGCGCTGTGGGAGAAGGGGATCGGCAACGCCCTGCGCCTGTGGGACGGCTGGGCGCACGACTGGCCCTGGTGGCGCCACATGATCACGATGTACGTGAGCGGACACGACTGAAGGGCAGGGGATCAGGGGACAGGGGACCGGGGACAGCCTTTCACGAGCGCCGGCGCCGCGCCTCGCGCCACGACGCGTGAGGGATGCGCGCCCGGAGGGCCGGGACCGCGGCGGCGGGGGCAGTTTCCCGCCGGCGTGGGCCCGGCGCGGTTGGGCACGGTGGTATCGTGCCCTACCGCGCGCGCAGCCCGGCCCGGAGCGCAGCGGAGGGACACGCCCAGGTCCGGCAGCTGGCTTTTTTCGAGAATCGAATCCGTAAACCGGGGGGATGACGATGACGCTGAAGGTCGGGTTGATCGTGGGGCGCGAGTGGTCGTTCCCCCCCGCGTTCATCGAGGAGGTGAACCGGCGCGACCAGGGCGTGACGGCCGAGTACGTCAAGCTCGGCGCGCCGCGCATGGACGAGCCCTGCGAGTACGCGGTGATCATCGACCGCATCTCGCACGAGGTGCCGTTCTACCGCACCTACCTCAAGCAGGCGGCGCTGCAGGGGTGCGCGGTGGTGAACAACCCCTTCATGTGGACCGCCGACGACAAGTACTTCGGCGCCGCGCTGGCCACCCGCCTGGGCATCGCGCACCCCAAGACGATGGTGCTCCCCAACAAGGAGTACCAGCCCGGCATCGTCCACGACGAGAGCCTGCGCAACCTGCAGTACCCGCTCGACTGGCAGGGGATCGTGGACTACATCGGCATGCCGTGCATCCTCAAGGACGCGCACGGCGGCGGGTGGAAGGACGTGTACGTCTGCCAGAGCCTGGAAGAGCTGATCCACCACTACGACACGTCGGGCCTGCTCACGATGATCGTGCAGGAGTTCATCGAGTGGGACCAGTTCATCCGCTGCATCTGCATCGGGCAGGACAAGGTCATGCCCATCAAGTACGACCCCAAGGAGCGGAAGTACCACGTGGAGCACGACCACCTGGGCCCCGAGCTGGGCGCCCGCGTGGTGGCCGATTCGCTGAAGCTGGTGCGCGCGCTGGGGTACGACATGAACTCGATGGAATGGGCCGTCCGCGACGGGATCCCCTACGCCATCGACTTCATGAACCCGGCGCCCGACATGGACATCTACTCGCTCACCCCGCACTACTTCGAGTGGGCGATCAGCGCCATGGCCGACATGGCCATCGACCTGGCCAGGAACCCCCGCCGGCAGGTGAAGGAGCTGCGCTGGGACGCGCTCTTCACCGGCTCGCGCGAGGGCGGCGAGGGCCCGAGCGGCGGACACCTGGGCAGCGGCTCGGGCGCGGCCGCCACGTCGAGCGACGACGCCGGTCCGGTCGGTTCCGGCACCGGCGGACGCGGAGCGACGGGCGGCGGCGCGCAGGCGCGGGAGACCGGTGGCGGGCCCGCGCTCGCCGAGGCGGCCCGGACGCTCGACTCGGCGACGCAGGCCGGCGGCCCCACGGCGGCGATGAACCAGAAGATCCAGGAGCTGACGTTCGACGCCCCGGCGCGCTCGGGCGAGGCGCAGGGCGGCGGCGGTGAGGGCGGCCACACGGGCGGCGCCGCCGGCACCGAGGCGATCCGGGCGGAGGGTTCGGGCGGCTTCGTCGACCAGTCGCCGATCACCGACCTGGAGCCCCCGGCCGACACGCGGACGCAGCCCGGCTCCACCTCCGCCGCCGGGTACGAAGCCGGCGCCGGGCGCGCGGACGGCGGCCACGAAGGCGGCAACGGCCGGGATGGATCGTCGTTCGAAGGCGGCGAAAACGAAAAGGGGAACGGGCGCGCCGCGGAGGACCGGAGTTGAGCCACGACGTGCTGCGGCGGGCGATCGACACTTGGCACGGGCTGCTGGACGACACCGGGCTCGCCGAGGAGTCCGCCGCACGGATGGAGGCGGAGCACCGCAGCCGGGGGATGTACTTCGGCGAGCGGCCGCTGTGCTCGGTGCTGCGTCCGCGCTTCGTCACGGCCGACCAGTTCCGCGGGGTGCGGCGGCAGATCGAGACGGTGATGGGCGCCTTCCGCCGCGCGCACGAGGCCGCCATGGCCGACCCGGCGCTGCTGGCGCAGTTCCACCTCCTCGACTGGGAGGTGGAGCTGATCGGCGCGGACCCCGGCTTCGCGTCGCCGTCGCCCACGTCGCGGCTGGACGCCTTCTACGACCCGGCGAACGGGTCGCTGCGCTTCACCGAGTACAACGCCGAGACGCCGGCCGGCCCCGCGTACATGGACAACCTGTCCGACGCGTTCATGGCCTCGCCGGCGATGGGCGAGTTCCTGCGCAGCCACGTGGTGCACCCGCTCCCCGCGCGGCACGCGGTGCTGCACGCGCTGCTGACGGCGTACCGGGAGTGGAGCGGCGGGCGCGCGCTGCCGCGCATCGGCATCCTCGACTGGAAGGAGGTGCCCACGGTCAGCGAGTTCGTCTTCTTCCGCGACTACTTCCACGAGCACGGCATCGAGTGCGTGATCGCGGACCCGCGCGAGGTGGAGTACAGGGACGGAAAGCTGATGGCGGGCGACTTCCACGTGACCCTCGTCTACAAGCGCGTGCTGATCGACGAACTGGTGCTGCGGATGGGGATCGACAGCCCGGTGGTCCGCGCGGTGCGCGAGGGGGCGGTGTGCATGGTGAACCCCTTCCGCTGCAAGGTGCTGTACAAGAAGGCCTCGCTCGCCGTCCTCGGCGACGAGCGCAACGCGCACCTCTTCTCGGCCGACGAGCAGCGGGCCGTGGAGGCGCACATCCCCTGGACGCGCGTGGTGGAGGAGCGGAAGACGCGCTTCCACGGCGAGGAGATCGACCTGCTGCCGTGGATCGAGGGGAACCGCGAGCGGCTGGTGCTGAAGCCCAACGACGACTACGGCGGCCGCGGCATCGTGCTGGGCTGGCTGGTGCCCGACGACGAGTGGCGCGCCGCCGTCCGCTCGGCGCTGGAGACGCCGTACGTGGCGCAGGAGCGCATCGTCCTCCCCGAGGAGGCGTTCCCGAGCTGGGTGGACGGGCGGGTGGAGATCTACGACCGCATGGTGGACATCGCGCCGTTCATCACCCACTCGCAGACCATGGACGGCGCGCTCACCCGCATCGCCACCGACCCGCTGCTGAACGTGACCGCCGGCGGCGGCTCCTCCGTCGCCACGATGCTGGTGGAGCCGCGGTAGGGCGCGACCGGCCGACGAGCCGCATCGAACGAGAGGCCGGATCGACGCGTCCACGAGCGTTTCGTGGAGGCCGCGGCGTCCGGGCGTCCGACGAGAACCGCACCCCGCGCGGTAAACAATTTGCGGCACGCACACCCGGTCCCGTCGTCCAGGACACGTGCAAGACCGCCGACCCTGTGAGAGGCCCCGCATGAAGCAGCCGTCGCTCACCCTCGGGATCGAGGAAGAGTACCAGATCATCGACCCGGTGACGCGCGAGCTCCGCTCGTACATCACCGAGATCCTCGACCACGACCACCTGATCCTGGGCGAGATCAAGCCCGAGCTGCACCAGAGCATCGTGGAGGTGGGGAGCCCCATCTGCCAGACCCCCGCCGAGGTGAACCAGGAGCTCAAGCGGCTGCGCGGGATGGTGATGGACCTGGCCGCGCGGAAGGGGCTGAAGGTGGTGGCGGCGGGGACGCACCCTTTCAGCAGCTGGATGACGCAGGAGATCACGCCCCTGGAGCGCTACCTGGGCGTGAAGCAGGACATGCAGGACCTGGCGCAGCAGCTCCTGATCTTCGGCACGCACGTGCACGTGGGGATCGAGGACCGCGAGTTCATGATCGACGCCATGAACGTGGCCCGCTACTTCCTCCCCCACCTGCTGTGCCTGTGCAGCAGCTCGCCGTTCTGGATGGGCCGCAACACCGGGCTCAAGAGCTACCGCAGCGTGATCTTCCGCAACTTCCCGCGCACCGGCGTGCCGCGGGTGATGCGCGACTGGCGCGAGTTCGAGTCGCTGCAGAGCACGCTGGTGGAGACCGGCTGCATCCCCGACGGCAGCAAGATCTACTGGGACGTGCGGCCGCACCACAAGTTCCCCACGCTCGAGTTCCGCTTCCTGGACGTGTGCACCCGCGTGGACGAGGCGGTGTGCATCGCCGCCCTGCTGCAGGCGATCGTGCTGAAGCTGTGGAAGCTGCGGCGCGACAACATGACCTTCCGCGTGTACGCGCACGACCTGATCGAGGAGAACAAGTGGCGCGCCGTGCGCTACGGCTTCGACGGCAAGCTGATCGACTTCGGCAAGAAGGCCGAGTGCCCCGCGCGCGACCTGATCCGCGAGATGCTGGAGTGGTTCCTGGACGACGTGGTGGACGAGCTGGGGAGCCGCAAGGAGGTGGAGTACGCCTTCCGCATCATGGACGAGGGGAGCAGCGCCGACCGCCAGATCGCCGTCTACGAGAAGACCGGCAGCTTCGAGGCGGTGGTCGACCACCTGATCCTCGAGACCGAGGAAGGCGTCTTCCCCACCGCCGCCGGCGCGCAGCCCCAGCCCGCCGCGGTGGCGTGAGCTAAACGCCCGCGGGACGTTCCGTCGGCATCGATCGTGAGAAACCCGGCGGCCGCTGCTCGGCCGCCGGGTTGCGTTTCATCCGGGGTGCGAAACGTTGTGCCGGGACCGAAACGGAAGGCCGGGTCCGGGGCGTGTCCCTCCGCTGCGCTCCGGGCCGGGCTTCGCGCGCCGTAGGCAACGATACCGCCGTTGCCAACGGCGCCGAGCCGCCGGCGCGCCACGGCCCCCCTCGTTCCCGCGGTCGCCAGAGGTGGCGCGCCGGCGTCTCGGCCCTCCGGGCGCGAATCCCTCACGCAACTGCCCGCTCGCGGAACGGAGTTCGTGGGATCCCTATCAGAGCTCGGTGATCCAGCCGCGGAGGGTGGCCTTGATCTCCTCCCAGTCGACCGGCCACAGCAGCTCCGGCAGCTCGACAGGTTTCTCGTTCTCCACCCGCGCCTCCCTGTGGGGGGACCCTGAATCTACACTCCTGCCGCTGCCGTTCCAGGCGGTGGGGGAGGGGCGAAATTAGCCCAGCAGGCGAGGATCGAACGCGAACCGGCGGGCCCGCGCCACCCTCACGCGCCGGGCCAGGGGATGCAGGGGATTGATGAGGTAGTTGAGCTCCTCGGCGACCAGCGCCGAAGGAACGGCGAGGACCAGGGTCCGCCGCGAAGCTGCCCACGCGTCACCGATCTCGCGGCAGCGCTCGTGGATCGGCCGGTGCCAGTCGCCCGGCAGCGCATCGGCCGTCACGACCTCGATCTCGGCGCCTGCGGGGATCTCGTCCTCCGCCAACGACAGGTCCAGCGGCACGTCGGCCGCCTCGACGCCCGCGAGGTACTCCAGCATGGCGAGCGCGCGGGACCCCGCCGTGTAGACGACCGGAACGCCGCGCGAGTTCCACCTCCCGCCGAAGCGCCGCGCCCCTTCGCCGTCGAGCACGGGATAGACTTCGCGGGCAAGCCGCCAGACACGCATCGCTCAGAAGAAGATTCCGTGCGCGATGCGCATGATCGTGTCTTCCACCAGCCGCGCGCCCTCTCCCGTCACCAGCAGGTCCAGCGGAACGCGGCCGTCCAGCACGCGATTCGGCTTGCGGAGCCAGCGCGCCGCGCGGTCGGCCGCGCCGAACTGCTCCAGCGCGACGGCATGCACCCGCGCCACGCGCACCAGGCGCTCCGCCTCGTCCACGCTCAGCGGAAGCCCGCGCGCGCGGCGCTGGCTGAGCGCCCGCCGCGAGATCACCAGCCGGTCCGCCTCGTCCGCCGTGAGCATTCCGCCGTGCACCATGGCGTCCACCGCGATCGGCGGCAGCCCGCGCTCCACCACGTCGAGCAGGTCGATCTCGGAGCGGATCTCCTCCCCGGCAACGCCGAGCGACTCGGCGATCTGCACCACGGTCATCGGACGGACTCCTTGCAAGGGTCTGCCTCGTAATTACGCATCCGCGGCCGGATCCGGCAACCCCGTCCAATTTCATCGCGGGGAACCGCCGCCGCGGTGGATCGTATACAGAAGCGTTGTGATCGAGAGACGTGCGCGCTACGTTGGTGGGCGGTCCCGTTCTTGCTCGTCAGGCGGGACCGTTTTTCATATCCCGCAGTGAGGTTTTGAAGGATGCAGCAGCGCCCCGTGATCGGCATTCCCACGCAGACGCTCCAGTCCATCGACCGCATCCCCGAAGACCTTCCGGCCTCGTGGGTGATGAACCAGCGCTACTTCTACGCGTGCACCGCCGTGGGTGCGATCCCGTGGATGGTGCCGCTGATGGACGACGAGCCCGAGACGATCCGCGCGATCTACGACCGCCTGGACGGGATCTTCCTTCCCGGCGGCGTGGACATGGACCCGGCCAGCTACGGCTGCGAGCGCCACGAGCTGTGCGGCCGCACCGACCCCCCGCGCGACGCGGTGGAGCTGGCCTTCGCGCGGTGGGCGCTGGAGGACGGCAAGCCGGTGCTGGGCGTGTGCCGCGGGATGCAGGTGATCAACGTGGCCGCCGGCGGGAGCCTGGTGCAGGACTGCGGCGAGCTGTTCACCGGCGCCATCAAGCACGACTACTTCCCCGGCGCCGGCTGGGCGCGCGACCACCTGGCGCACGCGGTGCGCGTGGCCGAGGGCTCGCGCCTGCACGAGGCGTTCGGCACGCTGGAGCAGCCGGTGAACTCGATGCACCACCAGGGGCTCTGCGACATCGGCGGCGGGCTGGTGGCCAGCGCCTGGGCCCCCGACGGCCTGGTGGAGGCGGTGGAATCGGCGCGCGAGGACCACTGGCTGGTGGGGGTGCAGTGGCACCCCGAGATGCTGATCGACGACCACGCGGGGACGCGCCGGCTCTTCGAGGCCTTCATCGAAGCCGCCAACCAGTTTCACGCGGCGGCCGCACTGGCCTGACGCGTCGCGGGAGAATGAAAGGGGCGCGAGCGATCGCGCCCCTTTCGCATTTCCACGCTGTTCTTTGCCCCGCCGGCCCTCGCACGCCGGCCACTTTGTACACTAGCGACGCACCGGGGGCGCTCCTGAGCGGCCGCCGCTACGACGCAGACCCCCGAAGTTTGGTCGCCTGTTGAACTCTTTTGCGACACGGTCATTGACGCCGAGGCAATTAGCACACACCTTCCTGTCCACACTTGGACGCCAACCACGCCCTCAGTGGGGATTCAACATGCAAGGTAGACCGGAACGGCAGGTGCGGGAGGAGCGGTCGGAGGAGCTTCCGATGAAGGAGCTGGAGGTGATCAGGGACGCGCTCCGGCAGAGCACCGAGGTGAACAGCCTGCGCTTCACCGCGCGCGAGCTGGGGATGAGCCCCACCGGCCTGCGCGGCCTGATCGACGGCACCGCCCCCTACGGCAAGACGATCCGTAAGCTGCGGGCCTGGTACGCCGAGTGGGCGCGCCGCGAAGGCGTGCTCGACGTGGCCGACGCCAAGGCGATCGAGGTGCTCACCGGCACCATCCGCGAGGACCGCCGCACCGAGGCGGCCGACGCCATCCGCACGATCGTGGAGAAGTACCGCCGCGGCGACTGATCGCCCGCGCACCCGGCGCCCCCCGCCCGCGCACCCGCGCGGCGCCGGCGCCGCCGAGAAGGCAGCACGAAGCAACGAAGCCCGGCCCGGGTGGGGAGGACGTTCCTCCGCACCCGGGCCGGGCTTTCTTCCGGCGCCTCCTCGCGACGCGCTCGCACTCTTAACAGGTGCGCCAGTGCGTGATACGGTCCCACGAACTCCGTTCCGCGAGCGGCCGGTTTGCGTGAGGGATTCGCGCCCGCAGGGCCGAGACGCCGGCGCGCCCGCGTCCGGCGCCGCGGGA
>Ga0190275_10000880_pt1 | contig 23744 bp, 16 predicted proteins | sample Popmic550T_FD_133745 | JGI IMG/M metagenome (GOLD analysis project Ga0190275, IMG submission 133745) | Populus adjacent soil microbial communities from riparian zone of Yellowstone River, Montana, USA - 550 T | ecosystem: Environmental > Terrestrial > Soil > Riparian zone > Trees stand | place...
CGACGGCCAGGGCCGTCCCGTCCGCCCGCACCACGGCGAGCCGCTCGATGGACGGCGAGTAGCGGTAGGAGCCGCCCGCTCCGTCGACGCACCCATCCAAGGTGTTCGGCGCGTTCCGCTCCGGGCCGACGCCGCCCCGTCCCCGCAGCAGGGTCGTCGTGCCGCAGCGGTCCGTCGCCGTGGTGCAGCTCGGGGCTCCCAAGAACGGATCGTAGTCCGCGGTGCCCGGGTTGCTCACCGTCACGTTGACGGGAGTGCTCGTCGCCGAGTAGCCCGCGCCGTCATAGGCCTTGCTCGTCAGCGTGTGGCTGCCGTTTGTCCCGAGCGCCGTGTCCCACGTCATCCCGTAGGGCGCCGAGGTGTCCGTCCCGACCAGGACGTTGTCGACATAGAACTCCACCCGCACGAGCTGCCGGTTGTCACTCGCGGAGGCCTCGAGGGCCACTCCCCCGCTCAGGGCCGCTCCTTCGGCTGGCGAGGTCAGGGCTGTCGTCGGCGGGAAGAGATCGTTGTCCACCAGCAAGGTCAGCGGTCCCGACGTGGTGGAGTTACCAGCCTCGTCATAGGCCCTCACGAAGAGCGCGTGGGAGCCGTTGGTCACCGAGCGGGTGCTCCAGCTCTGGGTATAGGGCGGCGTCGTGGCGCTGCCGATGAAGCTCTCGCCGCGGAGAAAGTCGACGCGAACGACACCCCGGTCATCACTGGCGCTGGCCTCCAGGACGATCGTCTCGCTCACGGTCGTCCCCTCAGCGGGCGAGAGGAAGGCCACCTGCGGCCGGTCAATGTCGTTGTCGACGATCACGTCCACAGGTGCAGACGTGGTCCTGAAGCCAGCGGCATCGTAGGCCCGCACGGTCAGGGTGTGAGGGCCATTGGGCGCTCCGCCCGTGTTCCACCTCAAGGAGAAAGGCGGCGCGGTGTCGGTGTCGATGAGGGTCGCACCGTCATACAGCTCGATGCGCGCCACTCCGAAGTTGTCGCTCGCCTCCACCCAGACGGTGACGAGATCTTCCACGGTGTCCCCCGGCGCGGGAGAGGTGATCACCGCCGCAGGCGGAGAGACATCCGTCTCCTGGCCCACCTCGAAGACCAGATCGTCGTGGTCGTTGAGGGTGCCCGAGGTGCAGGACTGAGCGCTGCCATAGGTGCGGTACACGCCTCGCAGCGCCTGCATGCGCCCCGTTGGGAGGAGGTAGGTGGCCGAGAGGACCTGCGCACCACTCCGGGTAGGCCGCAAGGTCATGAGCAAGGTCCAGGCAGGGTTGCTCGCATCGGGTGCCGAGAAGAGGTCCAGGGCCTCCGACGAGAAGCTCGCGCCAGCCCAGATCGTCGCCTGGATCGTCACTTCCTTGCCCGCTGCGAACGCGCTGCCATCGCCCCGGGAGACCACGAGCCGGTCCAGCGAGGGGCTGGAGCGATAGGTCCCCGCCGTCCCATCCGCGCAGGTGCCGCCCAGCGTGTTCGGAGCGTGAAGCTCGGGGCCGAGCCCCGCCCTCCCCTCCAGCAGCCATACCGAGTCACACCGGCTGCCGACGAGCCCGCAGGTGGGCACTTGCCACTGCGTGTCGAAGCTCGCATTGCCAGCGTTCTCGATGGTCACGGCCACGGCCGTGCTCGCGCTCTGGTTGCAGCCTGCGTCGTACGCCTTGGCAGTGAGGACTCCGGGGCCGTTGCTGGCGGTGGCGCTGTCCCAGAGCAGCTCGTAGGGCGCCGTCGCGTCCGTGCCGAGCGAGCGAGTGCCGAGGAAGAACTCGACCCTCACGACGCCCACGTCATCCGTGGCGCTGGCGGCCAGGGTCACCGTGCCGCTCAGCGGTGCTCCACCCGTGGGCCAGGTGAGAGCCACCTGCGGGGGCACGGAGTCGCTCGACCCCGTGCAGCCGGAGTACAGCATCCTGTTCGGCGAACCCACGCCGGGGTTGGAGACCTTGTCCGCCGTCGTGGTGCCGTAGAGCCCGAGCGCAACCTGCTCGGGCGTGGCGGTGGGGCTGCCCTCCAGGTAGAGCGCGGTCGCGCCGGCCACATGCGGAGTGGCCATGGAGGTGCCGCTGATCGTGTTCGTGCTCGTATCGCTGGTATTCCAAGCCGAGGTGATGTTCACACCCGGCGCAAAGAGGTCCACGCAGACGCCGTAGTTGGAGAACCAGGCTCGGGCGTCCGTGGAGTCGGTCGCGCCGACCGTCATCGCCGCCGGAGTCCGCGCAGGAGAGATGGAGCACGCATTGCCACCGTTGTTGCCGGCCGCGATGGCGTAGGAGACCCCGGCGTTGATCGAGTTCGTCACCGCGTCGTCCAGGGCCTGCGTCGCGCTGCCCCCCAGGCTCATGTTGGCCACCGCGGGCTTCACATGATGGGCCGTCACCCAGTCCACGCCGGCGATGACCTGGGACCAGGCGCCAGAGCCGCCACAGTCGAGCACGCGCACTGCGTGGAGGGTCACCCCCTTGGCAACGCCATAGGTGCTGCCGCCGATCGTTCCCGCCACATGGGTGCCATGGCCATGGCAGTCATTCGAACCGTTGCCGTCGCCGATGGCGTCGTAGCCGTGCACAGCCCGTCCGCCGAACTCGGCATGGGTGATCCGGATGCCCGTGTCGATCACATAGGCATGAACCCCGCTGCCCGTGAGGTTGTAGGCGTAGATCTCGTCCAGCGGCAGATCTCGCTGATCAATGCGGTCCAAGCCCCAGGTCGCTCCTGCCTGCATTCCCTCGAGGTGGACCTCGCCATCCTCCTCGACGTAGCGCACGCGCGGATCCGTGCTCAGGCGCAGGGCGCTGGCCTCCGGCATCGTCGCGGTGAACCCTCTGAGGGCATGGGAGAACACTCGCCCGACCACCGCCCCATGGTGCGTGGCCAGCTCTGACGCAAGGCGTTGCGGCGGCGCCTGCAGAGCGGCCTTGTCCTCCAGGACGACGATGTACCGGCCTGGGAGCGCCTTCTCCGTCTTCAACAGCCGGGAGCCGGTGACGAACCCCTTGCGCCCTTGGAGCGGACGGAGCGGGGCCTCGGCGTCCGCCAGGGAGATGTCTGTCTGAGACTCACAGGCCAGGAGCACGAGGCTCGCGGCGACCAGTCCTAGGAAAGTACGCATATCCCGTAATTGTTGGATATGCGTAGAACTGGATCACGGCTTCGGCTCGCCCACCTTGAGCTCGACGGGCTTCGGCTCCTTCCTCGCGAACTTCATCAGGAGCCGCTCCACCGGACGCCCACCGATCAGGTGCTCCTCGACGATGGTAGGCACGTCCTCCAGCTTCACGCCGCCGTACCACACCCCCTCCGGGTACACGACGACGGAGGGCCCGAAGGCGCACGTGTCCAGGCACCCGGCGGCATTGGCCCTCATCTGCCCCTTGATGCCGCGCTTCTCCAGCTCGACCTTGAAGGCGGCCCGGATCTCCTCGCTCCCCTTGGTCGCACAGCACCCCTTGGGGTGGCCATCGGGACGGCGGTTCGTACACACAAAGACATGGCGCTGGAAGGGAGGTGACATGACGTCCTCCTCCTAACGTAGGCCCTGTCCGAAAGCGACCACCGCGCGCACAGGCCCCCTCCCCATCCACAGCCCGGGGACTAGGCAACCCAGCAGGTCATGACCAGACTCACAGCAAATATCACCTGGTGATCAAAGTCAGACCTCCAGTGTGACCATACATGACTTGCCATATGACGACTTTCCATGCGACGCACCTTGACGTTTTTTGTCACTCGGCGCTACAACCGCGCCCCCTGCCTGCTCCGCCCGGTTCCTGGCCAGCCGAGCATTGTGGGGTGACAACCAGGCAACGCCCCCCATCCATAGGGTGTGGGATAGCGAGGGATACAGGATATGGGGTTCGAAGTTCGGACCGGGTGGGTCTTCCGCGCGGGTTCCTGTCTCCGCTCTCGGGCGTCGCTTTTCCGGTCCAGCAGGCCCCTGCTCCGCCGCTCGGCGGTGTCTCCCGCTGATCATTGATCCCTCAGGGATCTCGCGGGCTTAGGCGTTCTGCAAAATTTTGCATCCACACTTTTAGTGAATCCAGCGCAGCAGCGGAGGAAGGTCCATGGAGAAGGATCTGGGGTTGAAGCCGGCGGTCAACGGGAAGAAGGGGGCGAGGAAGTCCAAGGGTCCTGCCACCGGGCTGACGGTGCAGCGCTTCTTCACGACGCCTGGGGTGGATCCGGCCGATGAGCTGGCCTGGGAGTACCGCTCCGCGGGCATCACCGGTGAGGACGGGCGCGTGGTCTTCGAGCAGAAGCAGATCGAGGTGCCCAAGTCCTGGTCCATGCTGGCCACCAACGTGGTGGCCTCCAAGTATTTCCGCGGCACGCCCGGCACGCCCGATCGCGAGGGCAGCGTGCGCAAGCTGGTGGCCCGGGTGGTGGACACGCTGACGGCGTGGGGCGTGGAGGGCGGCTACTTCGCCTTGGAGACGGACCGCGCCACCTTCCATGCCGAGCTGACGCACCTGCTGCTGAGGCAGAAGGCGGCCTTCAACTCGCCCGTCTGGTTCAACGTGGGCGTGGAGACGCACCCGCAGTGCTCGGCCTGCTTCATCAACTCCGTGGAGGACTCCATGGAGTCCATCCTCACGCTGGCCAAGACGGAGGGGATGCTCTTCAAGTACGGCTCGGGCACGGGCAGCAACCTCTCCTCCTTGCGCGCCAGCCGCGAGCTGCTGGCGGGCGGCGGCACGGCCTCTGGCCCGGTGTCCTTCATGAAGGGCTTTGACGCGTTCGCCGGCGTCATCAAGAGCGGCGGGAAGACGCGGCGCGCGGCGAAGATGGTCATCCTCAACGCCGAGCACCCGGACATCCTGGACTTCATCCGCTGCAAGGCCCAGGAGGAGAAGAAGGCCTGGGCGCTCATTGACGCCGGGTACGATCCGTCCTTCAACGGCGAGGCGTACTCGTCCGTGTTCTTCCAGAACTCGAACAACTCGGTGCGCGTCACCGACGAGTTCATGAAGGCGGTGGTGGATGACGGGGCGTGGACGACGCGCGCGGTGAAGGATGGGCGGCCCATGGACACCTTCCGGGCCCGCGAGCTGTTCCGCGAGATCGCCGAGGCGGCGCACCTGTGCGGAGACCCGGGCCTCCAGTTCGACAGCACGGTGAACGCCTGGCACACCTGTTCGAACACGGCGCGCATCAACGCGTCCAACCCGTGCTCCGAGTACATGTTCCTGGATGACTCGGCCTGCAACCTGGCGTCGCTGAACCTGATGCACTTCCGCACCATCGACGGGGACTTCGACGTCACTGCCTTCCGGCACGCGGTGGACGTCCTGCTGCTGGCGATGGAGATCATCGTCGGCTCCTCCAAGTACCCGACGGAGCGGATCGCGAAGAACAGCCTGGACTACCGGCCGCTGGGGCTGGGCTACGCGAACCTGGGCGCGCTGCTGATGGCCACGGGCCTGCCGTACGACTCGGCCGAGGGCCGCAACTATGCGGGGGCCATCACCTCGCTGATGTGCGGACAGGCGTACTCGATGAGCGCGCGCATCTCCGAGCGGCTGGGCGCCTTCGCCGGCTACGCGAAGAACGCCGAGCCCATGCAGGGCGTCATCCGCAAGCACCGCAAGGCGGCCTACCAGCTGTCGGCCGAGGGCGTGGGCGCGGAGCTGTACGCGGCGCAGCAGTCGGCGTGGGACGAGGCGCTGGCGCAGGGCTCCGAGCACGGCTTCCGCAACAGCCAGGTGACGGTGCTGGCGCCCACGGGGACCATCGGCTTCATGATGGACTGCGACACCACGGGCATCGAGCCGGACATCGCGCTCATCAAGTACAAGAAGCTGGTGGGCGGCGGCATGCTGAAGATCGTCAACCAGACGGTGCCGCTGGCGCTGGAGAAGCTGGGCTACCCGCAGACGCAGGCGCAGGACATCATCGGGTACCTGGACAAGCACGAGACGATCGAGGGCGCGCCGCACCTCAAGTCCGAGCACCTGCCGGTGTTCGACTGCGCCTTCAAGCCCACCAAGGGGCAGCGCAGCATCGGGTGGATGGGACACATCCAGATGATGGAGGCGTGCCAGCCGTTCCTGTCGGGGGCGATCTCGAAGACGGTGAACATGCCGTCGAACGCGACGGTGGAGGACATCGAGAAGGCGTACGTGGAAGCGTGGAAGCGTGGGCTGAAGGCCATCGCCGTGTACCGCGACGGGTGCAAGCGGACGCAGCCGCTGAACACCTCGAAGGAGCAGGTGAAGGACACCAAGCCGACGCCGACGATGACCGTCGCTGTCGAGCCGGCGGTGAAGCCCGAGCCGAAGGCGATGCGGCGGCGGCTGCCGGACGAGCGGCAGTCCATCACCCACAAGTTCTCCATCGGCGGCCACGAGGGCTACCTGACGGTGGGCATGTACGAGGATGGCACGCCGGGCGAGCTCTTCGTGGTGATGGCGAAGGAGGGCTCGGTGGTGAGCGGGTTGATGGACAGCTTCGCCACCTCCGTGTCGCTGGCGCTCCAGTACGGCGTGCCGCTGCAGGTGCTGGTGGACAAGTTCAGCCACACCCGCTACGAGCCGAGCGGCTTCACCGGTAACCCGTCGATCCCGATCGCCAAGTCGATCACGGACTACATCTTCCGCTGGCTGGCGCTGAAGTTCCTGCCGAGCGAGCAGCTGGAGGTGGCGGAGGTGGCGCTCGAGGCCAAGCCGGCTCCGGAGGCGAAGCCCCCGCAGACCGTCGCGCGGCTGCCGGTGGTGGCGGGGCCGAAGCGCACGTGGCTCGACCAGGCCGACGCACCGCCTTGCCACACCTGCGGCGAGATCATGGTCCGCAGTGGTGCCTGCCACAAGTGCTCCAACTGCGGCGCTACGAGTGGCTGCAGCTGAGCCGCGCCTGAGCGCGTGAAGTGAGGGCTCCGGAGCATGGCTCCGGGGCCCTTCTTCTTTTCAGCCTCGCGGCAGTGTGCCGGGTGTCTCAGCTCTGGGAGCCTGAGCCCTCACGAGGGCCTCCGGGCCGAGCAGGCTTGGTGCTCGCCCCGTCCGCCGGTTCAGGCGCCGCGGGGGTGGTCCTCGCGGCCTCTTCGGCCGCGAACGCCGCGAAGGGATCGGCATCCGGCTCTAGCGGCTCCGCGGGGAGTCCTGGGCCGGGGAGCGCTGGCTCCTCCGTGGCGGCGCTCAGATCCGGCGGCCCGAGGCCCGACTTGCCTGTCGTCACAGGCTGCCCGCTGGCGATCCCGTACTTGGCCGTCTCCGGGGCTTCCGGCTCCGAACGCACGACTCCAAAGAGGCCCGTCTTCTCTGGCTCGTCGATCTCGATATCGAACGGGTTCGGGAGCTTGGGATCCGCGCTCACGGTGCCGTACTTGCCCGTCATCGTGGGCTGCGCGGTCTCAATGCCATACTTGCCCGTGGCCGTGAGATCCGGGGTCGCCACAGGAACAGGGGCCGGGGTCTTGGGAGCAGCGGCCACTGGCGCCGCAGGGGGTATAGGCGCTGGGGTCTTGGGAGCAGCGGCCACTGGCGCCGCAGGAGGTTCGGCAGGTGCACTCGGCTCGCTCTTCGCGGCCTCCTCCTCGGGCTTCCACTGCGGAACGAAGTCCCAGGTTGGAGCCAGTGCCACCTCGTCCTCCGTGCTGCCCGTGTCATCGGGCATCGAGGGCGCTTCAGTCTCCAGTTCCAGCCCGCGATCCTCCACTGGCGCTTCAGGTGCATGCCCCGACTGGGCCATGTCCATGAACTCCCAAGTCGCCGCGAGTTGCATCGGCTCCTCGGGTGCGGGCGGCAGCTCACCCAGGTCCACCGGCGGCCTCGACGTTTGCACAACCACCTCGCCCACCACCGCGACCTGGGCCTCCGCCACCACCTCTTCCGCTGGCATGATGGGAGCTTCCGCCACCACCGCTTCAGCCGACGCCGCCTGCTCCTCGGCTGGCTCCTCGGCTGGCTCCTCGGCTGGCTCCTCGGCTAGCTCCTCGGCCAGCATGACGGGGGCTTCCACCGCCACTTCGCCGGCTGATACGGCTGGCTCCTCGGTCGCCACCTCCTCCGACAACATGAGGGGCGCTTCCGCTGCTAGCTCTTCGGCTGACACGGCCGGTTCCTCAGCCGACACCTCTTCGATCGCCACCGCTGGCGCTTCCTCGGCCACCTCTTCGACCGAGAACACCGGTGCCTCTTCGGAGACCTCTTCGACCGAGAACACCGGCGTCTCTTCAGCCACCGCGTCGGCCGCGAGCACAGGCGCTTCGAGAGGAGCCTCGTCGACCAGCGCGACGGGCAGCTCTTCTGCGGCCTCTTCTTGTGAGCCCTCCAAGGCCCGGACATCCGGCGCCGGGCTCGCGTCCTTCTTCGCCGCAGGGGTGACCGGTGCCGGAGACATCTCCCAAGCGTCGGGAACGGGAGGCGCCGAGGCCTGCGTCTCCTCGATCTCCTCGAGCTCCTCCTCGGGCTCGAAGACATCCTCAACGTCGATGGCCTCGCTCTCCTCGGAGGGAGCCAGCTCCTCCAGCGAAGCGGTTTCCTCCACCGAGATCTCCACCGAGGGGGAGAGTTCCTGCCCGGCCGAGGCCTTCGCCCCAGGCTTCACCGCGGCAGCGTTGCCAGCCTGCGCTCCCAAGCGAGCCGCCGCGTCAGCAGCCATCGCTCCCCCTGGAATCGGCCGGGCGGCAGGAACAGGCGGCAGCGGCACCGGAGCCGGAGTCGCGGAGACAGCGGGTACGGGAAAGGTCCTCGGCGGTGCGGGAGCGGCGGAGGGAGCCACCTGCGGAGGCATCACAGCCCCAGGAGCCGAAGCGGCTGGAACTGCGGGCATCGCAGCGGGAGTCAACGAGCGCTGTGCCGACGCTCCTGTGGGAGTCAGGCCCGGAGGCTGCGAGGGAGGAGGATGGGCGGAGGCCGCCACTGGGGGACTCGTCGGACGCGAGCCGGCGGGCGCCATGGCGGGTACCGGGACCGGGGGGCGCGTCCCCATCGCCGCTGGAACCGCCTGCCCCTGGGACCCACCTGGCTGAGCCGGCACGGGAGGAGCAGAGGGCAGTGCCACGGGTGGCGCTGAAGCGACTGGCGCGGAGGCCACAGCGGGCTGCGCCCCCGCGGCAGGCTGACCGGAGCTGATGGGACGCTCCTGACGGGCCGCGGGCATCGCGGGCTGCGCACCTGGGGCGGGCAGGCCGGAGTTGCTGGGACGCTCCTGGCGGGCCGCGGGCGCGGGATGAGGAGCGGCCTGTGGATGGAGCCCGACGGGAGCTCCCGCGGGTGCAGCCACTCCCGGGGAAGCCACGGGGATGGGCGGCCGGGTCGCCATGGGAGGCATCGGTACGGGCGGCGAGGTCGTGCCTGCCAAACCTTGCGCAGCCGGCGTACCGGAGGGAATCGGCATGGCTGGCCCCCCAGCAGAAGGCGGCCGTGCGGGAGGAACTGGCGCGGTCCCCTGCTGCGGGGGAACAGGCGCAATCGTCGCGGGTCTCGGCGCCGCTCCCGCGATCGGCTGTGCGGCAGCCTGAGGCGCTCGAGGAATCGCCCCTGGAACAGCTCCCTGTGCCAGCCCGGCCGGAGGCGGCTGAGGCGCTCCTGCGGGCGAGGGCATGGGTACCTGCGGCCGAGGAGCCGCCTGCACCTGCTGCGCGCCCTGCGGAATGGGCGGCTGAGTCATGCCGGGCTGGTGGACGTGCTGCGCGCCAGGCGGCATCGGCACATGCTGCGCTCCTGCCAAGACTGGGGGTGCGCCAGGCGGCACAGCCGCAGGGTGCGCTCCCGCCTGCGCCGGCTGAGTCCCGGGGGGCCCGGCAGGGCGATGCGCTCCGGCCTGCACGGGCGGAGTCCCCGGCGGCACAGGGGCTGAATGCGCGCCGGTGGGCGGCTGCTGCATGCCAGCCGATGCGGCGGAAGGGTGCGCTCCCGCAGGCACCGGGTGTCCCGGCACCGGCGCATGCGGCGCGCCCGCAGGCACCGGCTGCGCGCCAGGAGGCACTCCCGCCATCGTCTGACGCGCGGGCTGTGGAGCCTGGACGGGAGGTGCCTGCGTCGGCCGCGTCCCCGGTGGCACAGGCGCCGCTGCCGCCTGAGGCTGCCCTGGGATAGGCGCCTGAGTGAGGGGCCTCGGAGCGCCGGCAGGAGGCTGCTGCGGCAAGGCGGGGGCCGGGGCTCGTTGGGGCGGCGCACCTGGAGCGCCCGGCTGAAGCCCCGGGTTGACGCCTGTCAGCGTTGTGGGACCGGGACGAGGCGCATGGGCTTGCTGGGGTGCCCCCGGGACAGGAGCGGCCCCTGCGGCCGGCGCATGTGCCTGGGGAGCCATCGCCGGATGCAAGCCCGTCGCCGGATGCGCCCCCGCCGCGGGATGCGCCCCCGTCGTCGGATGAGCTCCAGCCGCGGGAGCTGCCCCCGCTGCTGGACGGGCCGCAGCCGCCGGGTGCTGCGCGGCCGGTGCCCCTGCCATCACAGGCGTACCGATCGGCGTGCCCTGCTGCTGCGGCATCGGCGGTCGCATCGTCGCGCCGGGCGGCGTCATCGTCCGCGGATCTCCGGGAGGCGCGGCAGGGCCCGCCGCCTGGGGCGTGCCCGCCTGGGCGATGGACGGCCTGGCCTGAGGCGGCAAGCCAGGAGAACCCCCGGGACGCGCAGCAGGACCCGGCGGCTGAGCTCCAGCAACGCCAGGCTGTGCGGCTGCTCCAGGCGGCCTCCCCGGGGCCGCGGCCTGGGGCGCAGGAGGCGCCTCCCGGATCGGAGGCGCCGCGGCAGGCTGAGCCTGATCGTCATCATCCGCGCTCAGGTACTGCCCAGGCTCGAGCCCTCCGATCGATCCTCTCTCGGGCTCCAGCTCCAATGGCCCATCCCCCAGGGAGGCCAGCTGCGGCACGGGCCGCGCAGGCTGAGGCTTCTGCTCACCGGTCTCCCCGTCTTCACTCAGGAACTGGCCGGGAGCGAGCCCGCCGAACATTCCCCCGGGCTGGGCCGCACCGGGAGCGGGTGGACGAGGCTGCTGCGGGGCACCGCCGGAAGCTCCCGCGGCCGTCGTGATGGGCGTCCCTCCTGGGAGCCGCGCCCCAGGCCCGGACCTGGTGGCCTCGGGATCCAGCTTGATGTAGCGCTCCGGGCGGACGATCCCGTAGCGCTTCTCCAGGTAGTAGTAGAGCCGCAGCTCGGGCACGACGCACGGGATGACGCGCAAGCCGGTGGTGAACGACAGATCGTCCACCGCCGCCATGTCGAAGGGGCTCGCCATCGCCACCTTCAGGCGGCGCCCATCCACCGCGAGCGGGAACACGAAGTGCTTCTCGGCCAGTGCCGCCGTGATGACGCTGAGCGTGGCTGACGTCACGGCCTCGAACTCGGCGATCGTGGCCTGCGGATAGCGCGTGTGCTCCGCGAGCACCGCCCCCAGGGTCTCGATGTCCAGGTACTCCATGTCGACCAGGTTCGTCCCCAGCCGGCCCCCGTAGATCATCTGGGCCTTCAGGGCCTCGTCGAGCTGGCCTGGGTTGATGAGGCCCTTGCGGACCAGGAGCGCACCGAGCTTTTCAGCCATGAGGGGCTCGATTCTAGTCGGCTTCTGTGACGATGCGCGGCACTCCTTCGAGTCCGGAGCGCTTCAGTCCCCGTTTAAACTTCCAGGCACACTGGGACTTCACGGATTGTCAGGGCTGACCGTGATCGCGGGGCGCATTCAGCCCTGGCTGCGCCGGTAGATCTCGGGATCCCACTTCTCCATGAAGAGCTCGGGAGACTTGAGCGGGGTGAAGCCGAACTTCGCGTACAGGCCATGCGCGTCCCGCGTGGCGAGCATCCACCGCCGGAAGCCCTGCAGATCCGGGTGGCTGAAGACCGTCTCCATCAGCCACGTGCCGAGCCCCCGCCCGCGCACGGACTCGGCGAGGATGACGTCCGCCAGGTACCCAAAGGTGGTGAAGTCGGTCGTCACGCGAGCGAAGCCCACCTGCTCGGCGCCGCGATACAGGCCGAAGGGCAGCGAGTGCTCGATGGAGCGCCGCACGACGTCCAGGGGAATCCCCGGTGACCAGTAGGAGTGGGAGAGCAGGTGGTGCACAGCCGCCACGTCCAGGCGTGCGCGATCGGTGCTGATGACGAACTCGCCCCGGCTCCACTCGCGTGGCTGCATGGTCGGCCTCGGCCTCGCTCAGTACGCGTTCTTCGAGAGGAAGCCGCCCAGCGCCGTGCGCACGAGGATCTTGAGATCCATCAGGAGCGACCAGTTCTCGATGTAATAGAGATCGTACTCGATGCGCTTCTGGATGGACGTCTGGCCGCGCAGGCCGTTGATCTGCGCCCAGCCGGTGATGCCGGACTTCACCTTGTGGCGCAGGTGGTAGCGCGGGATCTGCCGCTTGAACTCCTCGATGAAGACGGGACGCTCGGGGCGCGGGCCCACCAGGCTCATGTCGCCCACCAGCACGTTGAAGAACTGGGGCAGCTCGTCAATGGAGTACTTGCGCAGGAAGGTGCCGATGGGCGTGCGCCGCGGATCCTCCTCGCTGGCCATCCGCGCGCCAGCCACCTCGGCGTCGGTGCGCATGGTGCGGAACTTGAGGATGTGGAAGGTGCGCCCATCCATCCCCATGCGCTCCTGCTGGTAGAGGACGGGGCCGCGGCTGGTGAGCTTCACCATCAGGGCCGTCAGCAGCATGACGGGCCCCGACACGAGGATGGCCACCAGCGAGAAGAGGATGTCGAAGGCGCGCTTGGCCACCCGGCTCCAGCCGTCCATGGGATCGCCCTGGAGGCTGATGATGGGCAGCCCGCCGAACTCCTCCAGGCCGCCGTACAGGGTGATGTACTGGTAGAGGTCTGGGACGACCTTCACGTCCACGGTGCGCAGCGCCAGCTGCTCCATGAGCTGCTTCACCACGAGCTGCTGCTCGAGCGGGAGGGCGATGATGACCTGGTCCACGGGCTGCTCGTCCAGCACCCGCTCCACGTCCTCCACCCGGCCGATCACGGGTGCGCCGCGCACCTTGCGGCGAGCCTTCTCCAAGTCCTGCGCGAGCACACCCACCACGCGGAAGCCCAGCTCGCGGTGATCGCGCACTGTCTCCACGACGCGCCGGCCGAGCTCGCCCTCGCCGATGACGAGGATGGTCTTCAGGTTGAAGCCGCGACGCCGAACCTCAGCGAGTGCGAGCCGGAGCACCAACCGCGTCACCGACACGAGCACCAGCGAGTAGCCGAGGAGGAGCGCCAGGGTGAGGCGCGAGTAGCGCTCGCGGGTGAAGTACGTCAGCGCCACGAGAATGAGCGTGGCGGTGATGGAGGCCTTGAAGACGGCGAACAGCTCACCGATGTGGGTACGCGAACGATTGGTGGTGTAGAGGTTGGCCTGGTGGAAGGTGACCGGGAAGATGACGAGCACCATCACCAGCGAGACGAGCGTCTCGTCCAGCGGGGGGATGCCATCCGTCACGGGGATGATGCCGATGAAGCGCGTGGCGTACGCCAGTCCAAAGGCCACCGCGAGCATGAAGATGTCGGTGGCGACCTTGATGGACGTGTAGAAGCGCTGGAGACGACTGAACACCCCGGGACTCCTGTGGCGTGCCGAACGGTCGGCCCCGCTGCTGCAATTCTCGCGCAGGGCTCGTAGCACAGAAAGGTCCGTAAAACCAAGGGCTTGCCATACGCCCTCAGGGGCCCCTGAGCTGGGGGCACGCGAAAAACGGTGGGCCCTCTGGCACGGGTGTCAGGGCTGGGCGGTGCGAGAGGAGGCAGGCGAGCCGAGGAGCGCCTCCACCTCGGCCATGATCCCGCGCTGGAAGGCCTCCTTGGAGAAGCGGCGGGCCTGGGCGCGGGCCTCTTCGGGACGGAACCCCGCTTCCCAGGCGGCGAACTGGCGCACGGCGGCGGCGAGCGCGGCGGGGGTCTGCTCGGAGAAGAAGAGGCCAGTGTGCGGGGTGACGGTCTCCAGCACCCCACCCTTGGCGTAGGCGATCACGGGGCGACCGGTGGCCTGGGCCTCCAGGGGGGTGAGGCCGAAGTCCTCCTCGCCGGTGAAGAGGAGTGCGCGCGCGTCGCGGTAGAGGGCGGGGACCTCCGCATCCGGCACGTTGCCAAGAAAGCGGATGTGCGGCGGCAGTGGCTCCGAGGTGAGCCGGGCCGCCTCCTGCCCCGAGCCCACCACCCACAGAGGAGCGTCCAGGGTGCGAAAGGCCTCCAGGGCGATGTCGAGCCGCTTGTAGGGGGCGAAGGCGCCGAGCCAGAGGAAGTAGCCACCCTGCCCTGTGCCGTGGAGGGAGGAGGCACAGAAGCGCTCGAGATCCACGGGTGGGTGGACGACGCCCGCGTCGCGATGCCAGAAGCGGTGGATCTTCGCGGCGATGTTGCGGCTGTTGGCGATGAAGCGGTCCACGCCGGCAGAGGTCTCCCGATCCCAATGCTGGAGCCAAGGCCGCACAGCGCGCGCGGCGAGGCGCACGGGCCGTGAGGCGCGCCCGGGCCCGAAGTAGTCATCGAAGAGATCCCACATGTACCGCATGGGCGCGTGCACGTACCCGAGGTGCTTCGCGCCGGGCGGCTTGCGGATGCCCTTGGCGACGCAGTGGCTGGAGGAGAGGACGAGCTCATAGCCCTCGAGGTGGAAGGACTCGATGGCGCGCGGGAAGAGCGGGAGGAAGTGGCGGTAGCGGGTGTGGATGCCAGGAATGTGCTGGAGGAACGAGGTGTAGATGCGCCGGTTCTCGATGATGGGCGGCATCGTGCCGGGCTGGTGGATGAGCGTGTAGATGTCGGCGTCGGGGAACAGCTCGCAGAGGGCTTCGAGGACGCGCTCGCCGCCCCTCAGGGTGACGAGCCAGTCATGGACGAGGGCGACCTTCACGGGGCGACCTTCTATCACTCGGGAACGGGTGTGGGGTTGCCGCGTGGCGGCGAGCCCACGTACCGTACTCCCACCCTCTCATTCGATCCGCCAGGGGATCTCTCCATGCCTCGTCTCTCTCGTGTCCTCGCTGCGTGTCTCGCGTTGTTCGTCTCGACCTCCGCCCTCGCGGTGGAGCTCAACTACCGGTGGAAGAAGGGCGACACCCACCGCTTCAACTATGAGGACGACACGACGTTCGAGATAGCCATGGGAGGCGGGATGCCCGGCATGCCCGGAATGGCTGCCATGGGCGGAGGCGGCATGCGGACATGGCCGGTGGTGGCATGGGAGGCGGCATGAAGATGGACGTCGATGTCACCTGTGGGTTCGATGTGGCCGCCGGCAGGCTGCTGACCCTCGCCGGCACCCTGGCCTCCGACATGGCCATGGGCGGCATGGAAGGCATGGGCGGCATGAAGGTGAACTCGCGCTTCACGCTCAAGCGCGTTCCCTGAGTCGCCTCGTGGGTGTGCCAAGCATCCTCATCGACCTGCGCATGGTCCGAGGCCGGCTGCACGGCATCGCCCGCTATGCCCTGGAGCTGGCGCGGCGGCTGCCAGAGCTCGCGCCGGACCTGAGTTTCCTCGGGCTCACCGCCCCCGAGGGACTGCCCTCGGGGCTGGGCGCACTGGCTCCGTCACTCCCCCTCCATCGTGCTCGCGCGGGCTTCCTGGCCCCCGTGTGGGAGCAGCCCGCCCTTCTGGCGGATCTGGTGGAGCTCTCGCCGGATCTCTTCCACGCCACCTCCTTCTCGCTACCAGGGTTGTGGATGGGAAAGCTGGTGGCCACGCTCCACGATGCCAACCACCTGGCGCTGCCGGAGAACTACAGCCCGGCCCACCTGCTCTACTACCGCCTCGTCGTCGGCCCCCGGGCGAAGCGGGCCTCGGCGCTGCTGACGGTGTCCGAGTTCTCCCGCGAGGAGCTGGCGAAGCACTTGAACCTGAGTCCCTACCGGTTCCAGGTCATCGCCCCCGGCGTGGACTCGCTCTACCAGCCGCCCACTCCCCTGGAGGCCAGGGACTTCCGCCAGCGGCGCCGCCTTCCGGAGCGCTACCTCGCGGCGGTGGGCAACCCCAAGGCGCACAAGAACCTCGGGCTGCTGGCGAAGCTCGCACCGCGGCTGCCCTTGCCCATCGTCCTGCTCGCGGGCCAGGGTGCGGCCCGGGAGCTCGGGTTCCCCGACTCCACGGTAGAGCTGACAGAGCTGCCCGAGGAGGAGATGCCCCTCTTCTATGGCGCCGCCGAGGCGCTGCTGCTGCCCTCGCGCTACGAGGGCTTCGGGCTGCCGGCGCTGGAGGCGATGGCGGCGGGCTGCCCCGTGCTCTCCTCGAACGTCTCGGCGCTCCCGGAGGTGACGGGCGAGGCGGCCCTCCTGCTGCCACCGGACGATCTCCAGGCGTGGAGCGATGCAGCGCTGCGGGTGTTGAGGGACGAGCGCCTCCACAGAGGCCTTGTGGACAAAGGCCGCGAGCGGGCGTCGCGCTACACCTGGGACTCGTGCGCCATGCGCACCCTCGCCGTCTACCGGCGGGTCCTCGAGAAGTCCCGGTCCGCCCGGTGACGGGCTCCGCCGCCAGGGTTTCCGAATTTCCGGCCGGCCGGTGAGAATGGGGGGCGACGATGCCGTCCTTGCCCACGAGCTCTGCTTCGAGTCCCCCCTCCCCTGCCTGCGTGAAGGCGCACGAGGCAGAGCTCTTCAACCGTGGCGAGCTTCCGACCGCGCGTCGGCAGCGGATCACGGAGCACCTCCCGGGGTGCCCGCGGTGCCAGGCCCTGCTGACGGGGAGCTCGAACCCCCTCCAGGGACACGCTTCCCCCTCGCAGCCCGTGGAGGCTCCCACCCAGCCGCTGCGCGCGAGGCTGCGACCGAGCCCCCAGAGCCCGCCCGGCTCCCATCACGCAGAGGTGCCGACCCAGCAAGGAGCCCTCCCGCCCCCCCACGAGCCGGCGCCGGCCTCGGAGGGCATCGCCCCCGGCATTCGCATCGGCCGCTACGTCATCGACCGGGTGCTGGGCCAGGGAGGCATGGGCGCGGTGTACCTCGCGCACGATCCGGAGCTGGACCGGCGCGTGGCCATCAAGCTGCTGCACCCCGCCCTGTCGGCCAACCCGGAGAACCGAGCCCGCCTCCTGCGCGAAGCCCAGGCCATGGCGCGCGTCCACCACTCCCACGTGGTGACGGTCCACGACGTCGTCACCTGGGAAGGCCAGCTCTTCGTGGCCATGGAGTACGTGGAGGGGAGCACGCTCCGGGAGTGGATGCGCACCCGGCGCTCGCTCCACCAGATCCTGGAGCTGTTCCGCAAGGCCGGCGAGGGGCTGGCCGCTGCGCACGCCGCGGGCCTGATCCACCGCGACTTCAAGCCGGGCAACGTCCTCATTGGCGTGGATGGCTCGGTGCAGGTGTCGGACTTCGGACTGGCGCGCTCGACGGGCGCCCTGGTGGAGGCCGAGCCCAGCCCCCCCGAGGGAGAGCGCGCGCAGCCCGCCCCGCTGCTCCAGCAGGAGCTGACGCAGACGGGGCTGTTGATGGGCACGCTCGGGTACATGGCGCCCGAGCAGATGCTGCTGAGGCCCATCGACGCGCGGAGCGATCAGTTCAGCTTCTGCGTGGCGCTCTACGAGGCCCTCTACGGACAGCGCCCCTTCCAGGGCAAGGATGCCACCGCGCTGGTCCAGGCCATCTACGATCGCACGCTGCAGCCCCCGCTCAGCCGGCTGCGCGTGCCGCCCTGGGTTCACGAGGTGTTGCTGCGCGGCCTGAGCCCGCTCCCCGAGGAGCGCTTCCCCAGCATGGAGGCGCTGCTGGCGGCGCTGAGCCGGAGTCCCGAGGAGGATGAGTCCTCGCGGGCACGAGTCCGGCAGCGCATGCGCCGGGGCGTGGCGCTGGGCGTGCTGGCCACGGCGCTCGTGGTGGCCGTCGCCTCCACCCAGGCGTGGCGCAGCTTCGAGGAGCGAGCCCAGGGGTTGCTGCTCACGTCCCGCCCGCAGCCTTGGAACCCGGACGTGTTCATCCTTGCCGTGGACCAGCCCTCCATCCGCCAGCTCGGGTGGCCCATCTCCCGCAGCAAGCAGGCGCGCATGCTGGAGGCCCTGCAGCGCGCGGGCGTGGCCGCCGTGGGACTGGACACGTTCTTCTACCAGCCTGCACGGGACGGGCCCGAGCACGATGAGGCGTTCGCCCGCACCATGGCCCGCTACGGCCGGGTGGCCCTGGCGGTGCCCTGCACCACGGACCCGGGCGTCGATCTGGAGCTGCTCGCCCAGCAGGTGGAGCCCTCGTCACTGCCCGCTGGCCCGGCGCCTCGCTTCACCTGCACCCGCGTCCTGGTTCCGGTAGAGCCACTCCTGAAGAGCTCCCTGATGGCCCAGGTGGAGGTGGCCCGCTCCGCCTCCGGCAACGTGCGGGGCTCCTACCTGCTGGCCGAGGTCGCCGGGCGGACGCTCCCCTCGCTCGGGCTGACCACGTACCTGCTCGGCCAGGGACTGACTCCTGCCACCGGCCTGCGCCAGGTGGAGGGGGGACTGCGGATCGGCCCCATGTACGTCCCGCTGAACGAGGAAGGGGCCGCGCTCACCAGCTTCCGGGTTCCGGATCCCGATCACTTCCTGTCGTATGGCGCCTTGTACGCCGCGATCGGGGAGACGGATCCTCCCACCTTCCCTCCCGCGCTGGCCGCGGCCTTCAAGGGCCGGTACGTGCTGCTCGGACAGACGGCGGAGAGCATTCGGGATCTGGGCCCCTTCGCCAACGGCCAGCAGCTGCCGTTGGTGCTGCTCCATGCGACGCTGCTGAGCGACCTGTTGGAGCAGCACCCGGTGCGCGAGGTGCCGTGGTCCGTCGAGCTCGCGCTGATCTTCCTGTGCGGCGCGCTGATGACGGCGGCGGCGCTCGTGCTGCGGCCCACCCTCACCTTCGCCGCGGTGCTGGTGGTGCTCCTGGGCCTGCTGGGGGGGACGCTGCTGCTGGCCAAGAGCGGGTGGGTCCTCGCGCCGCTCGCGCCCATGACGGCCTCGGTGCTGACATTCGCGCTGGTGCTGTCGGGCCGGCTGTCCGCCGAGGAGCGCGCTCGCTCGCTGGTGCGGGGCGCCTTCGACGGCTACCTGGACGAGGCAGAGCTGGGCAAGCTCCTGGCCGATGCCGAGCGCTCGGCGATCCTGCGAGGGGCGCGCAAGCGTGTCTCCGTGCTGTATGCGCAGCTGCAGGATCCTCCCGGTGTGCTGGAGCTGAGTCCCCCCGAGGACTCCATTCAGCACCGGCGCCAGACCTTCCAGGCCATGGCCCAGGAGGTGGTCCGGCACAAGGGGCGCGTGGAGGCTCTGCGCGGCAACGGGGTGCTGGCCGTGTTCGGAGATCCGCTCGCCCTGCCCAACCATGCCCAGCGGGCGGTGGAGGCGGCCCTGGCGCTCCAGTCCGGCCTGGAGGCGCTCACCCGCACGAAGGGGAGCAGTCACCCGCTGGAGCTGCGCGTGGGGATCGCCACGGGAGAGGCCGTCATCGGCAATGTGGGGCTGCAGGGAGGGAGGCTGGAGTACACCGTGATGGGCCCGCCTCTCGAGCGGGCGCTCGAGCTGGCGCGGCAGGCTCCCGGCGGCGGCGTGGTCGTCTCGGCCTCCACACGCGAGGCGTGCGCGAGCCGGTTCGGCTTCAGCCTCACCCAGGAGAATGACGAGGGAGAGCCGGCGTTCTCCGTCGTGCCCTCCCGTCCGTAGGAGTCAGGCGCTTCGAAGGTGCGTGCGCGGAGTTCCTCTCGAGCCTACTTGGAGCCGTCCGTCGAGCCGCCCGGGTTGAATCCACCACCGCCACCGCTCGGCTTGCTGCTGGGCGAGTCCATGGAGCCCCCGGGGTTGAAGCCGCCGCCGTTCGCGCCATAGGCCGAGAGCGACCCACCTTGCAGGGTCCACTTCGTGTTGCTGGCCTCCTGGCCGGGATTGCCCACGCTCGTGTTGCCAGCGATCGACTCCGAGCTGGTCCCAAAGAGTCCTCGGATGTTGTCGCCAAAGAGGCCGACCACGCCAATGGTCCCCACACCCACGAGGAACACGATGACGACGACCTCGGTCAGGCTCTGCCCCAAGGCACGCCGCCCTTGCCTTCGCCGGACGAGAATGGACATGGAAGGCAGTATAAGCTGTTTTCACCGGGAGTGGAGATTTTTCTGACACAACCCCAGGCCCCAGATGAAGGCGAAGGAGAGGTGCACGCTGCTGTGGAAGGGCAGGTAGTGCACGAGCGAGAGCAGGTGGAACCCCCCGAAGGAGAGCAGCGCCCCCGTGGCCGCGAGCGAGCCAGCGCGGTGCCGGCGCACCAGGGCGCGGGCCAGCAGCAGGTGGACGGTGGCCAGCAGTCCCAGCCCCACAAGGCCCGTCTCTGCCCACGTCGTCAGCCACAGGTTGTGCGCGTCCGTGGCGAGCAGATCCGTGATGCCCGTCTCGGCCTGGGTCGCCAGCGCCGCGGGCTTGTGGTTTCCGAAGCCCACGCCCAGCAGAGGGTGCTCCTTCACCAACCGCCAGCCCACGGACATGGCGTGGCTGCGTTCGCCGCCGAAGAGGTTCTCGGCGGCCTTGCCCAGGCGCTCGTGCCAGGCTGGCGTCACTCCCACGAGCACCGCCAGCGCGACGGCCGCAGCGAGGCCCACCTTCCGAGGTGTCCCCCGGCTCAGCAGCAGCAGTGCCAGCACGCACACGGCGAACCCGGTCAGCAGCGCCGCGCGAGCAAAGGCCGCATAGGGAGCGAGCAGCAGCGCGCCTACCGCGGCTCCAGCCAGCACCCGGTGCCACACGGCCCTGCCTCGCGCCAGCACGGCCAGCGCCGGCCCGAGGAGGGCAATCGCGCCATGTGAGAAGCGCAGCCGGTGGAAGAGGAAGCCTCCGGCCGCATAGCGCGGCTCCTCGTCCGTCCCGAAGTTCTCATGCAAGCGGGACAGGTTCAGCTTCAGCAGGGCCGGCGGCTCCCAGGTCCAGAGGACGAAGTGCTGAAAGAGCCCCAGTGCCGAGGCCAGCAGCGCCCCTCCCGCCATCAGCCCGCCGAGCAGCAGCCACGGAACTCCCACTGTTCCGATCGACGCCACCGCGGCTCCCGCCACTGTGTCCAGCACCTGCCCGTAGCGGGCACTGCGGGGCCAGCGATCCGCTGCTCCCGTCAGGAGCGCGAGGGCGGGCGAGATCAGCTGCCAGGCCGCCAGTGCCAGCGTGGCCCGGACATAGGCCCGGACCTCCGGCTCGAGGTTCAGCGCCTTCCGGAAGAACAGCACCAGCGCCAGCAGCACAGCCGCGCCGGCTGCGGCCTGCTGGATGCCCTCCGCAAGAACGATCCCGACGGCCCATACGGCGAGGGCGATGGTGACGGCTCGATGCAATGATGTCTCCCGCTGAGGCCGGGGGCTCGGGCTCCTGGGACGAACAGTGGAGTCCTCTCTCCTCTCCCAGAGAGGAGGGACTCTGTCCAGACGTTACGCTCCGGACTGAGCGGAGAGCAGTTGCGCAGACGGTGAACCCGAAGGAATTTCTGCAAGAGGATCGGCTTCGCACCAGGAGCCATTCCCCTAAAATCGCCGCGCCTATGCCAGACGAGTACCGATTCTTCGTGGATGGACGGATCCCCGTCCTCAAGCTGCACTACGAGCCCCGCCCGGGCCCCGCCGTCATCGTGCTGCACGGACTGGGTGTAGACACAGACAGCGTGCGCCATGAGCTCCATGCGCTTGCTGACCGGGGCCTGACCGCAGTGGGCATGGACGCCCCGCATCACGGCGCACGGCGCGACAGGTGGCTCGACGAGATGGGCTCCCTCGGCCCGTCCGAGTACCACGAGCGCCTGCTGCACATCATCCTCGAGTCGGCACCGGACGTCTCCCGGCTCATCGATCACCTGACGTACGAGGGCCACGGCCCCATCGGGCTCGCGGGCATCTCCCTGGGTGCCTACACGGCACTGACCGTCGCGGCCAGGGACTCTCGGGTCCGGGCCACCGTCTCCATTCTCGGCTCGCCCGACTGGACGCCCAGCCATGCGCCCATGACGCATGCGCTCTACGAGCTCATGCAGCACGCACCGGTCCACCGCCCCCAGGACCTCGCTCGAAACCCGCTGCTCTTCCTGAACGGGGGACGCGACCACCTGGTCCTTCCCCACTGGGCCCGGGACTTCACGTGGCGCGTCCGAGAGCAGTACCCCTGGCTGGGCCAGCACGTCGAGTACGTCGAGTACCCGGAGTCGGAGCACTTCGTGCGCCCGCAGGACTGGGGTGATCTCTGGTGGCGCGCGCTGAACTTCCTGCGCTGGCATCTCTCCTGAGGACAAACTACCGCGACGGGCTGGCCAGCACCCGCCGCGGAGCCCTCTGGAGCAACCCCTCCCAGCGCAGCCAGAGCAGCGCTGCCGCCACGCTGAGCACCACCGAGGGCAGCCACGCCGCCACCATGGGCGCCAGCCGCTCCGTCATCACCAGCGTCCGGCACACCACCATCAAGCCCCACATCGTCACGGCGATGAGCAGCCCTTCCACGATCGCCGCCGTCAGGTGTCCCCGGCGGTTCGGCCGCAACGCCAGCCCCACCGCCAGCAGCGCGGCCGGGAAGCCCGCCACCGGGTAGGCGAACCGGTTGTGCAGCGTCAGCGTGTACTGGCGCGAGGCGAGCCCCAGCTCCGCGCGCGCCACGATCTGCTCCCGCAGCTCGGAGGAGCGCATCTGCTCCGGGCGCCCCGGGCGAATGCGGAAAGAGTTCGAGGGCACGCCCAGCTCGTACTCCGCCTCCTCGTGGGTCCGCACCTGGGTCCGCCCATCCGGCGAGAACGAGCGCTCCACCACTCCCGTGAGCCGCCACCGCGTCCCCTCCAGCGGGTACATGCCCTCCGCGTCCAACCTGCGCGAGAGCTTGAACTCGGGGGTGAGCGTGAGGATGGCCACCTCCCGGAACCCCTCCTCCGCGCTGCCCGCCCGCAGGAAGAAGACGTGCTCGCCCCGCCGGAACCATTGCTTGGGCGTGTAATAGAGGCGCCAGTCTCCCCACCGGTTGAACCGCTGGGTGGAGATCTCATCCACCCGTCGGCTGGCCTTCACCACCACCAGCTCGTCGAAGACAATGAGCCCCAGGCACACGGCGAGCGCACACAGGCCAATCGGCACGTAGAGCGACGAGGGACCGAACGTCAGCGCTCGCAGCGCCGTCACCTCGCCCCGCTTGCGCAGCGTGGACACCGTGACTCCCGCCGCCAGCAGCAGCGCCGCCGGGCCCAGCTGCTGCGTCGCCACCAGCGCCTTGTTCCCATACAACCGCAGCACGTCCCACACCCAGCCCTCGCCCGTGTAGGCCCGCGCCCGATCCACGAAGTCCACCACCAGGAACACCGTCAGCACCGCGGCGAAGATCCCCACCACGGACTTCACGTACGTGCGCATCACGTAGAAGAAGAGCGTGGCCCTCACCGCACCGTCCTCGCGCGGCTCACCCGCCACATCGCGAACACGCCCAGCGCGATGAAGATGACGTTGGTCAGCTGCCCCGCCACCAGCACCGGCAGCTTGCCCTGGTTGCCCATGTGCTCGAACGCGCGGCTCAGCAGGTAGAAGAGCACGTACCCGCTCAGCGTCAGCAGGTAGCCCCACGCCCGCCCCGCCTGCCGCCGCCCGATCGCCAGCGGCGTCGCCAGCAGCGCGAAGGAAAGGGGCGCCAGCGCGTTGCCCAGCCGGTTGTGGAACGACATGAGGAACGGGCGCGGATCCCCGCCGCTCTTCTCCGCCTCCTCCGCCGCCTGGAGCAGCTCGCCCGGCGTCATCTCCTCCTTCGGCGCGCGGAACCGGTTCTTGCGGTTCATCGAGCCGCCCAGCCCCACCGAGATCTCCCCCTGCTCGAAGCGCAGCAGGCTGTAGTCGGTGGAGGCCCGGGTGGCGCGGTGCACCTCGCCCTCGTTCAGCACCAGCCGCAGCGCCTCCTCG
>Ga0190275_10000881_pt1 | contig 23740 bp, 23 predicted proteins | sample Popmic550T_FD_133745 | JGI IMG/M metagenome (GOLD analysis project Ga0190275, IMG submission 133745) | Populus adjacent soil microbial communities from riparian zone of Yellowstone River, Montana, USA - 550 T | ecosystem: Environmental > Terrestrial > Soil > Riparian zone > Trees stand | place...
GCTCCCTCGCGGTACGTGCTGCGCATGGCCATTGGCGCCGCGCGCACGGAGGAGCGGCACGTGCGCGCGTGCTGGGAGGCGCTCCAGCGGCTCGTCGGAGAGTGACGGGCCGCGAGCGCCTGCGCTGCGTGGGACAGCGGTCTACCAGTCGTCGGCCTTCGGGCGGTTCTGCCCCATGGCGAAGGTGCTGTTGACGAAGGAGATCAGCGACATCTTGATGAGCTCCTTCATCGCCTTCTGCCCCTCCTGCTGCTCGGACATGGCGGCGAGCTCACCGTTGAACTCTGAGCCCACGCCGGTAGCCGGCGCCTGGCCCTGGGTGGGGGTGGAGGCGTTACCGCCCACACCCGGCACACCCGACGACATGGCCTGCAGGTAGGGCGCGCCGAACCCCTGGGCGCCGCCGGAGTTCGACGAGATCGCCGAGGCGATGACGCTGGAGCCCGTGAGGCCCGCGCGGCCCGCGGTGGAGGCGGCAGCGCTTCCCTGCACGAGCGAGCCGAAGCTGGTCCGAGCAGTCTGGGTGGTACTGCCCGCGGTGGTGGTGACGGGCAACCGCGCGCCGCCCAGGTTGTTGATGTGCATGACTCCTCCAGAGACGGAATCCGGGCTGGATCACAGATCGGCTTCCCACCTTATTATCCGCCAGGAAGGCCCTGGAGTTGCGATCCTCTTTTCCCCAGGCATTTCAGGGGTTTGGGAGGAATGGCGGGTCGGTGTAGGCTCCGCGGCCCATGGCAGCTCCCACTTCTGTTGCTCGGTGCTGGACGCACCCGGCGGCCCTTGCGGGCTGGACCTGTGACGCGTGCGGCTCCTCCCTGTGTCCCCAGTGCGTCTCAGAGGAGAAGTACGGCACGGCCTCGGTGGAGTCCTGCTCGCGCTGCGGAGGCCGCGCCATTGCACTGAGGCTCCACCGCTCGCACCGCTCCTACGCGTCGCGGTTGGTGGACTCGGTGCGCTTCATGCTGCGACCTTCCACCCTGCTGTCGATCCTGGCGCTCGGGGCCTTCTGCACCCTCATGGGCTGGGTGGGAGGCCTCATTGGCTGGGTCCTCTCGGCGGGAGCCACTTGGGCCTACTTCTTCTACGTCTTCCTCTCGGCGGCGCGGGGCGCAGAGCTGGACGTGCCGGACTTCTCCTCTCTCTCGGACATCATCCGTCCGCTCATTCGAGGGATCGTCAGCACCTCCTACGTGTGGTTGCCCGCGGTGCTCTACGCGGTGTTCGGGAGAGGGGGAGAGGAAGACGTCGCCAGCACGCCGCTCCTCCTGGACCCTCTCTTCCTCCTCATCCTCGGGTGGGGGCTCTTCTATGGGCCCATCGCCTTCATGGTGGCCGCGACGGACACCTCCTTCATCCACCTGCTCAACCCGGTGGCGCTGGTGGGCTGGGTCTTCAAGCTGGGCAGCGACTACTTCATCGCCCTGGGCGTGGTGGGAGTGTCCTTGGGCATCGAGTTCGGGGTCGAAGTCCTGGGAGGCCTGCTGAGCGGGACCGGGGTGCCCATCGTCTCGAGCCTCCTCCCAGAGATGCTCACCCTGGTCATGCCCTTCTTCATGTCTCACATGCTGGGGCTGCTCCTCTACGTGCATGGGGACAAGGTGGGCTACGGCCACGACCCGGACTATTACGAGCCCGTGCTCCCGGGAGCCCGTCCCCAGGGACGGCTGCCGGGCAAGGCTCGGGAGCCGAGCGCTCCAGCAGTGAGGAGTGGTGTCGAGTCGCGGATGGCGGCGGTGCTCGAGTCTGGCGGAGCGGTCGCGGCGAGTGCCGCGGCGCCGGCTCTGGGTGACGCCTTGAGGGCGGTGGCGGATGCCGTCACCGCGAGGAATGCGGCGGGCGCGGTCGAGGCCTACAAGGGGCTGGCGTCCTCCGCCTTCTCGGGGCTGGCGCCGGAGCAGCACCTCTTCGTGGGACGGGCGGCGGCCAGCAGTGGGGACTTCGGCCTGGCGGCCAAGGCCTTCGAGACCGCGGCGGACGTGGCACCGGACTCGCCCGTGGCTCCGCAGGCGCTGGTGCTCCTGGCCCGCCTGTGTGCCGAGCGCATGAAGGACCCCACGCGAGCCCAGAGCGTCTTCCGCTACATCGTCCACCGGTATCCGAACACGGACGCCTCGAGGTTCGCGGCGCAGCGCATCGGGCCCGGGGCATGACGGTCTCCAACGGGAAGGTCGCGCTCGTCCTGAGCTACCAGTACCCGGGTAAGTACGCCTTCACGGTGCTGGCGGGCGCCGTCGAGTCGGACGCAGCGCTGGCGGACGTGCCCCTCCACTTCCCCCGGGATCGCGAGACGCTGCTGGCCACGCTGCGCCAGTGCGCGGATGAGGGGTACACAGTGGTGGCGGCATGGTCGTTCTACTCGGCGAGCTTCGGCGCCGCGGCGGCGGAGCTGACCTGGGTGCGTGAGCGGCTGGAGGGCCGGCAGGTGCTCTGCATCGCGGGCGGCGTGCACGCCACGGCGGAGACGGAGCAGACGCTGCGGGCGGGCTTCGACCTGGTGGCAGTGGGAGAGGGCGAGCACCTGCTGCGCGAGCTGCTGCACCGGCTGAAGCGGGGTGAGGATCCCAGGGGCACACGGGGGATGGCGCGGCTGGAGGAGGGGCGCGTGGTGCAGAACGGACGGGGCGAGGGCGTGGTGGACCTGGATGCGTTCCCACCCTTCGCGGCGGAGCACGGGAAGTTCGGGGCCATTGAGATCACCCGGGGCTGCATCTACGCGTGCCGGTTCTGCCAGACGCCGTTCCTGAACATCGGCGGGCAGTCCGGCTCCGAGCGCATCCTGAAGAGCAGCCACCGGGGGCATGACACGGAGGCGGTGGTGCGGGCGGTGCGGATCTCGTTGGAGGCGGGCTTCCTGCCGAACGTGGACTTCATCCTGGGGATGCCGGGCGAGGAGCGGGAGGATGTCGACGCGACGATCCGGCTGATGGAGCAGCTATCGGAGCTGGGGGCGCGGGTGCACGGGCACACGTCCATGCCGCTGCCGGGGACACCGTACCGGGATGCGCCGGCGGGGAAGGTGGACGAGGAGACGCAGCGCCGGCTGGAGCGCCTGGCCTCGCAGGGGCGGCTCTACGGGCACTGGAAGCAGCAAGCGGCGCTCGCGGAGCAGATCGTCCAGCGAAGACAGCCACGCGCGCGCGGGCGCGCTTGATTAGGATGCGATGGCAATGGCCGACGAAGATCAGTCCCCCCCTTACTGGACGCTCATCTCGGTCCTCTTCAGCACGCAGCCGCTGACACCGACGCTGGCGATGACGCTGCACCAGACGGCATATGAGCTCTACCAGCGAGGTGACTCGGTGGGTCAGGTGGCGGGCGACCTCATCTCGGGCAAGGTGCGCAGCCTGGGCAAGGACGTCCACCTGGGCAGCATCACAGGCCCGGCCTTCGAGGCGGAGATCGACACCGAGCGAGGCTCGGGGGTGGTGCGCTTCTTGCTGACGCGGCAGGGGCTGGAGCTGATGCAGGCGAGCCCACCGCCACCGAGGTCCAGGTCGAAGCCCCCGCTCCTGAACTGAGCGAGTGGGCCTGCGGGCCCTCGCTGTCCGAGGCTGTTCCGGTCGCACCTTTGAGGGAGGCGGCGAACGAGACCTCGGAGGAGCGAGCATGGACCCGAAGGAGTGGAAGCAGCGCAGTGTGGGCATCCCCGTGGACCCGGCGAAGCAGAAGGATCCCGAGGAGGACGGGGAGCGGGTGCCCGCGGAGGGGAGGCGGGAGGCGCTGAACGACGTCACGGAGCAGAACGGCGGCCAGCGGACGGAGGTGGGGAGACCCTATGACGGCTCCGGTAACGTGCAGCGCGGCCAGCGCGATGCGTACAACGAGGAGAGCGACCGCCAGAAGAAGGCATGAACACGCGGAGCACCCTGGGAGAGGCGCGTGGGAGTAGGCTCTCCGAGTCCACTAGGAGGTTGTCCGGGTGCGCTGGTTCGTCTCGTCCCTGCTCGTCTTCCGTGCGCTCCTCGGGTGCACCTCCGCAGCGCCCACGGGTGACACGCCCGTGGTGCCAGAAGAGACACCCGCCGAGACGCCCTCCGCTCAGCAGCCGGGAGGTTCCTGCCCGATCGCGAAGCTGAGGTTCACCCAAGCCACGGGATGCCTCAGCGATGGCTCGCTCGAGTTCTGCGTGCCGAAGGAGGACCGGCAGCTCCTGGAGCGGCTCCACAACCTGGTGCCGGAGCTCCGCAAGTCAGGCGGAGGGAGTGGACGGGCGGGCTGTGACACGGAGCGAGAGACACTCTATTTCTTCGATACCCGTCCAGACCACGAGTGCGTCGGCGACACCGATGCGCTGACGGATGCGGCCTGGGAGAAGGTCTGCCGCATTGCGGCGGAGTCGGCCATCCCGCGAATCGTCCCCACCTGGTACGAGTGACGCGGGGCGCCGGGGTATAGTCCGAGCAGAGGTCTCACCCAGGGCGGATGATGGAACAGCGGCCATCGCTGAAGCAGCAGCCACCGGACAAGAATGCACGGGCCTTCAAGCACAGCGCCGTCGAGGGCCTGCTGCGTGGCTTCGGCGTGGGCGCCAGCTCCGCGGAGATGACGGAGGTCCTCGAGCTGCTGGGCGCCAAGGGCGGCCTCCCTCTCGAGGTGCCGGTGGACCGGTACATCGCGCTGATCGAGTGGCTGGCGCGCCGCTTCTTCGGAACCCAGCCGCGGCCCGAGGGCATCCGGAGCGTGGGGATGCGCATGCTCCACGGCTACCGGCAGACGCTGCTGGGGAACATCCAGCTCAAGGCGCTGAACCTGATGGGGCCGGAGCGGCTGATGCGCAAGATGGGCGACTTCATGGGGCGCAACAGCAACTTCGGCGAGCGCACCTCCAAGGAGGTGGGGCCGCGCCACTGGAAGATCCACTTCCGCGGCGTGCCCATCGCCCCCGAGTTCTACCAGGGCCTCTGCGAGGCCTCCTTCGAGGTCATGGGCATCATGAAGATGAGCATGACGTTCGAGCGGAAGGGCCCCGAGGACACGGACTTCGACGTCCGCTGGGAATGAGCTCGGGGCCCCTGACGACCGCGCGCCTGCGCTAGAACTGGTGCGCCTCGGTGGACTCGTTCAGGGCCAGGGTGCTGGAGCAGCCACCGGAGATGACCTCGGCCACCTGGTCGAAGTAGCCGGTGCCCACCTCGCGCTGGTGGCGCGTGGCGGTGTAGCCGTCCTTCTCCGAGGCGAACTCGCGCTGCTGCAGCGCCGAGTACGCGGTCATGCCCTGGTCCTTGTACGTCCGCGCCAGCTCGTACATGGCGTAGTTGAGCGCGTGGAAGCCGGCCAGGGTGACGAACTGGAACTTGTAGCCCATGGCGCCCAGCTCGCGCTGGAACTTCGCGATGGTCGCGTCGTCCAGGTTCTTCTTCCAGTTGAAGGACGGCGAGCAGTTGTACGCCAGCAGCTTGCCCGGGTACTTCGCGTGGAGGGCCTCGGCGAACTGCTTCGCCTGCTTCAGGTCCGGGGTGCTCGTCTCGCACCACACCACGTCCGCATAGGGCGCGTAGGCCAGGCCGCGAGCGATGGCGCACTGCAGCCCGCCCTTGAGCCGGTAGAAGCCCTCGGCCGAGCGCTCCGCCCTCTTGTCGATGAAGGGGCGGTCGTACTCGTCCGCGTCGCTCATCAGCAGCTTGGCGCTGTCGGCGTCCGTGCGAGCCACCACCAGCGTGGGCACGCCCATGACGTCCGCCGCGAGCCGCGCCGCCGTCAGCGTGCGGATGAACTGGTTGGTGGGCACCAGCACCTTGCCGCCCATGTGGCCGCACTTCTTCTCGCTGGCCAGCTGATCCTCGAAGTGCACGCCCGCCGCGCCCGCCTCGATCATCGACTTCATCAGCTCGAAGGCGTTGAGCGGGCCGCCAAAGCCCGCCTCGGCGTCGGCGATGATGGGCGCAAACCAGTACCGCTCACTCCGGCCCTCGGCGTGCTCGATCTGATCCGCGCGGCGCAGGGAGGCGTTGATGCGGCGCACCACGGTGGGGACGCTGTCCACCGGGTAGAGGCTCTGGTCCGGATACATCTGCCCGGCGCTGTTGGCATCCGCCGCCACCTGCCAGCCAGACAGGTAGATGGCCTTCAGGCCCGCGCGCACCATCTGCACCGCCTGGTTGCCGGTGAGGGCCCCCAGCGCAGCCACGTAGTCCTCCGTGTTCAGCAGCTCCCACAGGCGCCTCGCGCCCATGTCCGCCAGCGTGTAGCTGATGCGGATGGAGCCGCGGAGCTTCTCCACGTCCTTCTCGGTGTAGTTGCGGACGATCCCCTCGAAGCGCCGAGCATGGAGCTTCGCGTGAGGGGAAGAATCAGGACTGGCAGCGGTGGCGTCATACATGCGCAAGCTCCTCTCGGCGTGGATGCACTTCAGTACTGCGGGTTCAGGGCCTCGTAGGCCGGAAGGGTGAGGAAGTCCTCGAAGGTGGGCGCGGTGGACAGATGCTCGAAGAGCTGGCAGGCCTGGGCGAACCGCTCGGCGCCGAAGCGCTCCGGCGCGCCTTCCTTCTGCAGCTGGGCCAGCTCCTCGGCCAGCACCTGGCGGAACAGCTCCACCGTGACGCGCCGCCCGTCCTCCAACGTCGCGCGCTGGTGGATCCACTGCCACACCTGGGCGCGGGAGATCTCCGCGGTGGCCGCGTCCTCCATGAGGTTGTAGAGCGGCACGCAGCCCATCCCCTCGAGCCAGGCGGCCATGTACTGCACGCCCACGAGGATGTTGTGGCGCAGGCCCTCTTCCGTCCGGGTGCCTGGGGGCACGGCGAGCAGCTCCGCCTGGCCCACCTTCACGTCCTCGCGCAGGGTGTCGAGCTGGTTCGGCCCCTTCATGTGGGCGTCGAACACGGCGCGCGCCAGCGGCACCAGGCCCGGGTGGGCCACCCAGGTGCCGTCATGGCCGTTCTTCACCTCGCGCAGCTTGTCGGCGCGCACCTTGGCCAGCGCGGTCTCGTTGGCGGCGGGATCCCCCTTGATGGGGATGAAGGCGGCCATGCCGCCCATGGCGTGGACGCCGCGCCGGTGGCACGTCTGGATGAGCAGCCGCGAGTAGGCATCCAGGAAACCCTTGTCCATGGTCACCTGGCAGCGATCGGGCAACAGGAAGGCCGGGTCCGCCTGGAGCTTCTTGATGAAGCTGAAGATGTAGTCCCAGCGGCCGCAGTTGAGGCCCGCCGAGTGCTCGCGCAGCTCGTAGAGGATCTCGTGCATCTCGAAGGCCGCCGGCAGCGTCTCGATGAGCACGGTGGCCTTGAGGGTGCCGCGAGGGATTCCCAGCTCGCTCTGGGCCATGAGGAACACGTCGTTCCACAGCCGGGCCTCCAGGTGGCTCTCCATCTTCGGCAGGTAAAAGTAGGGGCCGGTGCCGCGGGCCAGCTGCTCCTTGGCGTTGTGGAAGAAGAAGAGGCCGAAGTCGAAGAAGGCGCCGGGCACGGGCTGACCGTCCACCTCCACGTGGCGCTCGGGCAGGTGCCAGCCGCGAGGCCGGACGAAGAGCACCGCCGTCTTCTCATTCAGCGCGTAGTGCTTCCCGTTCTCGGCGGTGTAGGTGATCTCCCGGCGGACGGCGTCCATCAGGTTGAGCTGCCCGCGCACCACGTTGTCCCAGGTGGGGCTGTTGGCGTCCTCGAAGTCCGCCATGAAGACGTTGGCGCCCGAGTTGAGCGCGTTGATGATCATCTTGCGCTCCACCGGGCCGGTGATCTCCACGCGCCGGTCGAGCAGCTCCTTGGGCAGCGGCGCCACCTTCCAGTCCCCCTCGCGGACGGCCTTCGTCTCCGGGAGGAAGTGGGGACGGTGGCCGCGGTTGAAGGCGGCCTGTCGCTCCTGGCGGCGGGCCAGCAGCGCCTTGCGTCGGTCACCGAACATCCGGGTGAGCCTGGCGACGAACTCGAGCGCCTCGGGGGTGAGCACGGGCGCGTAGTCCGGGCTCCAGACGCCCTTGAGCACCACGCCGGGGCCAAGGGTCGGTGGCTTCGGGGAGGACACGGGGTCTCGCATTCGCACTCCTTGACGTGTCGCGTTGTAAAAGCCGCTCGCGGAGTGGAAAATGGATACGCTAGAGGGAAGAGGGAAGCAGCTGTGAAAAGAGTGCCTGCTTGCTTGTAAGCCCGTGAACAAGTTGTCCAGATAACTTGTAAATCAGCAAACTTCCGAGGGAGCGAGCTGGGGGGGGGAGGTGCAATGGAACGAGGCAGGTCTGCGTAGGTAGGAATGGGCGCTGGGATCGACAAGGCACGCCCGGCTCGTACGAAAGGACTAGACGACATGGACACCACGAAGCGCTGTGCAGCCTGCGCGATGGAGCTGCGGGACGAGGCGACGAGGTGCCCTCAGTGCCGCGCCGTGCAGCCGGGCGCGGTGATGCACCGAGGGGGTGAGGGGCGGGCGCTGCTGGGCGTGTGCCTGGCGCTGAGCCGTCAGTTCGGGATGGATGTGGCGCTGCTGCGGGTGGCCTTCGTCATCGCCCTGGCGGTGTCCGGGGGAAGCGCGCTGGGGGTCTACCTGCTGCTCTGGGCCTTCACACCGCCGTCGGCCATTGGCAAGGCGCCTGTGCAGCGGTTCGTGGCGTGGCTGACGGGGCCGGCCGAGGGCACGGCCGAGCCCAAGGTCGAGCGCCGGGTCTGACCTGCCAGGTCACCTAGAGGCTTGAGAATGTGACAGGTAGGGGGCATGCTGTAGCCATGCCTGCTCGCCCTGTCTTGAAGCTGGATGAGACCTACCCGGCCCTGGGAGTGCTCCCCTCGAATCTGGTGGCGGAGATCATCGGGGGCGAGCTGGTAGACAGCCCCCGGCCGCGGGTGGTGCAGACGCTGGCGGCCTCTGCGCTCCTGGGGGAGCTGCTGGGGCCCTTCGTGAGAGGGCAAGGCGGGCCGGGGGGCTGGTTGCTGCTCTTCGCGCCCGAGCTTCACCTGGTGGGAGGCGAGGTCGTCGTTCCAGACCTGGCGGGTTGGCGCCGCGAGCGGCTGCCGGAGCTGCCGGACGTGACGGTGATGACGCTGGCTCCGGACTGGGTCTGCGAGGTGCTCTCACCCGAGACGATGGCGCTCGATCGGGGCAGCAAGATGCTGGCCTACGCGCACGCAGGCGTGGAGCACGTGTGGCTGGTGGATCCCGATTTTCAGACGCTGGAGGTCTACCGCTACGAGGAGGAGGCCTGGTCCCTGCTCAGCGTGCATGAGGCCTCGCAGAGGGTGCGCGCCGAGCCCTTCGAGGCGCTCGGGTTGGAGCTCGGCGCGCTCTGGCTGCGCTAGAAGACGCGGACGCCGTTTGCTGGGTCCCAGGTCATGTAGCCACCCTGGAAGTTCTGGCGTGTCCCCGAGCCCGAGGCGAACTCGTCGCTGGTGGGGAACTTGAGACGGGTGTGGTTGCTGCCCTGCAGGTACGTGGTCCAGAAGCCGTGGCGTACCTGGAAGGTGCCTGAGGCGCTGCTGAAGATGGCGTTGGGTCCGATGGCGCCGCCGTCGAGGTCCTGCACGTAGCCGTAGTCCCAGGAGTGGACCCAGGGCGTCCCACCGTTGTCGTAGGGCGAGCCGTTGGTGGCCAGGCCGCCGTGGCTGTTGAAGTAGTCCCGGATGCCCGTGTGGACGGTGAGGTTGGAGTAGCGCCCCTCGTAGCTCGTCGCGGTGTTGAAGTTCGTCCAGCCCGGCTTGCGGTTCGCGGTCCCCAGGCCCGAGGAGCGGTAGAGGCCGAAGTTCAACCCCGGCGAGTCCTGCAGGTAGAACCAGAAGGCCGAGGCCACGTACGAGGTTCCGCGCATCACGTTGTACGCGGCGGTGATGTTGCTCGCCTGCACGCTCTCGCTCACCGCGTCGGTGGGCCAGCCGAGCTCCGTCTCGAAGATCTTCTTCGGGGTGCCGCTGCCCTCATAGGCGACGTACGCGCTGCGGATCCAGCCTAGGTACTGGTTGAGCGTGGCGGTGCTGACGGCGCCTCCCTGGTCCACGTACAGGTGGTGGCCGATGTGATCGAGCGGGTAGCTCCCGGCGTTCGCCCGGATCCAGCTCCACGAGCCGACGTTGACGCCCATCCAATAGGTGTTCGAGAGGTAGTTGGCGCCAGCGCTCTCCGCATTGTTGCCATAGAGGTTGTGGCTCAGCAGCCCGCCGCTGATCACCTGGACGTTGAGCACGTTGTAGTACTTCATCTGCGTGTAGGCGTGGCCCAGCAGCGCGGCGAAGTTGGACGGGTAGATGTAGGAACAGCCCACGAAGACGCCCGGTGAGGGCGAGCTGGAGTAGCAGTTGGGCTCGTTCCAGATCTCCCAGTGCTTGATGCGTCCGTTGAAATGGGCAGCCACCCGGCCGGCCATGTAGCCGAACTGATCGATGTAGTCGTTGTAGCCGTTGCCGCCGGTGTTCTCGCGGTTGCCCTCGTGCCACTGCGCCTGCGAGCCATGCCAGGACTCATTCGAGAGCAGGCCCACCACCTGGAGGCCCTTGGAGCGCAGCCGGTTCACGAGGGTGTCGTAGGTGCTGTAGAACGCCGCAGTGTCCGAGGGGTACGGCCCCAGCCGGAAGTTGACGCGGACGAACCCGGCGCCAGTGCTCGCCAGCGCGTTGGCCACTGCGTCCGTGAGCAGGATGTTGCCCGCGTCGTCGATGGGCGCGCCGGCCTGGATGCCCTGAGGACCCGCAGCGAGCGCGGGCCGGGCCAGCACCACCAGCGAGAGCAGCAGCAGCGGGCCTGCACCGAGCATGCGAAGGAGGTTCATGGGGCCTCGTCCTATCGATAGGGGGGCCTCGCGTTCTATTGGAAATCAATCAAAGCTGGAAATGCTCATCTGGCGGGTTGTTTTGCACCCGGCAACGTCCGGGCAGCTTCGGGCGGAGGGGGAGGTTCCGTGGTACGCGCCGGTACAGGAGACCTGCCCGTGAGCACGAAGAACGTTCGCATCGAGAAGGACAGCTTCGGCCCCATCGAAGTGCCGGCCGATCACCTCTGGGGTGCGCAGACGCAGCGCAGCCGTCAGAACTTCGACATCTCCACCGAGCGGATGCCCCCAGCGCTCGTCCTTGCGCTGGTGCTGGTGAAGAAGGCGGCCGCGCTGGTGAACGTGGAGAACGGCACGCTCGACAAGCAGAAGGGCGAGGCCATCGTGAAGGCGGCGGACGAGGTGCTCGCGGGCCAGCATGACGAGGAGTTCCCGCTGCGGGTGTGGCAGACGGGCAGCGGCACGCAGACGAACATGAACTGCAACGAGGTGCTGGCCAACCGCGCCTCGGAGCTGCTGGGCGGAGAGCGGGGCGAGGGCCGCCGGGTGCACCCGAACGATGACGTGAACAAGGGGCAGAGCTCCAACGATGTGTTCCCCACGGCGATGAGCGTGGCGGCGGCGCAGGCGGTGGCAGGCAACGTGCTCCCCGAGCTGCAGGAGCTTCGGGAGGTGCTGGCGCGCAAGGCCGAGGCCTTCCGGGACATCGTGAAAGTCGGGCGCACCCACCTGCAGGACGCCACACCGCTGACGCTGGGGCAGGAGTTCAGCGGGTACGTGGCGCAGCTGGAGCACGCGCGCAGCCACCTCGAGCGCACGCTGCCGCACCTGTACGAGCTGGCGCTGGGTGGCACGGCGGTGGGCACGGGGCTCAACGCGCCCAGGGGCTACGCCGAGCGGGTGGCGCAGGAGATCGCCCGGCTGACGGGGCACCCCTTCGTGACGGCGCCCAACAAGTTCGAGGCGCTGGCCGCCAATGACGCGCTGGTGCAGATGCACGGGGCGCTCAAGGGGCTGGCGGTGGTGCTCTTCAAGATCGCCAACGACGTGCGGTGGCTGGCCTCAGGGCCGCGCTCGGGGCTTGGCGAGCTCACCCTTCCGGAGAACGAGCCGGGCAGCTCCATCATGCCGGGCAAGGTGAACCCCACGCAGTCCGAGGCGCTGACGATGCTGTGCGCACAGGTGATGGGGAACGACGTGGCCATCACCGTGGGAGGGGCCTCGGGGAACTTCGAGCTGAACGTCTTCAAGCCGCTGATCGTCCACAACTTCCTGCAGAGCTGCCGGCTGCTGGCGGATGGGATGCGCAGCTTCCGCGTGCACTGCGCGGCGGGCATCGAGCCGAACCTCCCGCGGCTGAAGGAGAACCTGGAGCGTTCGCTGATGCTGGTGACGGCGCTTAACCCGCACATCGGCTACGACAATGCGGCGAAGATCGCCAAGAAGGCGCACAAGGAGGGCAAGACGCTGAAGGAGGCCGCCGTGGAGCTGGGGCTGCTGACGGCCGAGCAGTTCGATCAGTGGGTTCGCCCGGAGAAGATGATCGGCAACCTGTAGGACAGGGTGTGCGAGCGCTCCTAGATCTTCGGGCGCAGCCCCTCGGTTCCCGGAATCATGATGTACCACTTCCCGTCGTGGTACCTCAGCGAGAGGGTGTCCGAGCAGTCGTTGTCGTGCGGCATCTCGCCGAGCGCACGGAAGGTGGCTGTGCACTTGAACCGCACCACCGCGGTCTCGTCCGGGCGTGTGACGAGCGACTCCTCGATGGTCAGGTCAAGGTCCTGAATGTCCTGGTAGATGCTGTAGTAGAAGGCCGCGGCGCGGCCGGGGCCGCCCGACTTCTGCAGGCTCTCGGGGTCAATCATCTCGTGCAGGGTCATCCACTCCTCCGCCTCGATCGCGGAGTAGAAGGACTTCACCGTGCCCTCGGGATCGCTCTTGGGGCCGTAGCAGCCTGCGAACAGGCCCAGGCCCAGAACCATGATCAGCGCAGCGCGTGACATGGGCTGAACTTACCCCATTCCGAGGATGCCCTCCATACTCCTGCGCGCACAGCGCTGATATAGAGTGGGGATGCCGCTGCTCTCGACGCTGGTGCTCATCGCGGTGACCCAGACTCCCACGAGCCCTGAGGCCGGGAGTCACCCCTTCGACGACGTGGCCAAGGTGCTGCAGCACCCCCGCTGTATGAACTGCCACCCGGCAGGCGAGCGTCCGCTCCAGAAGGACACGCAGCTCTTCCACAAGCAGAATGTGAGCCGGCGCATCGAGCAGCTGGGCCATGCCTGCACCACGTGCCACCCTGGCAAGGCGGTGCCAGGGGCCGACCTGCCGCCGGGGGCTCCACACTGGAACATGCCCTCCGCGCGCGTGCCCATGGTCTTCGAGAAACGCACGCCCCAGCAGCTCTGCGAGCAGCTCAAGGATCCCACCGCCAACGGCAACCGAACGCTCGAGCAGCTGCGGGCCCACATGGCGGAGGATGCCATCGTCAAGTGGGGCTTCTCTCCAGGAGAAGGGCGCAGCGTGCCACCGCTCTCGCATGAGGAGTTCGTCCGACGCGTGGACGCCTGGCTTGCCGCCGGTGCCCCCTGCCCTCAGCACCCTCTGGCGCCGCAGAAACCCGCGACACCGCCGTCCGTCGCGCCCACCCCGTCCAAGTAGTCTCCTACCGTCTCACATGAGCCCCGGACCGAGTCGTCCTCGAGGAAACGCAACCATGGTGAAGCTCGTGATCAACGGTGTCGAGAGAGAGCTCGACGTCCCAGAGGACATGCCGCTGCTGTGGGTGCTGCGCGAGGTGGCCGGTATGACGGGGACGAAGTTCGGGTGCGGGGCGGCGTTGTGCGGAGCGTGCACGGTGCATGTCAACGGCATCGCCACGCGCTCCTGCGTCATGCCCGTGGGCACACTGGCTGGCCAGCGCATCACCACCATCGAAGGACTGGCCCAGGGCGGAGTGAAGCACCCCTGCCAGCGGGCGTGGATGGAGCTCTCCGTGCCTCAGTGCGGCTACTGCCAGTCCGGGCAGATCATGTCGGCCTCGGCGCTCCTCGCGGCCCAGCCGGAGCCCACGAACGAGGACATTGACGCGGTGATGGCGGGCAATCTCTGCCGCTGTGGCACCTACCCGCGCATCCGTGCCGCCATCCACCGGGCCTCGGAGCTGGCGAAGCAGGAGCGCGTGGACCTCAAGGCCGCCATCGGCGTGGCCGAGCCGAAAGAGGGACACTGATGGCGACACTCTCCCGGCGGGCATTGCTCAAGGCGGGGCTGGCCGTGGGGGGCGGGCTCCTCGTCGAGGTGTCCATGCCCTCGGCGCACGCGGCGGCCACGCCCGTGGCCTTCGAGCCCAACGCCTTCCTGCGCATCACCTCCGATGACGTCGTCACCTTCATCCTGGCCTACGTGGAGATGGGCCAGGGCGTGGCGACCTCCCACGCCCAGCTCATCGCTGAGGAGCTGGGCATCGATCCGGCGAAGCTGGTGGTGGAGTTTGCTCCCGCGGACCGGCGCTACGACAACCCGCTCATGGGCTTGCAGGTAACGGGAGGGAGCAAGTCCACCTCGGCGGGCTGGGAGCCTTACCGCATGGCCGGTGCCACGGCGCGCGAGATGCTGCGGGAGGCAGCGGCACGGAGCTGGGGTGTGCCCAGATCGGAGTGCGTGGCAGAGGACGGTGCCATCCTTCATGCACCCACGAAGCGCTCTGGGCGCTTCGGACAGTTCGCCGAGGCGGCCGCGCGCCTCTCTGTGCCCGAAGTGACCCTCAAGGACCGGGACTTTCGTGTCATCGGAAAGTCCGTGCAGCGCCTCGATGCCGCGGCGAAGGTGGATGGCTCCGCCATCTTTGGGATCGACGTGAAGGTGCCAGAGGCGCGCGCGGCCGTCGTCGTGAGGTGCCCGGTGCCCGGGGGCAAGGTGAAGTCCTTCGACGCAGCGGCCGCGAAGGCCATGCCCGGCGTCGAGCACGTGGTGCAGATCCCCTCGGGCGTGGCGGTGGTGGCGAAGACGTACTGGCATGCTCGGCAGGCGGCCGCTCAGGTGAAGGCCGAGTGGGAGGAGGGGCCGCTTGCGGGCTTCTCCACGGCGGCCCTGCTGGAGACGCACCGCAAGCTGGCCAGGGAGGGCGGTGGCGAGCGTGTGCGCTCCACGGGAGACGTGGACGCGGCGCTTGGGAAGGCCGCCCGCGTGCTGGAGGCCGAGTACACCGCGCCCTTCCTGGCCCACGCGCCGCTGGAGCCCCAGAACGCCACGGCGCATGTCACCTCCTCGAAGTGCGAGGTGTGGGCCCCCACGCAGAGCCCGGGACTGCTGCATGAGAAGGTGAAGTGCCTGCTCGGCTACGGCGGCGACGACATCGTCATCCACCAGACCTGGATTGGGGGTGGCTTTGGTCGGCGGCTCTCAGCGGAATATGCGCTCGAGGCCGTGGAGGTCTCGCGGGCGGTGGGCAAGCCGGTCAAGGTGGTGTGGAGCCGCGAGGACGACATGCGGCACTCGCCGTACCGGCCTGCGGCCACGCATCGGGTGCAGGGGGCGCTCGACGGGCAGGGCCGCCTGGTGGCGTGGAAGCATGCGGTGGTGACGCAGTCGATCCTGGGTGCGGTGGGGAAAGACTGGGTGCGCACCATGTTCGCTGGCGCTCCGGGCTTCGTGAAGAGCATGGTGGCGGGCATCGCGGTGCCCGCCCTCTCGTCGGAGGACGAGACGGCCGTAGAAGGCGCCGACACCCTGCCTTATGGCATTCCCCACGTGGCGGTGGACTTCATCCGCCACGAGACAGGAGTGCCCGTGACGTTCTACCGCAGCGTGGGGCACTCCCACTCGGCCTTCGCCACCGAGTGCTTCGTAGACGAGGCCGCGCATGCGGCTGGGCAGGATCCGGTGGCCTTCCGCCGCGAGCTGCTCAAGTACCAGCACCGGCACCGCTGGGTGTTGGAGCTCGTCGCGGAGAAGGCGGGCTGGGGCACGCCGCTGCCCGAGGGCCGCTTCCGTGGCGTGGCCGTGCACAAGAGCTTCGACAGCTACGTGGCCGCGGTGGCCGAGGTCTCCGTGGAGGATGCGGCGATCCGGGTGCACCGCATCGTCATGGCGGCCGACTGCGGGCGCGTCATCAACCCGAACCTGGTGGAGTCTCAGCTCGAGGGCGCGGCGGTGTTCGGGCTGTCAGCGGCGCTCAAGCACCGGATCACCTTCGAGAACGGCCGCGTGCAGCAGCGCAACTTCCACGACTTCGAGCTGTTGCGCATGCACGAGAGCCCGAAGATTGAAGCGTACATCCGCCACAACGAGGCGCCGCCCACGGGCATTGGCGAGCCGGGTGTTCCGGTGATCGCACCCGCGGTGGCCAACGCCGTCTTCGCGGCCACGGGGAAGCGGCTGCGCGACCTGCCGCTGACGCTGGACTCCACCTCGTGAGCGGGCCTACTCCAGCGCGGCCCAGAGGTCATCGAAGGCACGGCAGAAGGGCTGGACGAGGCGCGGGTCCTCCGAGATGAGCACGTTCTCGTGGTTCACGTCCGCGGCGGATCGGGTCCAGTTGTAGCTGCCGGTGAGCAGGCGCATCCGGTCGAAGAGTGCGAACTTGTGATGCATGTGGGACTCGGTACGGTCCAGGCGGACAGGGAGGCCGGCGTCGCGCAGGCGGTCTATGTCCGAGCCCGGGTCGTGCGCCTTGTCATCGTCGCTCACCACGCGCACCCGGACGCCCCTCCGGTGAGCGTCCAGCAGGGCTCGCGTCAGGCGATCATCCGTCACCGTGAAGACACATACATCGATGGAGCCGCGCGCCTCCTCGATGAGCTTGACGATGGCGCGCAGGGGGCCGTCGCCGGGGGAGAAGTGCGTCTCCGTGCGCGAGCCTTCGGGGACGCGCCGGGTGGGCAGCAGGGCCTGGACGGTCTCCTCGAGCCAGGAGATAACCTGGCGGGCGCGCGGGTCGGTGACCGACTCCCGGGCGAGGGCGAAGGCGCGGGAGCGGAACAGGGCGAGCACGGCCTCGCTTGCCCGCCTGTCGTCCAGGACGGCCTGGAGGGCGCGGCGCTCGGAGCGGGTGAGCTGCCGGTCCGCCAGGGTGGCGGTGAGGATGTCGTCGATCTCGGAGGCGTTCATGGGGGTGCTTCCGACCTGGGGGGCGGGAGAGGGGCCGGATCGTAACGCAGCGTACGCTCTGTGAAGAACAGACGAGCGTGCGGGCCCATGGGGGATTAGGGTAGGGGGGTCATGAACATCCCCTTTGTCATCGAGACCACGCACCGCGGCGAGCGGGCGTACGACCTCTACAGCCGGCTCCTGAAGGACCGGATCATCATGTTGGGCACGCCCATCAATGACGAGGTGGCCAACGTCATTGTCGCCCAGATGCTGTTCCTGGAGTCCGAGGACCCGGACAAGGGCATCAACATCTACATCAACTCACCGGGTGGCGTGGTGACAGCGGGCCTGGCCATCTATGACACGATGCAGTACGTGAAGTGCCCGGTGTCGACAATCTGCGTGGGGCAGGCGGCGTCGGCGGCGGCGCTGCTGCTGCTGGCGGGCTCGAAGGGCAAGCGGTACGCGCTGCCGAACGCTCGCATCATGATCCACCAGCCGCTGGGCGGGGCGCAGGGGCAGGCGACGGACATCGAGATCCAGGCGAAGGAGATCCTGCGCCTGAAGGCCTACCTCAACGGGCTGATGGTGAAGCACACGGGCCACACCATCGAGCGCATCGAGAAGGACACGGAGCGCGACTACTTCCTGAGCGCCGAGGATGCCCGGCAGTACGGCATCATCGACGAGGTGGTGGTGAAGCCAGGCGTGCCGCTGGCCAACAAGACGTAAGGAACGCATCGCCTCTCGGAGAGGCGGACGTTCTGCACGTTCATGGAGGAGGGGCAGGCTCTGCGCCCTCTTTCAGGCGCGCGGCAGGGAGAGGCTGGAGGTGAGTGAGCAGCCAAGGACTGTAGAGGGAGGTGCTCGTGCACGACATCTCCGCATCCTTACCCAGCCCCACGACCCCAACGAGCAAGCGGCCTTTGGCATTCTCTCGCAAGCAGGGCCCACCCCTGTAGCCCGTGTTGAAGTGGACCCCTTGGGAGTCGTAAAGGATTCGTCCATCTGGAGGAATAGGCGCCTTCGTGACTCTTCCCTTCTTGAAATAGCGAGTCCCGAAGATCCCCCCCACATCCCGCTCATGCCCGTAGCCAGCCATGAGCAGGAGTTCACCGGCTTGGGCCTCGGTGTCCGTCAGTGACGCAGGAGAGATCCCGAGCTGGACTGGCTTCTCCAGGACAACGACCGCAAGATCCGCATGGCTCATCTCCACGTCTCCTCGAGTGTCGAAGAGGATCTTGAGCTCCGGGTGCGATTTCACTTGCCCTCTCTGGCTGCTGATCCGCAACGCTGGCCTGGAAGAGCCTTCGACTGGCGCGGAAAGAACAGCGGTCACTTGCGCATGCTTTGCGCAGCCCGAGCCGTCGATGGTGACCCTCTCTGTGCCGTTTGGAGAGCCCGTGCTTTGCCGAGGGCACACGCAGTGCCCCGCCGTCAGGACGAGCCGAGGATGGAGGAGCACCCCGTTGCAGGAGAGCCCCAGCGCTGGCTCATCCGCCTGGACCATGACCGTCGAGGCATAGCGGTTGTCGGTGTCCCTCTCGCCGATGAGCTCGAGCAGGCTTCCATCGAAAGGCAGGAACGCCAGTTCCCCCGAGTGAAGACGACCACCATCCGTCCCTGGGGGGGGCGTCTCGGCGCGATGCTCTCCCGGAGGATCGACAGGGGGAGCGGGGTTTTCGGAGCAACCCCCGGCAGCCAGCCACGCCGCGAGAACAAGGGAGACAACGCGGAGCCTGTCCAAGGTCAGTCCTCTGCGCCCGGTGCACCGGCGACTTGCCTCTGCTGCCACTCCTTGTAGCTCTCTCCAGTTGAGGCGACCTTCCACATATCGCGCCCGTTCAGGCTCGTCCCGGCAACTGCGACGGCGGCTGCGGTGGGGGACTCGAAGACGAAGTCCTGAGTGAAGACCAGTAGATCCGGCCCTTGTGGTATCAGCACCTCGCTCTCAGTCAGGCGCTTACGCATGTTCTGGTAGCTGGGCTGGAGAGAGTCGACATTCTTCTTCCGGGCGGTGGAGCCCTTCTGGACGATGAAAACTCCCTCCTTCACGATGCAGTCGGCCGTGGCGTTGTCCCAGGTGAGCCGCAGGCGTAAGCCGCTCTTCGGATTTCCAGTCACGGAAGTGAACACGTTGAGCCCGAGGACGGGCAGCAGGAGCCGCACGTTCTCGAGGAACGTCTCCATGTCGGCCTCATCGGCCTCGGGGAGTCGACCACCACCCGGCTCGTTCCCGTTCATGAGATGCACGAGCTTCGCCGCGCGAATCTCCTGGACGAGGCGGGCCTCCAGCCATCGAACGTGAGCCTTGGTGAGGTTGTCGTCCTTCGAGACGAACACGACCACCCAGGTCCAGAAGTCCTTGTTCGAAGCGTGGTTCGTGAGACGGGCCCAGACGTCGTCCGCCTCACCGACATAGACCGCTGTCTCGGACGACTGATCCTCCGAGGGCCCGACCAGCACGTAGACTCCGGTGTTCTGGATCTCCTCGCGCTTGCCCAGCCGCGTGAGCTCGGTGCGCGGGGCGACCATGGCCTGCCCCGTCCACATTCCCACCTCGGCGGTGCGGAGTCCCTGGGGAGTGCCATCCACGAGAAAGAGACGAACGGACCTGCCAGGCATCAAGCGCCTCTCGTTGAGGGAGCAGCGAGCGTCGGAGACGAAGAACCTACCGGCTGCGAGCGGGCGAGGCACTCCCTTTCTGCCGCGCACATCGCCGTTCGAGGCCACAACCGGGTATCGACCTTCCGAGTGGGTGGCCCGTCAGGAACCCATGAGGTAGGATCGTGCGAGGGACCAGAGTTCTCATAGAGGCCGGAGGAGCCTTGTGGAGGTGCCACTCGCGAGGAATCCGGCGGCTCTTGCTCCTGGCATGGTGGTGGGGGCCTGGCGCGTGGTGGGGTGGGGCGGCCGGGGCAGTTATGGCGTCGTCTACTGCGTGCAGCGCTCGGAGCACCCAGAGGCTGGGCTCTTCGCGCTCAAGTTGGCGCTTCACCCCAGGGATGAGCGCTTCGAGCGAGAGGTAGAGCTGCTCTCGCGCCTGGTGCACCCCCACGTGCCACGGCTGTGGGACAGCGGGTGGTGGACGTCCGCCGACGGGGTAGCCTTCCCGTTCCTGGTCATGGATTGGGTGGAGGGCGTGCACTTGTACGAGTGGGCGCGGCAGCGCAAGCTCAGCTTTCAACAGGTAGCTCGGGTGTTGGCACAGGTGGCCCGAGCGTTGGAGGCTTTGCACGCCATGGGCGGAGTGCACCGGGATGTCAAAGGCGACAACGTTCTGGTGACCCAGGAAGGCCGTGCGGTGCTGACGGACTTCGGCTTGGGGACCTATCCCGGAGCGCGCGCGCTGACGCGGCAGGCGGAGCCTTTGGGCACACCGCAGTACTTGAGCCCCCAGGCCCTGCACCACCGGCAGAGGTTCTGGCGCCGCGCCGAGCCCCGCTATGAGGCAGGCCCCGCCGATGACGTGTACGCGCTGGGGGTGACCGCGTGGCGCCTGGTCACGGACACATACCCGCCAGGTGAACGGGTGTCGCCCGAACTCATGTCAGGCACGTCCCCAGAGCTGGGAGCACTCATCTGCCGGTTGCTTGCGGAGGACCCTGCAGCCCGAGGTTGTGTGGGAACTGTCGCTCAGGCATTCGAGAAGATAACGGAGACCGCTGAGCGCACAGGGGCTCCCTCGATTCCCCGGCGCGCAGCGGATGATTCTTCCGTGGGCTCGACGCGGTGGGTACCGGCGCGCCGGATGTTGGGGTGGGGATTGGGGCTCTCTGCGGCGGTCGTAGGCCTGTTGGTGGCCCTCAATACAGGGGGGATGCAGCACTTTCAGCCTGTGGAGGGGCCGACGGCGGTGGCGCAGGAGACAAGAAGTCAGGACAAGCCGGATGCCGGAACTGCGGGCATGGCGGAAGCAGTGCGCGCAACACGCGTGGAGGGTTCGCTGCCTGTGTCGGAGCAGGAGGGGCTCAGTCTCGACCTGTCGAAGAATCCTTTGCCAGGCCAGCGCAGGCCGCCCTGTGGGAAACGCGAGATCGAGATCAACGGAGGGTGCTGGGTGTTCCAGGTCAATATGGAGCCACCCTGTGGACCTCGTATCTATGAGTGGAAGCAGGGGTGTTATCTGCCCACCTTCGATCCTCAGATTCCGCCCACCTCGGATCCGCCGTGAGACGGGTGGCACAAGGAGTAAGGCGACGCGTACACTTCACGTGGCGGATTCTTTAGCGTGAAGGGCTCTTCGTGACGCACCGGCTCAGTGGCTCCTCCCAGGTGGATATCGCGATCCTGACGGTCATCCCGCCGGAGCTGTTTGCCGCACGTGATGCACTGGGGATTGCCGAGAGCGCCCGCTTCAAGGACGAGGTCGGCACCGTCTCCTATCGAGGCAGGGTTCGCTCTGCTCTGGCGCGACGGGACTACGAGGTCGTCCTCACGTGCCTCGGCCGAGCAGGGAATGCTCTCTCCGCCGCCGCAGTGCAGGATGTCATCGCTCGGTATCGCCCGCAGCTCGTCCTGCTGATGGGGATCGCCGCCGGGATGAGGGACAAGGTCCGGATCGGCGAGGTGGTGTTCTCGGAGCGGATCGTCGCCTACGAGCCAGCGGCCATGGCGCGCACACCCGAGGGGCACCCCCACCTCGAGCCACGGCCGGAGATCCGGACGGTCTCCCATCGAGTGCAGCAGGATCTGGTGCACTACCGGCCGGACGAAGCACGCCTGCGTGAGCGCTTCGAGCGGCGGGGAGGGAGCTTTCCTCTCCCGTCTTCAGGGAACGAGGCGCTCTATCAGGAGCATGTCGCGACACGGCTAATGGTGAAGCTGGCGACGCTCGCGAGCGGGGAGAAGCTGCTCCGCGATCCAGGCAAGCTGCGTGAGATCCGCTCGCTCCATGGAAAGACCGAGGTGGCGGAGATGGAGGCCGTGGGCCTCATGGAGGCCTGCGAGCGGAGCGGGCTCCCCTGGCTGGTGATCCGAGGGATCTCCGACTTCGGAGACGAGCTCAAGGACGACCGCTTCCATGAGTTCGCGTCACGGGCCGCCTCGGCGGTGATGGCGGACTTCATCGAACATGGCTTGGAGTTGGAGAAACGGCGAGGACCTGGAGTCATGGCCATAGCAGCAGTTGCGCTGTTAGTTGCCGCCATTGGGAGCGGCGTGAATGCCTGGGGGGCTCTGCGTGGGAGCGAGGAGCCGAAACCCAATGCTGCGATTGCCTCGGAGCAGTCAGGTTCGAAGGGCGACACCAAGCCTGCTTCCCCGGCCCATCAGGTGGCTCCCGAGGAGAAGCCGCGATCGTCGGGTGGCCCAAAGCGGCAGTCGGCCGTGGATCCACAGCTCCAGTCGGCCACTGCTGCTCCGGAGTCCAAGCAGCCGGTCGAGAGCGCGTCCACCACGAAGACGAAGATCGGCAACCTCAAGGCAGGAGATGGCGCCAAGCTCAAGATAGGTAACGTGAAGGGGGAAGGCTCGACCGACACGCAAGTAGGGGACGTGACCTGTGGCGACAACTGCGTGTTCGAAGCTGGCAACAAGGGAGAGTGAAGCCCGTGTGGAAGAGCTTCATTGCATCCGTTCTGCTCATTGCAGTTGGATGTGCCAGGTCCGTGCGTGATGAGCCGCTCCCACCCGTTGAGCCACTGAAGACAGGGCGGTGTGGGGAAAAGCTCGGAGCCAGTCCCTTCAAGAACCCGCAGGCGATCCACTTCCTGGTGGCTGACTTCCATGGCGCACCATCGGCTGGATCCGAGGCGAACTTCTCGGAGACGGTGTCAACCCAGGTGACGCGGGCGCTGGAAGTCTTCAAGGAAGAGGTGCTGCGCAACCCCCAGGAGTTCGACATCGAAATACCCGAGGGCTCGCTGGAGATCGAGCGGCTGGCGTGCTTCCTGGAGAACCACGAGCAGGCGGAGGCGGCGGCGCGGGAGCTCGACGCGGATGTGGTGATCTGGGGTCAGGCATTCTGCAACGTCATGTCTCCCGTCGTGGTGAACAACCAGAGCACGACGAGCGTGGGAGACATTTCCGCAGGTAGTAACAGTGTGAACCGGATCGGTAACATGGAGGTGAATGCGGGGAAGCCCTATACAGTGTGTCCCAAGGCGACGCTGTATCGCTCGGAGCGTAGCTTCCGTCGAGGGAGTGAGCGGGGAGTGGATCTGGCAAGTCTGGGGCATCTGGATCTGCCAACGCTGCGCTCAACGGAACCCTTCCTGCTGGTGCAGTTCGCCCTAGGGCTCCATTTCTATGAGTTGGGCAATTACTGGCTGGCGGCGAGATTCTTTGAAAAGTCGGCCGAGAAAGTGGTGCTGAAGGAACGGAGTGCGGCAGAACTCAAACTCGCCCTTGGGCTTGCTTACCTGCACCTGCCCAATCTGGAATTGTCGCTTCGCTACAGTCGAGAAGCTCTGGAATCCGATGTTGGCAGGGACAGTCACCTGGAAAGTGCGCTCATCAGCAACATCGGCCGTGCGCTCCATGCGCAGGGCGACTACGGGGGAGCGCTGGAGCACTACCGGCGAGCGCTGGAGATAGATGAGAAGGCGCTTGGCAAGGACCATCCCACGGTGGCCATTGGCGTGAACAACATCGGCTATGCTCTCCATGACCAAGGCGACTACGCGGGTGCACTGGAGCACCTCCGGCGAGCACTGGCGATAAATGAGACGGCGCTCGGCAAGGATCATCTCTCGGTGGCCACCAATGTGAACAACATCGGCTTAGTGCTCCAGAGGCAGGGCGACTATGAGGGAGCGCTGGAGCACTACCGGCGAGCGCTGGCGATAGCGGAGAAGGCGCTCGGCAAGGACCATCCCACAGTGGCCATTGGTGTGAACAACATTGGTCATGCGCTCCATGATCAGTGCGACTACGGGGGAGCGCTGGAGCACTATCGGCGAGCGTTGGCGATAGATGAGAAGGTACTCGGCAAGGACCATCCCACGGTGGCCA
>Ga0190275_10000882_pt1 | contig 23739 bp, 24 predicted proteins | sample Popmic550T_FD_133745 | JGI IMG/M metagenome (GOLD analysis project Ga0190275, IMG submission 133745) | Populus adjacent soil microbial communities from riparian zone of Yellowstone River, Montana, USA - 550 T | ecosystem: Environmental > Terrestrial > Soil > Riparian zone > Trees stand | place...
GGTTGCGGACATCTCGCTCGGCCTCGACCTAACCGCGCTCGTGCCTCAAGCCGAAGACGTCAAAGAGCAGCTCGTCGATCAGCTCCAGGAGATCATCCAGCAGGCTCCCGAGCAGGTCAGGAATGCCGTCGATCAGCTCCTCGACTCCGTCGACGAAGGCCAGGCGATCAAGATCGTCGCGGGCCCGGCGACGTCAAACGTCAGCGCCAAGGGTCCCGCTCTCTCCGTCAGATCGACCGCCGCGGGTGCTCGCATCGGTGTCGTCGGTATCCCCGATCTCGACACCGATGGGATCCCCATCCCGGGCAGCTCGAACGCCGTCGAAGACGGATTGATCATCATCGAGGTCGGCGCTGCCAGCGCTAGTGCAGAGGTGCTCAAAGCGGACGCTTCTTCGTCTTCAGAGGCATCGGCTGCGATCGTCACCGTCAAGGTGCGTGACATCACCAAGCTCGAGCCCACCTATACCGAGATCCCAGTTGCACCGGGACAGACGGTCACGATCCTCCAAGGAACTCCAGCCGAATCGACGATCTCGGCGGCGGCAGCGACCACCAAGGAAACGAAAGGCTCAGCGGTTGCGGGCGCCGACGCGGTCAGGCTGCACCTGCTCAAGGGCGTGCAAGGCGGGCTCAAGGTCGGGCTCGGTCGTGCAACCGCCGCCGTCAACGCGAAGCAGGTCCAACCGCAACAGCAGGAACGTCCTCCCGTCGCCTTGCCGGCAACCGGTGGCACGGACCTGCGGTGGTTGGGTCTCATCTTGGTTGTCGGAGCCCTGGCAGCGCTGGCTCTCCGGCGGCGCTTCACCCACTAGAACCAACAAGGATCGCCTATGCCGTTCCGCCGGCCATCACCTCGGCTGATCAGCCGCGTGCTCACGGGCGCGGCGATCGTCCTTGCCCTCGCGGGTATCGGGGTCGTCGCTTATCCGTTCGCTACCGATCTCTGGGCGGCCCGGATCCAACGGGGCCTGGCCGGAGACCTGGCCGCCAAAGCCGTCGACTACGAAGCCGGCAGAGTGAAAGTCGGCGAGCCTTTGACGCAACTCGAGATCCCACGCCTGGGTGTCGACGTTGTTGTCGTTGAAGGAACGACTCTCTCCGCGCTGCAAGCAGGAGCAGGGCACTATCCGAAGACGCCTCTGCCCGGTGAGAAGGGGAACGTCGCCATCGCCGGTCACCGCACGACATACGGCAAACCGTTCAACCGGATGGACGAGCTCCAAGAGGGCGACCGCGTGATCTTGACGACGCCGCTCGAACGGCACGTCTACGAGATCGAGGGCCAACCGCGCGTCGTCGAATTGGATGACTGGTCCGTGATCAACCGTTATCCCAAGCGAGGTTCCTACCTGACCCTCACCTCTTGCCACCCCGAGGGAAGTGCCGACTATCGGATCGTGGTCCGAGCAAATCTGATCCAGTCCACCGATGTCGTTGCGGAGGCTGCTCGATGAAGCTACGCGCACTTCTCATCGCTGCAGCGCTCCTTGTCGTCTTCGCTCCGCCGGCCGGTGCACAGCGCGGCGTGACCGTGCAACTCGACGGATTGCAGGATGGCGCAAGTGTCAGCGGCACATTGCCGCTTTCGGTCCATGCCTCTGCAACATCGGGGATCAGACGGCTCACGCTGACCGTTGATGGCGAGGTCGTCATCGACCAGTCGCCCAACGGCATCAAACAGAACGTCGATGCGTCCTTCGACTGGGACACGACTCGCTATGTGGGGTCGTCCGGTCTGGCGCGAAACAGGGAGTACTCGGTGCAGGTCCGCGCCGTCTCGCACAGTGGAGGCGAGGATCAACTGAGCGCGCTGGCCATCGTCAACAACCAGCCTGCCGTCCCCAGCGGATTGAGCACCAGCGTTGCCGGCCGCGACGTAACCATCGCCTGGGACGCTAATCCGGAGCCCGACATAACCGGATACCGCGTCGAGCGCTACTTCGGAAGTGACTATGTCGAGGCAGCAACTGTGACGGAGACGATCTTCACGGAGGCTCCCGGCTCCGGCCGCTTCTCCTACCGGGTGGTCGCGATCCGGCACAGCGACGCCTCTCCGGAAGGCATCGAGTCGGTGCCGACCGAGCAATTGACGATGACGGTTTCAGCCCCAGCCCCCGGGTCCGGCGCAGGGGGAGGCGGAACGGGGAAGTCGGGTGGCTCTTCCAAACGCGGAGGGAGTTACTCCACCAACGGGTCCGTCGGTGCGACCGGCTTGCCGGGCGGCGCTGCGCTTCCGGGATCGCGTGGTCTCGGCGGCATCCCCGAACTGCCGGCACCCGAGTGGGGCAGCTTCAAGAAACGTCTTCCGTACAAGCTCCCGAAAGGCGGAGTCCCGCTGCGCGCATCTGCCGTCAGCCGTTCCGGCGGGCCGCTGAGGATCATCCCGCCCGACGGCCTTCGATGGGTGGCCTTGGGGCTGCTGTTCCTTTGTATCGCCGGGTTCGCGCGGTTGATGGCCATCCGGATCACTCCTCCGTCCGAACCCGCGAAGATCGAGGCGTGAATAAGTTCAAACCCGGCGACCACTTCCACGACCTCGAGAAGTGGGAGGAACGTCGACCCGAGGGGCCCCATATCTGGCGCACGCTCGGCTACAACAGAACACTCTGGGAGCCGGGACGTCAGGTGATCGAGTGGAAGGCAACCGAGGATTACTCGTTCCCCATCATGTCCGGACACATCGTCCACGGAGGGATGGTCTCGACGATCCTCGACACGGCGATGGGTGGAGCGTGCTGGACGCTCTTGAACAACGATGAGGCATTCCTGACGTCCAACCTCAACGTCGAGTTCTTCCGGGCCACCCGCCCGGGCCTGCTACGTGCCGAAGGTCGCGTCGTAAGTCGAACGAAGCGCGCCATTTTCTGCGCCGCCGATCTATTCGATGAGGACGGCAAGCACACGGCCGGCGCCCGTTGCACACAGATCGTCCTCCCGTCCGAAACCGCGGGAAGACCCTGGCATGGTAAGGACGAGAAACCGGAATAAGGGGCGGTCCGTCGAACGCCGGCGGTCTCGACCGGCGGCGAGAAAGAGAGGTAGATATGCCCACCGAAGTCAGCGTCGAAGAGCTCAAGAGCCTCAGTGGCGAGAAGGATCTCGGGACCAGTGACTGGCACCGCGTCGAGCAGAAGCACATCGACCTGTTCGCCGATGCAACCGGCGACCACCAGTGGATCCACGTGGATCAGGAGATGGCGAAGCAGGGACCGTTCGGCCAGACCATCGCCCACGGTTACCTGTCTCTTTCACTGTTACCCATGTTGATGTCTCAAGTCATGTCGGTCACGGGCGCAAAGATGGGCATCAACTACGGCACCGACAAGGTGCGCTTCACGAACCCCGTTCCATCGGGATCGGACGTGAGACTCAAGGCCAAGCTCCTGTCCGCGCAACCGAAGGGCGACGGGCTTCTCTACAAGGTCGGCGTCGAGGTCGAGATCAAGGATCAGGAGAAGCCGGCGATGGTAGGCGAGGTTCTCTACCTGGTCTTTGCCTGAGGAGAACCCGCGTCCCGAAAGCCAGCGCCGCGCCGGCGCAGAGTACTGCCGGTAGTCCGTAGCCCACGCCGAACCCGTAACTGTTGGCGATCAGGCCCACCAGGTAGGTGCCGGCGCCACCTCCGATGTCGAAGAAAACCGTGAACGTTGCGAGAGCGGCTCCTCGTTCGTGATCGCCTACGCGATCAGCCGTGAGAGCGAGCAACGCCGGGAAGAGAACGGCGAACCCCGCGCTGTAAGCGGCAACCCCCAGATAAGCGGCCCAGGGAAACTGGAAAACGGCGAGAGTAGTCATCCCCACCGTCGCTCCGATGATGCCCGGCAGCGCAACGCTCACGCGCCCGTGTCGGTCTGCCCACCGGCGGCTCAACAAGCGGATCGCAAGGATCGTGAGCGAGAAAGTGATGTAAAGACCCGCTGAGGAGCTGAGCCCGATCGATCGCGCATAGAGCGGCGAGAACGCAGTGATCGCCGTGTATCCGGTGGCCGCACACATGACCACGAGCCCGGGCCCCAACGCCGCACCGTGAAGTCCGAAGCGAGGATGCACAACATCCGCGTGGGGTGGGTGGGGAACCAATGTCTCGGGAAGCGAGAGAGTGATGGCGAACGCGACGACAGATAAGACGCTTGCCGTGACCCAAACGCTTCCGAACCCGATCTGCGTCGCGAGCCACTCCCCGAGTGCAGGCCCGGCCGCGAAACCGATGTAGAGGAAAAGGCTGAACAACGTCACGGTCTCCGCGCGTCGTCCCGGTGGACTCATATCGGTGGCCATCGTGGCCGCGCCCGTATAGAAAGCGGCCCCCACTCCTCCACGAACGACGCTGAGAAGGACGATCGCCCAGACCGACCCGGCAGCGAAGTACAGCACCGACAACACCGCGGCCACCGATGTGGCCGCCAACAGGGCCGGGCGTCGGCCGACTCGATCCAACGCGACCCCGATGAAAGGACGGGCGAGCACCGCAGCAGGGAAGAAGGCTGCCGTCGCCACCCCTACAACCGCTCGCGAACCTCCGAGAACGTCATGAACGTAAAGAGGGATCGCCGACATGAACATGCCCATCGCCACGAAGTGAAAGAGGGTCGCGGAGCAGAGGCGCGCCAGACGCGCTCGGTCCAGAGACTCTGAAGCACCGGCTCGGTTCGTCACGAGCATTTGGTCCTATCATCCAGAGCCTCACGGCACAGGAGGCCATGATGACTGCAGGCAGATCGGGCACCGTTAAGACCGTCGACATCGACGGCCCCATCAACTACGTGGACTTCGGCGGCGACGGTCCCGAGATGATCCTTGTCCATGGGCTCGGCGGATCCGTTCAGAACTGGTTCGCCGTCGCACCCGGTTTGGCCGAGAACTATCGCGTCACCGCCGTTGATCTCGTCGGTTTCGGCCGCACACCGCGTCCCGAAGGTCGATCGGCCAAGGTCAGGGACAACCGGCTCGTGCTCGATCGATTCGTCGACGAGGTAGCGGGCGGCTCGTCCATCCTGGTCGGCAACTCGATGGGCGGAGCCATCTCGATCCTCGAAGCCGCGCAGGAACCGGACAAGGTCGCAGCGTTGGTGTTGGTCGATCCGGCGGTCCCGTACCCCGCCGGGCAGGAGGCCGATCCGGTCGTCGCGATGACGTTCGGCACCTACATGATGGACAACGCCGAAGAGCTGGTGACCGCCTATCTCACGCAAGTGGGCCCCGAAGCCGCGGTCCGGACGACGATGGAGCTCTGTTGCGTCGATGCCGACCGCGTCCCGGCCGAGGTGCTTGACGCGCAGATCGAGTTGATGAAGGAACGATCGGAGATGGAGTGGGCCAACGGTTCGATGGTCGAGGCCGCGCGTTCATTGCTCGAGTTGAACGCGAATGAAGACGACTTCTTCGCGGCGGTGAAGGCGATCACAGCCCCTACCCTTCTCGTTCACGGCGACAGCGACCGGCTGATCCCGCTGACGGCCGCGCAACAGTTAGCGAACATCCGCCCCGACTGGCGCTTCGAGGTCTTCGCCGACACCGGCCACGTCCCCCAACTGGAGACCCCCGAGAGGTTCCTCTCGGTTGTCGGCGGCTGGCTCGAGACCGTCCTAACGAAAGAAACGGTCGGCTAGGCGCTCAGCTGCGCTTGATGTCCTTCCACGGCACACCCTTGTCGGCCGCGGGATCGCGCGGCAGACCAAGGATCCGCTCCGCGAGCTGATTCTTGAGGATCTCCGTCGTGCCCCCTTCGATCGAATAGCCGCGCGCTCGCAAGAACGCCCGGGCACGGGCTTCGGCCCCCTTGTCATCGGGAAGCCAAGCGATCGCCCCCGGACCCGCTGCATTCATCGCGAACGAGGTCTGTCGCTGGTTCAACTCGGCATTGAAGACCTTGCCCACGCCACCCTCGGCACCGGGTGATGCTCCGACACGCCGGGCGGCCGCAGCACGGAACGCCGTCATCTCCTTAACCTCGCGCTCGACATGGAAGCGCGCCACGCTCTGGCGTACCAAACGATCGTCGCGGTGAGGGATCGAGTGAACGAACATCTTCCAGGGATCTTTCCGGGCGCCGCCCATGAAAGCCTCGGGGCTGGTGGACAACCCGGATAGAGCCACGCGCTCGTTCATCAACGTCGTGCGGGCTATCTCCCAACCTTGACCAACCTCGCCGACGCGGTTGGCGTCGGGGATGCGCAGACCGTCGAAGTACACCTCGTTGAACTCCGAAGCACCGGTTATCTGGCGGAGTGGCCGGACCTCGACACCTTCGGCTTTCATCGGACAGATGAAATACGTGAGGCCTTCGTGCTTCGGGAGACTCGGATCGGTTCGAGCTACCAGCATCCCGAACTGCGCCCACTCGGCGATCGACGTCCAGACCTTCTGACCCTTGATGACCCACTCGTCTCCGTCCTTCTCGGCGCGGGTCGCGAGCGAAGCCAGGTCGGAGCCGGCCCCCGGCTCGGAGAACAGCTGGCACCAAACCTCTTCGCTGGTGAGAATCTTGGAGAGATATCGCTCCTTCTGCGCATCCGACGCGTGCTCGATCAACGTCGGCCCGGCGAGCCCTATACCGAGGATGTTGATCCCGAACAGCGGAAGCCGGAGACGAGCCAGCTCCTCGCGGACCACGTTCTGCATCCACACCTTGCCCGACAGACCGCCGTACTCCTTCGGCCATAGGGGGGCCGCGTAACCGGCCGCGCCGATCGTGCGATTCCAATCCATAACGTCGAAGTGCGACCACGCAGCCTCGAACGCGGTTTCATCGCCCTTCTCGAGCGCTTCGATCCACCCATCGGGAACGTTCGCCTTGACCCAGGACAAGAACTGTTGACGGAACTCGGCCTGCTCCGGCGTGTCTTCGATCCGCCACCGCATCAGTTATCACCCCCGATGTCCGTCAAGCGGGCTAAGACGTCCCGGTGATAGTCACCGTCGCCGAGATAGATCTCAGACGACTTCGCTCTGCGGAAGTACAGATGCACGTCGTGCTCCCAGGTGAACCCGATGCCGCCGAGCACCTGGATCGTCTTTCCCGCCACATCGAAGAACGCTTCCGAGCAATAGGACTTGGCCAGCGAAGCGGCAACCGGTAGTTCGCTTTCGTCTTCAGACACTGCCCACGCCGAGTAGTACGCAGCAGACTTCGCCATCTCGACTTCGATGAGCATCTCGGCGCACTTGTGCTTGACCGCTTGGAACGATCCGATCGGTCGTCCGAACTGGACTCGCGTGTTCGCGTGCTCCGTGGCCGTGTCCAAGCACCACTGCGCCCCGCCGACCATCTCGGCGGCGAGGCCCACGGCCGCCTGCTGCAACGTGCGCTCGAGGGCGGCGGCCCCGCCGCCGGCCTGGCCCAACAACGTGGCTGGTGTCGACGAGAAATCGACCTTGGCCTGCTTCCGCGACATGTCGAGCGTATCGAGCGGCGTTTTCGTCAGCCCATCCGCATCGGCGTCGACAAGGAACAATTCGATGTCATCACCCAACCGAGCAGCCACGACCAGCACGGTCGCGGTGTGGCCGTCGAGGACGTACATCTTCGTTCCGTTCAGCGCGTACCCGCCGTCCTTCTGTGTAGCGGCAAGCGTTATCCCAGTGGCATCCCAGCGCCCCGACTCCTCGGTGAATGCGAGCGTAGCGCGCGTCGATCCGTCCGCAAGCTTGGGCAACAGATCCTTTCTCTGTTCCTCGGTGCCCGCATTCAGGACCGCTTCGGCACCGAGCACGACGGACGAGAAGAAGGGCGCCGCCAGGTTGGCTCGCCCCATCTCTTCCAGAAGCACCCCAAGCTCGGTGAACGTGTAGCCGGCACCCCCGTACTCCTCGGGGATGGCGATCCCCATCCATCCAAGCTCGGACATCTGCTTCCAGGTCGCTTCATCGAACCCCTCGGTCGACTCCATCGCGGAGCGGATCGCCTCCGAGCCGGAGTTCTCCTGTAGGAACCTCTTGGCGGAAGCCCGTAGCTCCTGCTGTTCATCAGTGAAGACTCCAGGTGTATTCATCAAATGAAATTACCAGGGAGCTAAGTGTCGAAGTTGAGATCGGACTGGTGATGGGCTCGGCCATCGCCCAACGAAGGTGGAGCGATACCTGCTGCTCCTTCGACACGAGGCCCCGGCACCCCTCGGAACTCGTAGAGCTCGCACGTTCTGCCCGGTTGGCAGACGAATATCTGACCGGTGCCGTTCGAAGTAGCTATCTGGACCACCGCAGTGGCCACATCCTCCGGCTGTAAGAGGGGGAAGTCGTTCCGGCGGAACAGCGGTACCGCCCCCTGGAGCATGGGCGTCTCGACGAATCCGGGGCAGATCGCGTTGATCCGGATATTCCGCGGAGCCAGCTGCTGGGCGACCGAGCGAACGAATCCCACTACAGCGTGTTTGGTTAGTCCGTAAACCGGATCGGTGGGGTACGGCATCAGACCCGCGAGGGAAGCGGTCGCGATGATCTGACCCCCTTCGCTCATCGACTGGACGCATGCCTTCGCCCCGAACACCACCCCGCCGACGTTGATCCCCCAGGCACGTTGGAACCCCTGCACGTCCAGCTCCACCAGATCGACATCACGTTCCACGACGCCCGCGTTCAGATGGGCGATGTCGAGTCGGCCGAGTTCAGCTCGCGCAGATCGAACGGCTGCCGCTATCTGTTCCGGGTCCGATACGTCCGCTGCAACGAACAATCCATCAACTTCATCCGCAGCCGACTTGCCGCCGGACTCGTCGAGGTCCACCACCGCTACCCGTGCACCTTCGGCCGACATGCGCCGAGCCACACTCAGGCCGATGCCCGAGGCGGCCCCGGTCACGAGCGCGACTTTGCCGGCGAACTGGCTCATCTCATCCACCGAACAATCTGCGTGGGTTATCGGTCAGGATCGAATCGAACGTCGCCCTGTCTACCCCCGCGGCCTCCAGCTTCGGCCAAAAGTCGGTGAACAGGTAGTCGTGCGGACGACCGACCATCTGCTCGCGCACCCACGGTTCGATCTGATCGAACGTTTCTTCCATGCCCGCAGGTATCGGATAAGGGAACTTGTGCGAGCGAAGACAGCACATGTGGTCCTGGCTGAGGCACAAGCGCTCTTGATGCCCGGCCTCCAGCATCCCCTTGACCAGTGAAACGCGGTTCTCTTCGGGCGCGAGCACCTCGAAACCAACCCGATCGACGCCGGCGAATGAGCCCTGCTCGGCGATCTTGACGAGCTGGGTTGCATCGGTCGCCTGATCCTGATGGCCGATCAGACAACGAGATAACTCGACGCCTTCATCGGCCAGGATCTCTTGCTGCACGTCCCATCCGTTCGAGTTCTCGCAGTGCGTGATCACGCTCAGCCCCGAATCCTTTGCCGCGCGTGCGGCGGCTCGAGCCACCTTCTTCTCGAGCTCGGTAGGCGGGTCGCCGGTCGCGATCTTGACCACTCCGGGTTTGATGCCCGTGTCACCGATCCCATTCGATATCTCGTCCATGTAGAACTCATGGATCTCATCGATGCTGCGGAGCCGCCAGTAATAGGGGATACCGATGTGCTCGTGATAAAAGCCGGTCGAGCAGACGAGCTGCATCCCGGCGCGCTCGGCAACCTCTGCCAGCATCTCCGGATCGCGGCCGAGGTCGATCGGACATGGATCCACCCATGTCTTGATGCCAAAGGCTTGGGTTTGTTTCATCCGTTCGACTGCCACACTGATGCAACGTGACCGCTCGAACGTGTCGTTCGGATCGAGCACGTCGCCGGGATAAGAGATGTAGATGTGCTCGTGCACCAGCGTGGGGCCGAGCTCCGACGTGTCGATCGGCCCGAGCACCGTCTGAAGGGTCGCCATCCGCCCGAAACTACAGCCCGTTTAGAGTCACCACATGCTCGAGAAGACGAAGGCGGCGATCGTCGAAGGCGCTGATCCATCGGTGGTCGGTCCGTATCTTGCCGAACATCTCGGCGACGAGTCCTGGAACACCGTTTCCGTCGAGCTCATCTCCGGAGGCAAATCGAACCTCACCTACCTCGTGACGTCGGGCGCCGGCGAAGTCATCCTTCGGCGCCCTCCCCTCGGCCACGTACTGCCTACCGCGCACGACATGACCAGGGAGTTCACCGTCCTCAGCGGCCTAAGTGACACGGACGTCCCCACCCCCCGGCCCATCCACCTCTGTACCGATCCGGACGTGCTCGGCGTGACGTTCTATGTGATGAAGCGCATGAAAGGTCACATCGTGCGCAACGAATTCCCACCCGGGTACGCGGACACTCCCGAACAGAAACGTCTCATCGGCGAGGGACTCGTCGACACACTGGTCCGGCTGCACCGTGTGGACTGGAAGGCGGTCGGGCTCGGCGAGTTCGGTCACCCCGAGGGATTCATGGCCCGGCAGATCCGGCGTTGGAAGCAGCAATGGGAAAAGTCGGTCACGCGACCGCTCGAGATCATGGATCAATTGATCTCCCAACTCGAACAGAACCTCCCGGTGTCTCCCTCTCCGACCATCGTGCATGGGGACTTCCGTTTGGACAACGCGATCCTCGACGCGACCGATCCCGGCAAAGTCGTGGCTGTTCTCGACTGGGAGATGTCGACGATCGGCGACCCCCTTGCGGATCTAGGCCTGATGCTTTGTTACTGGCCGCAACAGGACGATAACGACGAGTTCAAGCGTTCGTTCTCGGGCATCACCGCGACGGCCGCACCTGGGTTCCCCTCGCGCGACAGTGTGCTGGAGCAGTACGCGCGCCGGTCGGGCCGCGACGTGTCGCAGGTCTACTACTACTGGGCATTCGGCTTCTTCAAGCTCGCGGTGATCCTCGAAGGGATCCACGCGCGGTTCTTGCAAGGAAAGACATTGGGAGAAGGCTTCGAAGGCATCGGCGAACGGGTTCCACCGCTCGTGATGCTGGGGTTATGGGTACTCGACCGCAAAGAGGTTTCTGCCATCTAAGGAGGCGTCGTGGATTTCGAACACAGTAGGAAGTCGCAGGAGTTGCAAGAGAAGCTGCTCGACTTCATGGACAACCACATCTATCCGAACGAGCGCACCTACGTCGATCAGATGATGGCCCAGGAGGACGTCCACGTGATGCCGCCGGTCATGGAGCAGCTGAAGAAAGAGGCCCGCAGCCGCGGTCTTTGGAATCTCTTTCTGCCGAACCCGGAGCACGGCGCGGGGCTGAACAACCTCGACTACGCGCCACTGGCCGAGATCATGGGACGAAGCCCGATCGCATCCGAAGCCACGAACTGCGCGGCCCCCGACACCGGCAACATGGAGATCCTCGCCGAGTACGGCAACCAGGAGCAGAAGGAGAAGTGGCTGAAGCCGCTCCTCGAAGGCGAGATCCGATCGTGTTTCAGCATGACCGAGCCGGAGGTTGCGTCGAGCGATGCGACCAACCTCGCTACCCGCATCGAGCGAGTGGGCGACGAGTACGTCGTCAATGGTCGCAAGTGGTGGTCCTCGGGAGCGGCCGATCCACGCTGCAAGCTCAGTTTGTTGCTCGGGCGTAGCGACTTCTCAGAACCGCAAGACCGCACGGCCCGCTACCTTCAGCACAGTCTCGTGCTGATCCCGATGGACACGCCGGGCGTGAAGGTCCTTCGCACCCTTCCGGTATTCGGTTTCGATGCCGGCCACGGTCACTGCGAGATCGTCTTCGAAGACGTTCACATCCCGCTTGCGAACCTACTCGGCGAAGAGGGCGGCGGGTTCGTCATCGGGCAGGCACGTTTGGGCCCGGGCCGGATCCATCACTGCATGCGTGCTATCGGGATGGCGGAGCGGGCCCTCGAGCTGATGTGCGAGCGCGCCCAGTCACGCGTTGCGTTCGGCATCCCGCTGTCGAAGCAGGGTGTCATCCGGGACTGGATCGCGGAGGCTCGCATCAGGATCGAGCAAGCGCGCCTGTTGACTCTCAAGGCCGCATGGATGATGGATCGCGCCGGCAACAGGGAAGCTCGTATCGAGATCTCGGCGATCAAGGTGGCTGCGGCGGAGCTTGCTACATGGGTCATCGACCGTGCCATACAGGTTCATGGGGGGGCAGGCGTCTCGAACGACACCCCGCTGGCGATGATGTACGCACATGCCAGGACCCTTCACATCGTCGACGGGGCAGACGAGGTCCACAAGATGCTGATCTCCCGCGAAGAGCTAAAGAAGTACTAGCCGAACTTGTAGATCAGGTGCTGCTCGGTGCGGCCCCCGGGAACGAAGCCGGACTTCTCCAGCACCCGGATCGAAGCCGCATTGTGCTCGGCGACGTAAGCGTGGAGCGGGCGTTGTTCAACAAGTGCGACGAACCGGGGTAGCACAGACGAAGCTATCCCCTTGCCCCAATAGGGCTTGCCGATCCAATACCCGATCTCCTGCCCACTATCGGTTGCCCAACTGACGAGGTTGCCGGCTACGGCGCCGCCGACCACGATCGTCTGCATGAACACAGTTGGATCCGTCCGTATCTTCTTCAGGTGTGCGAAGTAATCCGCTTCGCTCCGCGGAGGAAAGGCAGCCATCGCTGCCGCATCCGGGTCCGCTTGCTGCTCGTAGAAGATCGGGACGTCGGTGTCGACGACGTCGCGCAGTGAAGGTTCGTCGCTCAACGGCTAGTAACGAGATTGGCCGAACATCTCGCCCAGCCTGATCGCCACCTTCGCGTCGCCCAACAACTGGATCCTGCCCTCCATCATCGCGAGGGCGCCGTTCTCCTCCCCGCTGGCGATGCGCAGGTACGTCGGCGCGCCCATCTGTACGGTCACGGCCGGCGAATCGGCGTGGCCCGGCACGAGCTCAGCGAGCTCCCCGTCAACATGCACGAAGTACTCGTGAGAAGACCCACCCCCCTCAACGGTCAAGACGTACTGGATGTCTCCATTGAACCCACGCGTGTATTGCGGGTCGAACCCGGCAACCATCCCGTGCAGGATGAGCTCGAGGACCTGGGTGGTGCGCACCATCTCGAGCAGCTCCGCATCCGTTTTCCCGCGCAGTTGGTCGAGGAACTGCTCCTGCGGTGAAGCGGTGTCCGCGCGAGGTGCCAGAGTCCAGGTGCGACCCGCGCTCCTCTCACCATCCGGCCGCACGACGTAGTCCTCATCAGCTTCGCGGGCAGGCTCGCGTCGAGCCATAGCGGCTTCGATCGCGGGAGCCAGTCGTTCCATCTTCTTCTTCTCTGCGGCTTCGGCCCGATCCGCGTAGATCGGAAGGACTTCCTTGCCGAAGAGCTCCAGTGACTCACAGACCTCTTCGTGCACGTTGTTCCCGCACTGAGCAACGAAGATGACTTGGTCCACCCCGGCCGCCTCGTAGCGATCGATCAGATCCATGATCTGCTTCGGCGTACCTACCGCCCCTCGCATCGACCCCAGACCTTGTTCGAGCAGCTTGACACCGAGGGTGTCCCCTTCTGCCCGGATGATCTCTCGGGCGAAACCGAACTTGCCTCGATGCTGTTGGAACTCATTCCACACGTTCGTGCGGCCCGGTTGGTGCTCGCCGAAGACGTAGTAGTGCGCCAGCGAATAGCCGAAGAAGTGCCCGCCGTCGATCCCGCGCTGGATCGCAGTCTCTTCGTCCTCATGACAGAAGAGTGGAACAACGACGGCCAGGTTGGGATTCACGTCGAATCCCGCCGGCACGCATCCGTCCGACGAGAGGATCGCGTAGTAGTCGTCAACCCATTCCTTCGCATCCTCGGGCTCGACGAACGAGAACGACAACGCGCCGATCCCCTTTTCGGCCGCCATCAAGATCGTCTCCCGACGCGAGCACGCAACCCATAAGGGCGGATGTGGCTTCTGTTGGGGCTTCGGGACGACGTTGCGTTGCGGAACCGAGATGAAGTCTCCGTCGTGCCCGGCGAAGGGCTCCTCGACGAACATCCGCGTGATCACATCGAGCGCCTCTGTCCACTGCGCTCGCTTCTGCTCCCTTTCCACGCCGAAACCGCCGAGCTCCATCTGGGAAGACGCCTCTCCGGTTCCGAAGTCGACGCGCCCGTTGGATACGAGATCCAGGGTCGCGACACGTTCGGCGATGCGCGCGGGATGGTTGAAGGCTGGAGGCAACTGAACGATCCCATGCCCTAGACGGATGCGCTCGGTGCGCTGGCTCGCGGCCGCAAGGAACACCTCGGGCGCGCTCGAATGCGAGTACTCCTCGAGGTAATGGTGTTCGACTTCCCAGACGTGGTCGAACCCAAGACGGTCGGCGAGCTCGATCTGGTCCAGCGCGTTGCGCAACAACTCGCCTTCGGCACCCTCGCGCCACGGTCGCGGCATCTGGTGCTCGTAGAACAGACCAAACCGCATGCGTTTCCTCCCGTTTTGCCCGTTTCGGGTGGTAAGGGTTACTGTTAGTAACATGCCGCGGGCGGAGGGGTCAATCGGAAATGCGACCGGTGAGCAGCGCGCGGGCCGTCGTCAGGAACTCCTCGATGCCGCCCACCGAGTGATCCGGCGGGACGGGCCCACCGCCTCGATGGACGACGTCGCAGCCGAAGCCGGAATCACGAAGCCGATCCTGTATCGACACTTCGGCAACAAGGGCGGACTCTACAAAGCGCTCGCCGAGCGCTACGTGTGGGCCCTGCTCACCGAACGACGACGGATCGTCCAAGACCAGACCGACCCGCACCTCCGTCTTCGAGCGACGATCGATGCCTATCTCGCCTTCGTGGAACAAGATCCTCAGGTCTACCGATTCCTTGCGCAACACGCCTTCTACGAACGACCCGAAGCCCAGGCCGCCCTCACCGACTACATCCGGACCCTCGCCGGCGATGTCGCGGCCGAGTTGGACGAAGGGCTCAAGCGTGCCGGCGGGAACCGAGCGGCCGCCCAACCGTGGGCGTTCGGGATCATCGGTCTTGTGCAAATGGCGACCGACTGGTGGCTCGAGGACCGGTCGATGTCCCGCGCCGAATTCGTGGATCACCTAACGAACCTCTTATGGACCGGGATGAGTCGGCCTGAAATTGGAAGAGCACGGGGGATAGGCTCTGCGCCCGAGGAAGCCAAGTCTTTGGAAGCCAAGTCCGAACGCCGAACGTCTCGACGTTCGGCGGTAGAAAAGAAGGTCGGGGGGCCTTTACGTGGGTGAGACGGCTCTGAAAGAGGCTGTCGTCGAAGAGTCGCCGGGGGAAGCGAAACCGGGACGACGGCTTCGGCTTCCCTGGCCGCGCAAGGAACGCGCTGCCACCGTCGCCATGGAGAAGGGCGACGACACCGTCGAGGAAGCCGAGCCTTCACCGCTGGCTTACAGGACCTTCTCGCCCAAGCTGGCTCCCGCGGCCACTGCGATCGGCGGAGCACTCGCCATCCTCGGCGGCCTCGGTGCATGGGTGCGCGCAACCCAGGTGGAAACCGAAGGGCTCCCCGCCGAACAAGTTGCCGTCCAGATGGGCTACAACGATGCCGAGGGTTTGGCGATCGCCGTTTTCGGTGGCCTCGCGGTGCTGACAGCTCTTCTCTGGATCCGGAAGCGGCCCTTGTTCAAAGTCGTCCCGGCGTTCGTCGTGAAACTCGTTCCACTATTGCTGTCGTTGGCCATCGTCGGCCTCAGCGCGTGGCAACTGCCTCTGGTCGATCAAGCCGCGCAGGAGTTAGCACGGCAAGCGATCGAGGATGCGAACTTCACTAATTTCCACGCGGGCCTGGGATGGGGCGCTTGGTGTTTGGTCGTCAGCGCGGTGGTGCTGTTTCTCGGGTGCGCCGTCGGAACCTTGAGAGAACTGGACCTTCGGAGGGCAAAGAAAAGGGGGGCCGAGGGATGAGGCTCAAGCAAGTCGCGTTCATTATGGCTATCGCACTTCTGGTGGCCGGCTGCAACGGTCATGCGGTCTTGGTCGAACGCAAAGCGGGTGAAGTCGGCGCGGGCGGCGTCGCGCCCGGAACACTCGACGAAGCAGGCGGTGGCGGCAACGCTCTGTCCGAAGGTGGCAGCGGAAGCGTCGACCTCGGCGACCAGGCGGCCGGAGGATCGGGAGGAGCGAGTGGCGTGCCGGGCACGAAGGACGCCGGCGAAGCGAACTGCGCGACCAACTCGAACCCGGAGCAAGGATTCACCGACAAGACTCTGAAACTCGGAACGATCGTCCCCGTGTCGGGCGCCTTAAGGCCCCTCGGCGAACAAACAGCGCGCGTGATGAAGGTTTCTGTTGAAGCAACGATGAACCGACAACAGTTCATCCCCGGCCCCTACTCGAACCTGAACTGGGGCTGTCCCACCCGCCCCGGCATCTTCGGACGGAAGGTCTCGCTGAAGATCTTCTCGCTGCAAGCGAACACACCGGAAGAGGCGCTTGCCGGTATGAGGCGTCTGATCGACGTCGAGAACATCTTCCTAGTCCGTGACTGCTATCTACAGACGAGCCTTATGGGCCCGGCCACCCAATACCAGGGCTCGAAAGGTGTACCGGGGATCTGGTGCCACTTCTCCGAGATGCCCTACCCGGAGCTGGCTCCATGGAACTTCGCTCCCGGGGCCGATCCCCAGGTCCTATCTGCCTTGCACACCGGTTTGTTGGTCAAACAGTTCGACAAGGAACGTCTCGCGATCCTTGCGGACCCAACCGCGAAAAGCACGACGGTTCGGGCCGCGCTCGCGACCGCCAAGTATCTGAAGCACCCGATCCCCTCGGACTGCGTTGTGTACAAGCGCGCCCAGGAAGCGCCGAATGGGATGAGGTCGGAGATCGCCGCGCTCCGCACCTGCTACGGGGGTCAGGCCCCCGACGCCGTTATCGCTCTCGATGCACTCAACGGTGTATTCGGCGCGCTCGAGGCAAAACAGCAGGGTTGGCGGCCCGCCGACTCCGGCGTGAAGTGGTCGTGCACCGGAACCTCTTGTTGGATCACGAGCCTTGCGGAGCTGTGCGCAAACGCGTGCGAGGGGATGTTGACCGACTGCGCGACCCTGCCCTGTGTGCCGTTCGCGAGTCCGAAGAAATATCCGGCCGTCGAAGCTCTCGAGCGAACCAGAACCCAGAACTTCCCGCAGGAGCCGCAAGACATCCTGACGTATGCCCCCGCGGCGATCACCGGAGGGATCGCGCTATGGCTCACGATGACCGGCCCCGATCTGTCGCGCGAGAAGTTCCGGGAAACGATGGAGAACGACCTCAAGAACTGGAGTGCAGGCATCGGACCGGTGATCAACATCACCCCTGACGATCACTTCGGAGCCGCAGCGGGTTGGATCATCGAGTTCACCGGACGAAGCAGCTGGTTCAAAGACCAGAGCGGCGGATTCCTGACACTCGATGATGTTGGGGTCCCCTACTCGATAGCGGTCGGGAACTGACGTGCGAACAGTGAAGCGCTTGACACTGGTAGGGATCATCGGGCTGCTCATCACCGCGCTGGTAACGCCGCCCGTTGCCGTTGCCCAATCCGACGATCTGAACTACTCGATCAAGGAGGCGCGGGCGTATGCGCAGAAGGCCTCCCTCGACAAGAACGTGGTCGAGGCAGTGCCGAAGTGCAACCCCGACGAGGACAAGTACAAGTGCGACGAAGGACAGTGGAACCACAAGCCGAACTGCCCGAAAGAGGTCGAGATCGGCCCTTCGGGAAAGGTTCCGACCCCCAAGCCACCCGATGCCGAGGCAGCAAGCGGCGGCGCGGGAGACACGGCCGGCGGAGAACAACCCCCGCCTCAATCGAGTCCCATCCGATACAACCGATTCGTAGCACTCGGCACCTTGTCGCGCATCGCCGGGTTGAATGAAGCGCGTGGCTTCGCATCGCGCATCTACGTCGATCTGTCCGGTCGTGACGATGGCGAAGCGCATACCGAGAGCGAGGCCGTGGGCACCCAACGCAGATGGGAGGAACGTTGCTTCCCCGACGGCGCGGCGAACGACGGCGGCAGCGATTACAGCCACATGTTCTCTCGCTCCAACACGCAGCTCTCGACCTACCACTTCACGGAATGTCACAAGCGGGATTGCTTCGAGCAAGCAACCGGTCCGGGCACGTTCGGGGCGGACGCCGAGAAGGCCACTGCGATCGTCGACCTTCACGAAGAGGACGGGGAGGTCGTCGGTAAGCTCTCTTCCGTTGTCGAGGACCTGAACTATGGCGGAGGCGCACTTACGATCGAATCGGTCGAGACATTCATCGACTTCCGGTCCGACGGCACACCGCAAGGTCTGAAGTGGTCCGTGAGCTCGACGGCGAATGGCGTGAAGCTCGGCGGCCAGCCCATCACCCTGCCGCCCGGAGAGATGATCTCCCAACCCGGCATCGCGGTCGGCATGGCAGCCCCTTACGTGAACGCGTCGGAGGACGGCACGAAACTCACGATCGTCGCCGCCGGTCTGACACTCGGAACCGACCAACAGGCAGTTTTCGTGGGGGGAGCGGAACTGCTCGCCGGATTCGGCGGTGGCCTGGGTGATTTCGAACTGCCTCCACTCGACGAAACCGAGCCGCCAACCACGACGGATGTGGGCGGCGGAGGCGGTGACGACATCACCTCTCCCGTCGGTGGCATCGGTTCCGTGGGAGGAAGCAGCGGGTTCGACGTTGCCGCACCTCTGTCGGAGGACGCGACCGCACCCGTTGCCGCAGGAGAACCCGAAGAGATCCTCATCTATGAGATGGCAACGGGCAGGGGCGCCGTTCCCGCGATCATCGCGTTGGGGATCGTGATGTGGTTCTTGTTATTGAGCCGCTGGCTGCAACGGTTCACCTGGGGTCGCAAGCTGACGCGCTACCAACCGTTCAGAACTGTCGACTGGGTCTACCGGGCCTTCGTCAAGACATGATCACTCTCGCGGCGCCCGTAACGGAAGTAACAGTCTTCGGACTGTCGTCGGGCGCGGTGTACGCGCTGATCGCCCTGGGACTCGTCCTGATCTATCGCACTACGGGTGTGATGAACTTCGCGCAATGGGCGATCGGTTTGATCGCTCTCGTCATGTATGTCGTCCTCAGTAACCTCGGCCTTCCGGGACCCGTTGCCGCCGCGATCGGGATGGCGGCGGCTGTGGGGGGTGGTGTTCTTTCCTACCGACTCGTCTTCCGTCGCATCTCCGGCTCCGGCCAGATCATCGTCATCCTGATCTCCATCGGTATAGCTCAGTTCTTCTCGTCACTCGCGGCCTTCGCTCTCGGCTTCGAACAGTTCACGCGTTTGCAACCATGGCTGCCGGTGGTCGATTGGCACATCGGGTCGGTTGCCGTCCGGTCTTCCGAGATCATCACTGCGGCAACCGCTATCGGCGTCGCGTTCGGGTTCCTTCTCTGGTTCCGTTTGTCGCGCACCGGCCGGGCGTTGCGAGCCGTGGCTCAGAATCGCGAAGCCGCGATGCTCGCCGGCATCGATGCTGTTCGCTACTCGTCGATCGCATGGGGGATCGGATCTGCACTCGGCGCTCTGGCTCTGCTGCTCGTCCTTCCCCACACGGCGGGCGAACAAGGTGGACTGATCACGGTCTTCGACGTAACCCCGTTCGGCACGTTGCTGATCCCTGCGTTCGGGGCAGCGTTGGTCGGCGGCCTCGTGCACCTGCCGATGGCACTAGTCGGAGGTTTCATTTTCGGCCTCTCACGCGAACTCCTCGTTCTCGCCCCACAACCGTGGAACAACTTGAGGTCTGCCGTTGCCGCGATCCTCATCGTCTTCTTGTTGCTGCTTAGGACGGAACGCTTCTTCGCCTCGAGACAGGAGCTGGAGGCGCTAGGAGGATGACGACCGACGTACTTCAGCCGGTTACAACACAACCGGCAGAGGAAACCTCCTCCGACGAGAAGGCCGAGCGGCCTAGGTGGCGTCCTACACGCGGTCACCTCATCGCTGCAGCTGCTCTGATCGGTCTGGCCGCTCTCCCGATCCCGTTCGGAGACTTCGGATTCTTCGTCGGTCAGTACGCGTTGATCTACGCGATCATCGGCCTCTCGGTCGTCGTGGTGACCGGTTACGCAGGGCTCATCTCGCTCATGCCGTACTCCTTCGCCGGCATCGGAGCGATCATCGTCGGCGTCGCTCTGGGCTCGTGGGGTTGGCCCTTCTGGCTCGCACTTCCACTGGGTGCGGTCGCAACCGTGCCGATATCCATCCTCGTAGGGATCTCATCGGTCCGTTTGAAGGGCCTGTACCTCGCGATCGCAACGCTTACGTTCTCGAATGCTCTCGGCGAAACCTTCTTCAAATGGGACGCGGCCACCGGCGGCGCTGCCGGTTGGGTCGTGGAGCGACCGATCGTCGGCCCGATCGATTTCAGCAGCGACATCAGCTTCTACGTCTTGTGCCTGGTTGCTGTCGGCCTGCTGGTGTGGATGGTTGAAGGACTACGCACCTCGCGCACCGGCCGAGCAATGCTCGCGGTGAAGGACAACGAACTCGAGGCGCAGGCCCTGGGCATCAACGTCTACAGGACGAAACTGGTGGCGTTCGTGCTGTCCGGTCTGATCGCAGGCTTCGGTGGGGGGTTGCTGGCCCTGCTGCTCATCACCGTGACTCCTTCGGCGTTCCAGTCCCCGCTGGCCGAAGCGACTTCTATCCTGCTCGTCACGCTCGTTGCGATCGGCGGGATGGATCGGGCGATCGGTCCCTTGTTCGGTGCAGTCGCACTCGTCATCCAGCAACAGGTCTTCCAGGGGGCCGAGTTCTTCTTCGCTTTCGTCGGTATCTACGCAGCCGTGGTGCTGATCGTCTTCATGATGTTCCGTCCCGGCGGGATCGTTCAGGCAGGCAAGCGGTTGGTCGAGGTGACCAAGGCTCGACCCGCACTGGGGCTCGCTATCTGGGCCTTCGTACTCATCACCAACGTCGGAGGAGCATGGCTCTTCCTGGCCCTCTCATGAGTCTCCTTCGAACCCGCGACATCAGCATCCACTTCGGGGGGATCGCCGCGCTCGATGAGGTCGACCTGTCGATCGAGGCCGGCGAGATCGTCGGGATCCTCGGCCCCAACGGTGCCGGTAAGTCGACCCTGTTCAACGTCATCTCGGGTTTCCTCAAGCCCGCCCACGGTCGGATCCTCTACATGGAGGAAGAGATAACCCACCTTTTGCCCTACGAGCGCGTCGGGATCGGCCTCGGGCGAACCTTCCAGCACGTGCGACTGTTCCGTAACCTGACCGTGTACGAGAACCTGCTGGCAGCGCAGCACCGGCACCTCTCCAGTGGATCGTTCGCGGCGATGTTGCGGCTGCCGGGATGGCGGCGCGACGAGGACCAAGCCCACGCCCGCGTCGAACAGATCCTCGACGTGGTCAACCTGCGGCCGTGGAGAGACGCCCGGCCGGGCGAACTGTCCTATGGAACAACCCGTTTCCTGGAGCTGGCCGCCGTTCTGTCGATCAAACCGAAGGTGCTGCTGCTCGACGAGCCGGCTTCCGGTATCCAACAGAAAGAAGTTGAAGCTCTCGGCCCCCTCTTGAAGCAGATCCGGGACGAGACCGGCGTCGCGATCCTGCTGATCGAGCACGACATGGGATTGCTTCTCAAGACTTCGGAACGCATCTACGCACTCGACTTCGGCAAGATCATCGCGGAGGGTACCCCCGACGAAGTCACGGCGAACGATCAGGTGCTCGAGTCTTATCTCGGCCGCACGAGGAGGAAATCCACTGCTACAGCTTGAGCGGATCGACGCGTTCTACGGCCCGATAAAGGTTCTGTTCGACGTGAACCTCGAAGTGGGGGAAGGCGAGATCGTCGCGCTACTCGGTACCAACGGCGCAGGCAAGACGACGATCCTTCGAGTGATCTCCGGGATCCTGCGACCGACCGTCGGCGACGCCACCTGGAAAGGTGAGTCGATCATCGGTCAGCGCCCTTCCGAGATCGTCAGGAAGGGGATCGTTCAGATGCCCGGGGGCCGCGGGGTCTTCCCCGGGATGACCGTGTACGAGAACCTCGAGATCGCAGGCTTCCTGTATGGACGGGATAACGCAAAACGCAAGCACATGATCGACAAGGTGTTCGAGTTCTTTCCCAAGCTCGTCAAGAAACGCCGTCAGGCGGCCGGGAGCATGTCGGGGGGCGAGCAACAGATGCTCACGTTGGCGAAGTCGTTCATCATGGACCCCGACCTTCTGCTCATCGACGAGCTCTCGTTGGGTCTGGCACCCAAGGTAGTGCAAGACCTGCTCGAGATCATCCGCAAGTTCAACTCCGAAGGGGTAGCAGTCGTGATCGTCGATCAGCACGTCGATCTGGCGCTCGACGTTGCCTCGCGCGCGTACTTCATAGAGCGGGGTGAGATCCGTTTCTCCGGACCGGCGGAGGAGCTACGGGGCCGCGACGACCTGCTGCGCTCGGTGTTCCTGAGAGGAGAGATGACGAAGGCATGAGCACGGTCACCGCACCGGTCGGGCTTGCGACCTCGAACGCAGCCAGACTCAAGTTCCTCAGGTTCGTTCTGTTCGCCGCCGCCGTCGGCCATCTCGTCGTTGGGCTGTCGTTCTGGTTCGCACCGGAGCTCGCTGTAGAAGAGATCCTGGCGTGGGGGCCGGCCTCGGGATGGACGACGATCCTCGGTTCGTACGATCTTTCGGTCGCGTTCGCTCTATTGCTGGCGTTCCGCGACCCGCTTCATAACCTTGGGATAGTCCGATTCGTTGGGTTCCTCCTCGTGCTGCATGCCGGAACGCACGCTTACTACACGGCTTTCGGAGATTCCCCGCCACGGTTCTGGTTCGTGATCTCGTATCTGGCCGCGACGGGCATCGTTCTGCTGTGGCTCGCATCGGCCGTACAGAAGAGCGAGACCTAGGTGCTGGCAGCAAGATTCCATGCGTCCGATCGGGCGCTCAAACTCGAAGACGTTCCGATACCCGAGCCAGGCCCCCTCGACGTCGTCGTGAAGGTCGAGGCGTGCGGCATCTGCCTCTCCGATGTGCATCTGATCGACGGGTCGTTCCCCGCACTAACCGAGGTCGTCACGATGGGCCACGAGTCGGCCGGGACCGTTCACAAGACCGGCGAGATGGTTCAGGGTTGGAAGCCCGGTGACCGCGTCGTCTTGATGGCAGGGCGTCCTTGCATGAAGTGCACGCGCTGCACCCAAGGACGCGTAGATGCATGCTTGCAGCTCGAGCTGATGGGCTTCCACTACGACGGGGCCTGGGCTGAGTACATCTCGGTTCCCTATTTCACGCTGACCCCTGTGCCGGACGGGATCGACCTCGAGCAAGCTGCGATCCTCGTAGATGCCGTCGCCACGCCTTACGCCGCCATCACGGAGCGAGCGGAGCTCAAGCCCGGCGAGAGCATCGGTCTGTGGGGCATCGGTGGGCTCGGCACCCACGCGGTTCAGACGGCTCGCTTGATCGGTGCCGGCCTGATCGTGGCCGTCGACCCGTTACCGAGCGCCCGCGATCGGGCACTCAAACTCGGAGCCGACGTGGCTCTCGATCCACTCGAGGTCGACGTGGTCTCGGAGGTTCAACGAATCACCGGGGGCACGGGTCTCGACGTGACACTCGATCTAGTCGGATCGAACAGGGTTCTCCAACAGTGTGTGCAGTGTCTTGCAGCCGGGGGCCGCGCGGTGATCGTTGGAATATCGATGGACCAACTCGAGCTCGGTCCGACCATCCTCCTGACGGTGCAACGCCAAACGATCATGGGCCATCTCGGGTATTCGAAGAAGAACCTGGACGACTTGGTGAAGCTTCTACACAGTGGGCGGCTCGACCTAACCGCTTCCATCTCGGACGTGATGCCGTTGGAGGAAGTGCCCGAAGGCGTGCGCCGGCTCAGCGAGAAGGACGGGGATCCGGTCCGATTGGTGGTGAAGCCATGA
>Ga0190275_10000883_pt1 | contig 23712 bp, 23 predicted proteins | sample Popmic550T_FD_133745 | JGI IMG/M metagenome (GOLD analysis project Ga0190275, IMG submission 133745) | Populus adjacent soil microbial communities from riparian zone of Yellowstone River, Montana, USA - 550 T | ecosystem: Environmental > Terrestrial > Soil > Riparian zone > Trees stand | place...
AGGGCGTAGGCGCTGCCGTCCAGGATGCTGCGGAACTCGTTGCGCACCGCCACCGAGTCGCCCAGCCGGATCTCGCCCGCGTCGGCGCGGCGGAAGAGCTCCAGCATCACCGGTACCTTCATGGTGCTGGCCGCGTGCAGCGAGCGATGCCCGTCCACCAGCAGCGAATCCCCCGTCCGCAGGTCGCGGAACGCCACCGACACCTCCGCCGTGTCGCCCGCGTGCCGCCGGATGATCTCGCGCACCTCGCGCTCCAGCCCCGCCAGCCGCGGCGACGTGCCCGCGGCGGCGATCGTCGCGGGTGCCGGCACCGGCGCGGAGGCGGGCGGCGGGGACGGCTGCGTGCACGCGGCGGCGAACGTGGCCAGTGCCAACGCACGGGCGAGGGTGAGCGTTTTCGTCATCCGGGGCGAGTTCGGCGGTCCGAGAGACGGCGGTGCGTCGAGATGCAGCGGGCCAGTCTACCACGCGGGTTGCAGCCCCCGCTAGCGGCGGCGGACGTGGGGGAACCTTCCCAGCAATTTGTGGGCATTGTCGAGGATGAATCGCGAGTGGTCCAGGTGGAGCGCCGCGGTGACCTTCGAGATGCTGTGGTCCACCCGGTAATCCGACTCCTCGCGAATCGTCTTGAGCCTCATGAGCCGTGCGCCGAGGGCCTGCACCTCCGGGTATCAGCTAACGACGGCGGACCATGGGAAACCGGCCGCTCAACCGTCTTACGTTTTCGAGCACGTACCGCGCGTCGTCAAGGTGAAGCGCCGCCGCGACCTTCGATATACTTCGATCGACTTTGTAGTCCGAGGTTTCCCGGATTGTTTGAGACTCTCGAGTCTCGCGCCGACTGCCTGCACACCTGGATCCACGGCGCGAGCGAGCGCAGCCGCCAATGCGGTGTGCGTCGCGTCGAAGGTCTGGTCGCCCGTCTGCGCACGGATGGCTTCGCGAACCTCGAGGTATGCGGCGTAGTACATCCGGTTCGCCATCGTTCGTGCACAGACTTCATCCGAGACGAGTGGCGGGCGCAGCCGATTGAGTGCTTGTGCCGCCTCGAAGAATTCTGTCGGCCTAATCGGCATCGGTGGGAATTGCCATGAAGATGATTTGCGTAAGTAGGTCGCGCGTCATGCTCCGCACCCATGCGTCCATTACTGCCCGGTGCAGCGCAACGAGCCGGTCGAAGTCGTTTTCAGCATCCGGGAAACAGTAATGCACCTCGAAAACCGTTTTCTCTTCCCCGGTTTCGTGGTCTTCGTGCGTGTCCAACCGCAGGTAGGCCGCGTCGCCGAAATACTGGCGTGCGAGCGCTTCGGTCGCTGCTGCTGCGGCCGCGATCTCCGCGTCTATGTTCTGGGCCTCAGCGGCTTGGGTAGCCATATCGCACCTCGGAGTTTGGGCTCACAGACCAATTCTGCTTCACTCAGTTTCGCTCGGGATCGGCTTCAGGATCACGCGAGCGAGGACATCGGGACTGGTGATGTGCACGTATCCATCCATGAACGCCTCATGCAGCGGCTCGAGGCGTTCGAAGTCGTTCTCCGGATCGCCGAAGCAGTAGTGCACCTCGAACACCGTCGACTCTTCCCCCGTTTCGTGGTCCTCGTGCGTGTCCAGGCGCAGGTAGGCCGTATCACCGAAATACTGGCGGGCGAGGGCTTCGGTCGCGGCTGCGGCGGCGGCGATCTCGGCGTCTACGGTTGGAGCTTCAGCGGCCTGGATCGCCATGGGCACCTCGAAGCCTGCGTTGCGACCTGTTCTGGGCGGGGCTGATTGCAAGCTAATCGTATCTCCGTTGAGATGTCAATCCCGTCCAAATTGCGCCACCGCTGCTCCCGAGCGGCCGAATCGGTCGCGTGGGTGGCGGCGGGCCGGCGGGTTGCGTGAGCAGGGTTCGCGGCCCGATGCTGTAGCCCGATTCCGCTCCCGATCCCGACGACTGGATTCGTGACGCAGAGATTCTCCCTCGCCGCGCTGCTGGCGCTCGCGGTCGCGCTGGCCGGCCCGGCGTCGGCCGCCGCGCAGGTGGCCACGCGCCCGCACCTGGACTGGCGCACGGTGAACACGCCGCACTTCGCCGTCCACTACCCCGCCGAGATGGAGGCGTGGACGCTGGACCTGGTGCCGCGGCTGGAGGCGATCCACCGCGAGGTGGCGGCACTGGTGGGGTTCGCCCCGCCGCGGCGCGTGACGGTCGTGGTGGAAGACCCGGCCGCGCAGGCCAACGGCTTCGCGTACCCTTTCCTGGACGAGCCGGCGATCGCGCTCTGGCCCACGCCGGCCGACCCGCGCTCGGCCATCGGCAGCGCGCGCGACCCGGCGGAGCAGCTCGCCGTGCACGAGTTCGCCCACATCGCGCACATGGCGCGGCCGCCGCGCAACCCGCGCCAGCGGCTGTTCCTCCGCATCCTCCCGGTGAAGCTCGGCCCCGTGGCCGCCCGCGCGCCGCGGTGGCTCACCGAGGGCTACGCCACCTACGTCGAGGGCAAGCTCACCGGCAGCGGCCGCCCCTACGGCACCCTGCGCGCGGCGGTGCTGCGGCAGTGGGCGCTGGAGGGGCGGCTGCCGCGCTACGAGCAGCTGAGCGCCGGCGGAGGCTACTACGGCGGGGCGATGGCGTACCTGGCGGGGTCCGCGTTCCTGGAGTGGCTGGTGGCGCGGCGCGGCGAGCAGAGCCTGCCCAACCTCTGGCGGCGGATGAGCGCCCGCCGCGATCGCAGCTTCGACGCGGCGTTCGCGGGGGTGTACGGCGCGAATCCCGCGGAGCTCTACGGCCAGTTCACCGTCGACGTCACCGAGCGCGCGCTCGCCGCCCGCGGCCTCCTCCGCACCGCCGGCCTGGCAGTGGGCGACACGGTGCAGCGGCTCAACTGGGGCACCGGCGACCCCGCCGTCTCGCCGGACGGCGCCCGCATGGCCGTGGTGCTGCGCGGCGCGACCGCCGCCGCGTCGCGCGTCGTCGTGTGGGGCACGGCGGACGCGCCGGTGGACACCGCGGCCGCCGCCCGCGCCCGCCGCGCCCTGCTGGCGCAGGACCCGGAGGACGTCCCCGACGTCCCATCGCGCCACCCGGCGAAGCGCGCCTTGGCCACGCTCTACCCCATGAACGGCCGCGCGCACGACTCGCCGCGCTTCATGCCCGACGGCAGCGGCATCCTGCTGACGCGCAACGAGCCGCTGGGCGACGGCGCCATGCGGCCCGACCTGTTCCTGTGGGACTGGAGGAAGAAGACGACGCGGCGGATCACCCGTGGCGCGTCCGTCCGCTGGCCCGATCCCGGGCCCGACGGCCGCACCGCCGCGGCCGTGCAGTGCCTGGGCGGCATCTGCAGTCTGGTGACGGTGGATCTGGCGAGCGGGGCCGTGCGCACGCTCGTCCCGTCGCGCCCGAACGTCGTCTACTACCGCCCCCGCTTCTCGCCGGACGGGAAGCGGATTGCGGCGTCGGTGCTGGAGGGCGGCCGCTGGCGGGTGGTGGTGGTGGACGTGGCGAGCGGCGCCGTCACCCCCGTCGGCGGGGACGATGGGGCGAGCAGGTACGACGCGGCGTGGCTGCCGGACGGCGGCGCGCTGGTGCTGGTGTCGGAGCGCGGCGGGGTCGCCAACGTGGAGACGGTGGACGTGGCGACCGGCGAGTCGCGGCCGGTGACGCGCGTGACCGGCGCGGCCGCGGCGCCGGAGCCCGAGGGGAAGACGGGGCGCATCTTCTACCTTTCCCTGCACGCGCGGGGGATGGACCTGATGCGCATCGCGCGCGACAGCGCGGCGCGCGGGCCGGGGGTGGCGCTGGACGCCACGCTCGCGCCCGCGGCGCCGCGCGTGGCCGCCGTGCAGCCCGACACGCTGCCGCGCACCGCGCTTCCCGCGCCGCGCGCCTACGGGCTGGGCCCGCGCCGCTTCCGCATCCTCCCCACCGCCGCGCGCGACGCGGATGGTGGCACGGGCGGGCTGGTGCTGCTGAACGGCGACCCCATCGGCCGGCTCACGTGGATGCTGCGGGGGAGCACGGGGCGCGTCGGCACCCCCCGCGGCGGCGCGCTGAACCTGGTGTACCGCCGATGGCTGCCGAGCGTCGGCGTCGACGTGTTCGGCATGCGTCACGAACCGTCGGAGCTGCGCCGGCCGCTGCTGTCGCCGGACGATTCGCTGGATGCGCGGTACGGCGGCGCCGCCGTCTACGTCGAGCAGCCGTGGAGGGGCTCCGCGCTGCGCCACCGCCTGCGCGCGGGCGCCTCCGCCGGCGCGCTGGAGATCGCGGGGGGAGACGCGGCCGCGCGCACCCTCGCCTTCGCCGAGGCCGCGGCGGGGCTCAGCCGCTCGCGAGGAACGCAGTCGGTGAGCCTTTCCGGCACCGTGAACGGCACGCTCGGGCGCACGGACGGGCAGGGGTGGACCCGCGGCGTCGCCACGGCGGCCGCGGGGGTGGGGATGCTGGGCCTCAACGCCCGCGCGCAGCTCACGTACGGCACCGTGTCCGCGGACGCGCCGGCGTGGGAGCGCTTCACCGTGGGCGGCGTGCGGCCGCAGCTCTTCGACGACGCGCTGCTCTCCCAGCGCATCCCACTCCCCGCGGCGCGCTTCGGCGTGGTGCGCGGGCGCGAGCTGCTGGCGTACCGCCTGAGCACGCAGCTGCGCGGCCTGACGCCCTACCTTGCCGGCCTCAGCGCCGACGAGGGGCACGACGCCTGGTACCGCGTCGCCGGCGTGGAGGCCGCGCTCGACACGCCGCCGATGAACGTGCTCCGCATCCCCTCCGTGCGCCTGGTCGGCGGCGCCGGCTACCCGCTGGACCACCCCGATCGCCACAAGCTGCGCCTCTACGGCGCCGTCACCTATCGACCGTAGGTCTGGATAAGTCGTTGGGTCGACAGTGGATTGGATCCCTCGGCCTGCCCCCATCCTAGCCGCTCCTGACGAGTCCGGCACCACGCTGAAGTAGCCGCGCGAAGCGCCCCTGTCCCTCCCCCAAGTTGTTCTGGGGGAGGGACAGGCGCTTTCCGGACGCGACGCAGTCGCGCCGGAACGCGCCAGGGAGAGGGCCCCCGCGGCCACCGCCCTCGCTTCAACATCCGCTCCCGCCTGCACTTCTATGCATATAAACGGTTGACTATTCATGTTTGTGGATATAGATTCGTCTCAATGAATGGATACTCTCGCGCCCGTGTCGGCGTGCTGGGCGCTTCCGGATACGCGGGGCGGGAGGCGATCCGCCTGCTGGCGAAGCACGGGCGGGCCGAGATCGCCCTCGCCAGCTCGGAGAGCGAAGCGGGGGCGAAGCTGTCGCGGATGGTGCGCGGCGCCCCCGACATCGTCCTCACCCGCATCGCCGACGCGGAGCTGGCCGGCTGCGACGCGGTGCTGAGCTGCCTGCCGCACGGCGAGTCGTCGAAGTGGGTGGAGAAGGCGCTGGACGCCGGCACGCGCGTCGTCGACCTGTCCAACGACCTGCGGGTGATCGACGAGAGCACGCCGGCGTGGGGGCAGGGCGCCGTCTACGGCCTCCCCGAGCTGCACCGCGGCCGCATCGCCGGCGCGCGGCTGGTCGCCAACCCCGGGTGCTACCCCACGGCGGCGATCCTCGCCCTGGCGCCGCTGGTGCGCCGCGGGCTGGTGGCCGGGCCGGTGATCATCGACGCGGCGAGCGGGGTGAGCGGGGCCGGGCGGTCGCCGAAGCGCGAGCTGCTGATGGCCGAGGTGGCGGAAGACTTCAGCGCCTACAAGGTGGGCAACGTGCACCGCCACCTGGCCGAGATGCGCGACCAGACGGGCGCGCTGAACGGCGGCGCCGGGCCCGAGCTGGTCTTCACCCCGCACCTGCTCCCGGTGAAGCGCGGGATCCTGGAGACGATCTACGTGCCGCTGACCGAGGCGCTGGACGAGCCGCACCGCCCCTGGCTGGATGATTATGCGGGCGAGCCGTTCGTGGAGGTGATGACCGACCGCCTCCCCACCCTGGCCGACGTGACGGGGACCAACCTGGTCGCCATCGGCGTGCAGCCGGTGGCCGACACGAGCCGGCCGATGCTGATCGTGGTCGCGGCGATCGACAACCTGGTGAAGGGCGCCGCCGGCCAGGCCGTGCAGAACCTGAACCTGATGTTCGGGTGGGACGAGACCGAGGGGCTGCGGTGACGCGGGACGTGGCGGTGGTGAAGGTGGGCGGCAACGAGGTGGACGATCCCTGCTGGGTGATGCGCCTCTCGGCCGCGGTGGCGGCGCGCGGCGGGCACGTGGTGATCGTGCACGGCGGCGGCAAGGAGGTCACCGCGCTGCAGCGCGCCCTGGGCGCCGAGCCCGAGTGGCGCGACGGCCTCCGCGTCACCACCCCCGAGGCGATGCGCGCCGTGTCGATGGTGCTGAGCGGGGTGGTGAACAAGCGGCTGGTGTCCGGCCTGGTCTCGGCGGGCGTCGAGGCGGTGGGGATCAGCGGCGAGGACGGCGGGCTGCTGCGCGCGACGGTGTCGCGCGGCGGCGCGATGGGACGGACGGGGGAGATCGAGCACGTGCGCGTGGAGCTGCTGCGCGCGTGGCTGGGGCAGGGGCTCACGCCGGTGGTGTCACCCGTGTCGCGCGGGCCCGACGGCGGCGCGCTGAACGTGAACGCCGACGACGCCGCGGCGGCGGTGGCGGGCGCGCTGGGCGCCGGGGAGCTCCTCTTCGTCTCCAACGTGCCCGGCGTGATGGCGGCCAACGCCACGCTCTCCGAAGTCGCCGCGGCGGAGGTGGAGCGGCTGATCGCGGACGGGACGGCGCAGGGGGGGATGGCGCCCAAGCTCCGCGCGGCGGCGCGGGCGGCGGAGGCGGTGGCCCGGGTGCGCATCGGCGGCCTGGAGATGCTCAGGGACAGCGGGGCCGGCACGCGCGTGGGCGCGGCCGGCCCGGAACGGGAGGCGGAACGATGACGGTTGCCACGCTGGAAGCCACGGGTGCCCTGCTGGAGATCTACAAGCGCACCGGTCCCGTGTTCGTCGCGGGCGAGGGATCGCGCCTGATCGCCGAGGACGGCACGCGCTACCTCGACTTCACCAGCGGGATCGCGGTGAACGCGCTCGGCTACGGCTCGCCCGTGATCGCCGACGCCATCCGCGCCGCGCTGGAGACGGGGCTCGTCCACACCTCCAACCTGTTCAACACCCGCCCGGCCGCCGAGCTGGCCGAGTGGCTGGTGGAGCGCTCCTTCGCCGACCGCGTCTTCTTCTGCAACAGCGGCGCGGAGGCCAACGAGGGGGCGATGAAGTTCGCGCGCCGCTGGGCGGGCGAGCGCGGCGCCGGCGAGCACAAGACCGAGATCGTGGCCTTCCGCGGCGGCTTCCACGGGCGGACCATGGGCGCGCTGGCGGCGACGGATCGCCCGGCCTACCAGGCGCCCTTCAAGCCGCTGATGCCCGGCGTGCGCTTCGGCACCATCGGCGACACCGCCGAGGCCGACCGGCTGATCCAGCCCGAGCGCACCGCGGCGGTGATCGTGGAGCCGCTGCAGGCCGAGGGCGGCGTGCTGGCCGTGCCGCCCGCCTTCCTGAAGGCGCTGCGCTACCTGTGCGACGAGGCCGGGGCGCTGCTGATCTTCGACGAGGTGCAGGTGGGGCTGGGGCGCACGGGGACGCTCTTCGCGCACGAGCAGGCCGGCGTCACCCCCGACCTGATGACGCTCGCCAAGCCGCTGGCCGGCGGGCTCCCCATGGGGGCGGTGCTGATGACCGAGCGGGTGGCCGAGTCGATCCACCCCGGCGACCACGCCACCACCTTCGGCGGCGGGCCGCTGGTGGCATCGGCGGCGCTGGCCACGGTGCGCACGATCGGCGAGCCGGCGTTCCTCGCCGAGGTCGCGCGCAAGGGCCGGCTGCTGGCGGAGCTCTTCCAGCGGCTGGTGCTGAACCACCCGGAGGCGGTGAAGGACGTGCGCGGGGCGGGGCTGATCTGGGGGATCGAGATCGACGGATCCGCGGGCGAGGTGGTCGCGCGGGCGCAGGAGGCGGGGCTGCTGCTGTGCGGCGCCGGGCCGAACGTGGTGCGCATCGTTCCGCCGCTGGTGATCGGCGACGACGAGCTCGCCGAGGGCGTGCACATCCTGGACGAGGTCCTCTGATGCTCCTGGACACCTACACGGGCGTCTCGTCGTCCGCCGGGCTCCTCGACCCCGTCGAGTCGAAGCCCGCCGCCCTCTCGGGGGTGCTCACGGTGCGCGCCGCGCGCGTCGCCGACATGCTGCAGGTGGAGCCGCTCATCAACGGCTTCGCGAAGAAGGAGCTGATGCTCGCCAAGACGGTGGAGCAGCTCAGCCGCAACTTCCGCGAGTTCGTGGTGGCCGAGCGCGACGGCCGCATCATCGGCTGCGCCGCGCTGCGGGTCTACACGCCGCAGCTCGCGGAGCTGGGGTCGCTGGCCGTGAGCGAGGCCGCGCACGGGCTGGGCGTGGGCCGCAAGCTCGTCACCGCCATCGAGCACGAGGCGCTGCGCCACGGGATCGGGACGGTGTTCGCGCTTACCCTGCAGGACGTCTTCTTCCAGAAGCTGGGCTACCGCACGGTGGCGAAGGAGATGTTCCCGCTGAAGGTGTGGGCGGACTGCCGGCAGTGCCCCAAGCTGCACGCGTGCGACGAGATCGCGGTGGTGAAGGAGCTCTAGGGCCCGGTGCCAGGTGCCCGGTGCCCGGTAAGTCCACGTGGTTCCCGGGCACCGGGCACTGGGAACTGGGGAATTTCAGCCGGTCGAATGATCGATATCCAGATACAACCAGGGAGCGAGACGGAGATGAACAACAACACCATCGTCCTTGCCTACTCGGGCGGGCTCGACACCTCGATCATCGTGCCCTGGCTGAAGGAGAACTACGGCGCCGAAGTGGTCTGCGTCGCCGCCGACGTGGGGCAGGGCGACGAGCTGAGCGGGCTGGAGGCGAAGGCGCTGGCCAGCGGCGCCAAGGCCTGCTACGTGGAGGACCTGCGCGAGACCTTCCTCACCGAGTTCGTGTGGCCCACCCTGCGCGCGGGGGCGACGTACGGGCGCAAGTACCTGCTGGGCACCAGCATGGCGCGCCCGATCATCGCCCGGCGGCAGGTGGAGGTGGCGCAGCTCATCGGCGCGACGACGCTCGCGCACGGCTGCACCGGCAAGGGGAACGACCAGGTGCGCTTCGAGCTCACCTACGCCTCGCTCGCGCCCGAGATGAAGGTGATCGCCCCGTGGCGCGAATGGAACATCCGCTCGCGCGAGGACGCGCTCGACTACGCGGCCGCGCACGACGTGCCCGTGGCCGCCACCAAGGAGAAGATCTACTCGCGCGACGCCAACATCTGGCACGTGTCGCACGAGGGCGGGCCGCTGGAGGACCCGAACTACGAGCCCACGGAGGACCTGTTCCTCCTCACCAAGAGCCCGTGGGACGCGCCGGCCCGGCCCGAGTACGTCACCATCACCTTCGAGCAGGGCACGCCCGTGGCGGTGGACGGCGAGTCGCTCGACCCCGTGGCGCTGCTGACGCGGCTGAACGAGATCGGCGGGCTGCACGGCGTCGGCCGGGTGGACCTGGTGGAGGACCGGATGGTGGGGATGAAGTCGCGCGGGATCTACGAGACCCCCGGCGGCTCCCTCCTCTACCAGGCGCACAGCGAGCTCGAGCAGCTCGTGCTGGACCGCCGCACGCTGGCGCTCAAGGACGCCATCGCCCCGCGCTACGCCGACTTGGTGTACGAGGGCCGCTGGTGGACCACCGAGCGCGCCGCGATGGACGCGCTGGTGGACGTCACGCAGCAGCGGGTGACCGGCGACGTGCGCCTCAAGCTGTACCGCGGCGCGTCGACGGTGGCCGGGCGCAAGAGCCCGTTCTCGCTCTACGACGAGCGTTTCGTCACCTTCGGCGAGGACGACGTCTACGACCAGGCCGACGCGGCGGGCTACATCCGCCTCTTCGCCCTGCCGATGCGGGTGGCCGCGCTCAAGGACCAGGAGCGCACCCCGGCGCTGGTCACCGACCTCGCGGCGGACTGAACCGATCCGACGTGCCTGGTCCCCAGTCGCCGGTGGACGGCAAGACCGTCTCGTGCACCGCGACTCAGCCGCAAGGCGGATCCGTGTAGCACGGCTGACACCCGGTCATCACACAGGTTCCGTCGTGGCTGTAGGGACAGTCGATGAAGGTGCACTTCGCGGAGTAGCCGGCGACCGTGCCGCGCATGGCGTCGATCCCGTCGCTGGTGGCGAAGCTGTCGACCTTCAGGCCGTCGAGCTGGAGCTTCTTCATGGGGCTCCTCGCGGTTGGAGGGTGACGAAGGGAGGCGCATCGAGGGCTCGATGACGGCATCGGGGCGGCGTTCGGGATCACGCTGGACGGCTCCCCGCTCCTCCACGGCCGGCTTATGCCACCGTCGAGCCGGTGCCCGTCGCGGGGCAGAGGGTGACGTTGCTCTGGCAGTCGTACTCGCTGGGGCAGCCGTAGCAGCTCCCCAGCAGGCTGTACGGGACGGTCGGGTTGGCCACGGCGAGCGACGCCACGCCCGCGTGCGTCGTGGCGAAGCTGTCGACCTGCAGGTCGTCGAGGCGAAGCATGGCTGTCTCCCGGAAGAGTTGGGTGCCGCGGCGCGGGGCGGGCGAGTGCGCGTGGGGTGTGCAGCAATCGTAACAATCTGTCGGGAAACGCACAACGCGCGGCGCCGCGTCCGCGTGGGGCGTGAGGATGGACGACTCGTACCGGGGAGTGAGGGAACGATGACCGACACCGCGCTTCAACTGGGCTCCGAGGCCGGCCCCACCCTGCGGCTGTGGGGTGGGCGCTTCGCCGCCGAGCCGTCCACCGAGATGGACCGGCTCAACCGCTCGCTCCCGGTGGACCACCGGCTGTGGCGCGAAGACATCGCCGGGAGCCAGGCGTGGGCCAGCGCCATCGCCGCCGCCGGGGTGCTGAGCCACGCCGAGTGGCTGGCGCTGCAGGCCGGCCTCGACCGCGTGGCCGGACGCCTCCAGGCGTGGGGCGACGACGAGTGGAAGCACGCCCCCGACGAGGACATCCACTCCCTGGTCGAGCGCCTGCTGTACGAGGAGGCGGGCGACGTCGCGGGGAAGCTGCACACCGGGCGCTCGCGCAACGACCAGGTGGCGACGGATTCGCGGCTCTGGGCGTTCGGCGCCGTCTCGCGGCTCGACACGCTGCTGCGCGACCTGCAGCGCGCCCTGCTCGAGCAGGCCGAGGCGCACCGGCTCACGGTGATGCCCAGCTACACCCATCTCCAGCGCGCCCAGCCGGTGTCGGCGGCGCACTGGCTGCTGTCGCACGCGTGGCCGCTGGCGCGCGACCGCGAGCGGCTGGCGCAGGCGCGCGAGCGCGTCGCGGTGCTGCCGCTGGGCTCGGGCGCCATCGCCGGCTGCCCCTTCCCGGTCGACCGCGTGCTGCTCAAGGAGACGCTGGGCTTCCACGCCGTCTCGGCCAACTCGATGGACGCCGTGGCCGACCGCGACTGGGTGGCCGAGCTCCTGTTCGTGGCCGCGATGGTGGGCGTGCACCTGTCGCGGCTGGCGGAGGACCTGGTGCTCTTCTCGTCGGCCGAGTGGGCGTTCGTGAAGATGTCGGACCGCTACAGCACCGGCAGCTCGCTGATGCCGCAGAAGCGCAACCCCGACGCGATGGAGCTGGCGCGCGGCAAGGCCGGCCGGCTGATCGGCGGGCTCACGGGCGTGCTGGCCACGCTCAAGGGCCTCCCGTCCGGCTACAACAAGGACCTGCAGGAAGACAAGCAGGCGCTCTTCGACGCGCTCGACACGCTGGAGAGCCTCCTCCCCGCCGTGGCCGGGAGCGTGCGGACGATGGAGATCGACACCGCCCGCTGCCGCGCCGCCGTCGATTCGGCGATGCTGGCGACGGACCTGGCCGACTTCCTGGTGAAGCGCGGCGTTCCGTTCCGCGAGGCGCACGGCATCGTCGGCCGCCTCGTTCGCGCGGCGGAGGAGCTGGGGTGCGGGCTCGACGCGCTGGACGCGCGCTACTTCACGCAGCTTTCGCCCGCGTTCGCCGGCGCCGACTTCCAGGCGCTGTTCTCGGCCGAGCAGGCGCTGCAGGCCCGCGCCGGCGTCGGCGGCACCGCCCCCGACGCCGTGGCCGAGCAGATCATCTCGCTGCGGGCCCTGCTGTAGGCTGATCGATCGAAATCGACAGGAATGAACAGCGAGCGGGCGGGGAAAGATCCCCGCCCGCTCGCTTTCCATTCTCCCCATCGGCGGATCGTGGAAGGCGTCGGAGCGATGCGGATCGCGTGGCACGGCGGTAGCTTCCACCCAGCCACTGCTCACCCGTTGTCCGCCGATGCAGCCGAAGTAGCCGATGCCGAAGATCGTCGCCCGTCTCGATCCGTCGCTCTCCGCGCGCGTGGTCCGCTCGCGCCCGCTGCTCTACGGCGACGGCGCGGACCCGGCGCAGGACCGGCCGGCGCACGTGCGCTCGGCGTCGGGGCTGGTGCGCGCCGCGGGGCGCCTGGCCGTGATCCAGGACGACGCCAACTTCGTCGCGCTGGTGGATCCCGCGACGGGGGTTTCGCGCGCCCTCCCGCTCCCCGCCGGTGAAGGCGGCCTGCGCCAGTTCGACGACCTCCGCGGCAACAAGCGCTTCAAGCTCGACGTCGAGTGCTGCGTGATCGTGGAGGATTGGCAGAAGGGCGCCACGCTGGCCGCGTTCGGCTCCGGCTCCACCGCGCTGCGCGAGCGGATCGTCATCGTGCGCGGGGTGGACGCGGACGCGCCGGAGGTGCGCGTGGTGGACGCGTCCGCGCTCTACGCCGCGCTGCGGGTGGAGGTGGGGTTCGCCGGGAGCGAGTTGAACGTGGAGGGCGTTGCGGTGACCGGGAGCGTGCTGCGCCTGTTCAACCGCGGCAACGGCGCGCCGCGCGACGGGCGCGTCCCCGTGAACGCGACCTGTGATGTGGCCGTCGACGCCTTCCTGGCCTTCGTCGCCGCTCCCTCCGCAGCGCCGTCCCCCGTCCCCCGGGATATCGTGCAGTACGACCTCGGCGCGGTCGGCGGGCAGGCGTTCTCGTTCACCGACGCGGCGGAACGGCGCGGCGCCATCCTCTACGCCGCCGCCGCCGAGGCCTCGCCCGACGCCACCCGCGACGGGCCGGTCGCCGGCTGCGCCATCGGCGTCATCCGCGGCGGCGACGCCCGCTACGCGGTGGTGGAGGACGCCGCGGGCCGGCGGTACACCGGCAAGATCGAAGGCATCCTCCCGCACCCCGACGACCCCGCGCGCCTCTGGGCCGTGGTCGACCGCGACGACCCGGGCGCCGCGTCGGAGCTGCTGGAGGTGGAGTTGAGCGGCGAGGAGTGGGTGAGCGGCGGGTGTTGACAAGGCTCCGGGCTCTTTGTACATTATGAGCCAAGTGGACTGGGAATACCTGGTCGGCGCTGGCCTCGGCGAAAGCCGGGGCCTTTTGCTGTTATGGAAAGACCTCCAGCCCCCATCCCTCGATCCGGCCCGCCGGGCTCCGCCTGAACTTGGGGAGGATCAGGTCGTAGGCGCGGTTGGGCTGCTTCGGGTCGAGCGTCTTCCGGCCGATGGGACGCGCGACCAGGTCGGCGATCTGGAGCCCCGCCGAGTTGCACTTCTTGTCCGCCATCACGATCTCGAACGGAAGCCGCTCGCCCGTGTAGTTCGCTCCCTCGCAAACCCGCCGGAACACCTGCTCGATGTCGGCATCCTCCTTCCCGCCACGCTTCTCGAAGGTGAAGTGGGTGGTCCCGCCTGCGCAGCCCAGCCCCTTCAGGTGCATGAACACGCGCTCGAGCCCGAACCCCACGGAGATGTCGTAGGGGTTGTTGGGCTGGGCGTACCGCTTCCGGTGCCGGTGCTTGTCGATCACGCTGGCCACCAGCGTGAAGGGGCTGTCGGTGATCAGCCGGTTCAGGTCGGCGTAGAACGGATCGCGCCGAGCCGTGTCGAAGAGGAACCGGAACGGCCCCTTCGTCTTGCGGATCTCGTGCTCGTGGAGGATGACCTGCTCGTGGCCGAAGTGCTTGAACTTGAAGCGCACGACGCCGGGGGCGGCGCGGCCGGCGTACGCCTCCTTCTCGAAGAGGCAGAGCGCCAGCACGAAAACGGGGTACGCCGGGTCGATGGAGTGCATGCCGTGGTCGCCGCTCTCGTCCACGAACACCACGTAGTCGCTGAAGCTCGGCACCGGAGGGGACGGCTGTGGGTTTAGTGTCGGATTTTCGGAGGAAGTGAACGTAAGGTACGGATCGGATCGACGAAAGTGTACGGGGCGCCGCACAGTCCGTGCGGCGCCCCGTTCATCCGTTTCATCCATCCACCGGCAAGATCCCCGGCGGTCGCTACCAGGTCGGCGAGGTGGCGATCAGCGCGTCGATGGCGTCGCTGGGGAGGGGGTGCGAGAAGAGGTAGCCCTGCCCGAACTCGCATTTCAGCAGGCGCAGCTCGCTGAGGACCTCGGCGCTCTCGATCCCCTCGGTGACCACGGCCACGCCCAGCGCGTGCGCCAGCGCCACGATGGTGCGCACCAGGTGCAGGTTGGTGGAATCGGGGCTCACGAAGGAGCGGTCGATCTTCAGCGCGTCGAGCGGGAGGCGGTGCAGGTAGCCGAGCGACGAGTAGCCGGTGCCGAAGTCGTCGATGTGCAGCTGCACGCCCAGCGCCTTGAGCCGGCCGAGCGTGGCGCCCACGGCGTCGGTGTTCTGCATCAGCACGCTCTCGGTGATCTCCAGCTTGAGCGTGTGGGGAGGCACGCCGGCCTCGCGCAGCGCCTGCTCCACGCGCTCCACCAGGTCGGGCTGCAGGAACTGCCGCGCGCAGAGGTTGACGGCCAGGGTGGGCGGCTCGCCGGCGGGGGCGGCGTCCTGCCAGCGGCGAAGCTGCCGGCACGCCTCCTCCAGCACCCACATCCCGATCGGCAGGATCAGCCCCGTCTCCTCCGCCAGCGGGATGAAGTCGTCGGGGAGGACCAGGCCGCGCTGCGGGTGCTGCCAGCGCGCCAGCGCCTCGAAGCCCGCGATGCGGCCGGTGGCGAGCGAGACGATCGGCTGGTAGTGCACGCGCAGCTCGCCGCGGTCCAGCGCGCGGCGCAGCTCGGTCTCCAGGCGCAGGCGCGCGGCGACCTGGCCGTGCATGTCGCGGTCGAACACCTCGTACTGCCCCTGCCGCGCGTCGCGGCTGCGGTACATGGCGATCGCCGCGTCGCGCAGCGCGTCCTCGGCGTGCTCGTAGCCGGTGTAGCTCAGCGCGATCCCCACGCCGGCGCCGGTAAACACCTCGGTCCCCTTCAGCTCGAACGGCCGCCCCAGCGCCTCCTGCACGCACGCCGCCACGCGGGTGGTCTCCGCGAAGCCGTCGATGTCGTCCAGGAGCACCGCGAACTCGTCGCGCGCCACGTGCGACACCAGCGTGTCGCCGCCCACGCAGCCGCGCAGGCGCGTGGCCACGGCGTCGAGCAGCTCGTCGGCGGCGGCGCGGCCCAGCGAGTCGCTCACCAGCTGCAGGCGGTCGATCCCCACGGCGATCACGGCGAAGTTCCCCTCGCCGCGCAGCTCGCGGTCCACCGCGAGCTCCAGCCGGTGCGTGAACAGGCCGCGGTTGGGGAGCCCGGTGACCGGGTCGTAGAAGGCGTTGCGCACCAGCTGGTGCTCGAGCTCGCGCCGGGTGGTCACGTCTTCGCAGCAGGTGACCAGGCCGATGGCGTGCCCGCGCGAGTCCTTCACCACGTCGGAGCGCAGCAGCACGGGGAAGGTGGTGCCGTCGCTGCGCAGGTTCACCGTCTCGCGGCTCCAGCTCGTCACCTCTTCCATCGCCTCTGCCGGGAGCGGGCGCGCGGCCTCGGGCGGGGCGAAGATGCGCGCGTGCCGGCCGCGCAGCTCGTCCACCGAGTAGCCGTGCATCCGCGCCTCGGCCGGGTTCGTGTAGAGGATGCGCCCGTCCACGTCGGTGATCGTCACGCCGATCTGCATCGTCTCCACCGCTTTCTCGAGCATCTTGAGCGACAGGCGGCCCCGCGCGCCGCCGATGCTGCCCACGAACGCTGCCTCCCCGGCCATCGGCCGGTCCAGCGCGAGCCCCGCGAACCCCGCCAGGTCGCCCAGCGCGTCCACGTGCGCCTGGGTCCACTCGCGCGGGCGGCTGTCCACGGCGCACAGCGTTCCCAGCACCGAGCCGTCGGCCGCGCGGATCGGCACGCCCAGGTACGCCGCCTCGCCCAGCCACAGCGCGGGGTTCTCGCGCACCACCGGGTGGGTGCGCGCGTCGTCGATCCGCAGCGGCTCGCCGGTTTGCGCGGTGATGCGGCAGAACGACGCCGACAGCGGCGTGTTCCGGCGCGCGTGCCAGGGGTCGTGGGCAGGGGGGCGGGAGGAGAAGGTGCGGCCGCCGGCGAGCGAGACCATCGCCAGCGGCGCCTCCAGGATGCGCTCGGCGAACTCGCCGAGCCGCCCGAGCGCGGGGTGCGATGCGGCTGCCGTGGCCGGCAGGCGCAGGGCGGAGACGGCCGGTATGCGCGAGGTGGGCATGCGCGTCTCGTTGGAGGAGTCGAGCTTGTGGGGGGAATCGATACTTTGCGAACCCCATGCCCCGTCGACAGGGGCGTGCGGCAGGACGGCCGGCGTGGAGATGTGTCGTCTTGCGGAATGGTTGACGGAGGAAGGTACGCTTTCGTCACACGCCAGGGTAGCGTTTGTTGAACGTTGCGCCCATTTGGTCACTTTGTGCGGCGTAGTCGGGTCGGCCGGTGGAGGTGCCGCGTCGAGCACGTGGGGACGCAAGTGTTTTCATCGTATACACTTGGGTATTGCCGTCTCCTCTCGGACGCGTCGGTAGCAAGAAAGCGCTGCCCGTTTAAACTGTTACTCATTGGATGCCCTCTCTACGTTCCCGCTCGTTTCCAGGGAGTGGTTTCGAGGGATCGCGCGGCGGCAGTTCCGGGCTTCCCCCGCATCCATCTCGGCAGCTGGCAGGCGGAAACATGTGTAGGCGAGATGCCCGGATGCAGGTCTTTTGCAACTGCCTGGCAGACCGGACCTCTGGGGCGAGGCTGAAATCATCCACAAATGAACAACGCGACGGGCCAGCTCCCGCCGCGTCGGCTCGTTTCATGGCGCACGCGGCGCGTCGAGGCGATCCGCGGCGCCCGGATCAGCCGTAGGGCGGGTGTGAGCGGCCGGTGCGGGTGTCGCGGCGGCGTTCGCGCACGCGGTCGCGGAGCGCGAGGACCTCGTCGTGGAAGCGCGTGACCGCCTGCGCGAACAGGTCGGCGCGCCCCATGCTCGCCGGGTCGCCGCGGACCAGGTCGCGCATGGCGCGGCGCAGCGCGTGGTCGGTGGCGTAGCCGGCGCCCCGGGCCACGTTCACCACGCTGCGGCCCTCTTCCTTCAGCATCATGGCCGCGAGCAGCACGCGGGTCCACGCCAGCAGGCGGCGCGGTGGGGGGAGGCCCTCGCGGCGGCACCAGGCGGTCACCGTGCGCGGGTCCACCTGGAAGATGGCGGCGAGCTCGGGCGCGGCACCGCCTTCCACCGCCACCTCGCAGGCTGCGCGCACCACGCTGCGCGCGTTCTCGCTGGCGAAGCCGGTGAGCAGCGGCTCCACCTCGCGCTTCAGCGGGCGCGCGCGCACGCCGCGCAGGCACTCGCGCACGGCGTGCGGCGAGCGCTGCACGTTCAGGTTCAGCACGTCGCTCACCTTCCACTCCAGGAGCGTGGCCACGTCGCCCGCGAGCTCGTCGCGCAGCGGCATGGCGGCGACCACGGGCACGCTGGGGCGCCGCAGGATCAGCCGCTCCAGCTCGGGCGCGGGCCCCTGCGCGGTGCGCCGGCCCAGGTACGGGTCGGCGATCACGGCCGACGCGGGGGTCGCCTGGTCCATGGCGGCGGCGAGCTCGCCCCACCCCTCCACCGAGCGCACGCGGTACTCGGGGGGCAGCACGGGGAGCCGCCGCAGCGCCGGCGTGTCGGTGACGATCAGCGTGCGCGGGGGACGCAGGGCGTGACGGGCACTCATTTCATGCGGTCGACGTGTTGCCACGTCCACTTTGACCGTTAAATTCCATCATCAGTTCGTTCCGTTCCCCTTCTGAAGGATGAAATCGCATGAGACGCTCGCTCGCGCTGCTGATCCCGGCCCTCGCCCTGGCCGCCGCCTGCACCCAGTCACCCACGGACGCGACGAAACACCCCGTCGTGCGGTTCGAGGGGGGCAACTACTTCGGTTCCGGGAACGTGGTGGGAGGCGGCGGGAACACCATGGGCTCCGGCAACGCCGTCGGCGGCGGCGGTACCAGCACGACCACGACGGTTACCGACAGCGCTGCGACCGCTCCGGCCGAAGATGGCCGCGGCGGGAACACGATGGGGTCGGGTAACTAGGGTGCCTGCATTCCGTCGGTTCGAGTAGAGTCGTCGGAACGGTTATGCTTGTATGGCACGAGGGAATGCAGCGCCTTGAGCATTGTCGCCACGAGCGGGTTCGAGGCGTCATCCTCATGGGTGTCGCGCGCGTTGCGGATTTCTGCACCCTCGTGCCGGTGAACTGCATCCAAAGCTGATTCGGCACGAAGGATCATGTCACCTTCCTTGCGCCTCTTGGCAACCGACAGCCCTGTTAGAAGCGCGTTGCGAGCGTCGTCCCACCTCTTGAGGCTTGCGGCGCCCAATCCGAGGTCAACCATGCAAGGGGCATAGACTGTCGCGCCGCGCAAATCGCCTTCGAGTTCCCAGGCTGAAGTCCAGGAGGCATCGAAAGAAGAAACATTACCGCACGCTCCCGCTGCCCGTGCGGTTGCGGCGAAAACCTGCATCTTAGCGCGCGGTTCACTGAAGGCGCCCTGCAACCGGTTCAACAGCGGCAGAACGCGGCGAAAGTGCCCCATCGTGATCCAGAAAGCGGCAAAATCGAACGCCAGCGTGGGCAACCGGTGATGCTTGAGGGCTACGTAATGGCTAAGGGCTTCCGCTCCGAGTTTCTCCGCCCGTGTGCGGTCACCACGCATCAAGACTACAACGAAAAGGTCATGAAGCGTCTCCGCTTCCAGTCCCGCGAGTTTGTAGCGACGCGACACGCGTAGTGCTCGTGAGAGACGAACATCTGCACGAGCGTAATTGCCGCTGGCGTAGCTGAGGTTTCCAAGTCCGGCGAGTGTGCTTGCCTGCGCCTCCCAGTCGTCGGTCCAGATCGCCACGCGGTGGGCGCGGCGGAACCAGGCCTCCGCCTCGTGCAGGCGGCTCTGCACGCGCAGCAGCCGCGCGACGAGCCAGGCGTAGCGCGCGTGCCGCGGCCAGGCGAGGGCGGCTGCCTGCGCGAACTGCAGCGACGTCGCGGGCGCCGCGCGCGGACGCCCAGTCGGAGATGCAGACGCACGCCCACGCCACCTCGCGCGGGCAGGCGGTCTCCGGGTTGGCCATGTAGCCGGCCAGCAGCCCCGCGGGCGACGCGAAGGCGTCGGGCCCGCGCAAGAGCAGCGCGTACTCGGTGCGCTCGAGCGCGGCGCGGTCCAGGGCGGGGGAGTGCTCTGGGTGCGCGCTCCACGCGAGCACGGCCCGGAGGATCTCCAGCAGCGTGGCCGAGTTGCAGTCGCCCAGCTCGCCCACCATCTCCGCGCCGGGAACGTCGGGCCCGGGCAGCAGCAGCGGATGCATCAGCTCCAGCGGGGCGTACGGAAGTTCGGAAGGGCTGTGCCGGCGACCCGACATTTTCGCCTCCTCATCTCACGGGGGAGGGCGCGCCGCACCACTTCGCGCGCCCGGTTCGACGTCTCATAGTCTAAATCGGACAAAAGGGACTAACCAGCCACGGAAATGGGCTTCCCCCACCCGCCGCACACCTGCACCCCACCCGACATCCACCCGTCTGGCCACGAACGCTAACACGCGCGTCGATGCAGGTCATCCCACCAAAATGCCCGCCCGTTTCGCGCGAGCCGCGGCCGCAATTGGCAGCAGATGGCCCCTGCGGTCCGCACACGCGGGAACGCTTTTCCGCATGGTCATCGAACCGGGAAGCGTCCGGAGCCCCGAAAAACAACCCTCGCCCACGAAGCGGGGGAGGGCGCGCGCTCCCAGGCGCGGGGAGGGGACCGCCGCGGCGCCCGCGAGACGATCCCAGGCGTCAGCGTCGATCGAAGCGCCTCGCCGCGGACGACGGTCCCTCCCCTCCCGAGTGAGCTTCGAAGGCTTGTCGAAGGCCCGCCGAAAGCGGCCGACAAGCCCTTGCGATCCATCGGCTTACCCCGCGCCTGGCGTGCACCTGCGGGCGGTCGGTTGACGAATCCGGCGCGCGGTGCCATACTCCGTTGCGGCGTCACCCGTTCGGACGCTCGTTCCCGTTCCCGCCGGCTCCATCGCCCGGCGGGAATTGCTTTGCCCGACGTCCCCTTCTCCCTTCGCGCGCCCACCCGCTCGCCTCACCGCCGATGATCGCCGGGATCGTGCTGGCCGCCGGGCGCTCGCGCCGGATGGGGAGCCCCAAGGCGCTGCTGCGCCTGGGCCCGGCCACCTTCCTGGAGCGCGCCGTGAGCGCGCTGGGCGCGGGCGGCTGCGGGGCGGTGGTGGTGGTCACCGGCCCCGCCACCGACGAGACGGCGCGCGAGATCGCCGCGGCCGCGGCGCAGCTCGGGGCGGAGGTGGCGGTGAACCCGGACATCGGCTCGGAGCAGATCGACTCGCTCCGGGCCGGACTGCGTGCCCTGGGCGGCGACGCCGAAGCCGCCGTCGTCCTCCCCGTGGACGTCCCCGGCGTGGCCGCGGAGCTGGTGCGGGCGGTGATCGACCGCTTCCGCGCCACGGAGGCGCCCGTCGTCCAGCCGTTCGATGGAACCCGCCACGGCCACCCGGTGCTCTTCGCCCGCGCCGCCTGGCCCGCGCTGCTGGAGGGCGAGCTCCCGGAAGGCGCCCGCACCGTGATCCGCGCGCACGAGGCCGAGCGCGCCGAGGTCCCCGTCCCGCGCCTGGACGCCGACGTGGACACGCCCGACGACTACCGGCGCCTGCTGGAAGGCACGGGGTGACGGGAGACGGCCCGCTCGGCGCCGCCGAGGCCGTGCGCCTGGCGCGCGAGGCGCTCGAAGGCGCCGAGCCGATGGCGAGCGTCACCGTCGTCGAATGGCGCCCCGCGGCAGACGCGGCGGCGCTCCCCGCCGCCGGCGCGCGGATGGCCGTGTGGGCCGGCCGCACGCGCGGAACGCTCGGAGACGCGCGGCTCGACGCGCGCGCCGCCGAGCTTGCGCGGGAAGCGCTGGCCGGGCCGGGGCGCGTCGCGTCGCACGAGGTGGAGACGGACGAGGGCGTGGCCGTGGTCTACGTGGAGCCGCACCGCCCGCCGCCCGAGCTGGTGATCGTGGGCGCGGGGCACATCGCCCGGCCGCTGTGCGCGGCGGGGGCGATGCTGGGCTTCCGCGTGATCGTGCTGGACGACCGCCCCGAGTTCGCCACCCGCGAGCGCTTCCCCGAGGCCGCCGAGGTGCGCCGGGCCGACTTCTCCGACCCGTTCCGCGGCGTCGCCATCGGCCCGCGGACGTACCTGGTGCTGGTGACGCGCGGCCACAAGTACGACTTCGAGGCGCTGATCGACGTGCTGCGCCGCCCGGTGCAGCCGGCGTACGTGGGGATGGTGGGAAGCCGCCGGCGCACGCGCGCCGCGCTGGAGCAGGTGGCGCGCGAGGGGATCGACCCGGAGCGCATCGAGGCGGTGCGCGCGCCGATCGGGCTGGACGTGCACGCCGAGACCCCGGGCGAGATCGCGGTGTCCATCGCGGCCGAGCTGGTGCTGGCCCGCCGCGGCGGCACCGGCCGCCCCCTGCGCGAGACCGAGCGCGTGTACGAGCGCTGGGTGCGGCGGCCGGGAGCAGAGTAGCGCAACCGCGCGGGCGCGACGCGCGTAGTGCCGGCCGAAGCGGGCCGGGCGGCCCGCGCCGGCGAACGCGAGACCACGGGACCGATCGTGTACCGCACCTGCATCTTCTGCTCGGGCGACCTGGGGACCAACGACGCGCTGGAGGCGTTCCCCGTCTCCCGCAGCATCGCCTTCGACGGGTGGAAGGGGCGCCTGTGGGCGATCTGCCCGCGGTGCGCCCGCTGGAACCTGGCGCCGCTGGAAGAGCGCTGGGAGGCGGTGGAGGCGGCCGAGAAGCTCTTCGCCGACGCGCGCCTGCGCGTGCAGAGCGAGAACGTGGGGCTGGCCAAGCTGCGCGACGGCACCCGCCTGATCCGCGTGGGGAAGGCGCTGCAGGGCGAGCTGGCGGCCTGGCGCTACGGCGACCAGCTGGTGAAGCGCCGCACGCGCTACATGGTGACCGCCGGCGCGGTGGTGGCCGTGGGGCTCGCCGCGCTGGGCGGGGTGATGGCGCTCACCGCCAGCGCGGGCGCCTACTCGATGGTGAACGCCGGGATCCAGCTCTACAGGGCCCGCCGCGAACGCCGGGTGATCTTCCGGCTCCCCGCCGACCGCTCGCCCACCGGCGACGAGGTGGTGCTGCGCCGCTGGCACGCGGCGGCCTCGGTGCTGCGCCCCGGGCCGGAGGGGATCGCGCTGGTGGTGCCCGACGCCACGCGCAAGGACCCCAAGACCGACGGCTGGGGGAAGCCGAAGTTCGTGGCCGAGCCGCTGGTGCTGGCCGACCCCGACGCCCGCGCCTTCCTGAACCGCGCGATGGTGTACCTGAACGAGAAGGGCGCCACCCGCCGCACCCTGGACGGCGCCATCGGGATGCTGGGCGACGCGGGATCGGCCGAGGCGTACTTGCGCCGCGCCGCCGAGGAAAGCCACACGCTGGGCAAGCGCCGGGACATGCCCGGCCGCGCGCTGGTCCCCGCCGGCGCGCTGGCGCTGGAGATGGCGCTGCACGAGGAGAGCGAGCGCCGCGCGCTGGAGGGCGAGCTCACCCTGCTGGAGGCCGCCTGGCGCGACGCCGAGGAGATCGCGGGCATCGCGGACAGCCTGGTGCTCTCGCCGGAGCCGTCCACGCCGGAGCGGGGGTGACGGGATGATGTACCGCCACTGCATCTACTGCTCGGCCGACCTGGGGGCGAACGAGTCGATCGAGAGCTTCCCGGTGGGACGGCGGGTGGCGTTCGACGCGGAGAAGGGCCGCCTCTGGGCCGTGTGCCTCAAGTGCGCGCGGTGGAACCTGGCGCCGATCGAGGAGCGCTGGGAGGCGGTGGAAGACGCCGAGAAGCGCTTCGCCGGCTCGCGGCTGCGGGTGCACAGCGAGAACATCGGCCTGGCGAAGCTGGGGGACGGGACGCGGCTGATCCGCATCGGGCGGGCGCTGCCGCGCGAGCTGGCGGCGTGGCGCTACGGCGCCGAGCTGCGCCGGCGCCACCGCTGGTTCTGGCCCGCCGTGGCGGCGAGCGCGGGCGCGGCGGTGCTGCACGTGCTGCCGCTGGGCCCCGCGGCGCTGTTCGCGCCGGGGATCTTCTTCGCCAGCGCGCAGTGGGCGATGGGGCGCCGCGCCGTGATCCGCATCCCCGCCGCGCAGTCGCCCACGGGCGCCGAGCTGGACGTCCGCGGGACGCACGTCGCCGGCGCGGTGGTGAGGGCGGGGTCGACCCCCGGATCGATGCAGGTGCAGCTCCCGATGGAGGGGTTCTGGAGCCGGATCGGCCGGAACCTGCGCGCCCCCTCCGCGCCGGTGGTCACGCTGGAAGGCGACCTGGCGCGCCGCACGGTGGAGCGCGTGATGCCGCTGGTGAACGGGCTGGGCGGGAGCCGCAAGGACGTGGACACCGCCGTCGCCACGCTCGCCG
>Ga0190275_10000884_pt1 | contig 23668 bp, 23 predicted proteins | sample Popmic550T_FD_133745 | JGI IMG/M metagenome (GOLD analysis project Ga0190275, IMG submission 133745) | Populus adjacent soil microbial communities from riparian zone of Yellowstone River, Montana, USA - 550 T | ecosystem: Environmental > Terrestrial > Soil > Riparian zone > Trees stand | place...
GCAGCACCAGCCAGCCTCCGGCATCCGCACCGGTGGCGGACCGCCGCCGATCATGAGCGCCTCGTACGCGAACTCTGGAGCGGCTCAATCGACAACCGGTTTGGGGGACGGGCCCGAGTGTGGAACCGTTGAGCCGCCATGTTGGTTGCCAGAGATCTCGAGATCCGCGCGGGGGCGCGGTTGCTGCTGGAGCGTGCCAGCTTCCAGATCGCGGCCGGCGACAAGATCGGTCTGGTCGGACGCAACGGCGCCGGGAAGACCACCCTCACGAAGATCCTGTCCGGCGAGGCACAGCCGGCGGCCGGCACGGTCACCCGCGGTGGGCCGGTCGGCTATCTGCCACAGGATCCTCGGACCGGCGATCTGGACGTGCTGGCCAAGAACCGGATCCTGTCGGCCCGTGGTCTGGACGCCGTCGTGGCCCGGTTGCGTGATGCCGAGGTGCGGATGGCCGATGACTCCGCCGAGGTACGAGACAAGGCGATGGCCAGCTACGCGCGCGCCGAGGCCGAGCTGGCGGCGGCCGGCGGGTACGCCGCGGAGTCGGAGGCGGCCCGGATCGCCAGCAACCTCGGGTTGCCCGAACGTGTGCTGCACCAACCACTGCGCACGCTGTCCGGTGGTCAGCGGCGCCGGGTCGAGCTGGCCAGGATCCTGTTCTCCGGTGCGGAGACCCTGCTGCTGGACGAGCCGACCAACCACCTCGACGCCGACTCGATCGGCTGGCTGCGGAGCTATCTGCAGGGTTACGCCGGTGGGCTGATGGTGATCAGCCACGACGTCGGACTGTTGGCGACGACGGTGAACAAGGTCTTTCATCTCGATGCGAACCGCTCCGAGCTCGACGTGTACGCCATGAACTGGAAGCGCTACCTGCTGCAGCGGGAGACCGACGAGAAGCGTCGGCGTCGTGAGCGGATGAACGCCGAGCGCAAGGCGGAGCAGCTGCTCAGCCAGGCCGACAAGATGCGGGCCAAAGCCACCAAGGCGATGGCGGCCCAGAACATGGCTCGGCGGGCGGAGCGACTGCTGGCCGGGATCGAGGGGGAGCGAGTGGCGGATCGAGTGGCCAAGATCAGGTTCCCGGATCCGGCGCCGAGCGGGAAGACGCCGCTGACCGCCGCCGACCTCAGCAAGTCCTATGGTTCGCTCGAGGTGTTCACCGGTGTTGATCTTGCCATCGACCGAGGCAGCCAGGTCGTCATTCTCGGCCTCAACGGCGCGGGAAAGACCACGCTGCTTCGGATCCTGGCCGGACTCGAGGAGCCCGACACCGGCCAGGTCCAGCCCGGTCACGGCCTCCGGCTCGGCTACTACGCCCAGGAGCACGAGACCCTGGACACCACCCGAAGTGTGCTGGCCAACATGAAGACCGCTGCCCCGGATCTCAACGACACCGACGTTCGCAAGGTGCTGGGCTCGTTCTTGTTCTCCGGGGACGACGTCGACAAGCCTGCCGCAGTGCTGTCCGGCGGGGAGAAGACCCGGCTCGCGCTGGCCATGCTGGTGGTCTCCAGCGCCAACGTGCTGCTGCTGGACGAGCCCACCAACAACCTGGATCCCGCATCCCGCGCCGAGGTGCTGGAAGCGATCCGCCGCTATGCCGGGGCAGTCGTCCTGGTCACGCACGACGAGGGAGCGGTGGAGGCACTCGATCCGGATCGAGTGCTGCTGCTCCCTGACGGGGTCGAGGACCTGTGGAACCCGGAGTACGCCGACCTGATCTCGCTGGCCTGATCGACGCCGCCTGATCGCCGTACGGCCATCAGCGGCCATGATCATCCGGACCCATGATCAGACCGATTTCGCGCAGATCCGATGATCACCCCCCCGAGGGGGAGCAATTGTGCACGAAAGGTGCTACAAAGTGATTGATCGGTGATCATCACCGTGTCGATCTTCACCGACCCTCGGGATTCCGGCTCGAGGATCACCCGCTCGAGGAGGCGCAATGGCCAAGGTTGTCAGGGGAACCCGGATCACGGGAGCTCAGCGCGAGACGCTCGCCGCTCAGTACGCGAAGAAGTACGAGTCGGGCCAGAGCATCCGCAAGATCGCCGAGACCGCGGGACGGTCCTTCGGCTTCGTGCACGGCGTGCTGGTGGAGCACGGTGTGACCCTCCGCGGCCGCGGCGGGGCCACCCGAGGAGCCAAGCGGGCCGCCGGAGGTGCCGCGAACAAGGCGTCGACACCCGCACCGGCGAAGACCACCGCGAAGAAGACCGCGAGCAAGACCGCTCCGGCAGCCAAGAAGGCGACCACCAAGAAGACGTCGGCGGCTGCGCCGGCCAAGACGGCCGCGACCAAGAAGACTGCGGCCAAGTCGACGACCGCCAAGAAGGCGCCGGCCAAGACGGCCGCGTCCAAGGCGCCGGCCAAGAAGGCGGCCAAGTCCAGCGCGACGAAGTCGACCGCGGCGAAGAAGACCGCGTCGAAGAAGACCACCGCCAAAACCCTCGCTGCGGCGCCGGCGAAGAAGGCGGCAGCGAAGAAGACCACCGCCAGCAAGACGGCGGCCAGCAAGACGGTGGCCAAGAAGACCCCCGCCAAGAACGCCCCCGCCACGAAGACGTCCGCGAAGAAGACCGCCACCAAGAAGAGCTGAGATCGGGCACGGCAGCCGCGGTGGACCGGACCGCCCTGCCGGGCGGGGTCGAGTTGATCTTCGCCGACGGACGGGCGGTCGCTGAGGTCCGACTCGTCCGCCCGGAGGTCCGCAACGCCCAGACCATGGCGACCTGGACCTCGCTGACGCAGGCAGCAGAGATCATCGCCGGGCGCACCGAGGTCGCGGTGGTCGTCTTGAGTGGCGCCGGCGACGACTTCAGCGCCGGGCTCGACCTCCGGATGATGCGTGGAACCGGTGTTGCGGGCGAGGGCGACCTCGGTGCGCTCCTGCATCGCGACGACGCCGAGGTGGAGCGGGTCATCGCCGGGTTCCAGCGAGCCTTCACCTGTTGGCGGCAGCTGCTGACGATCGTCGTCGCGGTGATCACCGGTCACGCCATCGGCGCCGGCTTCCAGCTCGCCCTGGCCGCCGACCTCCGTGTCCTCCGCGACGACGCTGTGCTGGTGATGGCCGAAGCAAGTCTCGGGCTCGTGCCCGATCTGGGCGGCACCCGCCGATTGGTCGAGCTGGTCGGCTACGCCCGGGCGCTCGAGATCTGCGCCACCGCCGCACCGGTCGACGCCGACCGGGCCGAACGTCTCGGACTGGCCAACATCGTGCTCGCCAGTGACGACTTCGAGACGGGGCTGGAAGGCTACCTCGACACGCTGCTCGCCATCGACCCGCTGGTCACGCGCTCGGTCAAGCCGCTGCTCGCCAGCGCGACCACGGCCGGGCTCGACGAGCAGCTGGCGACCGAGCGGCGTACCCAGCTGCCGCTGCTCCGCCGGATCAGCGGGTCCACCGGATGATCTGGCAAGCAACCGTCACCGGCTGAGGCCACGGAAGCCGGCTGGCCGCTGCCCGTACCTCGTCGGTCGTGGTGTGGAAGGCGTTCGGGCCCATCATGACCGATCGGACGGCGTCGTCCGGCTGCCACAGGGCACGGGACTCGACCAGCCGATGCTCGACCGGCCTCAAGCCGGCGCGACGGAAGGCGTCACCCAGCCGGGTCTCCTTGTCCGCCTCGACGCCGAGCAGCCCGAGAGCGTCTCGGAGCTCGATCAGATGATCGGGCCGTGGGATGACGGTGATCACCGAGCCACCCGGTCGCAGCACCCGGACGAACTCGCCGGCGTTGCGGGGCGAGAACACGCTGAGCACCACGTCGGCGCAGCCGTCGGCGACCGGCAGCACCCGCCACGCATCAGCGGCGGCCACCCCCAGCCTCGAGTGGGCACGAGCGGCTCGGCGGCACGCCGCCACCGAGAGATCGATTCCGAGGCCCCGCGCCCCCGGCCGTGCCTCCAGCGCAGCAGCGGCGTAGTGCCCGGTGCCCGAGCCCACATCGATTACCGTGCCGACGTCGGCGGGCACGACAGCCACCAGCCCGCCGGCCAGGGCAGCGTAGCGACCCGAGTCCAGCAGCTCAGCGCGTGCGGACACCATCGCCGAGGAGTCCGCGTGCATCGGCTGACCGGATCCGATGAGATTGACATAACCCTGACGCGCGACATCGAACACGTGGCCGCCAGCGCAGCGCAGCGTACGGCCGTGGATCTCGAACCGGGCGGCGCAGCGAGGACACCGCAGCAGGTCGAGGACGGCGTCGATCACGAGGTCGACGCGATCACAGCGCCCGGGTGGCGCCGCCGTCGACGGCCACGACGCAGCCCGTGGTGTAGGACGCGGCGGGGGAGAGCACGAAGGCCGCGATCCGGCCGAATTCCTCCGGTCGGCCGTACCGACGCAACGGAATCCCGGCCTCGCTCGCGGCACGCTGCTGGACCGGATCGGCGGCGAGCGAGTCGAGGTGCCTGACCCGGTCGGTCTCCACCCGCCCGGGCATCAGCCCGACGACCCGAGTCCCGTCCGGCCCGAGCTCGTCAGCCAGCTGCTTGACCAGCATCGCCAAGCCGGGACGCAGACCGTTGGAGACGGCCAGGCCGCCGATCGGCGCCTTGACCGACGTCGACAGCACCCAGGCGAGTGCCAGATCGGACGCCGTCCCCGCCGCCACGACGGCGCGGGTCACCCGGAGGGCGGCCAGGAAGACGGAGTCGAAGCCGGCCAGCCAGTCACTGTCCGGGGTGTCCAGCGCGGATCCTGCGGCCGGACCGCCGACGCTGACCAGGGCTCCATCGAGCCTGCCGAAGCTGTCCAGGGCAAGGCGACAGGCCCTCTCACCCGCCGTGGGGTCGGCCAGGTCGACGACCAGCGCGACGGCTCGTTCGGCGCCCAGAGCGGCGACCACCTCAGCCAGCACGTCCTCGCGTCGGGCGACCAGCACCACTCGGGCGCCCTCGGCGACGAGCTGCTCCGCCGTGGCTCGTCCCAGACCGCTGCTGGCGGCCGTGACGACGAAGACCCGATCACGCAGTCCGAGATCCATGCCGCGATCCTGGCACGACGAGTCGGTCCTTGGCAGCCCGTCGGTCGCGGAGGTCACCGCGGATGAAGACCACGATGCCGAAGATCCCGATGCCGGCGAACATGAACCACTGCATCGCGTACCAGAAATGCGGACCGCTCGACAGCTCAGGCAGCTCGATCGGCTCGAACCCGCCGGACTGGGCCGGCGTCACCTCGATGGCGCTGATGAAGCCGTTGGCGATCGGGTAGCCGATCGCCGGCTGGAGAGCGTCGGAGTTGATCAGCCGGACCGAGCCGGAGACGGGGGTGACGGCGCCGCTGCGGCCTTGCTCGTTGCGCCGGACGTGGCCGACCACGGTGACCTCGCCGGCCGGCGGTGCCGGGCCGACGGCCGGTATCCCGGTACCGGGGACGGTGGCGATGAAGCCCCGGTCGACCAGCACGGTGCCCGTCGCGGTGCGCAGCGGAGTGACCACCTCGTATCCGCGGTCGTCACCGTTGTTGCGGTTGCGGGCCACGAACTGGTGGTCACCGTCGAAGGTGCCGCGGGCAGACACCCGCTGCCACTGGTCCGCGTCGGTGATCACCCGGCTGAAGACCTGCTCGTACGGCTGGACCGGCGCCTGCTCGTTGGTGATGGTGGTCGCGTTGCGGGTCTCGCGCTCGGCCAGTCGTCGCAGCTGCCACTCACCCAGGTTGACGAAGACGACGGCCAGCACGACGACGAACCCGACGAGCAGCGCCCATCGCACCCACAGTCGTCGCACGGGCCCAGATTAGGCGCTGTCGTCCGACGAGCCCGATTCGTCGGAGAGGGCGAGCGCGGTGATCTTCGCCGCCACGGAACCGAGGGACGCGCCACGACCCACCGCGACGCCGACCAGGTAGGACGTCAACGGTGCCGCCAGCCGCTCGACCTCGTGAGCCGAGTCACGCGCCAGGTCCAGCAAGGTGTGGATGTCGTTGTTGTCGAGCTCGACGTCGGTGATGCCCAGCTCGGAGGAGACGGTGTTCAGCCAGCTGCTCAGCTCGGTCACGGTTCTCGCTCCCTCGTGTGTCTTGGGCCGGTTTGACAGGATGCTTGCATGGGTCGAGTCACGCGCCGCCATCGGGTGGTCCGGATCGAGGCCGACGGGGAGCTGACCACCGTCGACACAGTCGCGGTCGAGGAGCCGCTGGAGATCCGGCTGGCCGGCCGCCCCTTCCAGGTCACCATGCGCACCCCGGGGGATGACATCGATCTGGTGCACGGGCTCCTGCACAGCGAGCAGGTGATCACCGATGCTCACCAGGTGCTGCTGGCGCGCTACTGCGCCGGAACCGGTCCGGACGGCATGAACACCTACAACGTCGTCGACGTGACCCTGGGTGAGGGTGCGGTGCCACCAGATCCGGGCCTGCAACGCAATGTGCTCACCTCCAGCGCCTGCGGGGTCTGCGGCACGGCGAGCATCGACCAGCTGATGAAGGTCGCCAGGTACGCGCTGTCCCGCTCCGTCGTTCCGGTCGACGTGCTGCGGGCCGCCCCCCGACTGATCCGCCCGCAGCAGAAGGCGTTCGCCAAGACCGGTGGGCTGCACGCGGCGGCCCTGCTGGAGCTGGACGGGACGATCCTCTGCGTCCGCGAGGACGTCGGTCGTCACAACGCCGTCGACAAGGTGGTGGGCTGGGCGTTGCGTCAGGGCCGGATGCCGCTGACGGACACCGTGCTGCTGGTCTCGGGCCGAGCGTCCTTCGAGCTCACCCAGAAGGCGGTGCTGGCCGGGATCGGGATCCTGGTCGCCGTCTCGGCGCCCAGCTCGCTGGCCGTCGAGCTCGCCGAAGCCAGTGGTCTGACTCTCGTCGGGTTCCTGCGTGGGGAGTCGATGAACGTCTACAGCCACCCTTACCGGGTGGTGTCGGCAGCCGCCCTGGCCGGAATCGCGTCGGACACGTGACGTAACGTCGGATGATGCGGCCGGATGCTCCGGTCGGATGATCGAGCAGTCACGGAGGTCATGATGGCACGCGGAACCAGACGGAGCAGCACGCGCGACCTGGGGCTGCTGCTGCTCCGGGTCGGGGTGGGCGGCGCCCTGTTCGCGCACGGTAGCCAGAAGCTGTTCGGCTGGTTCGGCGGCGGCGGCCCGGAGGGCACCGCGACGTTCCTGGGCTCCGCCGGGTTCGAGCCACCGAAGCTGAACGCCACCCTGGCCGGTCTGGGCGAGGCCGGCTCAGGACTGCTGCTCACGCTCGGCCTGGCCACTGGTCCGGCTGCCGCCGCAGCCACCGGCACCATGGCCACGGCCAGCAGCGTGCACGCGCCCAACGGCTTCTTCAACACCGCCGGAGGCTACGAGCTGCCGGCCACGTACGCGTTGGCGGCGACGGCGCTCGCCCTGACCGGGCCGGGTCGGATCTCACTCGACCACGCGACGGCGCACGCGCTCTCCGGGCGGGCACTGACGTGGCTGGCGTACGTCGCGGTGCTGGGCGGCGCGGCGTACACCATCTGGAGCAGGCAGCGGACCCTGGCGGACCGCGACGAGCCCGCCGACGACGCCTAGACTCGCCAGGTGACCACCCTCTTGCCGTTACCCCGGATCCGCACCGCGGACCCCGTGGGTGAGCGCGGGGCGACCCGGTCGCTGGCGGACGCGTACGGGCGCGTCGCCACTGACCTGCGGGTGTCACTGACAGACCGTTGCAACCTGCGCTGCCAGTACTGCATGCCGGCGGAAGGGCTCGACTGGCTTCCTCGGGACGAGGTGCTGACGAACGAGGAGATCATCCGGCTGATCCGGGTCGGAGTCACCCGGTTGGGCATCACCACAGTGCGGCTGACCGGTGGGGAGCCGCTGCTGCGACGCGATCTCGAGTGGCTGGTCGCCGCGATCGCCGATCTACGGCCGGCACCGGTGATCGCGCTGACCACCAACGGCATCGGCCTGGCCGAGCGCGCCTCTCGACTGGCCGAGGCCGGGCTGGACCGGATCAACGTCTCCCTGGACACCCTCGATCCGACCACCTTCAAGCGGATCACCCGGCGGCCGCGGCTGGCCGACGTGCTCGCCGGTGTGGATGCGGCCCTGGCGGCCGGGCTGACCCCGGTCAAGATCAACAGCGTGCTGCTGCGTGGCGTGAACGACCACGAGGCGTACCCGCTGCTGGAGTGGGCGATGCGCACCGGCGTCCAGCTCAGGTACATCGAGCAGATGCCGCTGGATGCCCAGCACGCCTGGAACCGGCAGCAGATGATCACCGCCGACGAGATCCGGGCCCGGTTGTCCGAGCACGTGCAGCTGATCGAGGACCCGGCGGACCGCGAGCGGCGCGGCAGCGCTCCGGCCGAGCTGTTCCGCGTCTCCGACACCGGGTACGCGGTGGGCATCATCGCCTCGGTCAGCAAGCCGTTCTGCGGTTCCTGCGACCGGGTCCGGCTGACCGCCGACGGCCAGCTGCGCAACTGCCTGTTCGCCCGGACGGAATCGGATCTGCGGGCCCCGCTGCGGGCCGGCGCCACCGACGACGAGCTCGCCGATCAGTGGGTCCGGGCGGTCGCCGGCAAGCGTGCCGGCCACGGCATCGACGATCCGACCTTCCTGCAGCCCGATCGCCCCATGTCGTCGATCGGCGGCTGACCGGTCGACGTGGGCTGACTAGACGAAGTGCTGGCGCTGGTCCAAGACGCCCGGCACGAGCTTCCCTGTCGACCGTCAGCGCCTGGGAGATCTCGATCAAGCACGCCGCCGGGAAGCTGGCGCTGCCAGCCCCGCCCGAAGACTTCCTGCCCCAGCTTCAGCGGAGGTTGGGGTTGACGCTGTTGCCGATCGAGCTGTCGCACGCGATCCGCGCGGGGGCGCTGCCGATGGTGCACCGTGACCCGTTCGACCGAATGCTGGTCGCCCAGGCACGCACTCTCGCGGTGCCGATCATGTCTGCTGACCCGAAGCTGGCCCGCTATGACATCGAGATCATCGCTGCCTGAGCGGGCCTCAGCTCGCCGGCAGCTCCTCGACCTCGCGCAGGAAGCCGCGGGCCGACAGGAACGTTGACAGCGAATCACGATGTTCGGGGCAGGCCAGCCAGTGCTTGCGTCGGTCGGGGGTGTGGATCTTGGGGTTGTTCCAGCGCAGGTCGTAGCTGGCTGTGGCCGGACAGCCCTTGGCCGAGCAGACCATACCCTCGGGCCCGACCGGTAGCGGATCGACGCCTTGGCGCTGGACGAAGCCCTGCAGCAGGGGCGGCGGATTCTCAGGCGACCCGGTCATCGTGTTCCTTCTCGACGTCGCCGGTGATGATCTCGTGCGGCTCGGGTCCGGCCGCGATCGCCGGCGCATCCCCGGGCTCGGCGCCACCTACCGGGCTACCAGCCTGGCGCTGATGTGCTTGGTTGGCGAAGATCACGGCGACGTACGGCAGGAACACCGCGCAGCCGAACAGAATCCAGCGGAACACCCCTGGCACGAAGATCATGGCGAGAAAGCAGGCCGTCCGGAAGGCCATCGTGATCGCGTACCGGCGTTGGCGGCTGGCGATCTCCTCGCTGGCTCCCGAGCGGGCGTCGGTGATGGTGGCGGGATTGAAGGAACCGAACGCCACCCCGCCGCCCGACCGGGCGGTAGCGGTGCGCTCCGTCTCCTCGGGACCTCGAGGGTCCTGCGCCCTGCCCGTCACCAGATCAGCCTACGTCGCGGGTTTCGGTCTGGGCAGCCCTGCCGCATCGACGGTGGACGCGTTGCCCGTGTCCTGAGCTGGTCGAAGGACCGGCCCTTCGACAGGCTCAGGCCGCGGAGCTGGCCCTTCGAGAGGCTCAGGGCACGGAGCAGGACTGCACTCGATAGGTTGAGCCCGTGACTGAGAGCGAACCGACGACGTCGTCCGATGCCTCCCCCGCACAGCAGCCGAGGGTCGTGCTGGTCACCGGTGGCAGCAAGGGGATCGGCCGAGGCATCGCTCAGCGGCTGCAGGCCGCCGGCCACCGGGTCGCGGCCACCTACCGCAGTGGTGACGTACCGGCTGGCATGCTGGGCGTCCAGTGCGACATCACCGATCCCGGCCAGGTCGATGCGGCGTTCACCCAGGTGGAGTCCGAGCTGGGTTCGGTCGAGGTGCTGGTGGCCAATGCGGGCATCACCCGGGACACGCTGCTGATGCGAATGAGTGACGAGGACTGGGCGGCAGTCATCGACACCAATCTGACCGGCGCCTTCCGGGTGGCCAAGCGAGCGACCCGGTCGATGATGCGGGCGCGGTTCGGCCGGATGATCTTCATCTCCTCGGTGGTCGGTCAGCTGGGCTCGGCCGGCCAGGTCAACTACTCCGCCTCCAAGGCAGGACTGGTCGGGCTGGCCCGCTCGCTGGCCCGCGAGCTGGGGTCGCGTGGGGTGACCGCGAACGTGGTGGCGCCCGGCTTCATCGAGACCGACATGACCTCGGTGCTGTCCGACGAGCTGGTGAAGAAGTACACCGACCAGATCCCGTTGGGCCGGCTCGGCGCCGTGGACGACATCGCCGCCACCATCGAGTTCCTGGCCGGCGAGGGCGCCGGCTACATCAGCGGTGCGCTGATCCCGGTCGACGGCGGGCTGGGAATGGGTCACTGAGAGGTTTCGACCGCGGCGGTCGCCGCGGATGCAGCGAGCGGCACACCAGGTGCAGCCCGAACGACAGCACGGCGGAAGGACAGCAGTGGGAATCCTGGAGGGCAAGAACATTCTTGTGGCCGGCGTCACCCTCGACACCTCGATCGCGTTCCACGTGGCCCGGATCGCCTCGGAGCAGGGAGCGAACGTCCTCGTCTCCAACTTCGGCCGGGCGATGAGCCTGACCGGTCGGGTGATCAAGAAGCTCGACCCGGTGCCGCCGCTGCTGGAGGTGGACGTCACGAATGACGAGCACCTCGCCGGCCTGGCCGCCAAGGTCGGCGAGCACGTCGACCGACTCGACGGGGTGGTGCACTCCCTGGCTTTCGCCAACCCGGAGACCGCGTTGGGCGGCAAGTTCCTCACCACCCCGTACGGTGACGTGTCCACGGCGGTGCAGGTCTCGGCATACTCGCTGGCCTCGCTCACCATGGCCGTCAAGCCGCTGCTCGCCAATCCCGCCTCGGTCGTCGGGCTCACCTTCGACGCCACCATCTCCTGGCCGGTGTACGACTGGATGGGGGTGGCCAAGGCCGCCCTGGAGAGCACCAGCCGCTACCTGGCTCGCTATCTCGGCCCCGAGGGCGTCCGGGTCAACCTGGTCGCCGCCGGGCCGTTGGAGACCTTGGCCAAGAGAGCCATCGGTGGCGCCGACGAGTTCAACACCGTGTGGGCGACTCGGGCGCCGATCGGCTGGGATCCCAAGGACCAGACACCGACGGCCAAGGCGGTGGTGGCGCTGCTCAGCGACTGGTTCCCGGCGACCACGGGTGAGATCGTCCACGTCGACGGTGGCGTGCACGCGATGGGCGCCTGAGACGCGGTGCACGAGCGACTGGCGCCCCGGTGAGTGAGCGAGCGGGTAGGTCCCTGGTCGAAGTGCGGTTGCTGGACGGGCCCAACCTCTACTTCCCTCGTCCGGCCGCCAAGCTGACCCTGGACATCGGACAGCTGTTGAGTCTGGATCTGGGACAGGCTCGGCGGTTCGCCACCGAGGTCGGGCTCACTCGTTCGCGACCAGGGCCGGCGGACTCGGCGTTCCGGCAGCGGTTCGCGGGCCGGGCGATCGCCCATCTCGTGAGGCAGCTGGCGATCGCCGGTGGGGTCAAGAGACTGGCCGTCCGGTCGCGGCCGGGCACCGACGTGAATGAGCTGGTGGTGGCCTACCCGTGGCGCAACTCGGCTCGAGCCGAGGTGCTGGCGGACGGTTTGGCCGCGGTGCTGGATGCGATCGGAGACGGGGACGTGGCCGATTTCGGGGCCGTGCTCCAGGGAGCGGCCGAGCGGCTCGCAGCGACGCCTCCGGGCTCGGCCCCACGATTGATCAAGCCCAGGATCCCGGTGGTGGCGATCACCGGGACGAACGGCAAGACGACGACCTCGCGAATGCTCGGCTTTCTCGCGCAACGGGCCGGGATGTCGGTCGGCTGGTCGAGCACCGACGGGGTCTACCTGAACGGTCAGCTCGTGGAGGCCGGCGACTACTCAGGCCCGAGCGGAGCCGGTCAGGTGCTGCGCCAGCCTGGCGTCGAGCTGGCCGTCACCGAGACCGCTCGCGGCGGCATCCTGCGACGTGGCGTCGGCGTGGCCTGGAACGACGTCTCCGTGGTGACCAACATCAGCGCCGACCACCTCGGGGTCGGTGGCATCGAGACCCTGGATCAGCTGGCCGAGGTGAAGGCGGTGATCACCAAGATCACCAGACCCACCGGCTGGTGCGTGCTGAACGCAGACGACCCTCGGACCTTCGCCATGCGGCTGGGCACCAAGGCACCGGTCTGGGTGTTCACCACCGACCCGAACTCACCAGCGGCGCGTGCGGTGATCGACGACCGCGGGCGGGTGACCACGGTGATCGACGGCTGGGTCGCCGTCCTGCAGCCCGGGTCGGATCCGCTGCCGATCGCTCCGATCGTCGAGGTGCCGATGACGCTGGCCGGACTGAGCCGAGTCAACGTCGAGAACACGTTGGCGGTGACCTCGGCGGCGCTCGCCGTCGGACTGACCGTGGAGCAGGTGGCGGACGGGCTGCGGGAGTTCGACCCGGGAGCCGACAACCCCGGCCGGATGAACATCTGGACCATCCCGGTCTCGGGCGGTGAGGCGAGCGTGGTGATCGACCTGGCGCACAACGAAGCCGGCCTGCAGGCCCTGATCGAGATCGCCCGCGGCATCAGGCCGCCGGACGGACGGCTGCTGCTCGGCGTCGGGACCGCCGGCGACCGCGGAGACGACGTGTTCGTCACCGTCGGCGAGATCGCCGCCCTGGCCGGTGACGTGGTGGAGATCGCGCACAAGGACGCGTACCTGCGGGGTCGGCCGATGGCTGAGCTGGGGGCGTTGATCAAGGAGGGCGCCGCGCACGCCGGCGTGACCATCAGCGCCGAGCACGACGGAGAGGTCGCAGCCCTGGCGTCGCTGGTCGGTCAGGCCCGCCCGCGTGACGTGATCGCGCTGATGACGCACCAGGATCGCGAGCAGGTCGATGGGTGGCTGCTCGATCACGGCGGTCACCGCGACGCGGTGACCGATCTCCGGGCCAAAGTCGAACGGGCCGATGCCGCAGCCTCGGCGTCAGCACGCGGTGCGGATTAATGCGGGTTCTGGCGGTTCTCGTCGGCCGAGCGGACCGCTAGATTCGTGCTCCGGCCCACTGCGGTGAGCGCGTCCGCGTCGTAGCGGAGTGGCGCCGGGCGACGACAAGGAGCTCGACCAGTGACGGTGACCGCGGACCGCGACGACACGCTCGCGGCGGCGCGACCCCCGGAGCCGTCGGCTGCGCCGGAGCGCCGAGCTCGACGCCGGAGGCCACGGGCCGGACTGTCGATCCAGTCGAAGCTGCTGATCATGCTGCTCGCGGTCAGCCTGTTGTCGTCCACCGTGGTCGCGGTGATCGGCTTCATCAACGGCCGTGATTCCCTGCGGGATGCGGCGTTCCAGCAGCTGACCACCATCCGCGAGCTGCGCACCAACACCATCCAGCGTGAGTTCGCCAGCCTGCAGACCGGCGTGACCCTCGACTCCCGCAACGCCAGTGCGGTGGAGGGTGCCACGGCCTTTGTCAACGGGTTCCGCGAGCTGCAGTCGAGCACGATCACGCCGGCGCAGACTGCGAAGCTGCGCGGCTACTACGAGTCCGAGTTCGTGCCGGCGCTGGAGGAGCGGTCCGGACTCGACTACGCGCCGGAAGCGTTCATCCCCGCCACTCCGGCCGGACGCTATCTGCAGAGCTACTACACCGTCGGCCGGCCGTACGACGACTTCGACACCGGGCTGGCCCTCGGCGACGCCGGTGACGGCAGCGCCTGGAGCGAGGCCAACGCCACCTATGGCCCCTACTTCGCCGGACTGGTGAACACCCTCGGATACGAGGACGTGCTGATCATCGACCGGAGCGGGAACGTGGCGTACTCGGCGTACAAGAGCGTGGACCTCGGAGTGAACCTGCGGGAGGAGCCGTACGCGTCCTCGGCCCTCACCCGGAGCGTCAACGAGGTGCTCCGCAACGGCTCGCTGGACGAGGTGGCCACCACGGACTTCGAGCGCTATCTGCCCTCGCTCAACGTGCCGACCTCCTGGGTGATGTCGCCGATCGGCACCGCCACCAACATCGTCGGCGTGATGGCGGTGCAGGTGCCCATCGACCAGATCAACTCGGTGATGACCGGGAACGAGCAGTGGGAGGCGGAGGGACTGGGACAGACCGGTGAGGTCTACCTGGCCGGCACCGACAAGCTGATGCGCAGCACGTCCCGACTTCTGATCCAGCATCCGGATGACTACGTGAGCACCGTCACGGAGAACGGCACCCCGGCCTCCACCGCGGAGCGGATCAAGGAGGTCAACGGCACCGTCCAGCTCCAGCCGGTGAACTTCCTGGGGGTCAACGAGGCCCTGGCCGGGCGCAGCGGGGTGGCGATCACCGCCGACTACACCAACGCGAACAGCCTGGTGGCCTACGCCCCGTTGGACATCGCCGGCCTGGACTGGGTGATCGTCGCCCACATGGACGCCGCAGAGGCCTTGGCCCCGGTCACGGCGTTCACCCGCGGGGTTCTGCTGTCTCTGCTCGGCATCGTCTTGGTCGTGTCGCTGCTGTCGCTGCTGCTGGCCCAGGTGTTCACCCGCCCGATCAACCGGCTGGTGACAGCCGTGCGGCGGGTTGCGGGTGGTGATCTCGCCGTCCAGGTGCCGCACGGTTCCCGGGACGAGATCGGTGATCTGGGCACCGCCTTCAACGACATGGCCGCCAGCCTGCGGGTGAAGCAGGAGCTGATCGACGTGCAGTCGCTGGAGAACGACAAGCTGATGCACACCCTGATGCCGCAGTCAGTGGCCGAGCGCTACAAGTCGGGGGAGGAGGCGATCGCCGAGCAGCACGACAACGTGGCGGTGGTGTTCGCCGAGCTGGCCGGCTTCGACGATTACGCCCGCCAGCTGTCCAGCGAGCAGGAGGTCGTCCAGCTGAACGCCTTGATGCGCGGCTTCGACGAGGCGGCCCAGAAGACCGGCGTCGACAAGGTGCGGACGCTTCGCGGCGGCTACCTCGCCTCCTCGGGTCTGCTGGTGCCCCGGGTTGACAACATCCGTCGGGCCGTCGACTTCGCCCGAGAGCTGCGGACCGTGGTCGACCGCTTCAACAGCCAGCAAGGGACCAGCATCGAGCTCCGCGCCGGGGTGGACGCCGGTACGGTGACCAGTGGGTTGGTGGCGCGCACCAACCTGGCGTACGACCTGTGGGGCGACGCGGTCAACCTGGCCTACCGGGTGCCCAGCGTCAGCGGCCACGCGGGTGTCTACGTCAGCCAGGCGGTCCGCGATCGGCTGGCCGAGACCGCGGAGTTCAGCGAAGCCGGCACGGTGGAGCTCCAGGGCAGAGCGCAGACCGTCTGGCGACTGGCCGACGCATGAACGGCTGGTTGGACGGCTCGACCTGGTGGTTGATCGCCTTCGCAGTCGGGATCCCGCTCGCGCTGATCATCCTCACCGAGGTACTCGGCTGGCTGCAGCAGCGCTCCTCACCGGCCGTCGGACCGGTGCGGATGCTCCGCAACTGGGTCATCCCGGTGGCCGGGCTGCTCGTGCTGCTGACCTTCGCCATCCAGTCGCCGGCCGACCAGGTCTGGGTGCGGGTGGTGGCGACGGTGTTCGGCCTGCTGCTCATCCTGCTGGTCCTGTCCGGCTTCAACGTCGCCCTGTTCGCCAACGCCCGCACCGGCTCCTGGCGTGAGCGCACCCCGAAGATCTTCATCGAGATCGCCCGGCTGGTCCTGATCATCGTCGGCCTGGCGCTGCTGTTCCGCTGGGTGTGGGGAGCCGACGTGGGCGGGGTGGTGGCCGCTCTCGGAGTCACCTCCATCGTCATCGGCCTCGCCCTGCAGAACGCGGTCGGCGGCGTCATCTCCGGTCTGCTGCTGCTGTTCGAGCAGCCGTTCCAGATCGGCGACTTCCTCACCGTCGGCGGGGTGACCGGGCGGGTCGTCCAGGTCAACTGGCGGGCGGTGCACCTGGACACCGGCACGGGGATCCAGGTCATCCCGAACTCGAGCCTGGCCACCTCCTCCTTCGTCAACCTGAGCCGGCCGGAGGGACCCCACCGGGTCAGCATCGACGTGAAGTTCACCACCGACGACCCGCCGCACGACGTCTTCGCGCTCCTGCTCGAGGTGGCGGAGTCGCTGCCGGACCGGGTGCCGGACGTCCCCACCTCGGTGAGCTATGCGGGTGCGGGGGCCTATTCGGTCACCGTGGCGCTGCCCGGCCCTGCTCTCGTCGGGCCGGCGACCAGCCAGTACCGCACCTGGCTGTGGTTCGCCGCGCGCCGGCGGGGGATGGCCCTGGACGGGGACAGCAGCGACCCGATCGCCGAGCCCGGACAGCTCGAGCGGGCCCTGGACGTGGTAGCGCCGACCTTGCACCTGGGGGACTCCGAACGGGAGCTGGTGCTGTCGACCTCTCGACTGGAGCGCTACGGCGCCGGGGAGATCGTGCTGCCCAGCGGGGTGCTGCCCGACGAGATCCGGTTCATCGTCAGCGGGCACGCGTCGTTGGCGGTGGAGGCCGCCGGCGGCCGGATCCCGTTCGGCACCGCGGAGCCGGGCGACTACATCGGTCAGACTGCGCTGACCCGCGAGCGGACGCTGACCACCGCGGTCGCCGCCGACCTGCTCACCGTGCTCATCGTTCCGCTGGCCACCGTCGACACCCTGGTCGGCTCCCGGCCGCGACTGGCCGCCGAGATCGGCTCGTCGATCGAGCTGAAGCGCAAGGCCGCCGCCGAGGCGCTGGCCACGGCTGGCGTGGCCCGGGGTCTTCTGGGTTCGATGCGCTGACCGCGTCGCAGGCCGGGCCCTGCGAGCGACTCAGATCTGCGGCAAGGGCTCCTGCACAGCGAGGTCGCTGGCTACGAAGTCCGGGTCGGACACCGCGTTGGTGTTGGTGTGCTCGTCGCGCCGGGCACCTGGCTGGGCCTGCCGTCCGTAGCTCTCCAGCTCCGACATGACCGCAGCATGCTGGTCGACGCAGATGACGATGAGGTCGCCCGGATTCGACCGCGCGATGGCGTGCCGGGTCGCCTCCAGCTCCTCGAGCACGATCTCGACCTGCTTGCAGCGCACGCCCTCGCCCATCGCGGCGTGCACACCCTCGGCGATCAGGTCGGCCACCTCGCCGCGATTGCGGCCGCGGAGGCTGTTGTCCTCCCGGACGATCACCACGTCGAAGTGGTGAGCGGCGATCTGCCCCAGCTCTCGCATGTCGGAGTTGCGTCGGTCACCGGCGGTGGCGATCACCCCGATCCGGCTGATCTTGCCCAGCTCCGACGACCTGTCCAGCGCATCACCGGTCTTGTCCACGAAGTCACCGAGCATCCGCAGACCAGGGGCGTTGTGGGCGTAGTCGACGACGACCGTACGACCCTCCACGGCGACCTCGTTCAGGCGACCGGGAGACAGGTAGTAGTTGGTCGAGAAGGACCGCAGCCCTTGGCGGATGTCGTGCAGCGAGGCGCCGGCGGCGAAGGCGGCCGCCGCGGCGGCCATCGCGTTCTGCACGTTCATCATCGCCCGCCCGCCGAAGGTGGAGGGCAGCAGATGGGTCCAGGCCAGCTGCATCGACCGCCGGCCCTCCAAGACCTGGATCATCTCGCCGAGCTCGCTACGCTCCAGCACCACTGCGCGACCGCCCCGCCGGCAGTGATCATCCACGGACTCGCGGATCTCGGTGCCCGGCTCCGCGAGGGTGAACCAGACGACCCGGCCGGAACAGCGACGGCGCATGGCGCGGACCAGCGGGTCATCCGCATTGAGCACGGCGTAGCCGTTGCGCGGAACAGCCTCCACGATCACGGCTTTGACGTCGGCGAGCTGCTCGAGGGTGTCGATGCCGCGCAGTCCGAGGTGGTCGGGCTGCACGTTGAGCACCACCCCGACGTCGTTGCGCTCGTAGCCGAGTCCCTCGCGGAGGATGCCGCCGCGCGCGACCTCGAACACCGCCATGTCGACCCGGGGGTTCTGCAGCACCATCTTGGCCGAGCGCGGGCCGGACGCGTCGGACCTGATCACCAGTCGCTCGTCGATCACGACCCCGTCGGTGGATGTCATCCCGACCTTGCGTCCGATGCCCTTGAAGATGTGCGCGATCATCCGCGAGGTGGTGGTCTTGCCGTTGGTGCCGGTGATCGCCACGATCGGGATCCGGCTGGGCGACCCGGGCGGAAACAGCATGTCGATCACCGGCTTGGCGATGTACTGCGGGTCGCCGACCGTCGGGTGGGTGTGCATCCGGAAGCCGGGAGCGGCGTTCACCTCGCAGATCGCGCCACCCGTCTCGCGGACGGGCTGGGTGATGTCGGGGGCGATGAAGTCGATACCGGCGATGTCCAGGCCGATCACCCGGGCCGCCTCCTCAGCGATCTCGATGTTCTCCGGGTGCGCCTCCAGGGTCCGGTCGATGGAGATGCCGCCGGTCGACATGTTGCCGGTCAGGGTGAGCTTGATCATCTCGCCTTGCGGCAGGATATCGTCCATCCCGAATCCCTGCTGGGCCACGAGGTCGACGGCAGCGGCGTCGATTCTGATCTTGGTCAGCACCTTCTCGTGGCCGACGCCGCGGCGAGGGTCGGCGTTGGTCCGCTCCACCAGCTCGGTGATCGTCGACGTACCGTCACCGACCACGTGCGCGGGCACCCGCTCGGCGATCGCGGCGATGTGGCCGTCGATGACCAGGCAGCGGTAGTCCTTGCCGGTCACGTACGTCTCCACGATCACCCAGCCGTTGCGGGACTCGCCCTCGGCGATCTCGAAGCCGGCCCGGACCCCATCGGCGTCGGTCAGGTTCAAGATCACGCCACGGCCGTGGTTGCCGTCCAGCGGCTTGACCACCACGGGGTAGCCGATCCGCTCGGCCAGTCGGACCGCATCCTCGGCGCGGCGAACCGACTGGGACCGAGGTACCGGCAGCCCGGCGTTGGACAGCAGGGTGAGGGTGAGCTCCTTGTCGCTGGCGATGTCCACCGCGACCGAGGAGGTGTTGGATGTCATCGTCGCCCGAATCCGCTTGGCGTGCACACCCTGGCCCAGCTGAACGAGGGAGGAGGTGTTCAGCCGGATGAACGGGATGTCCCGGCTGACCGCCTCGTCGATGATCGCCTGGGTGGATGGTCCGAACGCAGCCCGCTCGCCACGGATGATGAACCGCTCGAGCTCGGACTCGAAGTCGAACTCGGGGTCGTGCTCGACCAAGTCGTTGACGAGCCGGACCGCGAGCTCACCGGCCGCCAGTCCCACCGTCTCGTCGGAGTACGCGAAGATCACGTTGTACTGGCCGCGCACTCCCTTGACGCCACGGGTCTTGCCGCGGCGCATGTCGTGACCGACCGCCTGCTGCAGCTGCAAGGCCACGTGCTCCGACACGTGACCGAGCCAGGTGCCTTCCTTCAGACGTTCCACGAAGCCACCGCGCCGGCCCCGGCTGCAGGAGTGGTTGCGCAGCCCCGGTAGCCGCTCCACCAGGCCCTCCGTGAACCCGGGAAGGAGGTTGGTGGGGAAGTCCTCCAGCACACCGAGATCCACGACCAGCTGGATCGCCGGCTCGTAGTGCCACACGTTGGGTCCGCGATACACCCGGCTGGACAGGATCTTCAGCTCGGGGCGGGGTGCGGGAGCGGCGGACTCGGTCACGGGCGGAGCCTCTCGGGAGTGCAGGAGTGATCTGGTGCGACACGCTTTTCGTCGTACCTGATCGCGACGAACGAGCGAGATCTCGCGGAGCTCGTGACCGCGGAGCGCGGAGCGCGACAATTGATCACGGTCATCGGCAGAGCCTCTCGGGAGTGAGGAGCGTGTCGTAAGTGGTGCGTCGCGGCTGATACTTCCATCAACCGATCCGGGCTGTCCGAGGACTACCGGGTCCTAGCCCCGACGGCCACGGCGCAGTCGGCGGGCATAGTGCGTGGGGGACACGCCCTCGGAGGCGATGTCCTTCGCCAGCAGGCGGAGATCGGACTCGGCCGCCCTGACCTCGGCCACCTCGGCGTCCGGCAGCGCCTCGACGTGCTGGACCAGCAGCCGCCGGGACAGATCGAAGCGACTGCCGGCGGGCAGCACGTGCACGGTCGCCCCGGAGACGAGCAGCGGCGCGGTGCGCTTGGCCGTGTAGGCGTTGCTGACCAGGTGGCTGCCGTCGACGATGGTCACCGCCCCGCGGCCGACGACCTCCAGCTGATTCCCGTCGCGCACCACAGCGGCGGTGTCCTCGTCCACCCCTATCCCCAGCAGGGAGGGCGACTGCGCGACCAGGGACAGCAGCCGGCCGTACCGGTTGCGCTGTTCGAAGTGCTGGTCGATGACCACGCCACGGAGCAGCCCGAGACCCACGGAGAGCTGGCTCATCCGCTGCTTCGGGGTGGAGCCGCCACTGCCGAACGCGATCATGTGCTCGGCGACGATGCTCGCCCCGGCCGACGTTCCCCCGACAGCGGCACCCCGTCGGTAGGCAGCCTCGATGGCGTCGGCGAACGGCGTACCGATGATGAAGCTGCTCAGCTTGAGCTGGTTGCCGCCGGTCATGAAGACTCCGGTGACGTCGTCCAGGGTCGCCGCGAGCTCGGGGTCCCGGGCGTCGACCCTGCTCTCCGGCCGGGCGGCCACGACAGACGCCGCGCCGAGGGCCGTGAAGACTGCCTGGTAGACCTCGACCACTTCCGGGCCCAGAGACGACGCGCTCGGCACCACGGCGATCCGGGCCCCGACCCCGCCGGCGGCCTCCAAGAAGGCGCGCAGCACCGTCCGGCGTCGGAGCTTGGCTTCCGCGCCGCCGATGGCGAACAGCGTGCCCCTGGACACGCCGGACTCGTGGCTGTCGAGCATGGCGGACAGGATAGGCCTGGCCCACGGGGATCAGCGGAATCGCGCGGGATCAGGTGCGTTCGACGCCCAGCCAGCTGACCGCGGCGACCAGTGCCTGGCCGGCGGCGAGGCGCACGTCCCGCAACGCAGCCCTGCGACGATCCGCCTCGTACGCCGAGATGCTGCCGCCATCGTCGGCGAGAGCCGTGGAGCACGCGATGAAGAGTCGGGCAGCCCGATCGGCCGCGACCCGTTGCCGGGGCGGGTAGCCAGGGGCGAGGACGACGTCGGTCTCTGCTGGTCGCTCGCCGCCCGCGACCTCGAGCCCGGCCAGCTCCCGCCCGACCCGCAACACCGTCTCGCTGAGCTCCCGCTCCGCCTCGTACGACGTGGGCACCGCACCGGGGCGCTGCGCCGGCAGCGCCTCCCACTGCAGTGCCGGACCGACCGCGTGCGGCACCAGGGCCAGGCCGCCACCGCTGGCGATGGCGGCGACGCCGGTGGCCAGAGCGGACCGGATGAGCTCGGGCGGTCCCTGCAACGGCGCCAGTCGACCGGGGTCCGGAAGCGCGAGCAGCCACGGCCGGCCGGGATGGTCGACCAGGGTGTCGAAGACCTCGGCCAGCGGCTCCGCCCGCCAAGGATCGATCCCGACCAGGCCGTGCGGGTCGACCAGGTGGTGGGCGACATCCCGGGCCTGCACGGCGAACGGGGCCCGCTCCCGCAGCGTCGGATCGGTCGCGGCAGCGTTCAGGTAGCTGACCATCCGTACCGCGGCGAACAACGTCACGACGGAAGCGTAGGTGCTGTGTAGGTTGACCCCCATGGTGGCAGTCGTGGACCTGGCCGAGGTGAGCATCGTCCGCGGGGGATCGACCCTGCTGGACAGCGTCACGGTGCAGATCGACGAGGCCGACCGGTGGGTGGTGATCGGTCCCAACGGCGCCGGCAAGACGACGCTGCTGCAGGTTCTCAGCGCCCAGATCCATCCCACCAGCGGGGTGGCGGGGCTGCTCGACGAGGTGCTCGGCACCGTCGATGTGTTCGAGCTCCGGCCGCGGATCGGTATCACCTCGGCGGCGGTCGCCGAACGGATCCCGCGGAGCGAGCGGGTGCACGACGTCGTGGTCTCCGCCTCGTACGCGGTGCTCGGCCGGTGGCGGGAGGCCTACGACGAGCTGGACCACGAGCGGGCCGACGAGCTGCTCGCCCAGCTGGGGATCGCCGCGCTGGCCGACCGTACCTTCGGCACCCTGAGTGAGGGGGAGCGGAAGCGGGTGCAGATCGCCCGCGCACTGATGACCGATCCGGAGCTGCTGTTGCTGGACGAGCCGGCCGCCGGCCTGGACCTGTCAGGTCGTGAGGCGCTGGTACGGACCCTCGGTGAGCTGGCCAGGGATCCATACGCCCCGGCGTCGGTGCTCGTCACCCACCACGTCGAGGAGATCCCGGTCGGCGTCACCCACGCGATGCTGTTGAAGCAGGGCAAGGTCGTGGCGGCCGGCCCGGTGGACCAGACGCTGACCGCGGAGAACCTGTCGACGACCTTCGAGCTGCCGCTGGACCTGTCCCGGACCGACGGGCGATGGGCCGCTCGGGCCGTCGACTGAGGCGTCTCTCGAACCGGAAGCCGGTTTCTGCCGTCTGGCAGGATGGATGAAAGGCATCGCGACGTGGAGGTCAACTTGACCGACTGGCTGGGGGAGCACGCCTGGGCCATCTGGCTCAGCCTGGCTTTCCTGCTCGCCGTGGCGGAGATCCTCTCGATGGACCTGGTGTTGATCATGCTGGCGGTCGGTGCGCTGGCCGGGGCGGGGGTGGCGGTGATCGCCCCCGGCCTGTGGTGGTTGCAGATCCTGGTGGCGGCGGGGGTGTCGGTCGGCACCCTGCTGCTGCTGCGGCCGACCTTGATCGAGAAGGTCCGGCGGATGCCGGGCTACCGGTCGTCGACCGACACGATGGTCGGCAGCTCGGGGATGACGATGTCGGAGATCACCCATGCCGGCGGCGAGGTCAAGGTCGCCGGGCAGAGCTGGACGGCCCGGACGATGATCCCCGGCCAGGTGATCGACCAGGGCACCGAGATCGAGGTGTACGAGATCGACGGCGCGATCGCCGTCGTCTACCCCAAGCACGGCGAGCTGCCCTGACGCTCGCCGGGTGATCGGCAGAAGTGACGCGAACGGGTGAGTGAGATGGATCTGGCAGTACTGATTGTGATCGTGGTGGTGGCGCTGGCCGTCGCCCTGTTCCTCGGCTCGACGATCAAGGTGATCCGGCAGCAGCAGATCGGAGTGGTCGAGCGCCTGGGCAAGTTCCAGCGCATCCTCGAGCCCGGCCCGCACCTGGTGATACCGGTGTTCGACCGAGTCCGCTACACGCTCGACATGCGCGAGGCGGTCGTGCCCTTCCCGCCGCAGGGAGTGATCACCGAGGACAACCTGATGGTCAACATCGACTCGGTGATCTACTACCAGATTCTGGACGCGCGGCGGGCGGCGTACGAGGCCCAGGACTACATCAAGGCCATCGAGCAGCTCACCATGACCACGCTTCGCAACATCATCGGCGGTCTGGACCTGGAGCAGACCCTGACCAGCCGCGAGGAGATCAACCAGAAGCTGCGGGCGGTGCTGGACGAGGCGACGGGCAAGTGGGGGATCAAGGTCAACCGGGTGGAGCTGCGGGCCATCGAGCCGCCCGCCACCATCCGGGAC
>Ga0190275_10000885_pt1 | contig 23648 bp, 19 predicted proteins | sample Popmic550T_FD_133745 | JGI IMG/M metagenome (GOLD analysis project Ga0190275, IMG submission 133745) | Populus adjacent soil microbial communities from riparian zone of Yellowstone River, Montana, USA - 550 T | ecosystem: Environmental > Terrestrial > Soil > Riparian zone > Trees stand | place...
GCCATCCGGCTCGACGCGCGCAAGGACGTCATCCCCCCACCGGGTGCCGCGGTGGAGCTCACGCTGGAGCCCGGCACCACCTACCGCCTCTCCGAGCCCACGCCCCCCGCGGACAGCCCCCCGCTGTTCTTCTGGCTCTCAGGCTCGGAGCTGCGCGCGAAGGACGGCGTGGGCGTCCTCTCGCAGCGTCCCCTCCAGATCAAAGGAGCGACTGCCTTCAAGGCCTTCGCGATCAGCCCTCTGCCCGAGGGGACGAGGGAGCGCGAGGTGCTGGTGGAGAACGTCCAGGCAAAGACCCGCAAGCGAGTCGCCATCGCGCTGAGCGCCGCGGCCAGCACGCACCAGGCCTTCGAGCTCAAGAACCTGGATCCGGCCTCCGCGTACCAGCTGACGCTGGTGACGCTCGAGGCCGGCGCCTACACCCGGGGTGAGCAGGGAGGAAGGCTGGAGCAGCTGGCCTGCGCTCGACTCTCCGCCCCAGACACTGCCTCCGAGACGGCGGAGCCAGGGCGCTCCCACCGCGAGCAGCAGTTTCTCCTCCGCGCCGGAGCGAGCGTCACCGTGTCGGGCGCCGTCGGTCTCCTCTGCGGCGTCATCGATGACAACCCCACGGACAATCAAGGCGAGCTCCAGATCTCGATCACCCGCACGAGCGGAGGCTCGGAGTGGACCAGCCCTTCACCCTATGCCCTGGTGACCCCCACCAAGAGCAGCGAGGTGCAGAACGCCTTTGATCAGGCGATGCGCCTCTTCGAGGAGAAGCACTACGACCGGGCCGCGATCTTCGTCTCGAGGTGCATCACCCTGGCCCCGGATGATGCGGACTGCCAGCTGCTCGCTGGCGCCACCTACGCCTCGATCCCAGGCCAGCAGGACAAGGCCGCACACCATTACAAGCTCTTCCTGGGCATGGCCCCCGGCCATCCGCGCATTCCGCTGATCAAGCGGCACCTGGGGCAGCTCGCGCAGCAGCAGAGCCCGTGAGCTGTACCCTCAGCCCCCCTCCCAGTCGTAACCTGCCCTCACTTCCTGGAGACAAACACCGATGGCGTATCGGCGACGAAGCACGGTCGTAGGATCACTGCTGGCGCTGGCCCTGAGCATGAGCGCGTGTGTCGAAGGCCCCCAGGGCCCCGAAGGGCCGCAGGGCCCCGAAGGGCCGCAGGGAGACCCGGGGCCCACCGGGCCACAAGGCGGCACACCCGATGCAGGCACGGGCGGCTCGTCGAGCGGCACGCGGCTCAAGCTGAGGGTCTACGCAGGGTCAGATGGGAGCCGCTCGGTGCTCAAGGCCATGACCGTGTCCCAGGGAGGAGTGACGGTGGCCCAGGATGTCTTCCAGGACACGGAGCTCAACACCCGCTGCGTCGCCCTGAATGCGGCCGACGAGCGCCTCCGCTGTCTGCCCTCGACGGACATCGTGATCCGCACCGGCTCCTTTGCCGACGCAGCCTGCAGCATCGCGCTGTTCATTCCCGGGGGAGTGGCCACGCCAGGTCAGACGGCGCGCTTCGCGATCGAGGACATCTCCGGCTTCGTCGTCCCTCCCAATCCGCGCTTCCAGGTCTTCAACGTGGGAAGTGAGCACACGGGGCCGATCTACCAGCAGGGAGCGCCGGAGCCCGGTGGGATTCCCTGCAACCCGGCGACTCGCTCTCCGCTCTACCGTTATTACCTTGCGGGCACCGAGCTCCTCCCGTCGAGCTTCGTGGAGTTCACCGAGCGCTTCGAGTGAACACCGCGACGGGCCGCCATCACTGTCCCGAGCGGGCGGAGGTGGCGGCACAGGCTGGGTCCAGCAGCTCGGGCCGGTACTCGAAGTGCATCGTGTCGTAGTGGTACCAGCGACCTCCCCAGATGAAGCCCTCGGCCTCGAAGGCGTCCACGATGACCTGAGGGATCTGGTTGGCCCAGCGCACGGGCTCCTTGGGCTTCGCCCACTCCCAGTAGTGCGAGCGCTTCACGTTCACGTCGATGGACATGCCATAGGAGTGCGCGCTCTGCCGGTTCGTGTTGGCGATCTTCCGCCACACGAAGGTGCCGCCCAGGTTCTGGAGGTACGGCCGCAGCGAGGGCTCCTCCTTCACCGCCGCCTCGAGCCGCTTCGCCACGCGCTCAAAGGCCGGCGCCGCCTTCCGGTTCACCTTCAGCCGCTGCCCCAGGAAGTCGATGCCCACCACGTCCACCTTCGCCTCGGTGTTGCCATAAGCCGCGTGGAAGAGGGGATCGAACCGGATGCGCCCCGGATCCTCGTTCTCGCGCGTCACCGGCTTGATCGGCCCGGGGGTGTACGGAATGGAGAACGTGTCCTGCAGATCCGGCCTCTCCAGCTTCTCCTCGAAGGACTTCTGCTTGCCGTCGTCCCAGGGATACGTGGTGCCACCCAGCTTGAAGTGCCACGCGCCCTCCACCTTCACGGGCTCTACGGGGTACCACTTCGACAGGCACGCCAGCGCTCGCGGCGGCGCCTCCGCGGGGAGCTCGGCAGCGGCGCGCGCTCCCAGAGAGAGGGAGAGACAGAGAATGGGAAGTGCCCTGTTCGAGGAAAGAGCCACAAGGGTATCGTGCCATGCCCCATGGAGGCTGGACATGGTCATTCCTCGCGAGCTCTCGCTGCTCCTGGCTGTGCCGGTCCTCGTGCTGGTGCTCGGCTGCAAGGGCAAGCCGGATGAAGGCCCCTGGTGCAGCGACTCGCGGCCGCCGGCTGTCGTCCCCTCTCAGTCCGTCACCTGGCACCACGACATCAAGCCGATCGTCGCGGCGAAGTGTGGCGGCTGCCATGTCGAGGGCGGCATCGGTCCCTTCCCCCTCCAGCAGTACGAGGACTTCACCCCCCGGGCGAGCGCCATCGGCACCGCCGTCTTCCAGCGCCACATGCCGCCCTGGCTCGCCGAGCGCTGCTGCGCCGAGTACCGCAACGATCTGTCGCTGACGAACGAAGAGCTGGGCGCCTTCGAGCGCTGGCTGGGCGACGGCATGCCGGAGGGCTCGCCCCAGGACTCCACGACGCCGCCTCCCCTCTCCGGGCTGTCGCGCGTGGACGTGACGGTGGAGATGAAGGAGGACTTCGTGCCCCAGCCTCCCGCGGGCCATGTCGATGAGCTGCGCTGCTTCGTGCTTGACTGGCCACTGGATCGCCCCGCCTACGTCACCGGCCTGAACCCGCGCCCGGGCAACCGCGCCATCGTCCACCACCTGATCGTCGGCGCCGTGTCGAAGGACGACGCCGAGCAGCTCCGCGCGCGCGAGGGCAAGGACGGGCGCCCCGGCTTCGACTGCACCAGCGGCTTCGGCAGCGTCCGCAACATCAAGGTGCTGGGCGGCAGCCTCGTGGGGAGCGACTTCCCGGAGGGGATCGGCACACGCGTCGAGCCGGGCTCGAAGATCGTCCTCAACGTCCACTACAGCATGGCCTACACGCCGGCCACCGCCGACCGCACCGCCATCGAGTTCCGCCTCGATGAGGAGGCGCGCGAGGCCAAGGGCATCGTCATCGCCAACCCGGCCTGGCTCGTGGGGGACGCCATGCGGATCCAGGCGGGCGATCCGGACGCGGCGTTCTGGTTCCACTTCCAGCCCACGGTGTTCACGGGCGGCAAGAAGACGGTGTACCTGCGCAATGTGACGCCGCACATGCACGCGTTCGCCACGCGCTTCACGATGCGCATCCTCCGCGCTGACGGCTCGCGCCAGTGTCTGCTGGAGATCCCCCGGTGGGACTTTGGCTGGGAGCAGCCCTTCTGGTTCGCCCAGCCCATCGAGCTGCACCCCGAGGACGAGCTCTACATCGAGTGCCACTTCGACAACTCCGCCGCCCGCCAGCCTCCCGGACAGGAGCCTCGCGACATCGCCTGGGGCGAGAGCAACCAGGAAATGTGCGTGGGCTTCCTCGCCTTCACGGAGGCGCCGTGAGCCACGAGGCGCTCCTGAGTCTGTGCGCGACGGCGCTCCTGGCGGCAGGCTGCGCCACCCAGAGCGGCTTCGGACGGGCGCGGGTCCTGCCGGAAGACACAGGCGAGTTTGGAGGACTCGCACAGGGAACCATCACCAGCGTCAAGCTCGGCCCGGGAGATCCCGTCCCACTCCCCTGGGTGCAGTTCGGGCTCGGCTACCACGAGGGCCTCGGAAGCGGCCTCGAGGTGGGAGGCCGAGTCTGGGTCTCCTCGCTGCTCAGCGCCACCACGTTCGGCCTCGCGGCGGATGCCAAATATCAGCTGGACCCGGCAGGGGGCCTCGACGACCGATTCGATCTCTCCGTGGGGGCCTCGCTCGCCTACCAGCGCGCCACGCTCGGCGGCTGGCCCTGGCATGGCGCGACGCTCACCGTGCCCCTGCTCTGCGGCTGGAACCTCGGGCGGCACCAGCTCATCTTCGGCCCCAGGGCCGGCGCCGCCTTCGGGACCAGCCAGGGACAGAACCCGCTGCTCCTCGGGTATGGGGGCCTGTCGCTCGCCTTCGCGGCTCAGCTCACCGAGCGCCTCGCGCTCACCCCCGAGCTCGTCTGGCTCCACTCCCCTGTTTCGTTCAACGGCACGCAGGATGACCCCGAGCGCAAGGGTGCGAACCTGCTCGAGCTGGGCCTCGGCCTGGACTACCAGTGGTGAGAGCCCACGCTCTCGAAGAATCCAGGAAAACAAACAAATCACGCCCAATCCCATAGACGGGACTGGCCTCGCCAGGAACCGTTGCCTACAGTGGCGCTACAGATTCGCCGTGGGGGGGGAATCATGAACGACCATGCCGATATGACGCGAGCGGAGCTCACGCGGGCCCTGCTCTCGCTGGAATCCGATCCCAAGGCTCCGAATGAGCTCAGGCACGTGCTTCGGGAACTGCAGCGCCACCAGCTCGAGCTGGAGGTGCAGAACCACGAGCTCCAGGCAGCCCACAAGGCGCTGGAAGAGTCCCGCAACCGGTACATGGAGCTGTACGACTTCGCGCCCATGGCGTGCGTGAGCCTGAACGAGCTCGCGTGCATCCAGGATCTCAACCTCACCGGCGCGGCCCTGCTGCGCCAGGACCGGGCCTCTCTTCAAGGCCTGCCCTTCACCCCCTTCGTGCATCCGTCGGACGTGAGCCGCTTCCTGCTTCACGTGCGCCAATGCATCGCGGGCGAGACCGCCAGCACCGAGCTGCGGCTGCGCATCGAAGGGCGCCAGCTCGAGGTCCGGCTCCACAGCGCTCCGCTCCAGGACGGGGTGTCGCGAGGGCGCATGTGCCGTACGGCCATCCTCGACATCACCGAGCTGAGGCAGATGCAGCTGCGCCTCAGCCTCGTCGAGCGTCTGGCGGCCGTCGGCACGATCGCGGCGGGCATCGCGCACGAGATCAACAACCCGCTCGCCTTCCTCATGGCCAACCTCGAGCTTGCCATGCGTACGTTGCAAGCTCAGGATCCCAAGACACAGGAGCAGGCCCCCCCTGGCTCCAGGGGTGGGAACGCCCTGGCGGACTCCCCGCTCAGGCTCCTGGCTGACTCTCAGTCCGGCGCCGAGCGCATCCGGGACATCGTGAAGGATCTCAGCAGCTTCGCCCGTCCCACCGAGAAGCAGAGCTCCCAGGTCAACGTCCAGCGGGTGCTCGAGCTGTCCGTGAAGATGGCCATGGTCGAGATCCGCCACCGCGCGACCGTCGTTCGAGACTACTCCGAGGCACCGGAGATCGTAGCCGATGGTGCCCAGCTGGGTCAGGTCTTCCTCAACCTGCTGGTCAACGCGGCGCAGTCCATTCCGGAGGGCACGGCCCATCAAAACGAGATCCGTCTGAGGATCCGCGCCTCGGAGCAAGACGTGCTCGTGCAGATCCAGGACACGGGCGAGGGCATGTTCGCGGACGTCCTCGAGCACATCTTCGATCCCTTCTTCAGCACCAAGCCGGCGGGGAGGGCTATGGGGCTCGGCCTCGCCATCAGCCACAGCCTGGTGACCCAGATGGGCGGGAACATCACCGTGGAGAGCCAGCCAGGCCGGGGGAGCACCTTCTCCGTCCGGCTCCCAGCGGCCCCGCCGCTCCGCGCCTCCCCTGCTGTCCTCGCGCCTCGCGAGAAACCGGCCGCCTCCCCACAGCGAAAGAGGATCCTCATTGTGGATGACGAGCCACAGTTCGGGAGGACCCTCCGGATGCTCCTGGCCACAGCGCACGAGGCGACCTACACCCCGAGTGCTCGTGAGGCCCTGACCTGGATCCAGGAGGGAAACCGGTATGACGCCATCCTGTGTGATCTCATGATGGCGGAGGTGACGGGGAGGCAGTTCTATGAGGATCTGTGCCAGCACTCACCAGAGCTGGCCCACCGCGTCATCTTCATGACCGGCGGCGCCTACACCCCCGCATCCCTGGACTTTGTCGCGCGGATGACTGCCCCCCTCCTCACGAAGCCCTTCAAGCCCGTGGAGCTCGAGAAGGTGCTGGGCCCCATGCTGGCGGCGGTTTAGTTGAAGCGAGCCCGTAACTCGTCAATCCTCTGGGATCATGGCCAAGCGCATCCTCGGAATGATCCTGGCCGGTGGCCAGGGAACCCGCCTCGCACCGCTGACCTCCCGGCGCTCCAAGCCCGCGGTGCCCTTCGGCTCGAAGTACCGCATCATCGACTTCGCGCTCAACAACTTCATCAACTCGGGGATCTACTCGATCTACGTGCTGACGCAGTTCAAGGCGCAGTCGCTCACCGAGCACATCCAGCGGGGCTGGCGCTTCGGCAGCTTCCTGTCGGACTACTTCATCACGCTGGTGCCGGCGCAGATGTACCGCTTCGAGGAGCTGGGGCCCGTCTGGTACCGAGGTACGGCGGACGCCATCTACCAGAACCTGCACCTGGTGGAGAACCACGCAGCGGATCACGTGGCCATCTTCTCCGGCGACCACATCTACAAGATGAACGTCGCGCACATGCAGGAGCTGCACGAGAGCCAGCGGGCGGACATCACCATCGCGGCGTACCCGGTGCCGCTGGCAGAGGCGAGCCGCTTCGGCATCATGCAGGTGGACGCTCGGGGCCGGGTGACGGAGTTCCAGGAGAAGCCCCAGGAGAACGCCAAGCCCATCCCAGATCGGCCGGACATGGCGCTGGCCAGCATGGGCAACTACATCGTCCGCCGGCAGGTGCTCCAGGATCTGCTGGAGATGGATGCGCGCGAGGAGGGTTCGCAGCACGACTTCGGCAAGAACATCCTCCCGCGAGCGCTGAAGGACGGGTATGACATCCAGTCGTACGACTTCACGCGCAACCCCATCCCAGGGCGGGACGCGCCGAACACCTACTGGCGGGACGTGGGGACGCTGCAGGCGTACCACGAGGCCTCCATGGATCTGGTGTCCGTGAACCCGGAGTTTGATCTCTACAACCCGGAGTGGCCGCTGCGCACGGCGAACGAGTACAGCCCGCCGGCGAAGTTCGTCCACGAGTCCGGAGATCGGTTAGGCCGGGCGCTCAACTCGCTGGTGGCGGGCGGCTGCATCATCTCCGGCGGCGTGGTGCGTGAGAGCATCCTCTTCCGGTGGGTGCGGGTGAACTCGTACTCGGAGGTGCTGCGCTCGGTGGTCTTCGAGGGCGTGGACATCGGCCGCCACGCGCAGATCAAGAACGCCATCATCGACAAGGACGTGCGGGTGCCGCCCAACACGAAGATCGGCCACGATCTGGAGCAGGACAAGGCGCGCGGCTTCATCCTCGCGGACAACGGCGTCGTCGTCGTGCCCAAGGGCTACAAGTTCGGCTGAGGACTGGCGCGACATGCGGCGGAAGCTCCGAGCAGCGCTCCTGGGAGTCCTGGGCCTGGGGCTCCTCGTGGGCGTGCTCGTGGTGCCGAAGTACCTGCGGGGCCTCTCCCTGGTCGTCCGCGCCGCGGGAATGCAGGAGGGCTGGGCCACCACCCTCGCCGGCTGGCAGACCGTGCCTTTCGAGGTGAGCGATCTCCAGCTCCCCTCGCGGCATGGGCCGCTCCGGGCCCGGCTCTATCGCCCTCGGGAAGCGCGCGGGCACCCGATCGTGCTCACCTCGGGAGTCCACGCGGACGGCATCGACGAGCCGCGGCTGGTGAAGCTGGCGAAGGACCTGGCCACCGGCGGCCAGGGGGTCCTCACCCCCGAGCCGATCGATCTCCTCCGCTATGAGATCACCCCGCGCCTCACGGACATGATCGAGGACGCGGCCACCTGGCTCTCCGCTCAGAAGGAGCTCGCCCCCGACGGGGAGGTGAGCCTGTTTGGCATCAGCTTCTCGGGGGGCCTCTCGATCGTCGCGGCAGGGCGGCCTGGGCTGAAGGAGAAGGTGGCGGCCACCCTCTCGCTGGGCGGCCATGGCGAGCTCGCGCGCGTGCTCTCCTTCCTGTGCACGGGGGTGCTGCCGGACGGCCGCCACCTGAAGCCTCATGACTATGGTGTGGTGGTCATCCTCCTGAACGTAGCCGATCGGCTGGTCCCTCCGGAGCAAGTGGAGCCGCTGCGCGCAGCCATCCGCACCTTCCTGCGGGCCTCCCACCTGACCCTCAGGGACGCGAAGCAGGCGGAGGAGATGTTCGAGGAGGCTCGGAAGCTGCAGGGACACCTGCCCGAGCCGGCCTCGCGCTTGATGGGATACGTCAACACGCGCGATGTGGAGGCGCTGGGCCCACTGTTGCTGCCCCATGTCCGGGCGTTCGCCGCTGAGCCCTCCGTCTCGCCGGAGCTCTCTCCGCCCCCTTTCGCTCCCGTCTACCTGTTGCATGGCGCAGACGACACGGTCATCCCCGCGATCGAGGCCACCCTGCTGGGCCAGGCGCTGCGGCCCCATGCGCCCGTACACGTGCTCCCGACCCCTCTCATCACCCACGCAGAGGTCGACCGAAGCGCCCACTTCAGCGACATCTGGAGCCTCGTCTCCTTCTGGACGCACCTGCTCGACGAATAGGGGGCAGCTCACGCCCCCGCAGAGGCGAGGAACTCCTCCAGCACCTTCCGCCCATCACGGAAGACGCACCAGCCATCCCCTACGAGCAGGGCCTGCAAGCGCTCGTAGGCGAGCACGCGCCGGAGTGAGGCCACCGCCTGGGCTCGATCCTTGATCCCCTGCTCCGGCTTCAGCAGCATCAGCTCGCCCGCCCGGTGCGATCGCAGCAGGTCGCCCGAGATGAACGTTGTGTCCTCCAGGATCAGGGCCAGCTCGCCCGGAGTCTTCGAGCCCGCGAGCTCGAGGACCCGAAGCCCTGGCAGGAACTCCTCGCCGTCCTTCAGCCACCGATCACAGGGGATGGGGAACCCCTCTCGCTCCGCCGAGGGCCCCGCGATCTTGCAGCCGAACTCCGCGGCGATCTCCTGAGCGCCGCGGACGTGGGCCGAGTTGGTCAGCACGATCCAGGCAGCGCCGCCCAGCTCTCGCAGGTGCTTGCGGTCATGCTCCGAGAGCGGCAAGGGATCCACCAGGACGTTCCCACCCTCGCGAGTCCATGCAAAGCTGTTGAAGTCGATGTCGAGCCGCTCGGCGAACTCGGACCAGCAGTAGAGATCCTTGCGGTGAAGTCGCTTCATGGTGGGCGCTCCCTGACCCCGGGCTGTGAAGGTGGATGCCAGGCCCTCACCCTACACTTCCCCCGGTGCAAGTGGGACACGCTCCGCGCTCAGAGTCGACCGTGAGGCACTCGCCCCTGCTTCAGCGCCTCCACCTGCATGAACGTGAAGGGCTGCTCGTAGAGCACGCGATCCTGCTGGCGCGTCCGGAAGAGGTCGACGATGAGGTTCATCCGATCCCCCAGATCCCCCCAGTCCCGCGCCGCGCTCCCCGCCGTGTCGTTCGGTGTCCGATCCAGCGTCGCCATCAGCGAGACGAGCTCCGCGTGCTCCAGGCGCGAGAGCGAGGGTGGGAAGTCCCGCTCGGCATTCAGCGCCGGGATGTCCTCCCCGAGCCGGAGCGTCACGTCTGGCAGATCCAACCGCATCAGCGCCCGGGTGATCAGCTCCCGCCACAGACGCTCCAGCTTGCCGGCCAGGGGCCCAAAGGCGCCGCGCAGGGACAGCTCGTGGAAGGGGTTGCCCCGTCGCGCAGGCGCTACCCCCATGAGCTCCACCACTTGATCGAGGAACACCTGCCGCAGCGGCGCATGCAGGGCGCCGAGGATCGGCCCTTGGAGGCGTGTCTGCTCGTGGTAGCCCACCAGGGCGTTGGCCAGGAAGATGCGCTCGGCCCGGGCCTTGGCGCCCTGCTCGAACATCGCCTATCTCCGGGGTCCCATCGCCTGCTCCTTTCCCATGGGAGGCAGCGACCCTGGGTGCGAGCGCCTGCCTGATCCCTCGTGGGCTCAGACGATGCGAAACACCCGCCCGACGGGGACGAAGGGCAGGTGCTTCCCCTGTGGCATCAGGAAGGCGTGCTCGCGCCGGATCTGGAGCCGGTCGCACTCTCCATCCGTGATGATGAGGAGTGGCCCGTCCTTCGGGAAGTCCTTGGCGCGCTCCAGCAGATCGATCCCTGGCTGGAGGACCGTGCCGCCTCGGCCGCGGACTCGGACCCGCTCGGCGAGCGTCTCCGGCGCGACATAGCCCTCGTCGTAGGCCACCGCGTCACAGAAGACGAGCCGCACCTGCGTCACCTCCCGGGCCTGGCTGTAGCTGGCAATGGCCCCAAGGGCCTTGGCCAGCAGCTTGCGCTCCATGGAGCCGGAGGTGTCCAGCACCACCCCGAAGGTCCTCCCCTCCCTCGCCTCCGCCAGGGGCACCCAGAGCGGACGGGGAATGTCAGGGGTGGCGGACTGGCGCCGGCTGAGCCGCGTGTACGTCCGGCGCTTCTCCAGGGGAGAGAAGTGCTGGGCGAACCACTGCGCCAGCTCCACGTCCCAGGGGATGGGGGGCTGATCCAGCGCGCGGATCTCCTCCACCAGCGCAGCGGGCAGGTACCCTCGGCCCTCGGCCTCGTGGAACGCGAGCCCCTGCGTGAGGCAGCGCCGGTAGAAGGCGTCCAGCGACGCGCCATCGCCCCGCATCCACCAGTCGGGGCTCTGCCCCTCCAGCATGTCTCCGAGCCCGTAGCCGCGCAGCGTGGCCAGCTTCCGGTAGCGGCGCATGTCCGTGACGATCAGATCGTAGACAGCCTCGGCGGACATTCCCTTGAGCTCGGGATCGTAGAGGACCCCGAACTTGGGCAGCTCGCCGACTCCCATCTCCACGAGCCACCCGTTCACCACGTAGTCACACGCGACGTTCCACAGGTAGGGATCCCGCCCCATGCGGCGCGCCTGGTGGCGAAGGCCCACGTGGAGCAGCTCGTGCGCGATGACAAAGCGCATCCCCTCCTCGCGCAGTCCCGCGGCCGGGTTGAGGTAGATCTCCCGAGCCTCGGCGTCCACCGCGGCCACCGTGATCTGCAGCCGGTGACAGACCTGCGGATCCTCCACCAGGGTGAAGTGGGCCGCCAGCGAGCCGAGCAACGGAAACCGGGCGATGAACCACGAGCGTGCCCGCGCGGCCTCCGTCTGCGCACTCCCCCGCGAGCTCATCGTCTGGCGCAGTCCCGCGGCCAGCTCCACCGCCGCATCCACCGCCTGCACGAGCCCCTCGGCGAAGATGGCCTCCCAGTCCGTCCCATCGACCGTGTCGAACTGCGCGGGCTCGATCATGTCGTAGGAGCTCGGGCCCGCGGCTCCACAGCCGGAGAGCTGAGGGGGGATGCCCTCACGGACGAAGGTCTCGTACAACCGCTCCTCGCTCTTGGAGCCGAAGTCCACCTCCACCAGCATGTCATCCGGAGGGCGACCGAACTTGAGGTCCCTCAGGAAGCGCGCCACGAAGCAGTCGCACGCCGTCTGCCAGGCAATGGGCTCGGGGACGTTCTTGAAGTGCCCCAGTCCCAGGTGAAGCAGGCAGTGGGCGATCACGTAGGCCCACTCCTCCGGCGAGCCGCGCCGCTTGGGGTGCGCGTAGAGCGCTCCCCGGGGGCTCACCACCGCCCAGCCACTCGGTGGGTAGGGTGTACCCTCCCGGCGGTAGAGGGACACGCGCCACATCAGCAGCCCGAAGATCGGGTGGGCGCGGACCTTCTCGACGCCCTTCTCGAAGGCCTCGGTGGCGGGATCGCTTCCTTTCTTCTTCTCGTCCTTACGCGCCATCCTTGCGCTCCACCAGCCGCGGCAGATCGCGCACGATCTCCAGCAGGAGCCAGTCCGGCAGCCCCTCGCCGTCCTGCCGTGCCACCACCATCTGCGCCAGCTCGAAGCTGATGGCCGCCAGGCTCTTGATCAACCCCTTGCCTCGATGCGCCAGCTCGCGGTGGTGCTCGGCGAGCGCCTCGCGTGTGCGTGGCAGCTCCTTGATGAGCTGGGCGCGCAGCGACTGGGAGAGGAAGTAGAGGACGTCCCGATCCTCGGGCGCGTGGGGCCAGCCCATCTCGCCGCGGAGGATGGCGCTGAGCCGGTACTTGCTGCGGGCCTGCTTCACGAAGGCCTTGAACTGCCCGGCGTGGACCGGGGTGAGGCACCCGTAGGCCAGCACCTCCAGCGTGGCGTCCGACACCTCCTCGCCGTACTCCTTGAGCGCGTCGCTGAGCATGTGCCACGAGCGCGGTGTGGAGAAGGGCTCCTCGTGCTTGGGCGAGGCGCTCCAGAGGTGATCCGGCCGCAGCCGGATGTAGTCGAGCACGATCGGGTGGATCTCGCTCTGCTGGGCCCACTCTAGCCAGTCCTGGTGCGACGCCTGGAGCTGCACGTGGATCATCCGGTTGATGAGCGCCGAGGACATGGGCTTGACGATGGCGCTGTCCTGCGCGCGGTTGCCCGCGCCGATGACGATGGAGCCCGAGGGCAGCTCGTACTCGCCGATGCGCCGCTCGTGGATCAGGCTGTAGAAGGCCTTCTGCACCTCGTGGGAGCAGGCGTTCAGCTCGTCGAGGAAGAGGCAGTAGGGATCGTCCCGGGCGATCATCGTTGGCGGGCAGAAGCGGCTCTTGCCGTTGACGATCTGCGGCACGCCGATGAGGTCCTCGGGGGCCAGCTGGCTGCCGAGCAGCGACACGCACGGCAGTCCTACCTGCTGCGCGAACTGCTGGACGATGGAGGACTTGCCGATCCCCGGTGGGCCCCAGATGAACACGGGCCGGACCACGGCGACATGAAGGAGGTACTCGGCCAGCGATTTCTGGGTCAGCGTCTGGACGGCGTTCACTCGGGGGACTCCTGGTGCCGGGGGGCTCCTGGAAAGAGGGTCAGAGCTTCAGGCCCGGCCCGAACCGCTGCTTCAGCGCATCCAGCTTCCGCTTCTCCCACCACATCTCGCTCAGATCGAGGTGCGTCAGCCGGGGGAGCACCTTCGGCGAAGCCAGGATGCGCACTCCCTCGGGAGTGAACTCGTTATGCGCCAGCTCGAGCCGCTCCAGGTTCTCCAGCACCTGGCTCTCCGCCAGCTGCTTGACGGCCGAGTCCGTCAGCTGGTTCCGGTTCAGCGCGAGCCACTTCAGAGGCCGGAGCCACTCCGCCTCCGCCAGCGGAGAGAGGCCCTCTTCGAGCATCAGGCACTGCGACAGGAACAGGCGCTCGAGCTTGAGCCGACCCTGGGAGAACACGCCCAAGGCCTCGTCATCCAGCTCCTCACTGCCCCCTGTCAGGCTGAGGGTCCGCAGGCTGCTCAGTCGCTCGCTTCCGAGCACCGCGGAGATCCCGCTCACCTTCGCTCCTGGCAGGAGCAGCGAGTCCAGCTTGCCCACATGCGCCGCCGCCGCCAGCGCCTTCGCCCCCGCATCCACCTTCCCCGTCAGCTTCAGCCAGCGGACCTGCTCGAACCAGGGCTGCCCGGCCGCCGCCCCCAGTCCCTTGCCGTCCTGGAGCGAGACCGTCAGCTTGTGCACGGGCTCGTGCGCCAGCAGCTCCTCCCCGTTCTCGGCGAGGCGCTTCTCTGGGAGCGTCAGCTCCTCGACGAACCCTCGCCGGTAGGACAGGTCTCCTGCACTCACTCCTGGCAGCTCCTCCGCCCAGGCCTTCCCATGCTCCTTCAGAAGCTGCTTCACCCGCTTGTTCAGCGTGGATCGCTGCTCTGGATTCAGCCTCGTGCGGAGGGACAGCTCCGCGCGGATGAGCTCGGCGCGCGCGCCTGCCCCGTGCGCCTCGAGCCACTGCGCACAGGCCAGCCGGGGCTCTGGCGCCTCCGGGTGCGCTGCGATCTTCGCCAGCAGTGCAGGATCGGGCCTCATCCGCCGAGCAGCTCCTTCACCTCGCGCTGCCAGCGTGCGCCCAGCTCCGGGTGCACCATGTGTACATAGGCCGCGTAGCCTCGCAACCAGCCCTCGAAGTTCTCCCGGCCCCGCGCCTGCGACGCCACCCCGTGCTTGCGGCAGTTGGCCAGGATCGCCTTGAACCGGCGACGATCCACGCGCGGGATGGAGACCTGCTCGTTCACCGTCAGGCCTGTTACACGCTGGCGGGAGTTCTTGCGCATCACCCGCCGCTTCGGGTGGTTCTCCGTGAAGCCCTCCTGCTGGAGGATGGCGTTCACCCACCACAGGAAGCGGCCCATCTTCTCGGGTGGATTCTTGAAGGAGAAGGACAGGTCATCCGCATAGCGCGTGTAGGTAGCCCCCAGCTTCTTCGCCAGCGCCGTGAGGCGCGCGTCCATGCGGCGGCACACCAGGTTGGCGATTGCCGGAGACGTGGGCGCTCCCTGCGGCAGCGCGCCCGGCCACACCACCGTCCCATCCGGCAGCTTCGGCCGGTGCGTGGCGAGCCCCGCCAGCGCGCTGGCCACCTCTTCGCCGTAGCCGTGCGCCTGGAAGAGCCCCTTCACGCGCCGGTAGTGCACCGTGGGGAAGAAGTCCTCCAGATCCACGCGCACCACCACCGTGGCGCCCGTGTGCGGCTCGGCGTTGCTCACCGTGGAGCGCCCCTTCACGAAGCCATGCGCAGCCTCATGCGCGGGCATGTGCTCGAGGATCTTCTCCAGGATGGCGCGCTGCACCGCCTTGAGCTGCGCCCGCGGCGCGGAGATGCGGCGCACCCCGCCCGAGCGCTTGGGCACCTCGAACTCCACGTACCCCGAGCCCGCCTCGGTCCCCGGGCGCATCAGCGCCTCGAGCTCCTTCTCCTTCACGCCCACCAGCTCCGCCACGTCCTTGCGGGTGGCCAGCTTGGGCAGCTTGCCCTTCAGGGGCGGCTGCTTCTTGGCGCTCCCCCAGCGGTTCATGGGGACGCCGAAGCTCCAGCCACTGGGGTTCCACCCACCGCGGGACAGGGGGCCCGGATTGCGAGGCGGCTTGAAGCGGCGGTCCGGCGGAGAGACGTCCGTCAACCCCAGCTTCTGCACCGCCGCCCGAGCGGAGTTCGCGACCCGCTTATCCGCATCCTTCACCAGCCGGCGGAGCTGCCCCGCCGCCGTCGCGCGCGCGAAGAGCAGCGGGATCTGCTTCACGCCCCGGCGCCGCTCGCGCGGATCGACGCTGCGCAGCATGCGCCCCACCGGCTCCAGCCACTGGCGGCTCACGTAGAAGCGGGCCACCTCGTACTCGGCCAGCCCCTGGTGGCTCTCGAGCAGCTCGGTGATGCGCTCGAAGTTGGCCTCGGGCTCTGCCATCAGCGGCTTCAGCTCGAGGAGGAGGCCAACGAGGTTCATTCCCATGCTCTCCTGGGGTGCAAGCCCCCGCGCGGCGGAAGACACTGCGCTCCTGAGGCCGCCGCCACCTGCACGGCAGATGCACGCGGGGTCAGGGAAGCCGGCAAGGCGGACCCCGCGCTGCGTCGTTCTTCAATGGGTATCGCTGGCAGCCGCGACGTGACATCGCGGACGGAAGGCTGGCTGCACGCGACCCCAGGAGCACTGTGAACTCCAGCACATTCGCCGCGCCGTGTGAAGCCTTCACCAGGTCACCGGCGGCTCACCCTCTTCCTCCAGGAGTGCCAGGAAGGTGTCACGGGTCCCGCCCGGGGCCTGTCGGATGAGCGTGTTGAACTGTTGGTTTCGCGCGCGGACCCGCGCTCCGTGGGCGCGCATCACCTCCAGCGCCTCGGGCACCATGTGGGGCCGGGCGAGCACCTCCAGGTTCTGCAGCAGCTCGCGGTGGCTCCGGGGCGCGGAGAGGCTGGCGCTGACCCCCGGCTGGGACAGGCTGTAGCGATAGCAGTCCACCGCGCTGGGGAGTACCGCGCCCGAGGGCATTCCCGGCGTGGGCTTGAGGAGCCGGCCGTAGCAGGTGGCGGTGAAGGTCAGCACCCCCGTTCCCCGCGCGAGCGCCTCTGGGAAGAAGGCCGCCTCCGCGCCCGGGTGGGCGGCGCTGTGGCGTGTCATCACCACCGGCCAGGGGTTGCGCCGGATTGCCTCCGCGGCCAGGTCTCGCAGGTGGGTGGAGAAGCCAAAGGCGCGGAGCTTGCCCTCGGCGCGCAGCTGCTCCAGCGCCTCGAAGTCCTCTGCCGTGAGCCGCTCGGGTGAGCGCACCCAGAACAGGAGGAAGACATCCAGGTGGCTGGTGCGGAGCTGGCGCAGCGCGGACTCCACGTCCCGGCGGAGCGCGGCGGGCCCCGAGTGGTAGGAGCCCGCGACCACCACGAGCCCCTCGCGATGGGACCGGCGCGAGCGGAGGAAGCGCGTGAGCTGCAGGTACTCCGTCTCCCAGAAGAAGGCGTTCACGCCCGCCTCATGGGCCTCGGCCAGCGATGCGAGGGACAGGCCGTTCGCGCCCGAGAGCACGAGCGGCGAGACGCTGAGCCCCGTGCTCCCCAGGGCGCGCCAGGAGGCCCGTGGAGTGATCTCAGGGGGGGCGCGCTTCGGGGCCGTCTTGTCCCGGCGAGGCCGTGTGGGCCGGCGCTCCTCGAGATCGGGGGCCGCTGCGAAGGCCTCGTCCGGGAAGACCAGCGTCATCGCCTCCAGGTGTGCCACCACCCGATCCGGCTCCGAAGCATCTCGCAGCGCGGCGGCCAGGTGCTCGAAGGCGGCGGCATCCGCCTGGCGCAGCAGCCAGGTGTAGGCGGAGGCGCGAAGATCGGGATCCTGCGTGCGTGAGGCTCCTCGCAGCCGCTCGGACAGGAGTGCATCGAGAGTCTCGCACTCCTCCAGCACCGCCGCGGCAGCGGCTCGGACCATCGGAGAAGGATCGAGCGACAGGCGCAGGAGCGCTTCCAGCTCCTCCCGCGTTCCCTCCGCGCGGAGCAGCTCTGCCCCGCGGGCTCGCATCCAGGGATCTGGAGAGAGCGCGCTGGCAAGCCCCACGCTCCGCACCTCGTCAGGAGCGAGCTTCGTCGCCTGGGAAGCCAGGAGCGTCAGCGCGGCGCGCCGCACCGAGAGGTCCGAATCCTGCGCACAGGCCACGTTCGCCGAGGGCACATCCAGCGCCGCCATGCGGATCCACGGGTCCTCGTGTGTGAGCGCTTCGCGCCGCTCCTCCTCCGTGAGACGGCCCAACTCCGAGCGCTCCCCAAGGGCCACTGCACGGACTGACGTGTCGGCCTCTTTCGAGAGACGCTCGAGCAAGGCCTCCTCTTCGACACAGCCGGCACCTTCCGCCACGGCGCGGCGCTCCCGTGAAGTCCTGGCTCGGGGTGCGAAGGCCACGAGAGCCCGGGCGAACGCCATGATGGCCGAGGGAGCCGGAGGCCGGCGCTCCCAGGCGGCGATGACCTCCTCGCGCACGGATGCGTCCGGATCCTCCAAGGCCGCGAGCACCTCCGCACGGCTTGCGGGATCGAGGACGAGCCCGGAGAGGGCTGCACGCCGGATGGCAGGCTCCTCATGACGAGCCAGGGTCCGGACACGCTCGATCAGCTCGGTCTCATCCCTCCGCACCACGATCCGTGCAGCCCAGGCGAGCGCGCCCGGACGCGGCGGCTCGCCGAGGATGCGTGACGCCAGGGCGAGCTCATCCACGTCGATCCGTTGGAGAAGGGAGCGGACCTCTTCCGCGGCATGTGGGACCCGTGGCTCGTCCAGCCAGCGCATCGCGAGCCGGACGGCCTCGGGATCCCGACGCTCGATCAGGCGCCGCCGTGCGAGCGAGCGAAGCGGCTCATGCGGATCTCCCAGCCACTCCACCAGCTTGACGGGGGGGACGGCCGAAGCGGGCAACCGCTCGAGGCGCGCCGTGACCACAGCGGGATCCTGATCGTCCAGCCCCGCCTCCGTGGACACGGGGACTGGGCCTGCGAAGCTCCCTGTCCCAGGTGCTGGTGCCGAGGAGCTCCAAGCTCCCTCGAGATACAGGGCAGCAGCTTTCACGGACCCGGGCCCCGCGCCTTCTCCCGCTGCGCGTACCCGTTGCCGTACACCGGCGTCTGCTTCTCCCAGCCAGACCAGCGCCTGCACCGCCGCGCTGCGCACGCGCCAGAACGGGTCCTCCAGGGTCCGGAGGAGCAGGTCCAGAGCCTCGGTGCCCGCGACAGAAGCCGCCGCCCGGACCGCGGATCGCCGCACCCACCAGACGGGCTCTTCGCGGCCGGCCCGCTCCGCATCGGGGAGTAGCTCGCGAGCGCCCAGCCGAGCCAGGGCACGCCAGGCGCGATCCCGGACCGCGGGCATCGGGTCGCGCAGCGCCTCGAGGAGGGCGGAGGTGCAGAGACGATCCCGCGACTCTCCCAGCCGGCGTGCAGCAGAGGCACGAACTTCGGCGTCCTCATCCCCCAGCAGGGCCTGACGCAGCGCATACCGGCCGGTGAGAGCCGTGGCATCCACGGCCTCCACAGCCTCACGCCGCACCTCGGCGGCCTCGTCGAGCAGCCGCACTGCGGCCGGGTCCAAAGGCGTCATGACGCTCAAAGTCTACGCGCCCTGCTAGAATCCCGCCCATGCCTGACATGCTGACCATCATCAGCAAGGCGACCTTTCCGCTTCCGTGCCGACTCTTGAGCCTCGGGTTGGTGGCGCTGCTGGTGGGCTGCGCCGGCTCCTCGCGAGTTCTCCGCTTGGAGACGGAGCAGAACGAGTCTGTCGTTCACATCCCGCAAGGCGCCCGTGCGCCTGCAACGTTGAGCGAGCACGACTTCCAGGAGGCCATCTCCACTCACGCCCCGGAGGTGAGGCCCTCGCCTCAACCGCTCCAGGAAGCACGGCGGCTGTGGCTGACCCCATCCCGAAGGGAGGCATATGCCGGTACCCGCAGGCACCTGGGACTTGTCTCGCTCGATACGAGTGAGGACGTGCCTCGGGCCCACCTACTCTCGGAGCCCATGGGAGCAGACGCGGAGATCACGCGCGGCTACGGCCTATGGTGCCAGGATGGCTCAGAACCCTTGGACTGCCTCCAGTTGCTAGAGGGTGGCGCGCTACTCGGGCATGACGGCAAGCGCGCCCTGGCCTTGCACTTCGCCATGGCCTCGCTCTGGCAGGAAGCGAAGGACGCGCTGGGCCAGATGGTGGACCCTCTGGCGATTCAGGCCACGCTCGTCTCCGCCATGACGATGTATCTCATGCTCTGGGTGCTGCCCGAGCCCCTCTCCAAAGGGCTCGCGGCGGCGATGACCGTGGCACTCATCGGCTACCTGGGCTTTGACACTGTCTGGAGTCTCTTTCAGGGCTGGGCCCGGCTGGTGGAGGAGGTTGACGAGGCCTCTTCGTTCGACCAGGTGCGCGCCTCCGGACGACGGTTCAGCAAGGTGATGGGTCCCAACGTAGCCCGCGTCTTCGTCATGCTCTTCACCGCTGCGGCGGGCAGCACAGCGGCAGGCTTCGCTTCCAAGCTCCCCTCTCTTCCCGGCGCCTCCCAGGCCACTCTAATGGCCGAGGCTCAAGGGGGTGCCCGCCTCTACCTCGCGGCGGCGGTGGACACGGTGGCAGTCTCCGCGCAGGGCGCCACCGTTGTCCTGGCCCCAGGCGCGCTCGCCATGGCGAACCAGGATTCATCTGCTGGCGGCAACAGCTCCACGGGCGACACGACGGTCTATCTCTCGCGGAGTCCCAGCGGACAAGTGCACTACGTGGGCATCACGAACGAGCTTGCGCGCCGCATGGCGGAGCACCTTCGGCTCAATGGCTTCCGGATTGTGCAATTGATGAAGGGGCTCTCCCGTGACGACGCCCGAGCAGTCGAACAGGTGCTCATCGAGATCCATGGGCTCCAGAAGAACGGTGGCACGCTGCTGAACCGTATCAACAGCGTTGCCCGCACCAACCCAAAGTACGCAGCCATGCTGCGACGCGGGAAAGAACTCCTGGAATCCATCGGCTACAAGGACTGACTGCAATGGCTGCCGCTCGCAAGAAAGCGCGATTCGGGGATGTCATCGAGGTTCGTACGCCTCGTGGCCTAGCCTACTTGCAGTACACGTCCAAACACCCTGAGTACAGCGACACGGTCCGCGTCCTCCCTGGAGTTTTCGAGCAGCGACCCGATCCGGATGAGTTGGCGGCTCTAGCAACCCAAGAGGGCTACTTCACTTTCTACCTCGTAAGTCTCGCTGTCAGACATGGCCTCGTCGAGATCATCGGCAATTACCCGATTCCAGCAGGTCTTGAAACTCCACGCGCTCTACTGCGGCATGGCTTCATCACGCGTGAGGGAAAGGTAACGGCATGGGTGCTCGAAGAGGGCTCCAAGGAGACCCTGCTGAAAAGAGAACTCACCCCCGAGGAGAAACACCTCTCGCTTGCGGAGCTATGGAACCACGAGTTCCTGGTGCATCGCCTGGCCCAACAGTGGAGACCTGAACACGAGCATGCAGAACGCCAGCACCAGATGGCAGCCAGCATTCCGCCGGAGGCATCCGGAAAAGTGGCGGAGCGTCCCAAGGCTCCTGCCAGCGGCAAGCCACCGCGCATGCGCCACTACCTCTACTTCCCCCGCGCCAAGGAGGGCAAAGCCGTCGCCGCCGAGCTGCGCCAACGCGGATTCACGGTCGAGAGCCGCAAGGGCTCCGATGGCGTGAACTGGCTCGTCCTCGCCGAGCACTCCCTCACCCCGGGAGACGAGGCCGGGCTCGCAGTCCGGGAGGAGCTAGAGCGCATCGCCCAACAACACTCGGGCGAGTACGACGGTTCGGAGACGGCGCTCACGGAGTGAAGTGAGGCCTGCGCCCTGATAGAATCCCGCCCATGCCTGACATGCTGGCCATCATCAGCAAGGCGGTCTTCGAGAAGGAAGCAGCCGGCCTCAAGCCGGGCGAGGTTCTTCCGCTGGACCGGTACCGCAGCGCGAGCCGCCACCTCGACCCGCTGAAGTCGGGGGGCCGTCTCTTCCTCGTCACCGTGCGCCCGCCCAAAGAGGCCCTTTGGTTGGTGGCGGTGCTCGAGGGGCTGAAGTTCAAGGAGGAGGAATGGCGCGGCACTGCCAACCGAGTCCCCATCACCGACATCACCACGCTGATCCCGAAGCTGCGCTTCGAGTCGGGCAAGGGTATCGCCGCAGCGAAGGGAGCGCTGGGCATGTCCCTCCAGACGCCTCGCGCGCTCACCGCTGAGGACGTCAAGCTGCTGCTCCCGGCAAGCGGTGGCGCCGGAGCCACGGAGGCCCCGGTCGCGGTGGGCCCGATCAACCTCACGGCCCACGATCCCGAGTCACCCCTGCCGTGCCTCTGCAAGCGCTGCCTGCCGAAGGCTCCCGAGCATGCCAAGAAGGGGCGCATGGAGTTCACCCGCTCGAAGGTCGAAGCGGAGGGCAGAGCGCTCTACTACTGGCTGCCCGACGAGCTGCTGCCAGAGGCTCCCGCAGTCTCCAAGTCCGTGCTGGGCGCCCTGCTCGCCCGCGTCTGAGTGAGAGGGTTCAGGACGGGGTTGAGCGGGTTACTGGGTCATCAGGAATGTGCCCAGGCACATCTCGTCCCCCGTACCCTCTCCCCACTCCAGATCCTTCGCGTTCGGCCGCTGTTGTCCCAATGGCACTCCACAGCGATGCGGTTCCCCGTGCCGACGGGCAACACGTTGCCCTCGCCGCCGCGCTCCTGGTGACTTTCAGATATGAGGATGCCCCCATGAACCTCGACGGAGCCCGAGCAGTCATTACCGGCGCTGGAAGCGGCCTGGGCCGAGCGCTGTGCCTGGAGCTCGCCCGGCATCAGGCTCGCGTGGTGGTGTCGGACCGGGACGTCCCCTCCGCGGAGGAGACCGCCCATCAAGTCGAGCAGGCGGGCGGCAAGGCGCTCGTCCAGCCGTGCGACGTCACACAGCCAGATCAGGTGGAGCAGCTGGCCGAGAGGGCCTTCTCCCAGCTCGGAGGAGTGGATCTGCTCGTCAACAACGCCGGCGTGGCGTGCGCCGGAGAGGTGGGCCAGCTCCCTCTGGCAGAGTGGAAGCGCGTGCTGGACGTGAACCTGTGGGGCGTCATCCACGGCTGCCACACCTTCGTGCCCCGGCTGCGGCAGCAGGGCTCGGGGCACATCCTCAACATCTCCTCCGCCGCAGGGCTGATCTCCGTGGGCTACATGGCGCCGTATAATGTCTCGAAGGCGGGCGTGGTGTCCCTCTCGGAGACGCTCTACATCGAGCTGAAGGCGGCGGGCATCGGCGTCACCGTGGCCTGCCCGACGTTCTTCCGCACCAACCTCGCCGTGTCCGCGCAGTACACCGATCCGAAGCTGGGCAAGGCCGGCAGCCGGCTGGTGGGGGAGGCCCGCATCGGGCCGGACCGAGTGGCCCGAGAGTGCCTGAGGGCCGTGGCGCGCAAGGCCCGCTATGCGCTCCCCCTCGCCGACGGCCGGTGGGCCTGGAGGCTCAAGCGCCTGTCTCCCGACGCCTTCCTGTACGCCACGCACCTGGTCCAGAAGCGGCTCATGAAGGAAAGCGAGCCCTGAGCAGGGCATGACGCGGGGAGCGCGCGGGCCATGTAATGTGGCCCCTCCTCTGGAGGAATGATGGCCGTCCTGTCCGCCGCCGAAGCCACGCCCCGCTTGCAGCAGGAGTACCGGGACGGGCGGCTCATCCCCTTCCTGGGGGCGGGCTTCTCCAAGCCCCTCAAGCTGCCGGACTGGTCCGAGCTGATGGGCTGGATCGCCCAGCGCCTCGACTTCGAGCCCGAGCTGTTCTACCTCCACGGCCGCTACGAGCAGCTCGCCGAGTACTTCCAGCTCGCAGGCCACGATCACTTCCAGCAGCTGGTGCACGAGATGACGCGCCGCTTCGACTCGGAAGAGGCCGTCAACGCGCGAAGGGTGTCCGGGATGCACCAGGCGCTGGCCAGCCTCGACTGGCGCACCCTCTACACCACCAACTACGACTCGCACGTGGAGGGCGCGCTCCAGGATGCGGGCAGGAAGGTCGCGGTGCTGTCCTCGTTCGAGGACTTCCAGACGCGGCGCGAGCCCGGCACCACTGACGTCATCAAGTTCCACGGCACGCTGGCGAAGCCGGACACCATCGTCCTCACCGAGAGCTCCTACTACCACCGGATTGCCCTGGAGTCGCCCGTGGATCAGCGCCTGCGCGCGGATCTGCTCAGCCACAGCTTCCTGTTCGTCGGCTACAGCTTCAATGACTTGAACATCCGCTATATCTGGTACCGCATGCACCAGCTCCGCCTCCAGGGACAGGCCGGCGCCCGGCGTCCATCCACGCGGCGCTGCTTCATTGCCACCTTCGGGCCCGGTCCCATCCAGCCCGATCTGCTGGAGCAGTGGAACATCGATCTGATCCAGCTCGACCCCGCGGACAAGGAGGCCAGCGTCGCGGACCTCCTCCAGCGCATCCGCTGAGCCCTCATCCAGGAGACCCGCGATGATGCCCGACTGGTACTTCAACACGTGCAATGACGCGAAGGTCCGCGAGGTCCTCCACGTCTTTGGCGGCTCCCA